>ENA-OWNT01002575-OWNT01002575.1-seawater-metagenome-genome-assembly--contig:-NODE-2575-length-18735-cov-5.235449_pt1 | contig 18735 bp, 20 predicted proteins | sample MGYA00238136_ERZ651165 | MGnify/ENA primary metagenome ERZ651165 (study PRJEB26861, sample SAMN08777766) | seawater metagenome | isolation source: coastal seawater | place: USA: Florida | collected...
GTTTCTCTAGGACGAGGGCTCGACAGACGGACGTCCGCCGCTGACAGGCGAACGCTCGCTCACAGCCGGCGGAGCTCTGAAAGCTCCGCCCCCTCCGAAAGGATCCAGGCGAACGCTCGCTCACAGCGAGTGGAGCTCTGAAAGCTCCGCCCCCTCCGAAAGGATCCAGGCGAACGCTCGCTCACAGCGGGTGGAGCTCTGAACGCTCCGCCCCCTCTGCAAGCATCCAGGCCAAGGCTCTCTCACAGCCGGTGGAGCTCTGAACGCTCGGCCGACATTCCGACGTCGGCGCGCGTCTGGCGTCGGTTACCCGGGGGAGCTCTGAAAGCTCGGCCCGCTTTCGGACGTCAGCTCACCCCTCGATCGCCGGTCGCGACGCGACCTCCGTGTGGTCCCAGGTCGCGTCGAGCGACTCGGCTTCCACACCATCCAGCCTCACCGTCGACACGCTCGCCCGGAGCGCGAACGGCACCGCCGGCGCCTGGACCCAGACCCGCGGCCACACCCACGTCAGCACCGCCAGCGCCAGGAACACCGCCGCCCCCGCCACCCAGTGTGGCGTCACCACGATCGTGAACAGCGCCATCGCCGCCACCGCATACAGCCCCAGCACCGCCCCGAGCCGAATGAGCAAGCGCGGCGCGTTCGCCACGTGCACCGCCGGCCGCCCGTCCTCGATCCCCACCCCGAGCTCGCGCAGGTACCGCCCGTTGAGGTTGCGCAGGTAGCCGGATCGCCGCTGCTGCTGCGCCGAGGCGTCGATGCGCAGGCTGAACCCCGTCAGCAGCCGCGTCCCACCGCTGGCCATCGCCGGCTCCCAGTCCACGATCGTCGTGCCCAGCGCCGAGCCAACGCGCGCCTCCCCATGCTCCTCCAGCGCCGCCCCCCGCGACACGGCCACGGCCGCCCACCCAACGACGACGTCGTGGCTGCAGGGCTGATCCCAGTCCCAGTCACCGAGCCCGAAGATCCCGGGGTGCGGACTCTCGGCAGGACGCATCGAGGCGCGCGCGATCCAGCCATCCCCCCGCCGGACCAGCTCCACCCCGATTCCCCCGACGTGCCAGCCCGCCGGGTTCACCAGCGCGGTGATCGCGAACCCGTCGAGCACCACGGCCACGTCCCGGTCGTCCACCGAAGGCACGGCGAACGCCACCTCGGCGACGCCCGGTTCGCTGACGTGGCTGGTCACCCTGACGGCCACCTCACCGCGCGCGACCACGTCCGCTCCCACCAACCGACACCCTCGCGTGGTAACCCGCGCCCGATCCGGCGGCCATCCCCCGACCTTCAGCCCGAACTCCGGAACCCCCTCACGGAGCTGCGAGTGCAGCAGCGGAAGGCGGTGCGACGTGAGTCCCCAGCGGAAGTGGAAGCCGCGCCAGACGGTCGGGTCGTCAGACAACGGTCACGCTCCGTAGAGCACCGAGGCGTAGCCGACGAACATCGACGGATCTCCCGGCCGCTCGTCGTAGGAGGTCGTCTGGTGCAGGAGCGCGGCCTTGTCGGCGCCGAGCGCGCGGCACGCGGACATCGTCGCCGCCAGGGCCCCGGGGCCGCAGGCGTTGTGCCGGGCCGCGGCCTCCTCGAGCACCCCGACCGAGTCGTAGGCGAGCGCCCGCTCCACGAGGCGCCCGTCGTTGGCGCGCCCCCAGGCGAGCCCGGCCGCCCCACCCCCGGCCGGCGCGAAGCCGTAGCGCCGGCCGTAGTGCGTCAGATCCGAGGATGCGACCACGATGATGGGGCGCGGATCGGCCGCGATGGCGTCCGCGATCCGCTTGCCCACCGCGGGCGCCCGCGCGTCCGGCGGCACCTGGATGGGCACGATGCTGGCCTGGGGCATCAGCCGCTTGATGAACGGAGCCTGCACTTCCAACGCGTGCTCGCCCACGTGGGCTTGCGTCCCTTCCACGATGGACCCGGCGCCCGCCTCGACCAACGCCACGCTCAGCTCCGCGTCGATGGCCAGCTCGCCGAGCGGCGTTCCCCAGGGTCCTCCGTTCCACACCGTCGCGCGCTGGACCCCGGGCCGATGGACCGCGCCGAGCAGCACCACCACAGCCGGCCGCACCCCCGCGAGCGCGACCCAAGCGTGGGCCGCCGTCTTGCCGCTGTAGACCCACCCGGCGTGGGGGACGAGCGCCCCGACCCGCGCACGGAACAGGTCCTCATCCAGCCTCACCTGGGCGATCAGCCGATCGAGATCCTCGGAGCAGCGTCCCGGGTCCTCGGGATAGAAGCCGGCGGCGTACAGCGGGCGGGCGGTCATGGTCCGAGTATCCCCCGCGCACCCCCACGCCGATAGGCTGTGCGCCATGAACGAACGGGGCGAAGCGCGGGCGCTCGTGGCCAGCGTCGCGGTGGTCTGGCTCGCGACCGCGGTGCTCGTGCTGCACCCCGCGTACCGCGCCATCGGGGTGGACTACCTCGCCCGTCTCGGCCTGCCTCCGTCACTCATGTGGCTCGCCTGCGCGGGCGAGCTCGTGCTGGGGCTGGTGGTCGCCTTCGGACCGCCGCACCGCTGGCTGGCGATCCTCCAGACGGCCGCCGTCGCCGGCTTCACCGTGATCCTCGCGTCCGTCGAGCCCGGACTGCTCGCCCACCCGGTCGGCGTGCTCACCAAGAACGTGCCCCTGCTCGCCGCCCTGTGGGCCGGGACGCTGGTCCTGAGCGAGGGCTGGACGCCTCGGACGCGTTGGATCCTGCGGACTGGTCTGGCGCTGATCTGGATCACCGAGGGCATCGGGCCGAAGGTGCTGTTCCAGGACGCCTGGGAGATCGCCATCGTCGCCAACAGCGGGCTCGTGCCCGGCGATCCGGCGGCGTTCCTCCGCTGGATGGGCCTGGCGCAGGCAGCCTCGGGCGTCGCCGTGCTGCTGCTCCCCTGGCGGGCGCTGCGCTGGCTGCTCGTTGCCCAGCTGGCGGCCCTCGTCGCGCTGCCGCTGCTCGTGTCCTGGCAGGAGCCGTCCCTGTGGGTCCATCCGTTCGGCCCATTGACGAAGAACGTGCCGATCGCCGTCGGCACCTTCATCCTGGCGAGGCGATGCTCTACCTGGTCCTGAAGGTCCTCCACGTCCTCGGCGCGGTCCTGTTCCTCGGAACCGGGCTGGGCAGCGCCTGGTACCTGCTGCGCGCCGACGCGTCCGGCGACCTGCGCACGATGGAGTGGGTCCACCGGGAGATCGTCCTGGCGGACTGGGTGTTCACGGTGCCGTCCGGCGTCCTGCTGCCGGTCACGGGACTGTGGATGGCGGTGCACGCGGGCATGCCGGTGATGGGGACCCCCTGGATCGCGTGGGGACTCACCGGATACGTGATCGCCGGGGCTTGCTGGGTGCCCGCAGCGGTCCTGCAGATCCGCATGGCCCGGCTCGTGGAGGCCGCGCTGGCCGCCGGAGAGACCCGGCGTGACGAGCTCCCTGCCAGCTTCGAGCGGATGCGTCGGTGGTGGCTCGGCCTGGGGGTGCCGGCGTTCCTGGCCGCGGCCGCGGTGGTGTGGATGATGGTCAGCAAGCGCGCGCTCCTCTGACCCGCCGAACCGGGCACACTGAGGCCATGCGGCTCCTGCTCCTCCTCCTCGCCTCCTTGCTCATCGCCTGCCCACCGACCAACGACGGCGACGACGACGACTCCACCAGCGAAGCCGACGACGACGACTCCGGCGACGACGACGACGCCACCGGAGACGACGACGACGCCACCGGAGACGACGACGACGACGGCCTCGAGGTGGTCTGGGTCCTCCCTGAGCCCGGGCAGATCTTCCAGGACATCCAGCCGGTGCTGATGCGGGGAGAGATCACGGCTCCCCCGTTCGCGCCCACGGAGCTCACGGGCAGGTTCTCGTCGGACTTGGCGGGCCAGCTGCTGGTCGGCGCCCCCAACGCCCTGGGCGAGTTCACGCACACCGCCACGAGCCTGGCGCCCGGGTGGCACGAGCTCTCGCTCGAGGGCTGCACGCCGCTCACCGAGTGCGCGGTGCTGACGCGGACGATCGGGGTCTGCGAGGTCACGAAGAGCACGACGTTCGACGCGGACCTCTCGAACTGGACGCTGTACGGCGACGCCAGCTGGGACGCCGGCGGCTTCATCGAGCTGACGGGGAACATCCAGGACCGCGCGGGCCAGGTCTTCAACACGATCGAGCGCATCAACCCCGGGGACGTGGCGATCTCGTTCGAGATCCAGACCGGCCCCAACACGGGGACCGGCGCGGACGGGTTCGCCCTGAGCATCATCGACGCCACGGACGCGACGGACCTGGCGGCCGTCCTCGCCGGAGCCGCCCCTGGCGGCGGGCTCGCCTACGGGTTCGCCCCGCCCTACGGCACGTTCACCCGGGACGCGCTGCACGTCGAGATCGACACCTGGCAGAACATCGACAACGGCACGACGGAGCTCCACACCGATCCCACGGACGAGAACCACATCGCCGTCACGCTGGACGGGGATCCCACGAACCACATCGAGTGGAGCCCCATCCCGAACATCGAAGACGGGCAGTGGCACGAGGTGTTGCTGGAGGTGCAGGCGGCGCGCGTGATCGTGACGCTCGATGGCGTGGTCGCGCTGGACAGCGAGATCACCGGCTGGTCGTTCCGCGGCGGGTACATCGGGTTCTCGGGCAGCACCGGCTACTACACGAACAACCACCGGATCCAGAACCTGGAGCTGCTGCCGGAGTGCGTCGTCCCCGAAGCCGGCCGCTGAGCGCGGGAGATCACCATGCCGCTGACGTACGCGGTCGCCGATCGCATCGCGACCATCACGCTGAACCGACCCGACCGGCTCAACGCGATCTCCACCGAGCTCCCCGGCGCGCTGCGGGACGCGGTGCACGCCGCCGAGGCCGACGACTCCGTCCACGTCATCGTCCTCCAGGGGGCGGGGCGGGCGTTCTGCGCCGGGTACGACCTCAAGGACTTCGCGGAGACGCCCGACGTCGAACTGCTCCAGGACGCGGACCGCGGGCCCTGGGATCCGATCCGCGACTACCGGTTCATGAAGCACTGCACGGACTGCTTCGCGTCGCTGTGGAAGAGCCTCAAGCCGACGATCGCCAAGGTGCACGGACACGCCGTCGCCGGCGGAAGCGACATCGCGCTGAGCTGCGACTTCGTCGTGATGGCCGACGACGCGCGCATCGGGTACCCGCCGGCGCGGGTGTGGGGGGTGCCGACGACCGCCATGTGGCTCGTCCGGCTGCCTCCCCAGCAGGCCAAGCGGATGCTGCTGACGGGCGACACGGTGAGCGGGCGGGAGGCTGCGCAGATGGGGCTCGTGCTCGACGCGGTGCCGGCGGACGCGCTCGACGCGCGGGTCGACGCGCTGGCCCGGCGCATGACCGGGGTGCCGCTCAACCAGCTCGCGATGAACAAGCTGCTCGTGAACCAGGCCGTGGAGGCGAGCGGGCTCGCGAACAGCCAGATGCTGGCCACGCTCTTCGACGGGATCGCGCGGCACAGCCCGGAGGGCATGTGGTTCAAGCGCTACGCGGAGCGGGAGGGGTTCAAGGCCGCCGTGCAGTGGCGGGACTCCGGGAAGAACATCCCGACGGGTGACGATCTGGAGTGAGCGTCAGCGCAGCGCCACGCTGTCGCCGAGCTCGGGGACGTCGGCGCGCCAGCCCAGCCGCGACTCGATCTGCACCCGCAGGGCCTGGGCGGCCTGGGGCGCGCCGTGGGTCACGAAGACGCGACGCGGAGCCGCCGGCGCGGTGCTCATCCAGTCGATGATCTCGTCGTAGTCGGCGTGGGCGGACAGGCCGTCGAGGCGGACGACGTCGGCGCCGATGGGGACCATCTCGCCATGGATCCGCAGCAGACGCGTGCCCCGCAGGAGGGACTCGCCCCGGGTCCCCGCGGCCTGGTAGCCCACGAACAGGATGGTGTTGCGGCCGTCGGGCCCGAACCGCTTCAGGTGGTGGAGGATCCGCCCCCCGGTGGCCATGCCGCTGGCGCTGATGATCACCATCGGACCCCGGCGCTCGTTGAGAGCGCGGGAGTCGTCCGCCGTGCGCACGTACTCGACGCTGTCGCACGCCTCGGCGCACTCGGCCTCGGTCAGACGCAGGTCCGCCAGGTGCCGGCGCTGCACGTGGGTCGCGTTGGTGGCCATGGGGCTGTTCAGGAACATGGGGATGGGCGGAATGCGGCCGTCCCGCCGGAGCACGGCCAGGAGCCGCATCAGCGACTGTGCGCGGCCGACCGCGAACGACGGGATGACGACGACGCCCCCGCGGCCTGCGGTGCGGCGGACGACGTCAGCAAGGACCTCCGCGGGATCGGCGACCGAGTGCTTGCGATCGCCGTAGGTCGACTCCACGACGAGCCAGTCCACAGCAGGCAGATCGGCCGGCGGCTTCATGACCGGATCGTCCGGGCGTCCGAGGTCCCCGGAGAACAGCAGGCGGTGGCCGGCGTGCTCGAGCAGGACGGACGAGGCGCCAACGATGTGGCCAGCCCGTCGGAAGGTGAGGTCGAGGCCGGCGCCCAGGGACACCACCGTGTCGAACGGATGGGGTTCGAGGTGGCGCAGCGCTTCGGCGGCGTCGGCGCGGGTGTAGAGCGGCTCCGCGGGGGAGTGCCGCGAGAAGCCTCGGGTGTTGGCGTAGGAGGCGTGCTCCTCCTGCAGGTAGGCCGCGTCGGGCAGCAGGATCCCGCAGAGGTCGTGGGTGCCGGACGTGGTGTGCACGGAGCCGGTGAAGCCGTCCCGCACCAGCACGGGCAGCCAGCCGCTGTGGTCCAGGTGGGCGTGGGTGAGGATCACGGCGTCGATGGAGCTGGGATCGACGCCCAGCGCTTCACGGTTGCGGACGCGGAGCTTCTTCAGACCCTGGAACAGGCCGCAGTCCACGAGCACGCGGCGCGGACCGTCGGGCCCGCTGACGTCGAGGAGGTACTTGCTGCCGGTGACGGTGCCCGTCCCGCCGAGAAAGGTGACACGCATGCCCATGCGCCGAGGGTGCCACCGATGGTCGGACGGGCGTATGACCAGGAGGCGGAGGGGGGTAGGGTCCGGGCCTGGAGGGTCCCCGTTGACGCTGTCGATCCAAGAGCTCTTCACGCTGCACCTGGGCGAGCCGCGCGCGCCGGTGGTGCTCGACACGGCGCTGCGCGCGCCCTACCGGCTCGAGCTCGTCCATCGCTACGAAGAGCCGCTGTTCACGGAGCTGACGGAGGCGGTGTTTCATGCCGATGCGGCCTCGTTCCGCTGGCGCCAGCTCGGGCTCGTGGAGGACGAGGAGCTGCGGGCGTTCCGGCGTGCGCAGCTCCTGTCGAAGCCCACGCTGCGCATCGCGGCGCGCCACGGCGACGAGCTGGTGGGCTGGTGCTTCGCGTTCAGCGACCGCCCGGACTCGGTGTACATGGCGAGCTCGGCGGTGCTGGCGGAGCATCGACGGCGGGGGCTGTACCGCGCGATGGCGGACGCGGTCGTCGATCTGGCGCGGCGCGCGGGCTACCACGCGGTGCACAGCAAGCACATCGCCACGAACAACCCGATCCTGCTGGCGAAGCTGGCAATGGGCTTCTACATCGCGGGCACGGAGCTCTCGGCGGAGATCGGCAGCCTGGTGCGGCTCGAGAAGCCGCTGCTGGAGGTGCGGGAGCGGGCGCTTCTGGTGCGATCCGGGCAGCGGAAGCTGACGCCTGCGATGGCCACGGCAATCACCGAGCAGGCGAGCGTCAGGGAAGAGTGAGGTCGAGGGTCGAGAGGGGGTTGACACCGAAATCCGGCGTCTCTATAAACCCGTTCCGCGACGCCGAAAGGCGTGTCGTTCTTTGATGAGGTGTAGTTCAATTGGCAGAACACCCGCCTCTGAAGCGGGGGGTTCCAGGTTCAAGTCCTGGCACCTCAACCATCAAGAAGCCCTACTGGGCTCCCATCGTCTAGCGGTTAGGACGCTGGCCTCTCACGCCGGAAACAGGGGTTCGATTCCCCTTGGGAGTACCATTTCGAAGGCCCTCGGACGCTCTAAGTGTCCGGGGGCCTTTGCTTTTTCCGGATCGTTGATCTGGCGACTTCGGGCTGTAACCCCGATCTGTAACCCTTTTGCACTTTCGAAGGGCCTGCGGGGCCCCATTCTCGGGGGTCTCGGAGGGACGCGCGTGGGGGGTCTGAGCGGGGGCTGACGGTGGGGTCTGGGACGGCGCTGGCGGCCGGGTCTGGGGCACTTCTTCGCTGGTCTCGACAGCGCCCGCTTCACGCGGGCTCCCGAGGCGGCTGAGGACCGTGGCCGCGGAGCGTCGGTCCTCGCTACTCACCTCCCGGTAGTACTTGAGCATCGTCTCCGGGCTGTGGCCGAGGAGGTCCGCCGCGGTCTTGATGTCGATGCCCGCCCGCTGGAGCCGGTCGACGGCGGCTCGGCGGAAGCCGTGTGACGAGAACCGCTGGACCCCTGCCGCGGCGCAGGCGTTGACCAGCTCGCGGCTCGAGAAGTGGCCCAGCACCATGCTCTCGGTGGTGCCGTGGGCGTAGTGGGCGTCCCTGTCCCCCCACGCGAGCACCTCCGCGACCTTGTCGGTGATCGGGAAGAGGCGCTTGCCGGTCTTGCCGCGCAGGACGAGGTAGGAAGACGACTCGTGGATGTCGTCCCAGGTGAGCCTCGCGATCTCCCCGACCCGGGCGCCGGTCGCCGCCTGCAGACCACCGACGAACTTCGCCCAGCCGCTCAGCTGGTCGACGACGCGCCACACCTCCTCGGGGGTGGGGTTGTACTTGTCGCGCACAGGCGTGACCTTCACGCGGACCTTTGGCAGGTCCCGGTCGGGGACGTAGCCGTCGGACCGCGCCCATTTCCAGGCGGCACGCAGCGCCTTCAGCTCCCGATGGACCGTGGAGGAGGCTGCTCCTTCGTGAAGGCGGGCGTTCCGGTACGCCTCCAAGTCGGCCTTGCGGAGGCGCGGGACGAGGAGGTCCCCGAGGTGCTCCTTCAAGTGTCGGCCGTCGGACTTCGCGTTCCTGAGGCCGTACTTGGTGATGTCGCCCGCGCCGAACCGGGCCTGGAGGTTGCCGACCCAGGTCTCCAGCAGGTCGCACACGGTGGCGAGCTGGGTGACCTGGGGCAGCTCCAGGGCGGGCGCGACCGGCGGTGGCTTCGTGGCGGAGAGCGCGACGAGATCGATGACGATCCGCGTGGCCTCGGCGCGGGTCGCCCAGCCGCTCCAGAGCGTCTCGCGGGTGCCGTCCACGGACCGCTGGGCCTGCCAGTACCAGACCTGGCGGTCGTCCGGCTTCGGGCCTCGGATGGCGCGGACGTTGACGTCGGCGACGGCGATGCGCTTGGGGCGGCGGGCCATGGCTACTCCTCCTTGGGGATGGAGACCTCGGCGTGGAGGGCCTTAGACCACCGGGCTACCTGCAGGTGCTGCACCAAGTAGTCGTGATTGACGGACAGCTCAACGAGGTCGTCAATCAGGGATTTGATTCGGACTTCGATGTCACTGAGGGCCTTGTCCAGGCCCTCACGGATCGCGTTGTAGTGCGACGCGATCTGGTCGCGCATCTTCTCCTCAAAGGCACGAGGACGGTCGGCTTTCGCGCTCTTCGGGAAGAAGTGGTCACGAAGTCTGCGGGCGATCCGCTCCCCCTTGTTGTCCCCTGTGAGCTTCCAGGTTCCTAGGCCCGCAGCCACAGCCAAGGCTCCCCCGAGGACAACGGGCCCGCCGATGGCGGCGACAGCGGCTACTGCCCCGGCGGTGCCACCAGGCACTGCGATTCCCAGCGTGGCGAGGATGCTCACCCCCTTTGCCACGAGGATGTAGCCGCCAAGATTGCCCATACCAGCGGCCCACATTCCGAGCCCCCCTGCCACGGCAGACCCGGCCAGTGAGGCGTAGAAGGCCGCGCGCACATCGAGTGACCCTTCGAGCGACGCTGCCTCCGCGTCGAGGTGGCCACCTACGTCGTCGAGGCACTCCTCCACCGCCTCCTTGAGGCGTGCCCCGTCCTGGTGAAGTCGTTCCCGCAGACGAGATTCGATCCCCTCAGCCCACCATGCGACCGCCTCGCGACGCGCCCTTCTCCAGTCCACTCCCGTTTCGCTGGCGAACTGCCTGCGGATCTGAGCCGCGACACCCTCAACGTCGGCGAGACGATCCCGCTCCTCTCGCGGGAGATGCAGCGCCCTCTCCTTCAAAGAAGCGACCAATTCGAGGACTGACGACCGTCGCGCTATAGCCGCCTCCAGAGCGGCCTTGAGAGCCGACCGCTCGCCGAGAATCGAACTGGGGTCGCTCTGGATCCGCTCCAGGTACTGCTCCCGATCCGTCGCCGCCTCTGCCCCGGTGTCGAGGACATCCCTTGACACCTCGGTGAGTCGCCGAAAGCGCTCGCCCGCCGCCGCGTGACACGCGGCAAGGAACGCATCGTGGAACTCTTGTCGTCTGCGACCGACCGCCTCCGCGCCCCAAGAGTCAGAGAAGAACCGCGCGCGTACACGAGACTCAATCAGGGCTCGCTCAGCTGGGACTCCGTCAGTCACCTCGGACCAGAACTCCGGTGGTGGCAGACAGTCAGCGACAAGTCGGCCGACATCAGTGCGCGTCCTCTCCAGCCGGTCTGCGCGGATGGATCTTGGGCAGTTGGCGGAAACGAAGATGAGCGGATCCAGATGAACGTGGGCGCTTCGCCGGAAGACCACGTATCGCACGTGCCGCTCAAGGCCCTTCAGAGCCTCAGTCAGGTCGTCGTTGGCTCTGGGGGCGAAGAAAGTGCCCGGCTCTCCTACCCAGAGGAGCATGTCAATGAAGGGCCCTCCATGATGGGTGCTCATTTGCTCCAGCACCTTTGGGTCGAGGGCCCCCCCTGGGGCAACGATGAACTCGCGATCGAACAGGTCGGGGAGTTCGACTCCCTCGACCTCGTAGTCAGGCTCACTCCGATCTCGGCCGTGCAACCACAGGGGCAGAGCCTGCAGCGGGGGAAGCTCGGTACCCAGCAGATCCTCAAGCAACCGCAACCTGACGCTGTCTGAGGCTGGACCTCCGACGACGATCCGCAGCGGTTCCGAGAGCCCGGCGAAGGGCTGGCGAATCGCCTCCAAGATCTTGTCGATCGACTTGAGAACCCTAGGGTCCTCGAGAACGGGGGGGCTACAGGCGCGGATGGAGTCTTCCGCCGCTGTGGCAGCAGCCCTGACGCGGTCGAGGAATGCAGACGGTGCCTCCTCCTCAAGTGCCGTCAGGAGCCGGTCGCGCTCAGCTGCAGGAAGAGACCTCAGGCGTGCCAGAAGGGCGGCATCGGGGATCATGCCGCGGCCCTCTGCCCGTCGACCCCGTCGAGTTCCAGACGGCGCCACCAGCGCTTTGAGAACCCCCGTGGCCCATCGGCAACGATGATGGTCACGAGAGCGGACTCGCGGAGCACTAGAGCTCGACTCCCCTTCACCAAGATGAGGGAGCCATCTTCGGGATTCCATCCTCGACGGACTCCGCCTCGTCCGAATCGGCGTAGCCACCGCCGGAGGCGCGGCTCGAGCAATCGCAGCCGCGCCGAACTGCAAGGACCGGTTGCCCCCAGGACACGCTCGCGGAAGCGCCTGAGAGCATGGTCGGAAACGGAGAGGGTCGAGGGCAGCATGGACATGCGAACTCCGGGGTTCTTGTGACGGAAGAGACTATCGCCTATCGAGACACACACAGTCAACACTGTGTGTTACTTTTTGTTCACGCCGCGCCGACGGAACCCGAGGCGCGAACGACGCAAGGCACGGGTCGAGCCGCATGAGCCACCAGAGACACGTCACAACTTCACGCGCGGGAGCGCGACCGCCCTCGGCGGCGGGTCGGCCGGATGGAGGAGGGCATCCATGACCTGCTGCCAGACGACGACAGGACGCCCAGCGAGGTCACGGACCAGGCCTCGGCTGCGGAGCCACCGGCGCGCATCGCGCTCTGCGATCGGCAGCAGCTTGGCGGCCTGACTGAGGCTGAGGATCGCGCCGGGGCTCACGACGAGGCGTGCGCGGTTGCGGTCCCAGTGCTCGTCCCCGGTGGGCATGGGGAATTGGTACTTCGCGGCGCCGGGAACCTAAACCGTAACGTTTCCGGACCTCCGGCAGATCGCTACGAATCGACCTCGGGCGGTGGGGGGAGCGGCCGTGAGGGGGGGAGTCGGCGGAGCCCGGCGAAGGTGACCCACTCGATCGTCCTGATCAGCGCGTCCGGGGTTCCGACGTCGGGCGCGCCGTACTCGGCACTGGGATCGCGCCTCGACCGTCCCTCCACCTGAGCCTTCCTCTCCTCCTCAAGCCGTCTGCGCTCGCGCGCCTCTCGGACTCGACGGAGGGCTTGCCGGGCGTTGTAGACCTCATTGTCGAGGACCAGGAGAGACGCCTGCCGGGCCTGCTCGCCACTCCCGGTCACCGCTGCCTGGAAGAAGCCGACGTGATTGAGGAACAGCGCGATGTCGCGGGAGCCGAGGCCAGCCGCGTCGAGGATGTGGACGGCGAGGTGATTCCTCACCGAGGGTCGAGTGTGATGGGTGCCAAAGAGGGCGACCCAGGCATCCCTGAAGGCCTGCCCATCCGTGAGCTCCTCGTGACGCACCAGCACATCGGGACGGGTTCGTCGGTCGATCTGACAGCCGATGGCGTCGGCGGCCTCGGCGAGCCGGTCGTAGGCTGCTCGATCCTCGCGCCAGAGCGCTGTGAGCAGCTCAACCTCGTCGGGCAGCACCCGTGCGAGGTCCTTGAGCTCTTTGGCGTCCTCATCAGCCATCATCACCGCCCGGATCGCGCGCCACGGCTCCGGGGCGCAGCCCGGGGGTGGCGTGAGCGGGAACTCCAGGGCTCTGGACTGCCGGTCGAGGGCCCGCGTGCGAGCGGGCCATCCGTCGCCGAGGAAGGAGCGCTGGAGTCGTTCCGCTGCGAGCCCAACACCGACCGCCGCGTCGAGCGCCCGGCAGTCGAGCGCTTGAGGGTCGGAATCGGGCCGGCTCTCCGCCTGGGTGTAGGCCGAGTACGGCGCCAGCGACCGGAGCCACCGCTCTTCGTGTTCTCCGCGATCTCGCACCGCGAGGGTCAGTGCTGGGGCGCGGTCTCGCCAAGTCGGAGGCACTCGGGGAGCAGTATGTCACTGCGCGGTGTCCCGGAGGAGTCAAACGAGGGGCGCAGCGTCATCCGCCGCGGCAGGCAGCTGGCCTCTCTGGGCCGTGCCCCCCCGCTGGCTAGCGGGCGTCACCCTCCGGCGCGACGTCCAACTCCGAGGCGTCGGTGGCCGCGATCAGCTCACTGAGCGAGATCCCCACATGGGCCGCCAAGTGTCGTAGGAGCATCAACGAAGGCGCTCGGCTCCCCGACTCGATCCGCGAGAGGTAGCCGCGGTCCACCTCTGCCTGCCAGGCGAGCTGCTCGATCGTCAGCCCTCGCGCTCGTCGCGCCTCGCGTAGCTGGGACCCGAGCCGCTTCAGGAAGCGCCTGTCGTCGTCAGTGATCTTCCGGGGACGAGACACCTCCCGAAGGTGCCGGGGTGGGTGTACGGTGGCGGTGCCTATTAGACATCAGGAGCGACAGATGGAACTCATAACCCGACTGGTTCTTGTCGTGGCGCTGCTCGGCGCGGTGGGCTGCTCCGGGAGCGGGGTCCTCGGCGACGACGACGACTCAATGGACGACGACGACTCGATGGACGACGACGATTCGGTGGATGACGACGATTCGGTGGATGACGACGATTCGCTGGATGACGACGACTCGGTGGATGACGACGACGCTGCGGACGACGACGACTCTGCGGACGACGACGACTCGGTGGGGGATGACGACGACAGCTCTCCTGACGCCGACGGTGACGGCTTCCCCGCGGGGTCGGACTGTGATGACTCCGACCCCGACAACTACCCGGGTGGCCCCGACATCTGTGACGGCCAGGACAACAACTGCACCGGCTCCCTGGAGCCCGCCGAGACCGACGACGACGGCGACGGCGAGAGCGAGTGCGACGGCGACTGCGACGACGGGGACGACCGCGCGTTCACGGGCCAGGTCGCGTTCTTCTCGACACCCGCGGCGGGTGGAGGGTTCGACTTCGACTGCGATGGCGTCGAGACCGCGGGGTCGGACGAGAACAGCAGCTACCCGACCCAGGTCACATGCGCCGGTTCGAGTGGAGCGGTCGGTGGGTACTCGGTGGGCTGGTACTGCCCTATGCCTGGCTGGCAAGGCAACCCTGGTTGCCCGGCGCTGCCCGCGTGCGGCGTGGTGGCGGACTGGCTCGAGGAGCGCGCGGACTGGGCGGCGGCGGGGTGCCCGGGGATCGGGACCGCGGTCACGACCAGCACCCAGGCATGCCGATAGAGCGAAATCGGCATATGAAACAGTTGGTTACGGGCTAGGTCTTCTCCGCTAGGGTCTCCTGATGGTGCGGGAGAGAAGGACGAGACACGAGCGCTACGAAGGCGTCTTCAGCCCGGTCTCGAACGTCGGACTGGCGGCCCTGGAGCGCCGATACCCCCACCGATGGCACTGGCTCGTGGCGGACAAGACCCCGAAGGCGGTCTTCACTTCCCGCTCGACCCTCGCGGAGGTGATCAAGACCAACCTCTTCCGCCAGGCGCAGCCACTGAGCGCGGAGGACAGGAAGAGAGTCGAGCGCCCTCGGCGACTCGGTGCTCACATCCTCGCAGTGGGCGAGGCTGTCCACTTCCGCGCGCTGGACGAGGAGACCCTCGCCTCGCTCCACGCAAGCCTCGAAGCTCGTGGGCTCTCCGACGAGTCGGCTCGGCGCGCGATCACGATTGTGCGGCAGCTCGCGGTCGACTGGGCCGACGCGCGCGGCACCCGCCCTCTCTTGGAGCGACGGGGTCCTCGCGGCGGATCGACGAAGGGCTCGGCCAACAGGGAGCGGCGCCGCAGTCCCACACTGACCGATGTGGCTGGCCTGCTCCAGCGAGCGAGGCCAGACCTGGCCTGCTACGTCGCCCTCGTGGTGGGCGCCGGGCTGCGCCGGAGTGAGGCGCTCCGAGTAGAGCTGTCCGACTTGGCCAGTCTCCCTGAGCTGACGGTCAGGTGTCCGAACGACGGAAGCCCTGCGAGGCGGGTGCGGATCGCCGAGTGGGCGGTGGGTGTCCTCAGAGCCAACCAGGCATCGCTGGGACGCCTCGGCTCGCCCTTCGCATTTCCTCATCGACTGGACCCTGCACGAACGAGGCTCGACTTCGGAGCGCGACTGAGGAAGGCCGGCGTTACGAGCGAAGGTCTGCGACGTTTGGGATGTCTCGTGCTGCGACGCGCGGGTCTGCCTCGAGAGCTCGTCCGCGCGAGTTGGGCTCCCTATGCCTACGCGGGTCGCCCCCCGTGGTGGAGCAGATACTGTCTGCTTCAGGAGTCCTGGACCGCCCTGATCCACCCGCCGGTCAGCTTGCCCGAGGACCTGACGCTGCCGCCCCGTACGAGCGCGCGCGGCCCCCTCGAGCCCGACATCGGAACACGAGCTGTCGGGGCGGCGGCAATCATCCCGCTCGGGGCGCGCACAGATGCACCTGGCCCTCCCGGACAGCTCTTCCGATTCGACAGTGACGTGGAACCACCCGCCGCGGAGCCCGGAAGTCGGACCGCCGAAGGGGGACTGCGTCAGCTGGAAGCGTGGAGTCCGCGAGGTGCCAGCCGCCGTGGGAGCGCCGCGCGCCGAGGTCTGCGGGGGCGACTGGCCAGAGCAGCGAGCGCTGACGAGGGGCAAGCGACCAGAGGCGGGGGCGCTGCGGGGTCGGGCGCTTCTTCGCGAGCAGTGCAGACGTCCCAGGACCTCGCGGAGATGGTCCGGACTCTGGAGCGGAAGGTTGACGAGTTGACTGAGAGGCTCAGCGACTCCGGGAGGGAGCTCCAGAGCCTCCGGAGCCAGATGCGGTCCCAGCGGACGAGAGTGGTCGTCCGGGGCCCGCAGCCAGTCGAGATGTTCCTCGCGGGGGCCGCGACCGGAGCAGCGACTGCGGCCTTCATCGCCGAGCACGGCGGCGTGGCCGAGGCCGCCGCCGGGGTGCTGGACCACCTCGGCGTTGGGCAGGTGGCAGAGGGCTTCGCGGACGCGCAGCTTGAGGAGGAGTCCACTGCCTCCGCGCTTGGGGGAATTGACCCCAGCCTTCTCGGGTACTACCGGCCCGCGCTCCGAGGGCCGGGTAGCGGGTAGCCCCAACCTGGAAGCTGCATGTTCGGGTGAAGGGGGCGTTGCTGACGTGCGGGGCTTCGTCCCCGACGTCGGGGTGTAGGTCCGAGGCCTCGCGAAAGGCTCGCTAGGGACTCCCATCGGAGCAGCGCTTCCGGGGCGCTCCTGTGATGAGTCTCGATCCGTCGAAGTCCAGGGCCGCTCCGAGCCCGTCCACTCCTGGGTCTCGGGGCCAGAGCCTCCTTCCCACTGACTCCTCCGGCCGGGCCGTGGAACTACCGATTGCCGGAGCAAGACGCCCTTCCCGGTGTCTGGTCCGCCGTATCCGTACAGCCGCAGCGCCCTTGGAGGACCTGCCGCAGGCTCCCCGAGCGCGCAGTCCGTCACCGAGAAACACGCAGTCCGCAGGACTCCAGGATGCAGTCCGCAGTTCGGGTGAGATCCAGGGGGTGAGCTGCCATCTGAAGCGTTAGTCGAGGATCCTCCCCGGCGTTCCCAGAAGCGGCGGCATCGGCCCCAGTCGCTGCCTCAACTCGACCGCCGCACGTCGCGTCGCTCGCAACCGATCCGCGACGGCGTCCCACACGACGACCCGCCGGCCGTCGGCGACGACGGACAGCCCCTCGTCCCGCAGCCAGGCGACCGCGCTCGCGCGGCGCCAGGGGAGAGCACGAGCGGCTCGGTCCTCGGAGACGATCGAGCCGGGCGGGATGACGCGGCGCGGCTTGCCCTTCACCCGGAGGGCCGAAAGCACGTCGCCCCAGATCACCACGGAAGACCCGACGAACTCGATGATCAAGCCTTGTCGCTTGAGCCAGGCGTGGACTTCGTCGGGTGGACCAGGGAGGTTGAGGATGGCGTCCTCGACGGAGAGAACGCAGCCAGGGGAGAGGGGTGGGGTGTCCGGGGTGGAGGTCATGCCCGCAGCCTGTCATGCCCAGGAGCACTCCGGCCCCGTTGTGCCAGACGGCTGCGCCTCGGCTTGTAGCCCGCGAGCTATCCCGGTTCCTCCGCCCCCCCGAGGTTGCCCATGAGACCCACGACCAGTCCCGCGAGGGCGGCGCCGCCGATAATCCACCAGAGCCCAGCAACACCCTTCGGCTTCTCGTCCAGAACCCGCATCTCCGGAGCCACCTCCTCAATCCGCCGCGCCAGATCGTCGACGTCCTTCATCAACTCCCAGGGCTCCCGACCGAGTGCTCGGGCTACGCGTCGGAGCTGGACTACAGTCATGGTGGTGGCGCCCGACTCGACCCGTGACCAGCCGGAGGCGCTCTTCAGGCCGGCGGCATGTGCGATGTCGGACTGGACCAGTCCGCCCTTCTCACGCCGATATCGAATGACCTGACCGAGCAGCTGGGGGTACGTCGTTGCTTGTTGCATCGTCGCTCCTGTTGCGAATTTCGCACATTGGGCTTGACTCGCACACAATGGCGGTCAAGCCTGTTGATGTCCACCGCCGAGGTGGTGGCATCAGGAGTGGACCATGCACCGCAGCATCGGACTCGACGAACTGGACCGCGCGCTCACCCATCTCGACGAGACGGAGGGATCGCGCCAGTACCTCGAACTCGCCTACGACGACCCTCGTCTGGACTCCGAACTGTTCAGCTGCTCAACCCGAGGGATTCCCTCCATCCACCAGGGGCAGTCCGGGAACTGCCGCTGGCGACTGTCTGGTGGGAGAGCACTGCACGCGCACTGGTTTCGGCAGGCCCGGATCGTCCGGTTCCACATCGATCGAATCGATCCCGAGCGCGACCCGCTTGGTCATCTGCTGGCTGACACCTACGCCGGGGAGGGAGCGGTGGCCGGTGGGGTCCTCGCGCCCATGATCTTCGGCCTGAACCCGTGGACGGTCTTGCTGGGCATCGGGCTCGGTGCCCTCACTGGCGCACACATCCCCGATGGGGCGCCACAGGTCTGGACGATCACGTCCATCGACTACTACGGCACGATCCACATGCGGCGCATCCCCCGGGGGCAGGCAGCGCGCTTCCTTCCAGCCTGACCCCCAGACTGCGCCGGAGTGGTACCAAGCGCGCCGCACCCTCAGCTCGTCGCCCGAACCACCCGCCCGAGCAGCTCCGGCCGGAACGGTAGGTCAAGCAGCTCTACCCCCGACCGGTCGGCCCACCCCGCGAAGCGGCCGTACCAAAGCCTGCTGTACTCGTAGTCGTCGTACTGGCCTGAGCTTCCGCCTCCTGACGGCCGGGACTCCAACTGCCTGGTCCAGCGGAGTTCGTCCGGCCGAAGAAGCCAGACGCGCTCTTCCTCGCCGAGCGGGAACAGGGCCTCTTCAGGGACCAGGCCGGCGACCACGAGCAGCGGAGCGAGCTCTCGGTTCTCTACGCGGAGCTCCAGCTCACGGATCAGCCTGACCAGGCGACCATTCGCGGTGAGCACCCCGTGCCGGATTCGCTCAGAGTCCACCAACGGTCCGAGCATCGCAGTCAGCTCGACGACCCGCCGGAACTGGGTCTGGCTGGCCGCAAACGTCGACTTCCCGGCTCCCGGCGGACCGACCAGCCACGTCAGCCGCGCGACAGATAGGTCTTGTGGCTCCACTTCCGCACCTCCTCACCATCGGTGGTGGTCGCAGTCAACGGGTGACGGGGCGCGCGCGCATGCGCCC
>ENA-OWNT01002576-OWNT01002576.1-seawater-metagenome-genome-assembly--contig:-NODE-2576-length-18735-cov-4.386590_pt1 | contig 18735 bp, 15 predicted proteins | sample MGYA00238136_ERZ651165 | MGnify/ENA primary metagenome ERZ651165 (study PRJEB26861, sample SAMN08777766) | seawater metagenome | isolation source: coastal seawater | place: USA: Florida | collected...
GAGTGCGCGCGTGAGTGAGAGCGAATGGTTGACACGCTGCATGTGTGTGTGTGTGTGTGTGTGTGTGTGTGTGTGTGTGTGGTTGGTTGGTTGGTTGGTTGGTGATTGATCGCGCGTTTGTTTCTTCTTCTGGCGATGGGGGACAGGCAGGCAGTAAAGTCGGAAAGTGAGTTTTGAGTTTTTTTATGTTCTGTACTGTACTGTAGAGTTTCTGTATGAGCATACATCGTATAACTATAACGTATGCCATAGAAGGTGGGCTTTTGGCTTTTGGCGGTCTTCTGTTTTCCTGTTTTCCTGTTTTCCTGTTTTCCTGTTTTCTTGTTTTCCTGTTTTCCAGTTTTCTTGTTTGCCTGTTTTCCTGCTTTCCTGTTTTCCTGTTTTCTGAGTGTTGTTGAGTGTGTCAGTCGGTCCGGACGGAGTTCATCAGAGTTGCCTTGCTTGAGGAGTTTTGTGACGTCAGGAGTTTTGAAGAGTTTTTTCACTTTTCACTTTTCAGTTTTTCACTTTTTTGCTTTTTGCTTTTTTTGCAGTTTTGCAGTTTAGCATTTTTGCAGTTTGGGTTGCAGTTGGCGTCAGTGAGGACCCACCACCACCACTGCAGCAGCAGCACGGTTCAGTTGCACAACATCCATCCCTTCCGCGCTCTCTCCACCAACAACTGACACGCCGCCGCGTCGCCGTTCGCCCGTGAAATGTAGATATGACCTGTACACTGTGGGTCGGCCCCCCGACTCACCCACACTCGCACAATCACACAGAACACAGAGGCAGTTCAGGGAGTGCGTTGGCGTGTAAATACCCGGTGGCTTATCTGAAGATGGCATACAGCTGCGTAATTGACCGGGGCTATAACACAGCACACAGGTGTGGTGGTTCGTCGGTTGCCGGCCGTCCTCCGGTGGTGCCCTTATGATACCGTACGCGTATATACTATGCAGTTCCGTATGGCATACTTACTGTACTGAGTATCAGTCCACTTGACTTACTTGTGGCAGGCTCGCTTGGTGCGTTGACATTGTAAGTAAGGTGAGAGGATCTTTTTGTGCACACTGTGAAGTGAGGATGAGCGACAGATTTTGTGGACACGGTCAAGGCTTGTTGGTTTTTGCGGTCGCACACTAGGCATGGCTGGACTGGGCGACGACTGCGCGTGACGAGTGGGTTGTGGAAGAATGCTAGGTGAGAGAGGACTCCACAACATACATACATGCGCCTGAGTAACAGTAAGAAGTTATCGACCCACTCTGCAGAATTTGATTTGACCCATGGAAATGCGGCGCACTTTAGGATGAAGCATTGCCGAAAGGCCCCCGACTTTGCATGGCTTCTGCTCGAGCATGGAAAACCGATTCCAGCGCCTTCACAAAGGGTTCAATTCGTCGCACGCGATGATCTGTCGCCGCCGAAGCCACGGACGCATGGTCATCTTTGGTGTAAAGATACCGGTGCCGGTTTTCTCGCCAGCTGCGTGCACAAGAAGTTGTATGAATGAAAACACGGACGGAACGCGTCAGCAGAGGCACCAACCACGTCTCAACATACCTTGCACGGCATTCTTTCACAGATTTCGTCAGCATCAATTCAAGAGATTCGCCAACTGTCAAGTGTGGCGTGTGTCGCTGTTGCAGCCATGCCTGTTAATTGAACAAGAACGAACACACGGCGGGGCAAGGCGAGAGGCAATGCACCAGAAGTAAGCGACATGATGAGACAGCCGCGTGCAAGTGATAGCATCAATCGGACTCACCATCGCCACGATGCAACGCCAAAGCTCGGCGCGGGAGATTTGTAGCGGCAGAACAGAGCGACGTTGCGGCGGCACAGCCGATAGGAACGCGAACGGTGGATCGAGAGCCTTCACGATTGAGTTGAGGTGGAAGTCCACGCAGAACTCGTGAACATTCCGCCATTTCAGGAACCCCGCAATGAGGACGCGTTGAAATCCACTGCGACGGCGTGAGGCCTGTGAAAAGCGGAGCAGAAGACAGAGAAACAAAACGCGGCACCATTTGTTACTACCACACCAAATCTACGGCGGTGCACAGCAGGTTGAACTTGCACGTACAGAACTCGGAGCTGTGAAATGTGTCCACTGCTTGCGAACGACCAGTCTCTGCTCCGGTTTTTGTCCCGATGGAGCATCCGAGATGGCTCTTAGCGCCTGAACGTGCGCTTGGGCTGCGTCTAAGCTGGGCGTGTCCGCCAAAAGTGACGGGGCGGTCGAATCCCCACTCTGAGCAGGTAGCGCACTTGACTCGTCGTAACTCTGGAACAAGACGTCAATTGCGGAGCTGTACAGCGTTTCGAGCTCCACAATTTGTGGGTGCTGCAACAATGATGCCAGCGGGATAGGCTTGCGGCACTTTGGAGCAATGGCCGGAACTACATATTGTTCCAACCTCGCAGCAAAGTCCTTGTGGACGACAAACTTTGTGAATTCGTCATCGTAGAAGACAGCCACATGGCTTCCGATATCGCGGTCGCTGCTGGTGCAGATTCGATACATCAGAACGTTCAATGCGTGAATGAACTCACAGAAGGACAAAGCATTCTGTGCCAAGTGACGTCCTGGTCGCGCCAGCAGACGCAACACAACGTAGCGCGCAAGTAAATCGGGCCGAATTTTGCCTTGTTCACGAATCAAATGTTGATGCAAGGTATCTACGTCGACCTCTGGCAACGTGATATCCAGAGTCGATTCCCCTGACAAGGGGAGTTCGAGGAGCCGTTGTGCAGCAGCTTCTTCACGACGGCGCTGACGTTTCTGACGAGCTTGCTTTGCTGGCGATGACGTGTGGTGATACCGCAATGGTCGCCGACCAAAGCTCAGACTTGCAAGCCGACAAAACTCCGTGGGTGACACCGATTCGGGTGACAGGGGATCGCAGTGCATACTGCAGTACTTGAACAACGTCCACAAAGTGTCTAATAACTCAGAATCATCTTCGATATACACGAAATCTGCCTCTGCTTCTTCTTCGGCTCTGGTCGCTTTCGCTGCCGCATCTCGCAGCTCCTGTCTTTGACGATGTACTTCTACACGTTGCAGGGCGTGATGTAAAGCTCTCAGAATTTCAGTGCGACTGTCGTCACTCAGGTCGGACAGCGCCTCAACACGCATCACTAAGCGCTTGGCCAAATCAGAAACGTTGGAAGATTCGCCAAGTAAGACATTCGCTGCGTGCGCAGCCGGGATGATTTTGGCAGCCAAGACATCCAGAGGTCGGAAGAGAGAGTGTAGATCGCCGTGTGGGGCATCGTAGCCATCACCATTGCTGTTCTGGCCACACACTGTGAGGGCTCTGGCGCGCGCTTCGAGGGCGGGGGCATCGATGATCGAATGCAGCTGCTGAGCTATGTCGAGAAGCCAGGACGCATCACCGTGAGAGACAGCTTGGATTTTTGTTTCCAGTGCGCCCAGGGCGGCAGACTGAAGTGCTGCTACCGCTTCCGCGCCATACAGTAACACTTTCGGGTTCGTTGCAACGCGCGCAACGCTGGATATCACACTTGCCACGACAGGGAACAGTTTCAGCATATCGGCATCAATTTCGTCGGCATTCGGGGCATCGAGAGCGTTCACCGAAGCTTCGTGGCAACACTTAGAGATGAACGGAAACACGCCAAAACACAACGTGTCGAGTTGCTCCTGGAATTCGACGTCAGCGCGAGCCCCAGGAGCAGGGATGATTCGGCCCAAATCCAGCAGACTCCGAAGAAGCTCCATCGGTCTCGCGATGGCATTCGACATCAGTGGCTTTGGAACCGGGACAATAGCTTGTGCGACTGTGGTGTCCAAATCTGCGGCATCTTGGCCGGGCGAATTGTCGTCGTCGTTAGCATTGTTGGCAGAGACACCATCATTTTGAGGTGGTGCGTGTCGGTCGTCATCTTTAGTGAGAGAGGCTTCGGTGTTGGTCGGCCTAGGGTGTGGCGGTGTCGCCGTTGAAGCAGTTGGGGCATGGGCTTTCGGCGGGGGGCGAACATATGGACTCGCTAAAGGTTGCAATGGCGGTATTTGTTGATTTGGAGAGACCGCAGGGGAAAATTGGCTGTTCAGTGCATCTGGTGAAGTTTGCTCGTCGCCTGCACGTCTAAAGTGCCCGAGACCTCCGGCGGCGCTGCGTGAACCCAGGAGTCCGGGTGGCGGAGCGACAGGCCTTAACACTGCACCTAATGTGCGATCCGTCGAAAGCAGTTCGGTGCCGCGAGCTGGCACCGGTCTCAGGTGTGGCGCGACATGACTACGCAAGTTGTACAAATGGTCTTCTCGTTTCTGCTGCGAAATGGGTGTGAGCGAGCTCAATGAACCTGCAGCGGGCATTGAACCTGAGGCAACATTGAGGGTGATCGTGGACTGATCATGTGCCGGCAGATCAAGCGTTCCTGGAGGAGGAGCTATCGCTGGAACCGCAATCTTTTCGTGCTGCTTCAATGCATCCACGTGTGGTATCGCGGGCAGTGAAAGAAGGCGTTGTTTTTCCGCCGCGCTGCCCGCGGTTCCTGGCCCTTGACTCCCGAGCGGCTGCGAGTTTTCACCTCGAGCAGCAAGCAACAGGCGTGCACGCTCGCGTGCTGCCTGCTGCTGTGCCGGCGTAGTCGGTTGCAGCAGGTTCCCGTCAAAAGTCAACCTGCGCCGCGTATCACCCGCCAAGTTCATAGCTCCTTGACGCACAATGTCAGTGACAGCAGGAAGTGCTGGGGTACGAGATGGCATGCTCGCAGGAGCCGGCGGGAAATTTTCCATGGCATGGGACTCTTGCTTGGTCTGATGAGACGATGGAGCATGCACTTCAACTTCTTTGGAGCTGTTGGGAGAGTCGCCAGATGCCGTGACAAGGCCCCGCCGAGCGACTGCTTCCAGAGTGCGGCGTAGCTCTTCTTCTAACATAATTTCTGAGCGAGGAAGATCATCTTGCTGGATTTCACCATCTTCCAGCAAGGCACGAGCACCGTGCCTTGCAAGTTCGCTGACTCGACGATCTATGTCAGCACGTAAACGGTCCTGTTCCGCGACGGTCGATGGAGATCCCGGACTGCTGATGTCTGCTTCCAACGCAAGCTGACGCTGAAATTGTCGCACCAGCTCAGCTTCGAGATCTTTTACCACTACACGACCGCTGTGGCGGCGCGACGATCGGTTGGAAGATCGCCTCCTCATCTTTTTCTGCTTCGCGTCACCTTTAACCCCGAGGGACACACCAACCATGTCCGATATTTCAGTCACAAGCTCCTTTGTGTTCGGGTGACTGCTTACCCATGTGTTTGATCGACCGTGGCCGCGTGGAATGTTCTCCCACATATCTGGCTGTGTGTCAGAGCGGGGAGAAGACAGTTCTTCGAGAGCGTGCTCCAACGGTTCAATTGATTGTGCATGGATAGCATCTGCACCTTGCTCTGGCTGACCTGCCGCAAGAGAGTTGGGGGCATCGACCGCAATCGAGAGTTTTGGAAGCTGAGTTTCTGGCTCACTATCGCCGTCGTCGCCATTTTCATTGAAAAGACCTTGAGCGGCAGCAATTGCTGCTTTGGTGTCGTCGTCATCAGGCGGTGCCCACGGCTGTTCCTGCAAGCAAAGCCACAAAAAGGATGTCAGCTACGCACGGAGTCAATCATAATTGCGTGGATGGACGTGGAAGTGTATCTCTGCCGTGTGGCACGTAAGCATTCTTCTGAATACGTGTGTATCGCAGGCAGAGTGCGTTGACAAAACACAGAACACCGAGTCAACCAATCGCGATTGCGCAATTGGCAACTTATGTGTTGCTGATCACTGTCAATTGCTGAATTTTTGCCCACATACCCTTGACCGCAAAATGAAATCGACGGCCAAGCTCTTTCAGGGCACAAGCATAGCAGCAACTGCTTGGCAAGCATGAAGTGGGACACTTTCTAGGACAGTCGCACCTTTGAAATTTCGTGCGGATCAACAATTTCAAGCAAGGGTGTTTCCGTTGTCAGATCGGGGTTCACAATTGTGCCGGTATTGCTTCCGGTCATCGACTGAGTGACACATACGAGACAGTGAGCTCAGAACTGAAATACATTGACGGTAGGTTTCGGCATTTACGAACCTTGTTGTGTTGTGGTTCGAACACAGACAGAACATTCGATGTCAATGTCAATGGATCAATAAACACGTCTCTCATGGATATTCGCTCTAGCTCAACGTCATGCGAGTCGCTTTCATGCGTGTCTGAGTCACTATTTATGGAGTCCACGGTTGAAGTCACTGCTTTATGCAAAGCATCTACTAATTGCTCTCTCATCGTCGAAATTCGCCTCTGCACGGCGGTCTGCACGAGACGAGTAGCGTAAGACAGTTTTATGTGACGGAATTTCGATCGCAGTTGAACTCACCTTTGCAGCTTGTGTTTTCTGTTGCGGACTTTCGCCGTCACTATCTGTGGTCATAGCTGCAGCGACGGCCGGAAGGTCATGGAGTCCGTTTGAAATGTCTGGCAGAGCAAGCTTGGAAATGGCGGCAATCTTGCAGAAAGCAACAGTCACCATCGAGTTAAATTGTGGTCGCACCAAGGCCGCCGAACAAAACGTGACACACCTTTGTCAGTATTGAGGACCACAACTTTTGCCGGTGCGCAGTTTTTTCCGACAGTGATCTGCGCAGATGGGCACTGTTGCCACACCACATTCGCGTCGCTGAGAGCTCGGAACCATACACATCGACATTAATTCACACAACACAAACCGATTTGAACTTTGTCCGTGGGGCGAAGTGTGGCCCTGCATCGCAAACAATTGGGATAAATTTCATGACCTGAAAAGTAACGGGTAACGTCAATGCGGTGACTGACCGGTGATGTGTTGGATGAGCCACCCGTTGGACTATCCTCGTCCGAATCCTGCTCTACGATAGTCTATACGTGGATGGCCAAACGCATTGTGGTTGAAGACGCACACCTAAAGATACAATTCAAATTTGCACGCTTGCACACGGGCCTTAAGATCCGATTCGAACTTTATCGCTCGAGCAAAGTCAATTGTGTCTTGCAGCAGCGATGATTCCTGCAAAAAAAAATTCTTAGGGCGGAGACGACGTGGCGTCGGTCCAGGTGGAACTTACCAATTTCTTCCGGCGGATGGTAAAGTTTTGCTTGGCGTCAGCAACAATCTTGCCAAATTCCTCCAAGGAAACACGAAATGTTCCGAGCTGGCTCCTGATTATTTTGGGAAACAACAACATTAATTTCTCGGCGCAACGATGCGGCGACACATGCAGAGAACATGTGCGTACCCAGTATCAGCACGATCGTCAGTGGTTGACACGTGCCCTGCGAGGTAAAGCAGGGACATCGTTTAAAGGGCGCACACGATCAATCGCAGTGGTACCGTACAAACCATGTTTCCTGGCGCTCGATCGCAAATCAATGTTCCCCATACTGATGCCAAAATTGCGTTCCAACACCTTCGCCAATTGCGCTAGATTCACTCGGCCTACAATCACAAAGCACGAACAGAGGGATGGTGGGTAAACACGAGTCTCAACAGTGGATTTTCTGCAAAAAGCCGGTTCAACAACGACGTGAACAAACCCGCTTCATCAGTTTCCAGTTCATTGAATGCTGTCTTTACTGCCGCCAGGTCGTTCAGTCCAGATGGCGCGCTGAAAGTACCATCAGCTTCAATCAAATTGTCATTTGACACTGGCCAAACTTCTTCGTCGGACGTGGTGTCGTCGGTTGTTGTTGGTGGGGCGTCGTCAATGTCGTCATAGAGGTCATTGTCAGATTCAAAAGCGTCATTTCCACTGTTAGCATCAGCTCCCAATTCTCTCGATGACGGATCCGTCTAAGAACAAACCCAATGCAACCGTCACAATATATGCATGTATGCACGGTCGACTTCAGTGAAACAACCTGAAGTGTAGAAAGCGACGATAGCATCATGCTGACAACTTCGTCTACTGGAATGCTGTTGTGGCGCTGCACATGTCGACGAGTCGCAGCAAACTCTGCTCTCTTCGCCGCAGAAATAGGGCCGGAAGCTTCCTGATTTTGCGCCTGGGAGAACAATGCGGACTTTTAGTCACTTCATAGGCAATAAACATCGATGGTCTGTTGGTCAGGTATACATACTTCGTGGGCTATGTCTAATGCAGGAACGTCGTTCTTGGCGCGAACTAAGTTTGCGCAGACCGCTTCGAGAGCGACGAGTAAGTCTCCGTTGCTGAGAGAAGACGACCCGTCCATCGGTGTGAATGTTTCCGACTTCGACAACAACTGACCGATCTGTTGTCAACAAAAACTTGTCAGCAATCAAAGCTCTGTTAACATGACCGTTAGCGATTGATGCCGTGAATACCTGAGACTGTTGGCGAACATTTTCGAGATGCTTCACAACGTCACGATTCACTTCGCTAACGACGGTATGCGGAAACCGCCGACACGCCTCTTTTAACAGACCAGCCTAGAATATCCCATCCGCAAATCAGATTACGCTCGTGTCAATGATCATTGCACTACGGTGCAGCCCACAAACCAGCAATGGCATGTACGCATTGAACAGCTCAGTCTGTTCGCGCAGTGCCGCAGCTCGTTCAAAGTTTTGCCGAAACCGTCGAGCGCTCCCTTGATGTCGTGGTGATAGCGATGACATTGTTGCTTGGATTCTTTCCTGCAGCAAGGGATACAGTTAAAGGAACGCCCTAAACGAGTTTGCACCGAACACGACCAGCAGCCCTGACCTGTAGCGTTTCGATATCATTCATAAGTTTCGTTGCGTTAGTGTGGCTAAGATCAAACTGGTTGAAGTAATGTTTGTTAAGCATCCCTGTATCCTCACTGTCACCTTGCAGCAATGGTCTCAACCGAGGTTCAGAAACCTACGCAATCGACCGCCGCGATAAAGCGACTACCCGGTAAGGCTACAGATAAACAGCAACAGCCGAGATGACGTACCAAAGAAAATTCCACTTTTTTCGCGGCAACTTCATCGATACGGTCATATCTTTTCAAATGAAAGCAATGCGCGAATGTTGTCAACGAATGAAACGATGGAGAAGATCAGGCAAATGCATCCAACAGACTTACAGTGTATCAGACGTTGTGATATCGACGGCGTTGCTGAATGTCGCGCTAGCGGAAAGGCGGCGCATCTTGGGGGACAGTTGCATCTGGTCACCAACACGTGTGTTCGAGGGCTTTGATTGTTGCCTTGCATTCCATGGCAAAAAGTGTTTGGACACTAGTCTGTGTGTTCGGCGAGCTGATCTGTGCAAAGGACTTGAGGCAGTGTTTCTTTGTTCCCACCATTTAGCAAGTTGAAACCGCTTTTTGCGTCTCTTCTTTCGCACTTGAAGACTTTGTAACAGCCTCCACTTTGTTTGAAGCCATTTCGTGAGGATGGTCTTTCGATACATCTCGGGACGGGAAGCAAAAGACTGCTGACAAATTTCACCTCGAAGATCACTTTCTTGATTTCTAAAAGCCTCAATAGTGGCCTTTGTTGCCGCAAAAGGTGGTACCGCCGTTTTGCTTTGCTTGGACGACGCACTAAACCTCGAGTCCGAGGCATCGTCTATTTTTTGAAACACGCTGTACAAATTGGCGAGAGATGACCGTCGAATTCGAGCTTGAGACTTCCGAGCAATGGTGAGACGACGTTCAAGGGAGCTCAGTGATGACGCCGACTCGTGGTTTGTGTGAGCATGCCCGCGTGCAATGTTGGGTGTCTGCCTTGTGGTGGACTTGGTCTCATTGCGGGGCTGCGAAACAAATTCAGAATTGTTCCTGACTTCCGGGCTGCCATCACCTTGAGCAAATGGCCCGCCTGGGCTTCGATGATCTTGAGCAGTTGACCCACCCGGGCTTTGATGCTCTTCAGCAAAAGATCCACCATGGCTGCTCACAACACTACCCATGCTGTCTGTTCTGGGAAAGCTCTCGGAGGACTGAAACCTGACCAGGGAAGCCATTGACTCAGGATGCACTTCGAACTTTGAACCAGCGGGAGGAGACCGCGGACCCAAATCACTGGTGCGTGACGTGGGGTGGGCGGCAACGTGGTGGTCGTCTTTGGAGGGACTTGCTGGCGATATGGGATGCACTGCAAACTTGGAACCTGCTGCTGGTGACGCCGGACCAGGCTCAATACTGAGTAAATTCAACGCAGGCCCATGGTCCTGTTGGTGAGGGACGCTTAGCGGCTGTAGCATCTGTAACGGTTCAAGGTCGCTAGCGTCGCTTCCCTGCACTAGCGCCTGCTCTTGTGGCAGAGCAGGTTCGCCCAGTTTAATGGGATCAATGTCAGCATCGGAATCGACGGTATTGTCAACGACAGAAACATTTACGATAGTCTGGGTTGACGGCGGCAATGGCGTCACAGCCGCCATGGCTGTGGCAGAAGCTTCCAGCTCTTCCGACCCGGAAGTATTCCCATCGGACGGCGCCGCTGCACCTGCACCATTCTCTGCAGCAGCAGGTGGCACTACTGTACCGTGTGCATCGGAGGCCATTGTCTCGTTTTCGCTTTCAGCAGTAGTCACATTGTCGCTACTTGCAATGTGACTGGAATCGGCGCTTGAGGTCCCGTCTGCAGTGCTGTCGTTCGCTGACCCATGTGTTTCACTCGCGGCCACCTCGTCGTCAACATTTGGTTGGACCTGAGATGGTGCGACTCTGCTAGTCGCAGCGTTCGCAACAGCAAATTCTGAAGAGGGGCTTGTGTGCTCTTCTTTCAAACTCAGGGATGTAGTGACATCCTCTTGCTCAGTGGCCGCCGCCGTCGAACGCTCACTCACCGACTCCCATGCTGTACTTGATGGCGGTGGCGGAGGAGCCCTTGAAGCAATGGAAGAGCGTTTGGCGGGCTTCGTCTCAATTGTGTTGACATGCAGCGGAGAAGTAGAAGTGGTTGTGTTCTCATGTTCGGGTGCCTGAGTTGTCGTGTTGGTGTCACTTCCGGGCGGTGGTGGCGGAGCTCGCGAAGCGACAAGCTTGGAACGCCGACGACCAACAGCTGTGCTGATTGTCGTGAGAATCTTCGTAACTTTTGAAAGTCTTTTACTGCTAGACCTGGCAGGCCGGGTTTGATTAGCTTGGTTGGAAGAACTCTCGTTTGCTGCTGCTGGTGGTGGCGGAGGCGATCGACGTGCTCCTGGCACCTTGTTCTGCTGTGGCGGCGTGCTCGACGCGACACCAGCGCCTGGAGTTGCGGCACCAGGCGGTGGGGGCGGAGGCCTACGCACAGTTTTTGCGCGTGGCATTGCTACCAGTACCAATGAGTAATGAAGCTGCAGTCACAGAGTCCACAAAAGTGCCGAGAAGTTTGGCTGGCAAACAACAACGACGGGCTTTCGGACAACAAAATGGAGCGTGCGTGTGCTCAAACTTGCCGTCTGTGCTGGTTTCGGCGACACATCGTGCCTATTCGATGGTGGACGCTCAGAAAGAATGTGTGCGGTACCCACGCACGCACGCACACACGCACACGCACATGTGCAATTTATTGCACTTAAATATGTGCGAGTCTTGCTTTTGCTGGGAGCTTCGACCAAACTTAGTCTGCGCCGTTGATGGGGTGACGCGGCAACTTTTTGCGCGCGGTGACTGCTCTCTGTGCTTGTACACCAATATGCACGTCAAAACTACGACCTGTATGCGTCGCGTTTGAACTTGTCCAACCTATACGATCCACGTCCGCCCGTTCTCTACTCTTCCAGCATCCACGCAACCGTCCGGCGAGTGACCAACGACCAACGACAGATCAATCAAATATAAACAATATTGCGAACGACGACGACCAACGACCAACCATTAAAACACACCAAAACACTAACACACCAACGACCAACCATTAACCCACCAAAACACTAACACACCAACGACCAACCACGCATCAATCAACCGCAACCGAACACCGCCCGCCGACAACGACGACGACGAACCACGACGACGACGAACCACGACGACGAACTAACGAACGAACGCCAACGAACACCAACGAACGAACGAACGAACGAACGAACGATTCAACCAACGAACGAACAAACGAACGAACACCAACAGTCAACAGCCGACGACAGACAACACAGAGATACGCCTCCTCGCCACCTTCCTTCCCACCCAATCTCACAGTGAGTGAGGGCTGAGCGCCGGCTGACGACTGATTGAGTGACTGAGTGAGTGAATGACTGACAGTGACTGACAGTGACTGACAGTGACTGACGGTGAGATCTCTCCTCCGGTGCTGTGCTGTTGTTGCTATGTATCTTCATTTGACATTATCATTTACTTCCACAACTGACTTCTCATGAAATCACAGAACACTGATTGTAGATACATAGTTCAATCCTGTGGTCCTTTGGTGCGCAGTCTCACCGAATTCGCTCACTGTCAGTCAGCTCACTCACTCACAGTCGGCCCTCTGCCTTCCGTCGTTGTTCGTTCGCTCGTTCGTTCGTTCGTCGGTCGTCGTCGTCGTTTGTTTGTCCGCCGCGGCCGCGGCCAACCATTCACCGTCTTCACTTCTGACGACGCACCTCCTGCTTCTTTTTCTTCTTGCAATGCACTTCGTGCGGCTGCAATGCTGTGTAGATAGTTGTGCATGTCACTGTCGCTGGCACTGTCAAACAACGCCCGCGACGCGACGCGATGCCCCGCAACGCAGACGCGTATGCGTATGGCTTCCTTTCCACTGTCAACACTGCGTTGAGTTGCAATCAATCAATCAACGCGCATTCAACACTTCTACGTTAGTTCGAAGCGACGGTCTCTGCTTCAACACAGCAAGTGACAACGAACGAGATACACACGACGAAAGAGCTGAACGGCCACCGCTCGATCGAATCCTTTCTTCCTGTTCTTCCGACTTTCGTTGTTCTGATCTCGTGCGATCGATCAACGTCGTCAATGCCTTTGCGGCGCTGGTGTCGATGCATCACTTGAATCGAAGGCGCCTGGCTGTTGCGAAACAGAAATCACGACAGCACGAAATTCAGCGACAGAAATCAAACCGCAAGCTAAATTCTCGACCTAACGCAAGTACAAAAAGTGTGCAACAGTCATCATGTCAATTTCAGCGCTTGACTCGCTTTTGATTTTGGGCATCTCCGTGGCCACGGGAGTTGTCTCAGAAGCTGTGTCATGGTATCTGGTTTACCGCACAACGGCATACAAGGAAATCAAGGACAGAATTGAACGAGACAGCCGTAAACGTGTGTTGTGATCTGTTGCACAAGCCTGATCATGAATGTTTATGTTGCCACCCCACACATAGTATCTCACGTTGCCTGTTTGTTGTTGCCGTGGACTTGCAGTCGACAAGAGCAAGACCAAGCACGAGGTCGACCCAAAGAAGAAGTCAAAAAAGAAAAAGGACGAGGATCGCCTGATCAAAGACCTTCAACAATATCAGCAGAAGCTTGCTGGACTGAACATCCGATCCACATTTCTGATGGCTGTGACTATGATCGCGATTTTCTGGGGCCTCAACAAGTACTACAGTGGAGTTGTTGTCGCAAAACTCCCTTTCGAGCCGGTGTCGTTGTTGCGCGGCATTTCGCACCGTAATCTCGAAGGAACCGATTTCACGGTGAGTCCTCTCCTCGTCCCTCGACAACAAAAGGTTTTGTGGCTATCACTTTGCTGACAAGCCATTGGTGTTTTTCGTGGACAGGACTGTGCACTTCCATTTCTGTATGCTGTGTGCTCGTTGGGTATCAAGGCAAACTTGAAGAAACTCATAGGTGGAGCTGCTCCTAAAGTGAGCTCACATGTTCCGTCCCTGTTCACTCCGCCGGAAGGGTACGGTCAGTAAACTGGAGCCAGCTTGTGTTTATTTAGCTTCGCACTCAAATTTCTAACATATCACAAATTCGAAGACGTGTTTTCGTCTGTTTTGTTCGCGCCACACACGAGGATTGCTTGCAGCAGCGCTATTCTTTATCGCAACTCTCTCCCTGACTCACAAACTTTTCGAAAGAGCCAGGAGACGCTTGATCGAAATAGTTCTGAATCATCGATTCACGCACAGGAAGTAGACGCCCAATCACTTCTCGATCACTGGCCGCGTTGAGAGTGCCATTGCTAGAATGAGGTGCTGTCTCAGGCTTCTGAAACTTGCCGTACGCGGTAATAATCACACCTGCTGCCATCGCAGGCGTCAAGCCCCCGTGAGCATACTGCTCAATCAGCCTGAGAGCAAATCGAAACGCGTGCACCGGATATTGAACCCAATGCAAGAGGCGACGGGCCCAGTATCCGAGTAGACTTGGATGAAGCTGGCCATGCTGGATCAAGCGCCTCTGAATGGCATCCCACAGCCGATCGCCCTGACACATCCATCCACGTCACGTGGTTACTAATGGGTTGGCCGAGTTCAACAACATACTGCCCGGATCTTACCGTGCGCGCTTCCTGCAACGCCTCCGCAAAATGGAGTTCTTTTCGTGTGTCGGTTTCGTGGCGCTCAAGATCTGATCGCACCCATGCCGGTACAAACGACACCCAATCCCAAGCAGCACCTTGCAAACATACATTGCCACTCAGTCATAACTACGGTCGCGGAGACGTACACACCGCGGGCAGACACGAACCGAGTGCCAGTTGCTCGACAGATGCGCAAGAGAACTTATTTGGAATTTGAGTCCTAGGCACCTTAGCTCCGCTCATAGCAAGCTGTTTCATTCGAGACAAAAAACGGCGAGCGTTGCCAATGGTTTGTGTGAAGTGAGTAAATGCTCGATAGATATTGTATTCTCGCCTACAGGAGTGCACGAACATCACATTCACATCAACGCCGAAATTTCCGCAGACGATCTGGCAAATCGAAACTGACGTCGCCAACAGTGCCCAGCTGCGTCGTCGAGCCGCTACGGGTACCCGATGCCCTACAATGTACAACAGATTATGCAAGTCGTCAACAACGCAGAAGATCCGTAATTGGGCAATAACACCTTCATCGCACCAAGTTGCTGCAGGTTCTGTAATGCATACAAACTGGACAGAGATCCACAACCGACAAAAGGAAGAAGCAATGCAACACCTTTCCCTGTCAATTCCTCGGGCAAAGTCGCATGAAAGTTGTGGTCGCAACCGATTCCGGGGTCAATCCACTGATCATTCTGCCACCCTGCATCTACGGCTTGCTCGCCACGAGTGTATACGAGCAACGAGCGCTGCGCAAATTCTTCCGATCCATTCAAGCTTGACCTCGCGTGATTTGACCCCATCTTTGTAGTTCCTGCCGTGCGGGATGGAAACCAGGTGTTGTACCACTTGTCGACCAACTGCCATCGACAGCTCATGCTTGGCATGTACTGGCCCTCGAACGCGGGATTTAGTTTCACAGACAGGTGCGTGCCGTGAGAATTAGCTACTGTTGACTGTATTTCCAGCGAGAGCGGCGTCAATCTCGCAGTTACGCTGGCATCTTTTGAAGAAGGAAGTCGCCGACGAAACGGCCATTTGAAGTTTGCTAGCACATTGTCTTTGAAAGAACGCATCAACAACGCCTACGCCATCGCGGGTTAAGGTTCGGTTGTGAACTTCGGGTCAGAATGCTTTTGTTTCTTGCATGGGTAAATAAAATCATTGCTGAACCTACCTGATATGTTCGCGGGCCAATGCAGCCCTTATGCTGACCTTCACCTCCTTCACCAAGACCGGAGCCGTTATTTTCAGTTGCAACACGTTCTTTTTCATCATCAGTGAGTGCCAGCATCGCGTATCTGATTGGGACAATGTGATTGCTATCAACCGAATATACGGCGCATCTGGATGGCCTGCAACGATGTTGCGTTCTATTGTAAAGCATTACGCTCATTCGCCAATTGACGTGCGCAAAGCATGAATTCGTACCCCAATCCTGGCCCGCCAATGCAGCTGCGCATAATACTCAGCATCACCTGCTCGCAGAAATCATGGTCAGCTTGGCAACAAAGCAGCACTGAGTTCAATGCACGCACGGGTGGATCATAGGTTTCGTCGCAGATGACAGCGTGCGTCAAGTGATCCTCCGTCCACCGGCGAACAATCTGCCCAAAAACACAGCACAAACAACACATTCACTTAACGATGAATTGTTGATGGCGATGACGGCAAGGCGCAGGCAGCACCAACCGCGGCTGCTTGAGACGGTGGATCATCAACCACTAATCCTACTAGCGGAATGTTGAGCTCACGGAGTCGATGGCGCAGTGCACAGATCGCTGTCAACCGAAATATTTCAGCGCGAACCGTGTGCAACCGTGCAACCTACATAAAGTAAACGTGTAAGTTGATCCTCTCGACGCACGCGCTCAGATTCGACACAGTGCATGAGAGTTGACAGCGTGCAACGAATGTCGAACCTTGTCGTCGTCATCTTCTTTGGCGAGCACAGCCTCATGCACTCTTCTCGGGATGAACGTAATTGTCACCAATGGAAGGTTCAACAACCTACTCAGGCGCATTGCGAGCAACAGCCCCCAATTATCTTCAACTCGAGGACAACCAGTCATCCAATACACGATTTGACGCCCTGCGATTGGAGACTTTGGGCGATGGTAGCAGAAACTCCGTCGGCGAATTTCCTTATCCCATTGGGACTGACAATAAGGATCCACAACCTTCGATCCAGAGTTCGCCGCAGGTCGAGCTGCCGCAAACGCTGCCGATGTTCGCAGCCGAGCGGGGGATTTCGGACTCATTGGAGAGGACTTTGTGGCCGTTGCGTGGTTTGCACGAGCGGGAACAGACTTGGAGACCCCAATTCTTCGCAGACCACTGGTCGCAATTTTTTTGGCCGGGGCGACCGGGGGTGATGCCATTGACCTCGCAGTGGACTTACCGTCCTCGAGGCTCGATTTCCGCTTCTCTGGCTTTGTGCCCACAGATTTGGCTCGAAAAGCTTCTACTGACCTCGACCGGAGAACTGACATTGAAGGCTTCTGCTTTGGCTTTCGCTTAATTCCAAGCAATCGACTCCAATTGGCATTGAGGGATTTTGCTTTGTTGAATGCAGCTCTGTTGTCAAGATTGTGGTCAACATATTTTTCTGGCGGGGGAACGGCGTTCAGACCCGCAGAGTCCTGACCAACTTTCTGCAGGTATTCTAATGAGGTGGCGGCTTCAAAAAGGCACATCGGCTTTTCTTGAGGAGACGACGCATGTTCCACATTCCGCAACGTCTCCCACAAGTCAGGTTCAAGAGAGGCAGGACTCGTGTCGAGCACCGGATAAATAACCGCGTCATCTCCCGTTGCGGCGAAGCGAATACCACCAAGTCGTTGATGGGCGTCAACAACGAGCTTCACGCCAGGTGCAAGCGCATTTTCAGTGCTGCCACTCGCACTTGTGTCGCGCTGGGGGACCTCGCTCTGCTCGTACACGTATTCTGCAACAGCAAGCATTTTCCGGAGCCAAACAGGTTCATGCGCCGACGAACCGCTCTCACGGGCTTCCGCGCTCACAGCTTTTGTTGCCATTCTACCAGATTTGTTCGCAACTCAGCTGGTCCCACGCCGCCAACATATCGTTTGGAGTGGGTCCGGAGAGGTTGACATGAAGGCTGTATTGTAGCCACCGCCCATAAGCGCTGGCCAACAAAACAAGTACAAACAAACGATCAGACTTTTTCTACGACGCTGTCGGAAAACGCTGAAAATGCCCGCTGTACTCCATACTGGGTCGCCGTTTGCCACACTATTGAACTGCACACCTGAAGTTCTTTTGGTTGTAGTCAACAAACACAGTGCACGCGTGTCAGCGCACCAAATTCGGGACAACTGCTTCCCTCGGGTTGGCAATGGAGTCAATCCTCAATTAATTCTCCACTCTGCAGGCGGCAGCCCTGAACAAGAAACCCTACATACGTGGGAACAGAACATCTTGTAAAACTTCCCAGCAAGTGACCAGCTGGCCGTCGGGCATTACCACAAGCAGCTGGCAGGCAGGCAGGCAGGCAGGCAGGCAATCACGCGTTCACGAGCAAGCAAGCAAGGGCCAGACAACAACGACGACGTAGCATCCATCATCGATCCAAACTCCAAACAAAAACACCGCCAAAACCACAAACAAATGGCGCGCAGATAACAGACAGAGACACACCACCACCAACACGCTCCGTGTGGCGGCGGTCTACCGCGTAATACTATTTATAGATACATTCACTCTGTGTAATACTCAAGAATATGCTTCTACATAAAGGAATTTATGTTTTCGTGACCAACACGAAATAGACTACTGCGTGGATTCCTAATAAAGGATAAATATCGGCGATTTATTTTAGATGCATTTACGCTAGAAACCATCAAAATATGTTTTTGTAATGCTGTATTACACTGTATATAAAACAAAATATTTGAACAAAATTTAGAGCGTAAAATTTCTTTAATTTCGCAATTGATTCTACAATCGGCACTTACACTGTATGTCGGTATCTCCGTGCATCGTCCCGTCGTCCCTCACAGCAGCTCACAGCCCCACGCAGCGAACGGACACCAGTTTGAATTTGCCCCTTTCCCAGCGACCGTGGATCGTACAGTTTATGTACGGTAAGAGGATGCGAAACGCATTCCCTTTCATTCATACAATTATACAATGTACGTTGGGCGTGTACAGCAGTGTACATAGTATGTACGGCAACTTCAAAAGCATTGTTGCTTCGTGGCGCGTCCGCCGCGCTGGTGTTCGTTCGTTCGTTCGTTTGTTCGTTCTTTCGTTCGTTCGTTCGTTCGTTCGTTCGTTCGTTCGTTCGTTCGTTCGTTCGTTCGTTCGTTCGTTCGTTCGTTCG
>ENA-OWNT01002577-OWNT01002577.1-seawater-metagenome-genome-assembly--contig:-NODE-2577-length-18726-cov-4.304306_pt1 | contig 18726 bp, 24 predicted proteins | sample MGYA00238136_ERZ651165 | MGnify/ENA primary metagenome ERZ651165 (study PRJEB26861, sample SAMN08777766) | seawater metagenome | isolation source: coastal seawater | place: USA: Florida | collected...
CTCGACGTTCGACATAGATCTCCGTTCCAACCTCCATGCTGTGCGCGCCGCCGTCACTTGTTTCAACCAGATTGTGCATAGCGCGTGCACTGAGGTCGCCGGGAGCGGGAGGGAGGTACAAGAAGTTGGACAAGGCAAGACTGCGTTAGGGTCTGACTTTGTGCACTTGTTCCAGTGGACGCAGTGCGCGGTCATGTGAACTTCAAGTAGCAATGATTGACTTCCTCCGCCAGTTCAGATATCAAATTGAAAGGTTTTAGTTTTGTTGGAAAGTGTGATTCTGCGTGATTTTCGTTGCTGGGCGCTGATGTGCATGAGATGCTCGTCTGAGAGCGAACTAGTTTCATTTGTTTTCCCGGACTGACAACACAATCTGCGCAAGGTTCACGGGTGCAGACGACCAAGAAAGATGCTCCTTCAACAACTTGTCCGGATGGTTGCAGCAGCTTCAGTTGCTGTGTTTATGTTTCCATGCACCGGAACGTATGCTGCCATCCCCCGCCACGACGATACTGTTCGCGTCATGCTAATCCCACACACTCATGATGACCCTGGGTGGACAGCCACAATAGAAGAATATTACAACGGAGGGTACGAATACAAGCATTATGGCGTCCGTGCCATCTACAACAGTGTCCTCAGCGAACTGTTAAAGGACAGTCGTCGAAAGTTTATTGCCGTGGAGATCGCGTTTTTCTCGATGTGGTGGACTGACCCATTGACAACAGGTAGTTAACAAATGTGCTCGTTCCCTGAAGACATCTTGCTTCACATTGTGAGTTTCACTTTTTCTTGGCAGATGAGCAAAGGACGCAGTGGACTCAGCTCTTGAAGAATGGCCAAGTTGAGCTCGCGAACGGCGGATGGGTGATGCACGACGAAATTGCCAGCCATTTCGCCGCTGACATTAACCAAATGACGTTGGGACACAAATGGATCAATGATAACCTCGGAGCTGACTTTTTGCCCCGCAATGCGTGGCATATCGATGAGCAAGGCCATGTAGCGGCGACTGCTGCCTTGGTTCGTACTTTGCTTGCCAACGTCGAGTTTAACGTTGTTGACTGTACTGCGAAACTTGCTTTGGGTTGAACCATTTTCACAGGTTGGGCTAATGCAGTTTCAAAACTATGTGGTCAATCGAATCCCTGATAGCACAAAAGCTTCTCTTCAGACATCGAGAGGACTGGACTTCGTCTGGCAGGGCCTGCCGAACTCCACTGATGCAAGAAACGGAACTACGGTGGCGACAAGGGTACTGGATCAATATGGATATTGCCCTCCAAACGAACCACGCAATCGTTACTTCTGGGATGACTACGCGTATTGGGATCCGCTCGGTGGTGATCCCGAGTTGAACTCCTCAAGCGTCGGGGACTTTGTTGACACGATGAAAACATTTGTCGAATCGCGAGCAGCTTATTTGGAGCACAACATCTTGTTATTTCCATGGGGCTGTGACTTCGAATTTCAAAATGCAACCGCTATGTTTCTAAACATGGATGTCGCGGTAGACTATGTCAATAACAACTCCGACACACTCGGGTTTACGTTGGAGTATGCCACATTGACGGACTACTTTGAAGCAGTGCGGCAACTCGGCATCGACTTCGGCCCTGCGACCCGACGTGACGATTTTTTTCCGTACGCCACTTTTGCCACCGACTCGTGGTCCAATACATCTTCTGCGACAACATCGTCACTACCAGTGCAGAATTGGTGGACAGGAGAGTTTACTTCATACCCATTAATGAAAAAACTCACTCGCAAAGGCGCCGCGAAACTCCGAGCCACTGAGCAGTTAGTGTCTGCTAGCCTGCTCCTGCAAAACACAAGCCAACTTGTCGATGCTTTGGAACTTGTTGGACGACTACGGCAAGCATCCGCGGAAGCTCAACATCATGACGCTGTGGACGGTACTAGTCCGGCTCGAGTTACCAAGATGTGGGAGGACCACCTGAGCCATGGACAATGCTCTGCTTCACAGGCGGCGGCTGAAGCAGTGTCATTGTTGACAAATGCCGATCCAGGCACAGTCTCCGCGAACCCTGACACTTTCGTAAACGCACTCGCGAGTGGACATGCTGTGGACGTCATCGTCTACAATTCCCTTCCGTTCTCTGCCAACCGCATCGTGTCGCTGTGTGTCCCGGATGCGTTTTTGCACATATCCATCGATGGTGCGAGCGTCGATGCTGACGTAATTGCGAACGTTGGCGACTGGCCGCAAGACCACTGGCCTCTCCCGAACTCGACGTGGCGGGAAAATGCGTGTCAATTGGAATTGGTTTTTGTGGTTCCTGTTGATGCACTGGGCTTCACAAAAGTGTTGGTGGAGAAGAGCAACTCGTCGTTGTTGGTGCCCGCTTCACAAGTTGAGAATTCTTCGACGGTCGTGATAGCAAATGAAGCTGTCAGGGTTGTGTTTGACGCCAAGTCTGGTTTGCAGAAAATTATCCGATTTGCGCATCAGCATGATACCGATACCAAGATAGCGACATCAAACACATCTATGAATGTGACATCTTCTACATGGGCATATGAGTCCACAGCATCAGGACCCATGGCTTCTGACAACTACAAGGTCAATTTTTATGTGTCCGTGCGTCGTTGTATCTTCATCGGTTGAACTTGCTGTGCTTCGCTAATTTTTGTGCAGTTTTCGCCGGCCAACTTTGCTCAGCCGCTGCTCACTGACGACACAACCGGGGCCTGGGTCACCCACGGGCGTGTTGTGCAGGTACGTCCATTGTCATTGCTTCGGGGTACGACGATATCGAAATTTATGCTGAATGCATGCTGCAACCATTGCAGGAATATCGTCGAAGAAAGAATAATATCACGATTGAGAAGTATCGTGTGTTTGCAAATGCGGGCAGCGCCATTCACGTTTCACATGCCGTGGGTCCACTACCAACCGCAACTGAAGTGTGCCAGAGGTTCAACGTGCCCACAGTGTCCTCACAAGGCACATATTACTCGGATTCTAGTGGACTCTTTATGAACCCTCGTACATTTGACCCAAACAAGCAGCAAGATCCTCTTCTGAACATTGCTGCAAACTACGTTCCCTATTATGCGACCACATTTGTTCGTACAGATAGCGCAGTTGCTGATCAGCTAACTTTGCTCACGCAACACTCCCACGGACTTGTTGGTCGCACTGCAAATGCAACGCTCGAGGTTAACAAACACGTTCAGTTGACACCAACCGCATAGGACATGTACTCACAGCTGTGTGTTTTGTCGATCGTTCGATCATAGGTCATGATGCACCGCCAGCCCCCCGATGACAACAGCACAGTGACTTCCGAATTCATTTTACTCTTGGACAATGTTGAAATGTCTTCAGAACTGCGCAGGAGAGCCGCCCTGCAGCTCCAACACCCTGTTGTTCCCTTTTTCGGTGCCGCATCCACATTGGCCAGCACTCTATCTGGTGGCCTGCACTTGCCCCCAAATGTTGATCTCTTGAACTTGGATATATGGAACGTTCAGACTTCCTCCATCGACATTTTAGTACGGCTTCAACATATGTTTGAAGGCGACGAGCACCCAACGCTTTCGAAGCCTGGTAAGAATCTGTTCGCGTGTGTGCGAGTACGAGCGCATGGCTGCAACTCAAATGACTTTTGCTGCTGTGCACACCTGATAGTGTCCGTGAACGTTACGGAGGTGGTCGATAGCATCATTATCGGCAATAGTCCTACAGCGGCGGCCTCAGCTCCGCGACCTCGTAGCTTGAGCGGCGTTTTTGCCGCAAAAGAGGATGGCGAGGCTGGTGGATGCCACCAAAATGGAGCTGTGGTCACAATGGACCCGCTGGCTATTTGCACGTTTATTGTGCAGGTTTCCAAGGACGCACTGTGACAGCACGGAAACATCTGATTCGCGGAGCACTGCAGTCATGATGGCTGTTCTCCTCGTCTGATGTAGTACTGACTACTAGAGTACGAGTACTTACTCTGTGTAATAAGCTCTTATTCAAACAGGAGATGCCTCGCATCACAATCATTGACTGGAGAAGGTAGACCGAACGTGCTTTTCTTTACCCAATGGTCATGCTGCGTTGAGAGCAACAATTATGTTGTAGTATTCTCACGTCACATGGACCCATCAAGAAAAAGTCAATGCAACTTCAAGCATGTAATGCTGTTTTACAGTTAGTTCGAGTGTTTGCGATCGTCTCCTTGAATGTCTCTCCACATGTTTTCATGTATCATTAGTTACCCGGGTAGAGCTGAAAATCCTGACCGCATGCTTGCAATCATGCTGGCACCCTGCGATCCTATGTTGCAAGTAAGTGCAATCCAAGCGCAAGAAGCCAGCCAGTCACCCAGTGACAACATTCTTCATGCGTTCATCAAAATCCCAAATCCCAAATCCCACAATGCTGAGATTTGGGACGCGACGAACATGAAACATGACTATTGTGTGTGTGAAGACCAGTGCATCGAAAGCTGGTGAATGAAGTATGATCTCACTGAACATCGACAATGCCAAACAACAACGAACAAACAACAAAGAACGAAGAACAGAAGAGAACTTGCGAATTGCAAACCTCAAACCTCAAACCTCAACCTTCGGACTCTCGGCAAAGTCAAACAAAAAACAAAAAACAAAAAACACAAAACACAAAAACACAAAAACACAAAAACACAAAACACAAAACACAAAACAAATGAACAATGACAACAGACAAACGAACGCCTATTTTCTACTTCTGAATGTATGCACAACAGTGCACTGAAACTGCCAAAATCAATCACAAATCAACGACGTCACGCAAATCTCTGAAAATCTCAAATCTCAAATCTCAAATCTCAAATCTCAAATCTCAGCTGACTGAGTCACTGAGTGACTAACTGACTGAAACAGCTGACTGAGTGAATGAGTGACTGTGGTGGTTGTGAGTGGCTGTGAGTGGCTGTGAGCATGAGTTCGTCTTCTTCCCCCGCGGATCGATCAATCTCTCACTCACTCACTCTCACAGCCACTCACAATGAAATGACTTGACTGCCTGCCTGGCCACACACAGTCACACAGTGAGTTTGTGAACCGAACCGAACCACCAACACGTTCCCCCACTCACTCACTCACTCACCCACTCAATTTATTTGAACCTCGCTGACTGACTGACTGCCTGACTGACGACGGACTGACGGACTGACAACAAACCGACTCAAAAGGGACCAGTATTCCCACTTACGGAAACTGCATATCACTTGTTGTAGTGGGAGTCCGTCCTTTCACCACATTCATTCCGGATACGGGATTTAATGGAATGGTTTCCTCGCCGCAGTTCGTTCGTTTGCGCATAGCCAGCCCGCCCGCCCCTCCGCCTGTGGTTGGTTGGTTGGTTTGGTTTGGTTGTCGGTTGCGGTGTTGCGGTGTTGGTGTGTTGGTGAAAGTTCGTTGGCAATCTGTGGTTGGTGTGGTCGTTTTTTGCAGTCGTCGACGTCGTCGTCGTAGTCGAAGTCGTAGCTGTTGTTGGGTGTTTGGTGTTCGGCGTTTGATGCTGGGTGCTAGGCTGTAGGCTTTCCTGCTCCTGCTTGCTTGGTTCGTTTGCTTGCTTGGTTTGCTTGCTTGGTTTGCTTGGCTGGTGAGGTGAGGTGAGCTGGAGTGGAGTGATGCACGAGTGGTTCGTGTCGTTAACGCAGTTCGCTCGTGGTGTTGTCGCTGGTGGTGTGTTGGCGCGCTGGTTCGGTGGGGACAAAGCGTGGCGACCCGCAGGCACACAGGGAGCATGGTCAAGATTTCACCCACTGCAAGCAACGCACTGCCAGCAACCCAGTGGCACCAGTGCACCAGTACGGCGTTTTTGGGGCGGACCTGGAGTGGGTGCCAGCTCAAAAAAGGCGCACCGCAGCATCTGCACCACACGCTTGTGTCTGTGGGCGAAAAGTGGTGGTGACGCCCAGACGCTGGAATGCGGGACTACTACAGAAGCTGGGGCCTGCGATAGTAAGACGCTGAGCCCCTGTCACAGCCAACGAAGCAGCACTGGCGTTGACAACAGGTATCGAGCGAGCTGCCACACGGAGCCACCAAGTCGAGACCATGTGACCATATCTCGCAAGCCAACCAACAAGCACAGCCAATGCTCTGGCCCCACTCCACTGCTCCAACCAACGAACGTCATGCGAAATTGTGGACGACACAATACCGCGAGCCACTTATCCAGTCGCACAAACAGCAGCAACCAACAAAATCGTGGGTCTAAAAAGGGTTTGCAAACTTTATATTTCCATTGTTTTGCCGCACATTGCGCCTACTTCGCCATCGCCTTCTTGCGCTTAAAGAAGGAGCCTTGCAATACACGCAAGTTGCGAACGTCGTAGCAATGTGCGGAATCATCGCCATATGTGGCCAAAAGCGCCACACTGTCCCAGTTCTTGTCGATGGCCTTCACCGTCTGGAATACCGAGGATACGACAGTGCTGGTATCGGCATTGTCGAAGAAGGTAGCGACAAGGTGACCCGAGTCCGCGCTGTCGGAAAAGTGAAGAACCTTGAGACGTTGACCACCAAGTACAATGAGAGCAAAATTGTTTGCGGTATCGCACACACACGTTGGGCAACGCATGGTTCTCCGACCGAAACAAACTGCCATCCACATTCCAACATGGCCGGCGATATCTGTGTTGTTCACAACGGCATTGTGGAAAATTACGAGTCTTTGCGCCAGCAGCTCAAGGAACGAGGATTCAAGTTTGTCACACACACCGACACAGAAGTTCTTGCCCACCTCATCGACTCCATGCTCACCAGTCACCCTGATATCGATCTTGGCGAGGCAGTGCGGTTATCCCTCTCCCAGATCGAAGGAACTTTTGGTCTTGCCGTGCTGAGTGCGAGGTTTCCTGGAGTTCTGGTGGGTGCGCGCCGCGGAAGTCCCCTCATTGTCGGCGTGGCTGAGGTGAGTGCTCCGTCCCAGCGATTGCGATGCTTTCAGCACTGTATAACTGTTGCGTTGGTGTTCTGCTCTACTTTTGAACAGGGTGAATACTTCCTCTGCTCTGACGCAGCTGCTATTATCGACTACACGCAAGACGTGATCTACCTCGCCGACAATCAATTGGTAACGCTCAAGGCCGGGGAGGATGTGGTACGCTTGCGGTGAAAACTGCCCATTTGTACTGTGGAATTTTGTGACCTGGTGTCTTGTGGTTCATTTGGCTGCAGCACCTCTTCTCGATTGACAATGTCAAAGTGCCAAGCGACGTTGTGACTCTTGCGATGGAACGCAGCGAAATCGAGAAGGGTGGATACAAGCATTTCATGATTAAAGAAATCCACGATCAACCTCGCGTGATGAAAGAATGCCTGCGTGGGCGCGTGGTGAAGGACGAGGGCAAGCCGTTCGACATCCACTTGGGTGCGTTGTGTTCCAAAGTGGAACATCACATCCGAAACTCAACGTTGACTGGTGATGTTTTTGCTTGCAGGTGCTTGGAATGATACCGAAATGGCAAGCGAACTGAAGAATTGTGAACGAATTATTCTCTGCGCTTGCGGAACGTCTTGGCACGCCGCTTTGGTTGGCGAGTATTTGATTGAAGACCTGTGCCGAGTCCCGGTCGAGGTCGAATATGCTTCCGAGTTCCGCTACAGAAATCCAATTCTTCGCGCCGGCAAAGATATTGTGGCAGCTATCTCACAATCGGGTGAAACAGCGGACACCCTGGCCGCCATCAATCAGGCGAAACAAGCAGGCTGCAAAACTTTCGGCTTTGTGAACACTGTCGGCTCCACCATTGCTCGCGAGGTGAGGAGTAGACTGGCATTTTCAAGTGAGCTATTGTAAGTTTCATTGACTCAGTTGTTGATTCTTGTTGTGAAGGTTGACTGCGGAATTTACCTCCGTGCTGGTCCTGAAATTGGAGTTGCTTCCACGAAAGCTTTCACGGCACAGGTTGGTCGTAACGAACAACATTGCTCGGTTGGGTCGAATGTGTCATCATTTGGTTCGATTTTTGCAGGTACTCACGCTCGCTCTTTTCGCGGTTAAGCTTGGACGCCAGCGTGGGACACTCGACGAAGAGAAGGCCGGGGAACTTCTCAGTGCCATGCGTGCATTGCCAGACCAAATTGCGTACGTTGGATTCGCTGTGCTTCCCACAATGCGCCCTGTGTGCTCACGAAGACCGATGATATGCGTGTGGTCCTACAGCAAAGTGCTGGAGGCAGTGATGGAACCAGTAAAAATGGCTGCCCGCGTGTTCCGTTACGCCAACAACTTTTTGTATCTGGGTCGGGGATACAATTTCCCAGTTGCCTTGGAAGGTGCCTTGAAGCTGAAAGAAATCTCGTACATTCACGCTGAAGGATACCCGGTAAAAAAACTGAGTTAGCCGAGCCTTGTCGTCGCGGTGATTCTGAACATTCTGTTCTTCTTTTGTATTGTGAAGGCGGCCGAAATGAAGCATGGTCCCATCGCTCTCATTGATGTTTTCATGCCCGTCGTGTTCATTGCGCCGAAGAAGGACTCTTCATACGGCAAAGTCAAAAGCAACATTGAGGAAGTTATCGCTCGCAAGGGTACTATCATCGTCATCACCGACGAAGGAAACACCGATTTCGACGGCCGCGCCGAATTCATCTTCAAGATTCCATTGACTAACGAGTCTTTGTACCCGTTGCTCACGGTCATCCCAATGCAGTTGCTGAGCTATTTCATCGCCGACTTGCGCGGCATTGACGTGGACAGGCCGCGCAACCTCGCCAAGAGTGTCACCGTGGAATAGGACATTCGTCTGTCACATCTTGTCCACCATGTTGTAACTTACCTTTCCAATACCTCCCTTTTTACTCTCTGTTCTGTCGGGCGAATGCTTGAACGCAAGCCCGACAGTATAATCACGCCATCCACGAAATGTGCTCTCAAAGCTAAGTCGCGTTGTACTCACACAACGCGCGGTTGCACGGACGTGTGGGGTGTTGTGTGATGTTGTGGCACATGTCATCGGCGATGATCGGCAAGTGAGTGAGTGGGTGAGTGGGTGAGTGATGAGTGAGCAGTGAGTGGGTGAGTGGGTGAGTGGGTGAGTGTTGTTGGGTGGGTGGTTTATAATGTACATTTCGGGTCAAGAATCCATGAAAGTACCGGCTGGCCCAACTGGATACGGCGTCTGACTTCGGATCAGAAGATTGGGGGTTCGAGTCCCTCGTCGGTCATTTTCCTTTTTGCTTTTTGCTTTTTGCTTTTCGCTTTTTTGCTTTTTGTTGCGCCTTTCGTTTTCTTTTGTTTCGTTTTTCGTTTTACGTTTTCTTTCTTCGCATTTTGCCGTCGCAAAGAGTTTTTGAGTTTTGTTTTGAGTTTTGGGTTCGTTGATTTTTCGCGCGGTGTGTTTCATTCGTTTTATTTGTTGTTGATGTCATTGTCGGCTGTCCACTGTTGTGCACTCACTGTCAACGTTCCATCGACCGTTTTTCAGTTCTAAAAGTTCAAAAGTTCGCGCAGACGTTTGAAATTTCCTAAATCTAAATTCTAAATTCTAAATTCGAATTCGTGATTTTGTGATTTTGTCTCTTTTTTGTTTTTGTTTTTTGTTTTTTCGACTTTTTGACTTTTTGACTTTTTGAATTTGGAGGTTGTTGATTGACACTTTGACTTCGTTTGTGTGGCAGTTTTTGCATTGTTGGGATGGCGTTGCTGGTCGTCCGTTCGTCCGTCCGTCCGTTCGTTGGTTCGTCGTTCGTCGCTTTGCCTTCTCGATGCTGTCGTCGGTGGCTGTGTTGCTGTCGCTGTCGTCATTGTGGTAGTTGGTAGGCATGGTAGTTGGTGGCACACGTACATTTGCTAATCAACGTGGCTTTGTGTTGTACTTGCGTTTTGTTGTGTGCACTGTGGTGTGCATTGCATTGCACGAGTTGAGCGGGCGTTGAACGGCGTCGTGACGCAGCGATTCGGCGATAACGGCGCCAAGTCGCGGCAAAGTGTGTTGGGTAGCAGCGCTGAATAGTGGACGAACAGGACGAGCAATTTCGTAGTTTGAGGCAAATGTATCCAAAAAAAAACATGTGTTGAAGGTTTGTGAGGCCATGCTTTAAAGCAACGATGCAGTTTCTAAGACAGAAGAAGAAGTCTATAGTCGCCAATGGTGAACGCATCTGGGAGGGCGATCCTCGATACGAGGAGCTCACTCGCCCAAAGAAAAATCCATCAGAAGACGAAAAGGAGAAAGCAGAGATTGACGAAGTGTTGGAGGAGCAATGGAAAGAGGATCGAGCCAAAATCCTGAGCTTCTTCACACCGATGCTCTTTGCAAAGGTTGCCGCGTGGGTGGCTGTGTTTTACTACCTCAGCCCCGTCGCTAGGCCGGCGCTCGTGTTTCTCACCTTATTCGTTCTCATATTTTGGAACTTGGGAAAGAGGAAGAAGGGAGAAATGAGTGCTTACAACATTTTCAATCCAAATTATGGTCGAATTGGAGGTGATAACCTTGTCCAGCAGTTCCAAGCACAGTTTCTCAATCGGCCACAGCAGAATGATGCACAACCGGCGCGGCAACGGCAAACAGCGTCGGGTGGCACAGAGCAAGACAGTGACTCCGATGAGGACATTGACATTGACTCACTGAAGCCACGAGACAAAGTCGTTGTTGTCACGAGACAAGGTGTGCTGCAAGTTGGACGACGATCTCGATTTAATTGTGTGGCTGCAGTCGTTTACAGGGTGAGTTTGTGTGGTGTGCAGGTGGGCGACTGAAGCAGAAGACCATGAAGTGGAAGCACGCTGAGGTCTTCGTCCGAACTGAAGGGTGGACGGTTCTCGAAGTCCTGAAGTGAGTATTCTTTATTCCATTGACCTTTAGCACGTTGCAACATTGACGTTCGTCGTGTGAATGTTCACACAGGTCCAGAACACATGGGGATGCAGACGGGATCGAGGTCGTCGACTCTGGAACGTCATGAATGCCTAGTGTCACTGGCACGCAAAACAACAGAGGTGAAGAGCCAGTTCACAACACATCTTCCTCATGTCGATGTTGTGCCAATGCATTTCATAATATATAATAGTAAACTAATGTCGAAGCTTTTGGATATCGACTGCGCATCTGGGGACAGTCACAGCTTGGTCACCTTGTGGTGGCGCGGCTAGAATAGTGATCACGTCTGTTGCGTACACGGTCACTGTCACGTGATCGGCTTCTGCTTCGACTTCGGGTCCTGCGTCTATCATGCTTGCTCGTCTGCTGCTCTTGGGATGGTGGCCGTGCTTGTCGATGTTGGTCACTATGATCTTGGAAGTCGCGGCGCGCACGAACAAAACCAGTGTCGCGTCTTCCGCCAATGCCACGACGTTCACTGAGAGAATGGTTCACAGCACGAGCATTGGATCTATTTCCTTCCGGAGATTTTTGCGATGACGAGCCACGAGCGGACTCAGAGGATGATCTACGGGTTGATTGGCGACTGGATTGCAGTTCTTCTACTTGAGCACGCAAACTCGTGACGAGTTTGTCTTTTCGGCGAATTTCAAGTTTTGCGGTGTCGAACAGGCAGCTAATGTTGCGCTCTAGAGTTGCGGTTGTGGAAAGAAGTCCCTGGACCTGCTTCTGCAAAGACGCTACTTTATCTTTGAGTCCTGCGTTTTCTGACTCCAGCGCCTGAATGTCTTCGCGCAATTTCGCCTCACCGACCACCGAAATGGCAGTACTGGCCGACAGATCCGCATAGATATCGTCCATACTGCCAAGTTAGTCCAGTTTCAATATCAACCAGAGCTCTTGCATGTTGCTACCGTTTCATTTGGAATTCTCGATTCTCCAACGATTGTTCCTTCATTGCAAATGATCACTTATTATTTTGCTTGGTTGGTCGTTCCAGTGTCGTGACCTGCTCACACATCAATAGGTCTGATGCTAGTTTGCCAGCCGCACACGTCCATCTCCATTTGGCGCATCCCACGATCCACACCCGCGGCCAATGCGACCATCACAACCCACATCCACACACGCACAACCTTTGTTCGCCAGAGAACGGCGTCATTGCTAAGTTGGTTGCACTGTCAAGTAGTGCTCAAGCATCGCAACCAACGAGAACAATGCATGTGTCAGTCAACAACAACACACCGAGTCGCCGCTACTGATCGACGACCGACGAACGACGAACGACGAACGACGAACGACGAACGACGAACGACGAACGAAGTCGTCGGCGCCCACACACTCACACACTCACCACCACCCACCACTCACCGCCGACGAACTCAACGACAGCCGGTATGCAGTGTTGTTCTTGCGTGCCTGACTGCTCGTGCTTCTTTCGACGGGTTGGTTGTTCCCCGAAAACGTGGACGAACGAGAAATCGCTCCGTCTCTCTGTCTCCCTCCGTCTCTCGCTCTGTGTGTGGCGTGCGAACAACCACATTTTACTTGGGTAGGAGCGGGGACACGCATGCGAAGCGAGAGTGGCAGCAGCATGACAATAGGAGAACGGCCGCCGTGCATGAGTTCATCGATACAACAAGCACCTTGAAGTGTTCGTCGCGAACCTCCTCGACGTAGACATGAGGATGTGGCTTGGGTAAGAATAAGTCGAATTCTTCTTCGCAAAAATGTTTAACAAAGCAGGAATGTGACTCTTTCGACTATGTTTTTGTAGGTCTGGGCCATGCACAGCACAGCCAAGTTTGTAGTAGGCGTGCCACTGGGCGTGTTTGCGTTATGGCAAGGCGCTTACGTTACTTACGATATTAGGCGCCGTGAAGGTCTCTCGAACAAGCTTACACCTCAACGGCAACGCTTCTACATCGGAAGCACAGATGACATGATCATGGACTCCCTCACCACAGGTGATGTTTTATTGTACAAGCATCCGTGGTACAAGCAAAGGCCGCGCGCTGCTCTTCGTTCCCTGATATCTGGTCGGGAGCCTGGGGAAACAGTATTCGATCACTGCGCGCTTGTTGTTCGCCGTCGCAGCGTTTCTTCTGCCGAAGTACTTGAGTGGACAGACAATGGGGTCAAATTAACAACGTTTGACAAACATTTGCTTAATTCTGGCGCGGAGTCCGTCTGGCTTCGCCGTCGGTCCGACAAGCAGCTCTCGGACAACTATGGAGGGCACCCACAAAGCTCCAATCTCGACGGGACGTACTTGCTTCGCGCGGCACATTCGCAAGGGTTGTGTGGTGTAATTGATGACAAAGTTGTGACAAAAGACGAATCTGTTGATGTCAGTGGGGATTTCTGCATGAATCCGTCGCTGGGTTCTGCCGGAGGGCTTCTGGGACTCGTGCAGTGGGTGCTGTCACGCACAAATATAGTCGCGTCGTCGTTGGACGACCCGTCGGCAAAGTTCGTAGCAGCTGTTCTTGCGACTGCCCACTCTGATCTAGGTGCGGCAGTAGCAGAGGAAAACACGGTCACATTGCACGACTTGAGTGCGAATTTCTATGACAACCAGTCTTTGCCACCTCCCGCTAGCGGTTTCCTGGGTTCTGCATTCCCAATTCGATCTCAGTGAGTGGGACATGTGCGCATTGGGGCAAGCACTAGCGGAACGCATTTACAGTGAGTTATAACTGATTACACTGATCAAAGCTCTAGTCTTTCTAAATAACTTTACAGTGATACGCCCTCGTATCCCCCAGGCGAGGACGAGTCCTCAAAGCCGTCACTGTCGATGAGACCAGTGACAGTTCGCCGACTGTGATGAGAACCACGGTGGTTGTACCTACGACATCAACAAGGACCAAGGGTCAAGAAATAAAATGTGGCCATACCAACGCGCGGAGGTGAGTCATGCACTTACGAAATGCTTCGGGTTTTGCCCCGTCGACTGGCAACGACCACTGCGATGGCAACGATCGCACCAACAACGACGACACCGGCAGTGATTCCGCCCGCCAGTGGGCCAACATTGTCGATTTGAGTGTCAAGGGGCTGTGTCACCACACCCCCGTCGATAGGGGAGGTAGTGGTCGTTGCTGTTGTCGTGGCTGTTGTGGATGTTACAGTCGTGACAGTTGTAGTTGGCACCGTACAACCGGTACACGCCGCACAATTGCAGTTGTAGTCGGTGGCGAGGTCGTTGCACGTTATTCCGCCAGCAAGCCACCTGTGGGAACGACACGCACAATCAATGAATTGAGTTCAACGCACACGGAACACGCTTGCGCAACACGACACAGCACGATCACTTACCCAGAGCATGGGATGTCAAAACAGGAATCAGAGCAGGGAGCCTCCTCGATACAGTCGTAACAGCCCGTGCAGTCACATCTACAACCACCAATCAAATTGACAATGCGGCAAGAATACGGAGCCATATGTAACAATGCCTCCGCACCCATGATCGCTCGAAAGTTCCGAGCATGAATATCCAATGGAATGGATCCAGTAAGCGCAGGAGGATCCACCGCATCTGTGGTTGCAACAGTGTTCATTTACTGAGTTACGTGCCAAGCGATGGAATGTTGCATAGCTTCACTCACGAATTACAATCGCAGGCCGCGCAGCCAGTGCAGCTACAACCATACTCCGCTTCGAGAACCGCACATGAATAATCCTGGTTGACAAACACACACGGTTGGGATGCTGTCTGGCCATGGTCATACGCAACGATTAGACGTACCTGTGCCGCCACCCAGTAGTCGCATGTCTCACCGAAACAAGTGGCGCGACAATCACCGACATAATCACTTGCTGAAGGATTGACACAAGCGTATTGGTACCCACATTCAAACGTCACCGAGTCCTCGCATGTTGATTCACAACAGTCTCCCCCGTCCCAATCGCAAGCATCTGTGTTATATCCACCACCAATGTCACAGTACCCGTCGCCCAAAAATGAAGCAGAAACCACGCTGCAGCCGGTGCACGTGTCGCATGAATCCACGCTCGCGCCCAAAGAAAGGCAAGTGTTGCCGTCTTGGTCCGTACACGGAGTGCAGTATGAAGCCGCGCCTTCAATTCCAGTGTAATTGCCACAGTAATACCCACTACAGTCAAATGAGCGAAGCATTCAAAATCAGAGGACATCGATACATTTTTTGCCACACTGAGCTAGGGGGGTACTTACTCGGCGCAATCCGTGGACACAGTACAATCCACACGAGTACCAGTGCCACTCTCCGCTACACACTGGCATCCAGTGCAATCACATTCGTCGTACGTCTCCAGCCCCTCGCAATCTTGACCGATGTTCACCCAGTCGTCGCAGGTCAAGCCGTAGCATGTGCTCGGGCAATCGATTTCGTCCGTTGAGCATTCGCATCCGGTACAGTCGCACGAGTACGTTGATTCCAAATTGACACAGTCGTATCTATTATTGTACAGAAACGCCATCGATGCACAGCGTTGTGAGCGGCAACAACTCAAGTAGCATCCCTCACAAGCGTGTGTGACACATACACTGACGTACCCGACATGATAACTTCCCCACGTGTCACACGAATGAGTTTCGTCACCAATAGTACAGCCAGCAGAGTCGCATTCGCTGAAGACCTGGTTTGCGCACTCGTCGCAACCAGAGCAATCACAGCTGTAGTCATTTTCGAGCGCGTAACATGTCAGAGAAGCGTACTCAATCCAGTAATGACAACTGTACCCACTGCAAATTCCTAGCAACACGACGCAGGGACAAAAATTAATAACAACGGATTGGCGCTGTTGCTGTTCGCGTGAACGCTTTCGATCCAAAACGAACCGCAGCCACAATCCAAACAGTTGGAACAGTCGCAACCATATCCAGCCTCAAGTTCATCACAGCCGTATCCATGGGTCACCCAGAAGTCACAGGTTTCGCCGAAGCAGGTAGCGGCACATGAATCGTCATAATCCGACGCATCCGGGTCCTTGCACGAAAATGGGCTGTCGCTCCCGCAGGTCCACGACTCAATGGTGTCTTCGGGATCGACACAGGTGCTTTCACAGCAGTCACCTCCGTCCCAATTGCATTTAAGAGTGTTGTATATCAACGTGGTGTCGCAAAACCCATCGCCGAGCCAGTCTTCTTGGGGAACAGCGCATCCAGTGCACTTGTCGCAATTGTCCATTGCGACTCCGAGGCCTTCGCAAGTGTTGCCGTCGCTGTCATAGCATGGTGCACACACTGGGTAGATCGTGTTGTTAACGGTGATATTTGCGCAGTAAGCGTGACTTGCACAGTCGTCCGATGATGAGCACAAGTCAGTCAGCGAAGTGGGATTGTCACAAGTGCATCCGCCGCATCCGCAGCCGAAGGTTGCTTCAACGTAATCACATGAATGCCCAACGTCCACCCAATCGTCACATGATAGTCCATAGCAGTTAGTGTCGCATTTGTTGGAGTCCTCATAGCACACACAACCCGTGCAGTCACAATCGTAATCGCTTTCAAGGGAGGCACAATCGTACTCGATGTGGTACAACGTCCAGTCGTCACAACTGCAACAGAACAACGGTGAATGCAAATATGTGAGCGCGCGACAAAATGCGACAACAACAATCGAGTCACAATGAGCAAGAGCCACGTACGAGTATCCGTTACACCCTTCCGGGTCGCATTCCGACAAGACTTCTGCAGCGCAGCTATCACAACTGGAGCAATCGCAGCCATAGGCATTCTCAAGTTCGTAGCACGCGATGCCGTGCACTTGGTTCCAGAAATCACAAGTGTACCCATTGCATGAGCTGGCGCAATCGCAGGATGCGCAACCACTGCAGTCACAACCGAAAGAATCTTCGAGCGCGCCGCAGGAATACCCGCCAAGTGTCCAGTAGTTGCACGTCTCGCCAGCGCAAGTTGCAGCACAGTCTCCTTCGTAGTCGCTCGCGCCAGCGTTTAAGCAGTGATACGCTGCAGCTGTTCCACACTCCAACTCACCGTCAATGCACGTGCTCTCACAGCAATCCCCACCATCCCAACTGCAAACCAAACTGTTGTAGCCAGACTTGTCGTCACACACTCCGTCCCCAAGCCACGACGGGTTTGTGACGGCACAACCGGAGCAAGCGCTGTCGCAGTCGTTCGTTCTGTTGAGACCTTGCTCTTCACAGTTGTCACCATTGACATCGAAGCATGGGAAACAACCGATGGCGGAGAGATTCCCACGCTCAAATTCACCACAGAAATGGTTGTCTGGACAGTCCGCACTCGTGGTACAATCAGTGGATGAATGATCCTCGCACTGGCACCCGTTGCAATTGCAATCCAGAGAACTTTCAAGATAACTGCAAGATTGACCGGCATCAACTACCCATTCATCACAGTTGAAGCCGTAACATGTGGTCGGGCATTTGTCGGTCTCAACGAAACAATTGCAGCCGTCGCAGTTGCATCCAAAGTCGTCTTCCAGGCTCTCACAGGTGTATCCGATGTGGTTTTCGTTCCAGTAGTCACATGAGTACCCAGAACACGTCGGCTCGCATGCACATCCTCGGCAATTCGAGCAGTCACAATCGAATTCAGATTCAAGATCCGTGCACGTGTAGCCTTGCTCAGTGTAGTAATCGCAATCGTAGTCCAAACAAGACGCAGTGCAACTATAGTCGGTTGCATTGGGATCCTGGCAAATGAACAAACCATGGGCCCCGCACTCATATGGCAGTTCGGACGCGTTGACTCCGACTCCACAGGTAGAGCCGCAGCAATCGCCTCCATCCCACCCGCATACTGCAGTGTTGTACCCATCTTCGTTGTCACAAAATCCATCCCCAATCCACGACATGTTGGTGACGGCACAACCTGTGCATGTGTCGCAGTTGTCCACCGACACTGACATGGACTCACAAGTGTCACTTTCGCCAACGAAGCACGGCACACAACCAACAACAGGCTCATCCGAGTCCACGAGACCATTGAGCGAGCCGCAGAAGTAACCGAACGGGCAGTCCGTTGAGTTTGAGCATGTAGTGACGGTGTCCACGGTCATGCACTGGCAACCAGTGCAATCGCACCCATAGGTGGATTCCAACTCGTTGCAGTCATAACCAAGAGCCACGTACTCGTCGCAATCACCGCCGAAGCAGTTGGTGGTGCACTTGTCGTGGGAATCAAAACAGTTGCAACCACTGCAGTCACACGAGTAATTTCCTTCCAACACATCGCACGTGTATTGGGGATCGTACGAGACCCAAAAGTCGCACGTGTTGTACAAACAATTATCTGTGCAGTTTTGCGCCGTTGTGCTTTGGACAGTGATGCTGGCCATGACAGCCAGCAGGCACACACTTGCAGGTAAACGACACATGTTGGGCGGCCGCTCGATCTTGGATCAAGCGACGAAGAGCGCTGGAAACCAACAAGATTTTTTCGAGTCTTCACAGCTCAACGTGGGAGATTCTCAACCCGTGGCCACACTCCAGCCGCCAGGTGACAATGTTGTTGACTGTTGGATGCTAGAATCTGGAGCCTCACTTGTGCGTCGTCGTCGGATGTTCGAAGGTGTAAGGTATCGTTGTGGTGAAGGCGTGACGTCACCCAGGCGTCGCACCGCTCCAAAGCCGATAGCGAAGTCCGGGAAAGAAGTCGTCACCTCTCCGCAAAACACGATTTCGTCGACGAACCGATGAACGAAGTCAGTCATCGACCACCACCACTACCATGCCCATAATCATCGTCAACAACGTTGTCGTGAACTCACTACCAGGTACCATATTTGTTTTCACCTCGCAACAACAACAACATCATCATCATCATCATCATCATCAGCAGCATCATCATCATCATCATCATCATCATCATCATCATCATCAGCAGCAACAACAACAATTCACAGTCAACAATCAACAGCAA
>ENA-OWNT01002578-OWNT01002578.1-seawater-metagenome-genome-assembly--contig:-NODE-2578-length-18719-cov-4.360530_pt1 | contig 18719 bp, 21 predicted proteins | sample MGYA00238136_ERZ651165 | MGnify/ENA primary metagenome ERZ651165 (study PRJEB26861, sample SAMN08777766) | seawater metagenome | isolation source: coastal seawater | place: USA: Florida | collected...
GTGCTCTTCCGATCTGATCCTTTGGATTTCTTCGGCAAACACAATTGTGCTGTACTGATCAGACAGGTTCGTGAGTGGCTCAAAGTGGGTGGAGTTCGAACGGTGGAAGTCCAGCGCCGTGTAGTTACCGCCATTCCATGACGGCGAAGTGTGGTTCCAGTACTCCTCGTTTCCGGTGTAGTAGCCGAAGTGTTCCTGGAAGCCACGGAATTCTGGAGTGTACTCTGGAGAGTAGAAGCCGAGATGCCATTTTCCCACCTGCAGTGCACCAACAAACACAGACAGACAGACACACACACGACGGAGATGCGTCAGTCAGCAGCTGTCCGGGAACACAAATAGCAGCGAAGTGTACTTGTTGGCGAAGGCAGCACGCACCATATGTGTGGAGTATCCGGCGTCCTGGAAAACCTGCGGCATAATCTTTTCGGACAAAGGTAGTCCGTTCGGCACGGAGTCACGGATCACCCCATGCTGGAGGCCGAGGTGAATGGGATATTTCGCGGACATGAAGGAAGCGCGCGTCGGGGTGCAAACTTGGTTGACGTAGTAGTGCTTGAGCACCGTGCCCTCGTCTGCCAACCGTTGCAAGTATGGCGTTTTCACTTCTGACCCCGTCCCGGTGAACGGGACATCGTTGAGGCCCAGGTCATCTGCGACAATGAACAGAACGTTGGGTCTGTCTGCCGCTGCCGCCACAGCGTGGCCCAGGATCTGGGCGAGTGCCACCGACAGACCCACAGACCTGAACATCTCTCTGGCTGTTGGCGGTCGTTCAGTTGGCGGGAATTTAGACGGCAATGATCGTGTCCCACCCAAAATTTGAGATAAGAAACTCGTCAAAAGATGGACACAATTCACTCTTGCAGAGGCATTCACTCAGATACGTGGATACAGCCGTACTGCAGAAGCAACACCCAGCTTTCCGCATCAAGAACTGACGAGACGACGCAAGCACGAAGTATCGCTGCGGCTTGCCTCGCATTGAGTATCACGGGTCACATACATACATCATGTCGCCGTCGTCTCCCGGTGCCCTTAAGTGAACACTTCAAAGTCCCAACGTCGCCCGAGCCATTGTCGTCTGTCGTCGTCTGTCGTCGTCTGGCGTCGTCTGTGGTCGTCTGTCGTCGTCTGTCGTCGTCTGCCGTCGTTGCCGTTGCGTCGTTCGTTCGTTCGTTCGATTGTTCGTTCGATCGTTCGATGGCATGCTCACCATCTCACCATCGCACTGAGTACTTGAGGTACTACTACATTGGAATAAACTCACAGCACAAAGTTTCCCATAGCTCGGTATGAAGTGAAATGTGTTTTTATTCCATATCTTAGTGTACAAAGTACTAATAGTTTCCCAATTGAAACAATTACACTCTGACTCTTGATTGACTTTTGGTTCCTTTTAGAGCGACTGGAACTTCTCTCAAAATAGGCAATTTCGTAATTTCAAACAATGCCATACAAGGCTACAGAGCCTCAAAAGCGTACTGTACATTGAATAAACCAAACCTGTTCAACGTTTCAAATCGTTTCGACGTTGCAACGCTTCAACAACGCTTCGAATCAAATTTCTCACTCAGTTTCCAGTCGCTGCTGAATGTCCGTCCCAACAACAAACACGACAAACACCAAACAACCATTCACCATTCATCAACAAACTAACTATACAGTACAGATATTCCAAAGTTGTGATTGAGACTGACAGTGAGTGAATTAATGAATTCGTGATGAGGATACTCGCACGTGGCTACGAGTTGGTTGATGATTGACTCCGTTCGTTCATTCATGCACTCATTTGCTCATTGCGTTTGACTCACAGCCACTCACTCCATTTCCGACTTTCGGCACACGTTCACTCGGCGTTCGGCTTTTGGTTGGGGCGCCGCCCTTTTCCTGGACCACCACTGATCACACACGGTCAATTAATCCATTATGTCCTCCTCTTTCAGGATTACGCAATTTCCCACACTTTCCTCTATCGAAAGCCACTGTCCAAAACCACAAAACCGTTAAATCCCAAAACAAGACGAATGCAGAACAACCACAATCAACGTGTAAAAACGCACACAAAACGTGTAAAAGTCACACAAAACATGTAATTACACGTAATATACGTGTAATTACAGTTCTTGAACGTGTAAAAGCTCTAAATTACACGTTCATGTACTGTAATTACACGTTAGGTTTCGGTTTCGGTTCGGTTCGATCCGGTTCGACTGGGCTCGGCTCGGCTTGGCCGGACGACATATGACATCTATCCATATTCGGGAATACGCTGTTTCAACGTAGGGATAAAGCCACAAAATTTGAAAATCCCGTTTGAGGATATCAGTGGAGAACCTTCCCTCCTCCCCAGCGTCGGGTGCCCCCACCCCCGTGAGAGTGCCGCCGCGCCGCCGCCAGCATGTATGCATCCTTATCCAGGACGTTCGAATTTCACAGCGGTAAGCGCACCGTTAAACCACGCATCCCCGAATACGGATACATCAAGTGTCTGTTCTCGACGTCTCGCGGATTGTGCCCATCGAGTATATCTACAACCAGGAATACACAGATTAAAGGGAGTGTGTAGGTGAGGAATACGTAGTATCGCAGATGTAGATATAATGGCGTGGGGATTTCGCTTTCGGGGATTTTTCGGATTGGACTCATTATTATGTTGTCACCACGGTCAGTCACTGCCACTCAGGCACTGTCAGTCTGGCAGTGGCACATGCAGTCAGTCAGTCAGTTCGTGAGCTGTGCGCTGGACGGACGGACGGACGGACGGACGGACGGACGGACGAACGGACGGACGGACGACGACGGAGGGCAGCGACCGCACACCACAGCCAGCAAGCCAGCCAGCCATTCGGTCGGTCGGTCGGTCGGTCGGTCCTTCACTGAACGAACGAACGAACGAACAACAATGCGTTGTTCGTTCGTTTGTTTGTTTGTTTGTTCGTTCGTTTGGTCGTTTGGTCGTTCGTTCGTTTGGTTGATTGGTCGTTTGGTCGTTCGTTTGGTCGCTGGTTGTCGTTGAAGTGTGGGAGTTCGTTTGTGTGGTCGTTCGTTTGTTTGGTCGTTCGTTCGTTTGGTCGTTCGCTTGGTTGTTCGCTTGGTCGTTCGTTTGGTCGACTGGTCGTTTGGTCGTTGGTTGTTGTTGAAGTGTGGGAGTTCGTTTGGTCGTTTGGTCGTTGGTTGTCGTTGTAGTGTGGGAGTTTGTTGAAGTGTGGGAGTTCGCCGTTCGCTCGGTCGTTGGTCGTTGGTTGTTGTTGAAGTGTGGGAGTTCGCCGTTCGCTCGGTCGTTGGTCGTTGGTTGTTGTTGAAGTGTGGGAGTTCGTGGTTCGTTCGGTCGTTGGTTGTCGTTGAAGTGTGGGAGTTCGTTGGTGAAGTTTGGTGTTCGTTGTTCGTTGTTCGATGTCGCAGGTCGTCCTCGTTCGTGGTTGAAGTTTGGGTCGTCGTTTGTGGTTGCGGTTTGGTTGTTCGTTCGTTGTTGACACTTGATTGTGCGTTGGTGGTGTGTTTCGAAATGTGGCGCCGCCGCTGTTTGTTAGTTGGCTATGGCCATTCGTCCCAGCTTGTGTGATTGTTTGGGTCGTGAATTTGCATGCTTGTGGTTGGTGCTCTTGTTGCGTGCTCTTTAAATTAGTTGGTTTGCTGTTCGCTCCCACTGCGATATCAACGTATTTTCTGAGCCCGAACCTGGCGACGACGGGATTCACGGTACGCAGTTGAAGAGATCACGGCGTCCAACACAATGGCGCCATGGCTCACAGTAGTGGGCACCCTGGTCCTCTGCGGCTTGGTGTCGGGGGTTGCTGGCCAGTCCGCAAACAGTCAAGGTGATTGCAGCACGATTGACGTGTCGTACCAGGTGGCAGACATCAAACCGAAGTCGCTGAGACGCCGCGGACGGGGAGAAACGCATGTTGCAGTGACCAATCACAAGACGGGCACCGTCCTTTCTTTCTGTATTTGCACCGCGCTTCCCTTGTCGAAGTGTATCAAGTCGGAAGGTCACGACGGGTCAGAGTTCCGCATAGGGACGTACGGCATAAACTTCGCTCGTGACCCGTTCCGCATCATGGCGAGTGCGTACTTCTACCACCTCAACACCACAGAGTCTTGGGCCAACGCGCCAATTCAGCAGAGCTACCACGATGGAGTGACCCAGGCATTGAGAGCCTACAACGCGTGGTGCCATCCCGACAAGCCTGAAATTTCAATGGATCGCACATCGACGTTCAGCACCGTGATGCGGTCCCTTCCGATGAAGTACGGTCTCATTTTAGAGGCGCTGATGCTCGTGGACGTCAATATGGGAAACATGATGACGGCTACGCATCGCTGCGCCGCAGTTCAGGAACGAGCTAGCCAGCTGGAGGGAGACAAAGCGGGCGGGTGTGTCACCGTGCTGCTAGATGAAATTATGGCCGACTACCCGAAGGCTTGGACGAGTGTTCTCGCTCCTGCGTTCCACATTCCAGCCGATAAGGCCAACAATACCGCTCAGCGCTTCGAACAACGTTGCAATCCCAAAGCTGTGGTATCAGCCGAAGGAAACCACGAGCTGAAAGACGCGCAGCAACATCACGCCACATCGTATGGCACCGAGCGCCTCGAGGCCCTGGAAATTTTGGAAGAGATCGACGCAGAGTTCTTCGGTGGAACCCTTCAAAAAGCAAAGGACGATCTCAACAAACTGGCGACGCATATCGAGTGATCACGCGGCTGGAAACGCATGGCCGCATCTAGTGTTCGCGCATCTGCCCCCTCCATCCCACACGCCGGCGTTTTGGTGACAATGGACAATGCGTATGTGTGGATCGTTTAGTTAGTGTCAGCTCTGTATTTAGATTTAGCAAGAGTAACTCTTTTATCACGTTGTATGGCAACACACACTACAGTTTGAATGCGCAATCACGCAGCGTCGCCCAAAACTCCCTCGATGAAAGAATCGCCATGCGTTGAAGCTTTCAATCGGCTAAATCCCAGTCGTAATCGTATTCATTGAAGATGCCCTTGCCTTCGTCGACGTCCTTGGTGCTCACGACTTGCAACCGGAAGGCTCCACCTTCATCGCTCATCGTTATCAACGACTGATCATAGTTACTGGCTTGCATAATGCCCGCTTCATTCATGCGTCTCAGTAATGCCACCTGCGACCAGAGCGGTGGCGCTGGCGGCGGATGAGTGTCTCTGTACTCCATCACGGCTTTCGCTTTGGCGTCGCGACTGATTGCTTCGGCCAGTCGTGCGCGGGCATCTGCCACGTCGTGCTCTTCCGCCGCTTTCTGTTGCGCATCATCACACTCATTCTTGAGGGCAGCGATTTTATCGCGAGTCCCCAAAGATCCGTCTTGCCGAGCAGCGGATATCGCTCGCTTGCACGCTTCTTCAAGATCTTGAACTCGGCGTACAAACCTGCACATTCTTCTAAACCACGGCTGGAGGCCTTCGACGAAAGCTACAGTGCCTGTATTTTCGAGGTCCAGCGCGTCGAAGAGATCCTTTGCAAACTGATCTGCCGCACTGGGCGCAGGTGCTTTTGTAGCAGCCTGAATAACCGCAACATTTTCTCCGCTTGAGTTCTCGGACTTGGCAGTCGTCGATGTATCTGCGTGAGCACGTGCCGATTGCTGCTCTGCACTGGGGTCATCGCTCGCTACTTCATTGCTGACAGCAGTCGGTGTGTCTGTTTCGATATTGTCTGCGTTTACCTGCTGATTCGCATCATCACCACATGAATCTGTCGGCAAAGTGAGGCCGGAGTTCTGCCGCGGACTGTCTGAGTCTAGGTCAGTGCTCTCTGACGCTGACTTGGAGTCAATACCCCGCTTACGATCTTGATGCTGATGTTGGAGCCTGCTCTGTATGTTGGCAGCAGCGGCTGCTGCTTCTTGCGCGGCCTGATCGATTGCTCGCGATGCTTCCTGCGCACTGCTGGTGTCGTGGGCGAGTGATCTACAAAAGCTTGTCACAACGGCCAGCTGCACATTGTCGCCACGATAACGTCCAAGGTCGAAGCTGCGAAGCAACGAGTCCATCTCTTGCAGTCGCTCTTTTCGCCCCGATGCGGTGGCGGGGAGAAGTTGCACAAACGCCATTCGCAAACGAGACGACACCGCTGTTTCTTTAGCCAGTCTCACTTTCCCCTCGTTGGTCATTAAGGCAACAGCATGTTTCGCCAGCGCACGGTCCGATGCTGATGCACACAGTGAACGTTCCTGGTTGGCATTGTATGCTTTTCTTTCGTCAATCTTGTTGGCCGAGCGTCGCATTGGCTTCGCTGGTGGACGCAAAGGTCGGGTTCGGATGCCGGATCCTGTGGTCGGCGCTTGAGTCGATGCTTTGGCGTCGCTTTCGTTCCGTCGCGGGTCATCGGGATGAAAGAGGTATGCATGGTCCATGACTTCGGTGGCAGCGCCTACAGCTTTTTGTGCCGGGATTGCAAGATTTGATACACGAATCACCATACCACGGTCGACTACCGCGACTACATCATGAGCTGAGACAATCTTGGAGCGGCCGGGAGACAGCATCTGCAACAGAGCAGCAATTGTGCGGCCATTGCTCCAAGGCACCCCGGCGCTGATGCCACCGTGGCTTTGCCCCTTTGCCACTCTTCGTTGGTCCTCCAGGCGTGCATCAGAGCGGAAGCTACGGCCATGGCGTCCCGTGACCATCAGCCTCAATAATTTACCGACGTTCGTCAGATCTTCTCGGATCCGCGACTGTTCGTCAATCTGAGGCCGGCGGCAAATGTCTAAATTCGCAACGATGACCGAGCCATTCTCATCGAAGCAGATGGCCTTCGAATTTAAGTGTCCGTGAGACATTTTGCAATCGTGGATCGCCGCCAAGCCAGCACAAATTTGACGGATCCAACTCAGTGCTTGTGGAGGTGGAATGCGATGCGACATATGGTCGTGGAGGGTGCCACCTGAACCGAATTGAGTGACGAGAGCAAAGCGAACGCGGTTGGTGGCGGCATCCCCGAGCAGTGGAGTAACCACAGTCTGAAGCACTGCTGCAACGTGGGCGTCGGTGCCGAGAGCCGCACAATGGTTCCTTAGGCACATGAATGACTCCACGCAAAAGTCAGCGTCGTCGGGAAGCATCACCTGCTCTTTGACTACGATGTCGCGGCTCTTCGCCGAGTCATGTAGTAGGAACGTGTTGCCATCAGGGTGACAAGCAATGGCTGAACGCCACTGTAAGCGCCTGAACTGACCATTGCCGTACTGTGCAAGGTCGTCCGCCATGCGATCAAACTTCTGCTTCTGTTGCCGCTGGAAGGCAAGTTTACGCTTGTTCCGTGCCGAGAACTCTGAGTACTTCTGCTGCCGAACATTTAACTCCTCTTCGAACATCAAGCGGCGGTTCTCTTCACTAAGAACCGCTTCGTCAGCCGCAACCTGCCACGCCACACGACGTTGCCTTTCGTGCTCCCAAGCCGCGTCGATTGCGTGCTGTGCATGCTGGCCCAACGTTTGGAGTCGCTTGGCGTCTTCGCCGAGCCACTTTCCACGCAGGGTGCGCTTGTTGTAAGCAAATCTTGTCGGGATGTTGGGAGTTTGCTGCTTTTGACCTGCTTCACGTGATTCATGCTCTCTGATGGAGACTCCATTTTCAAGGCACAACACGTCAACCGTTGCCAACACAGTTTCCGTGAAGCGAACAGCTTTGCGGTTGACCTGAAACACTGCCCACTCATGCGACGAGTCGTTGGCATCTTGAGTATCAGCCAGCCGCACCTCGTCCACGGCAGCTTGCAAGGTAGCGTCGTCGGTTGGCACGGGTTTGGATACTGTAAGCAAGCGTGACCACGCTTGACGTGTTTCAGCTTTTGGACCTGCTGCAGTGGCTTCTTGTGCGTCCATCACAGCGGCGAATTTCTTTCGGCGGTGTAGTTCAGCGGCATCAACAATTCGACCTTCGTCGGTACCTCCTCGCATGTCTTGTCGGTCGTGCGTTCCAACAACTTTTCGCTGGTGAGTTGCGTCATACCACTCGCGGTACTTGCGCTCAGACTGTTTGAATGTGGCGAGACGCTGCGTGTGCAGCCACTCCAAAGCGAAAGCACACACAAAACATGCGGAGCGGTCTCCTTCAACGCGGTACTCTTGTGGACAAGGAATAAGCAACGGAACATGCTGCGGCATCGGGGTCGATTCCACGCTCCAGATTTGGTTCAGCGTTGGGTTGTGGTAGAAAAACACTTTCTTTTGCACCAGGTTGCCTGCTTCGCGGGTCGTTGTTGCATCGGTGACCGTCAGAGCAGATACGCCTGGCTGCTTGGCCTTGCCAGGTTGGTGGCGCTTAGTAGACCGACGCCGACTCATGCGTCGGCGCTGCGGCGAGGACTCTGGATTGCGCACGACATCGTATAACTCGCTGTCTCCGTCAACACAGTACTCATCAAAATGGAAACCCTTGATCCCGACCCGCCGTCGCGGCTTCAAACCAACGAGTCCACAGGTCTTGAGCAAAGATCTGTTGGCCTGCTGCTTGCGTGCAGAGATGGCAGCAAGGCGTTCGCGTTGTGCAGATGTCAATGCCTTATTGGAGGCGAGTTTCGCGTCAATCGAGACCACCTTTTCAACAGCCTGCAGTTTCGACCTGACTACATGCTCTCGATTATTGAGCAACTGGCGACTGTTCACTCGATGCTTGCCACCGGGTGTGTACTGACTGCCCGGCGTGAACAGAGAACTGGGAGTAACTCTCGATCCTGGAGTCAATCCTTGTTCAGAATCGGCGCGCGGAGAGATCGAGATGCTCAATCGTTCTCGATTCGCTGCACGAAACTTTTCTGCCTGAGCTTTCGCCTCTTCCTCAAGGGACTCTTGAAGCGTGGAGGCCTCGAAGGCGACGAGGCGTGCCGACAAATCAGGGCGGAGCCCTTTTGTGTCGAGGCCCAAGTTTGCCAGGATATTGCGCAGATCCTTCACGCGCAAGCGGACTAATTCCTCTTTGTAGTCTGCAGAACGTTTTCGAACTGTTTCGGCGATTTCCTTCTGCGTCATCGGTGGCTTGACTTGCTGCCACTTCCCGTCCTTGTCGATCGAACCGAGAGTACCAGGACCCTTGCTCTCAACTATCAAAGTAATTACCGTCGAATGACATTCAGTCCAGGCAATATGCAGAACACGTATCAAACACGGCAGTCACACTCAGAGCATAGTCCTCCACATCAGATGGGGTCAGCAAGCTTACCTTTGCTGGCATCAACGTCTTGACTCGATTCCTTCGTGGTATCATCATTGTCTTTTGCAAGTGCATCGCCTTCTTTGCCTGGAGACTTGCCCTGTTGCCCGCTTTCAGATTGCTGGTCATTGGTTGATGATGACGCGAGATTGGGAGTATCGTCGGCACCATCTGCCATTTCGCGTTGTAGGTCTTTTGGGAGCTTCGCCCACTCTTCTGGTTCAAAGTCTGCCGGGCACGGAATGACATCGTCGGCATCGTCATCTTCAGAGTGGGTACTGGTTGCGCTGGTCGGTCGATGCCGACGATTGTGCTCGGCGATAACTTCCTCTGCGGTGAGCTCCTTCTTCTGACTTGCGTGGCTGGAGGCGCCCAAACTTCGGAGCACCGCGAGTTTCGCACGTACTTTGCGCAGAGGAGCTTCCCAAGTACTTTCACCAGTCTGTGTGTTCCAGTAGTAAGTGTAGCCATTCTCGTCTTTTTGCGGCTGCCATCCTTCCTCGAGTTCGTCTTCAGTGGGCTCCTTTGTGGTGGCCGGGTCAGCGAGGGCAGCGACGGTTTCGACGTGCGCAACAGCGGGCTCAGCAACCAGCACTGACGACAAGATATCCGCGCTATCTTCAGTTTCTTCAACAACACTACCAGCATCCACGTTGACGTCTGCCGGTTCTTTCTCCACTTCATGCTGTACGTCGGTAGTCGGTCTCTCCCATCGGCTCTCACCAGTGGATGGGTTCCAAAAGTACGTGCCATTGTCGTCGTGGACCTCTTCCCAGCCAAGTGGAAGGGGTTCCGAACCGGCGCCGTCACTACCACCAACCACTGCAGGGACCGACTCTGGAACCTTTTCCGTGGCAATGTCGTGGTCAATGCCTACTCCACTATTGAACAGAGGCGCCTTTTCGGTGATGGGATAGCTATCTGGCTCTACGTTGTAAGCCTCGTAGTCTCCACCATCATCCGCGTGTGCGTGCTCATAATCGTGCCCTCCCCACGACGTGGCCGTGTCGTCATAGTACGAGGAAACAACGGAGTGACCAGTGTGGTCCGTGGGCTGAGCGTCGTACGTGTAATCGTGGTGAGTTGGTGCAGTTGTGTCGTCATTAGTTTCCGGAACATCCCACTTGACTTCTTGAGTCACGGTATTGAAGAAGTACGGGTGGCCTTCTTCACTATAATGCTTTTCCCAAGCATCAGCATGTTCCTCTGCCATTTCTTAACTCAAAATAAGTTGGCTTAGAGCACCGCGTTGTCTCAGGACCAAGCCTGAGCAACACAATGCCCTACAGAGCCATCTCTAGACGACCATGGCAGAAGCAAGCATTTGTGTCGGAAACTAATTTGACCCATAAACACTGCGCTTCAAAAAATCCGCCGCCATGCCACACCGCGTACGCCAGGCTTTGAGCACGCGTTGTCAGCAGCAGCCACACACTAATCAACAGTCAGAAATTCGCCTGCATCACAAGCAACAGCACGATAAGCACGAGGCTACAAAGCCGCGCGGCCATGGCTCCGAATCCCACAGCATCAACAGCACCCGTATCACGAGCCACACCGCATACCACAGAGCCGGTACAGAGCGTTGCGGCATCGAAGCCATTGCAGTATCGAATCAACGGCCGGACCGTTTTTCCCAACCAGACCTCTACCGCGAGGCCATCATTATCACAACCACCACCACGCGTACCACAAATAACGTCGGACACAGCAGCGTTCATCGACGGTGCAAAAATTAAATTAAACGGAGAAACGAAGCAACGGCGACGGCGACAACGACGACGACGACGACGACGACGAACGACGAACGACGAACGACGACGACGACGACGACGACGACGACAAAAGTAACGTCGGACGCAACATTATGTAATTACACGTTATTGTCATGTAATTACACACCATCACTTAAAATTACACAAATCTGTTTGTGGGAAATTGAGTGAAATTTGAAATATAGAACGTGTAATTACATTGTCATTTGAGTGAGGAAACGTGTAATTACAGAAAACGGTGCGGAGTTCAGTTTGGTGGTGTGTTGGCGATGTCACCACTCACCACACCCCACACCAACAACGACGACGACTAACGACAACGACGACGACGACGTCGGGGCTGCGGCGTTGCTATCGGCGGCGGCAAGGATGCCGTGTGAGAGCTTGGAGTACCCGCTCCATGCTGTTGTAACTCTTGTCAACATACCTACAGATGCGGGGCATTTTGTGGTGCGGTACGGCGGGGTTTGCCAATGAAATGTAGGCGTGATGGAGGTTGTGTGTCAGGTGCACAAAGCGACACATGCATGTCTGTATCTTTTGTGAAGCCGCGGTTACTTGCTGCACGCGCAGGCGGGCCCGTGCCGTTGTTTCACTTCTTGTGTTTGTCAATAAGCCAACATTTTGTTGGGGTGGTGGGAATATTGCCACCACGTGTGACGGCGGCTTCGGCGATGCATACCTGCATACCTGTGCTTTTTCTTGTTGTGCATTTGCTATTGTCCGGTTTCCGCTTGGAACTTGAAGCAAGAACGGGGATTCTGCATATCTGCTGCACTGTGGGATTGGATTCACTACTCGTTGCGTTGGTGACTCACAAGCAAACCGCCATCTACCATGCCGAAGAATAGAGGAGCCGCAGATTGGCAAATCCACGCCACCAATAAGCCGTTTCAAGTCAACAACTTGTTCGATGTGTCCAAGCGCGTCGTCTTCATTACCGGCGGTGGCAGTGGTATTGGTTCTATGATCGCAGCGGGATTTGTTGCCAATGGAGCCCGAGTGTACATTGCAAGTCGCAACAACTGCTCGGCGCTCGCAGAAGAACTAACAAAGAGAGGGCCCGGTGTTTGTCATGCTCTCGTTTGCGACGTGGCGAAGCAAGAATCAATTGAGGCGTGCGTTGCGGAGTTGTCGGCCCGTGAACCGGATGGGGTCGGTGTGTTGATCAATAACGCCGGAACGAACTGGGCCGAGCCAATCGAAGAGTACTCGCAAAAAGGGTGGGACAAAGTGTACGCTGTGAACGTGCGAGGAGTGTTTTTCATGATCCAGGTGCGCGCATGAACACTGTTGCTCACGTTTGCAGGTGTGCATTCACTCCTAACTCCCCGCGTGTGTGTAGGCCATGCTCCCTCTGCTCACGAAAGCAAGCTCTCAGCCTGGCAGCTTGCGCAGCTCCATCATCAATATTAGCTCCATCGATAGCATCTCTACGTCCGCGTTGAATACTTTTGCGTATTCGTCGGGAAAGGCTGCAGTGTCGCACATGTCTCGAGTCATTGCCGGCAAGTTTGGCTTTGAAGGCCGGCGCATCAATGTCAACGCCATTTGCCCGGGGCCTTTTCGCTCTCGCATGATGCGTGCAACGCTGGAGGCCGTCGGAGAAGATGCCCTGAGCGGTGGCGTTGGTCGTATCGGCGACCCCGAAGACATGGCTGGTATCACGTTGTTGCTCGCAAGTAAAGGTGGCGAGTACATCATGGGCGACTGTATCGTCGTCGACGGTGGCGCCACGATCCTCCCGCACAGACTCAATGCAAAACTTTGAGCATTTGAAGAAACTTTTGTGAACGCGCATTGAATTAACAGTTATTACTTGCTCACGTTATTATCTGTGGAGCTTTGTTGCATGCGTGTTTGCTCTGCATTGTCCGGGAACATGCCGGCCATTGACAAGCGGTTGAACTCCTCGGCAATTTTCTTATCGTGGCTTTTCAACAGTCTGAGCAGCTTTGTATGCGCGATGTCTGCATGTTGGACGATGATTGAATCTGGTTGTGATTCGGCAAGCTTGGCAAGGCCCCTCAGTGTGCCCATTACACAATAATGAAGCTCCTGGTTGGACTTTAGCGACTCATCGAGTCGCTTGATAAAGTTGACCGCTTTGGCTGACGGCTGCACATGACGCCGCGAAGCGACGACATACGTCGGCGCTCGTTGGCGCTGCGGGCTCGACGCTGGCTCGTTTTTTACAGGTCGAAGCGCTGCAGCGGATGCTTGAGTTGTCTTGAAGTTGAGAGTCATTCTCTTTTTTTTCTTCGGGGGCGCTTGCTCTCGCAGGGACATGTGTTTCTGAACCCAACGCGAACAAAAACAAAGACTCGCTGTCAAGTTACGCAATAGCGCACCGATGGCGGCGGTGCAAAGACGATACAACCTGACAGAAATCTACTTCTCGGCTATCTGTTTGTTGATAACAGTCCTTGGCCTTGCACTGAGGGCGGTGGACGCAGCATCTGCAAGGTGTTGTCGCACCAGCGTGACGGGTTCACACCTAGTCGAGCGGCAAACATCATCATACAAGTGCACGTACCGTGATTGGTTTCTTGGTAGTGCTTGACGATGACAACCAGGAATCTACAGGCAAAGCACGTTGCGTGTCATGCGAGATGGCGCAAGGTTGCGCATCGAGAATCACGCCTTGCGACGTCGTTTGGGTGGATTGGCACGTACATTACACTGGTCGGGGTCGTACACGCTTTGACGCTGTCGATGTCGACTTCTACGCGGACCGTCTAAGTCGCCATGCCCCTACAAATCAAGCGCACCAAAGCTGACATCGCATCCTGGGACAACTACACCTGTGTGCCAACATACCCGCTGAATGAACTGCCTGTGGATACCTTGCTCACGGCCTCCCAAAATATATTGTACGTCGTACGTTCCTGCGTACAGCAAGCAACAGAGCGGCACCAATTGACCTAACCGAAGGACTGTGTTAAAGAATTGCACCATTCAACATACCATCCGCACGAAATCTTTCAATTCTGGCAGCTCCGCCCTGCTTGTAGACCCCAGGCCTGAAAATGAGCGCAACACATCAAGATCGACAGAAATCAACGAACCGGACGCAAACAAAAGTACGGACCATGCTCGCACTGCAACCGATACGAGCGCTCCCTTTTCCAACGTATCCACTGCTGGCTCGTCTCCATCCGTGCCCGAGTCCTATTCAAACATTGAAGGGGGTCAGAGCTTGGAATAACTTTCGGCAACAGAAAGCTGCACGAGGAGGGTCTGTTGTTGGAATGTCGGTTGGCAACTTGGCGACACGAACCGATGCAGACAAGTCATCGGGCCATGGGTCACTAGCGCCTAGCGCTGCTGGTCCTACACCACCAAAGTACGTAGTATTGTGCAAATAAACGCACACAACAGAATGACGAAGTGATGCGACCCGCGCAGGAAAATCATCGCAGTTATACCAATGAAAGTGTCACTCTTCCCGACGACCTTGATTGCTGGAAACGAGACATGCGAGGCAGGGAGCCATTCCCGATGCCCCAGGTGGTCATCAGTGAATTCAACACGGACTGCGCGGGGCCATTTCAACCCCTAAGCAAAGCAAAGAGGTCAGGGTGTCAACCGTCGTTGCGTGAAGCATTGTGTTGCGAGACAAGGCGTGTCGTAATACCCTCCGACGGATTTGTGGACGAGGGGAAAGCGTACCTTCGATAAGTTCTCAATGTTCACCGCTATAATGATTGCTCTGCGCAATGCACCGTCCTTAATACGAAGACTGACAGCCTCCACACTCATGCCGACACATTGCGTCCATGTTGGGCGGCGCAGAGATGGCTCCGGGTCATTGGAGCTGTTCACTGGACCTGCAGGTGCTGCCGCAGCGGTAACCACGGGAAGGTTCTCGTTCAATAGTTGAACAATGGCTGCATGCCTGGCATTTGGATCCGTCAATGTTTGCTTCCTGATTGAAGTGACGCGTGCAGCAAGTTGAGTAGCTTTCACACTGTCAGCCGAGCTGTCTGATGGATCCTCGTTGGCCGGCATGCTCATAACGCGCCGGTTAAAAGTATGGTGCCGCCAAGGATCTTCATCGGGTGGCGGTGCCACCACCGCGGGCTTGCCTACAACGCCGCCAACATCACGCACGCGCAGAAACTCTACTCACACATTGAACGATGCACTTTTTTCATGTTATTGTCAAAAAATCTTCACAGTAGCTGCAGGCGCACACTAGTCGAGCCCGTGTGTTGGCTGCACTATGTCCCAGTTTGAAAATTGGATCCTTGTCACTTCGTTCGAATCCTCGCAGCTGCCTGCACACTGCCGCATGTATTCGTCCGCCCTCGCGACGCGATGAAACAAACGCACACATGCACAAACCGAAGTTCACGCACATACATGCAAGTCAACCACACAGACACGCAAGCGATGTAGACGGCACGCGATACGACTCCTACTACAGCTACGACGACGGCGACGAGCGTTTAAACTTTTGGGGCAGTCGTCGTCCGTTTTGTGAGCTGTGAGGCCACCGTGACGTCACGACTCAGTGGAGCGGCCGCGTAGAGTGGTGCATTATGGACGCAGCCGCAGTTGAGGAGTTGCTGCAAAAGTTAGTTGCAGAGAGCTCAACGTTGTGGAGTCGGTCTAGTTGTCGTTGGTTGTTGTCGTCGTCGTCGGTGGTGATGAACGTGCGCTTTGTTTTGCGAAAACGGCGTGTCATATTGTGTGTCTGTGGTTGCGGTGCGCCGTGGTGCGCAATGCGCAGTGCGATGACGATTGTGGTGATGAGGGATTGGTTCAATTTGTGTCCGTTGCCACACCCAGCCAAAAGCAAAGAGCGAGATGCTACCCACACGTTCGGTCACACGAGTGGCCAAGGCAACGGCAGGATCTGCGTCGTGTGGAGATGCTAACGAGCGTAGGAGTGACGCAGGGAGCTGGCAAGAAAGTGGCTTAGCAGCGAGACACGCTGGCCGCCATAGCGATTGAGGACGGACACAAAAACATGGTTCGATGGTATTATTTGATGCAGGGTACCTGCAGAAAGATGAAGCGCTATAGCACGACAGTGAAACCTTTCTTTTTTCGAACGAGCGCCAGATTGACACCCTGAAGAACGAGCTCGCCGCCTGTTTGTACCAGAGGCACACGTCAAAGCACGGCATCGTACTCATTTGCTCACAACAACAGCATCGTACCTCTCATCTGGCGCAGTGCGTCGTCTGCTGCAGCCGTGGAACGTTCCAAATTTGTGTCTTGCAACTCTATCATGTTTTGTGTATGCTCGAAACTACCTGCATGTGAGCGTGGCTCTGGGAAACTTGCCAAGTCAGGCCTGCGAGTGAAACACAGTTGTCAGTTACGAGGATGACGAGCTGGGAGATGCGCGCGCAGCAATACCCTTGCGAGTTGATAGGAGCCGGACTCGGGTTTTCAGCTGCTGATTCCGGTGACGAGAACGAGACTTCATCGGCGACAACCACGTGCTTGAGGTTTGGTCCTGCGTGTGCAGGATTCGCAGCGGCCTTTGCATTTACAGCAGCAAGTACTGCCGCCACGGAGCTTCGCCTGTTGCGCCCTGTTCCATGCTTGGACTTCGTCGACGGCCCGGACTCGTAGTTCGCATCTGCGAATCGTCGCTTGATCCAAGCAGGTTTCGACTTGGTATTGGAGCTACGCGAACACGAATCCATGTGAGAGTGGAGTGCGGAACAAAACAGTTCCTTTCGCAACATATTCGTACCCTTGTGCTGGGTGGACTTCCCCGTCAGCGCGATGTCTCACTCGACGTGCATGCGGCATCACAGATAGCCGTCTCTGCATTCCTTCAACCTTTTTGAGGGTCAGTGCACCGGAAAGTTCAATAGACGGAAGCTGCGTTGCCACCAGATCGTGGATGAATTCGGAAAAGCTACGGAGTGGACGCAGGTAATGCAGAAACGTGATGCAATGCACACCAATGCTGCGCCTTGCAAAATGAAGCGCAAACCTCGCTAAGTGGTAGTCGAGAGGTATGGCGTGATAGCGTCCCTCGAACGGGTTCTCCAACTCCATCGCGACGTTGGAAACAGCCTAGCAGGCGCAAGTCGCAAAAATCGTCAACCTGATGTTCCAAGCTGGTGCGGACAGTTGTGAACGAACTTGAGTGAAGAGCGTCGTGATGAAGCAAAACAAAACCGACAAGCTTCCGTCTGGGACGAAGCTGGCCACGAGAACCTGTCGCATTGAAGCAGCTCGTTAATGAGGCCCTTTTCAGGGAAAAGTTGCGATGCAAAAGACGGTGCGCGTACCGGGAGAAAGAGACAATAAAACGCTAGGGCAAAAACTGACAGCTGTGTATATCTGTTCAAGCAGGTTTGCACATGCCCACATCAAAAAAAGTGCGTGGCGTTGCGGGATTTCTCACAACAAAACCGGCACATGGAGCAAATCGCTCACAGAAGGCGTCATGACTTACGGGAATGGGTATGGGATGTCAGCAATGAGCTTCGCTTGCTCGTACGAGTGACGTGCAGCATTCAACTCTTGGAACAAAATCCCCAATTGAGGGTCTGCGACGAACGAAATGATCTTCTTTGGGTTCGATGCAAAGCTGTGGCCTCTGCCCGGCTGAGATACCTCCTTTTGCAGGTGCCGATGGTGGTTTGCCTTGGACAGCTTGTGCGACGCGCTGATGAACATGGCAACAATGTCCGAGAGCCAGGAGATGCAGATTCCGGCGCGGTTCCGCTTGCCAATCAGCAGCAAAGCTTCCTCTGGGCTCAAAAGTTTGGAAGTGAGCAGAAAGTCGTAGTCCGTCGGTTTGGCCCGCAGGAGATCGCATGCTGTGATAGCAAACACCCGCAAGCGCGTCAAAAAGCGCAGTTGCACAGAGACGGAGGGCGTCCATGTGCGCATCATGATGGCAAGCGACCGAAGGTGGCTGAACATCTTCTGGGTTTCAATTGACGCGTTCCAGTGCCTACTGTAGGCCTCTTGCGCTCGATACACGAGGACAAAGCCGAGCAGGAAACTAATGGCAGCGAAAAATAAGACCGGGTCGCCTACGGCGTTGTTCAAATACACTTCGATGCGGTGTAGCGAGCATACTCCCGCCACAAAGCCGGAGACGCATGCGGAGAAAATGGTTCGTGGCTGGAACAGAACAGATCCATTGCCTTTGAAGATCACAGCGTACCCTAACCATTTCTTGGCGTTGTAAAGGATGGTCATTGTTGCTAGCAATGGGGTTCCAGAGCGAGTCTCCGACAGTTCAACACGACGTGCAGGCCAAACGTTGTCTGCTTCGATGGGGAAGTGACACCCACCACGGAGCCGTCCCGCGCTGCTGCCAGAAGCTGAACTGAATACTCGAAGCGTTCTTCTCCCAAACGTTGTTATTCGTTAGCATCGTTGACGACCGTCTCCTGCATGCCCTTTCTGGCAATCGTTAAACGCACTTTGCACTCTGCACTCCACACTCTGCATTTTGCACTGCACTTCGCTCTGCACTGTACCACCTCGCCTCGTCCGTGTATTTTCAGCGCCCATCCATTTGTTTCCCGCACTTGCTCGTCCGTCCGTCGTCGCTTTCTCACTTCTTCGTACCTCCGTTCGTTCGTTCCGACCGACCTACCGTCGGTCCGTCGGTCCGTCCGTCCCCCCGTCTTCGTCGTCCGTTCCCCCTTCCGTTCGTTCGACTCATCTGTCAAGCGTCCGTCCGTCAAGCGTCTATCCATCCATCCATCCATCCATCCATCCATCCATCCATCCATCCATCCATCCATCCATCCATCCATCCATCCA
>ENA-OWNT01002579-OWNT01002579.1-seawater-metagenome-genome-assembly--contig:-NODE-2579-length-18716-cov-3.376791_pt1 | contig 18716 bp, 15 predicted proteins | sample MGYA00238136_ERZ651165 | MGnify/ENA primary metagenome ERZ651165 (study PRJEB26861, sample SAMN08777766) | seawater metagenome | isolation source: coastal seawater | place: USA: Florida | collected...
CGCGTGCGTTGTAGAGGGGTCCGAGACCGTCAGACGCGAGCGTGGAGGAGGGCGCGGAGACCCAGATCTTGCGGAACAGCCCGTTGCCGACCTTGAAGTCGAGCTCGCGCTCGAAACTCATGTTGCCGGAGGGTTGCGAAAACGCGTCTGCGTTGGTGCGGGCGCGGACCGAGGAGGCTCCTGCCGGAAGGGCCTCGAACTTCTCGGGTGCCGAGAAATCCGAGGTCGGTGCCACCACTGCCGCGATCCGCGCGCGCTCCGACTTGGTGCGGGGGATGACGTCCAGGTGGGGATCGTCCAGTTTGTCGTAGCTGGCCGCTGCGCTCGCGCCCGCGGCCAGGCATAGTGCAAGCGCGAGTTTACTCGGCTTCGTCCATCGGAAGCGCATTGAGCTGCGCATATTTTTCTGCCCCCAGGTTCTCGAAAAGCTCGATCTGAGTTTCGAGGAAGTCGACGTGACCTTCTTCGTCCATCAACAGGTCCTCGAAGAGCTTCTGCGATACGTAGTCACCGACCGAGTTGCAATAGGCGCGGGCTTCTTTGTAGAGCTTGATCGCTTCCATTTCGGCAGCCAGGTCGCAATCCAGCGTTTCCTTGGCGTTCTGGCCAATGCGCAGCGGGTCGAGCTTTTGCAGGTTCGGATGACCGCCGAGGAAGATCACGCGCTGGATCAGCTTGTCGGCGTGGTGCATCTCCTCGATGCTTTCCTCGCGGCTTTTCTTGGCCATGTGGCCGAGGCCCCAGTCTTCCTGCAGGCGAAAGTGCAGCCAGTACTGGCTGACGGCCGTCAGCTCTGACCGAATGGCGCTGTTGAGATATTCGATGACTTTTGCGTCGCCTTGCATGATCTGGGCTCCTGTGTTGTTCCGCGGCGCAGGCCGCGAAGTTGCATTGGAACCTCTAAGTTATCATTCGCGCGCATGGTAGCAAGAAAGAGTGGCATGCAGCCGCCGCAGTCCGCGGACTTGCCGAGCGCGCGATAGATCTTGCCGGGCGTGATGAGGGCCTCGCCATCGGCGGCCCTCATCCAGTCGATGGCACTGTGAATGTCGGCTTCGCTGATACTCATGCAGTGACAGACGATCACGGTTGTTATCCTCCGAGCGGGAACGCGACAGACAGACCGACGGACTTGGACTGAACCTCGTCTTCTTCGAAGAGAGCGAGGGCGCCGCCGATGTCGAGGCCGTTGGCAAAGGTGTAGTTCAGACCCACGGTCGACATGGTGTCTTTGGTGGCGTTGTCGATATCCCGCTGCGAATAGACTGCCGAGTAGGTCCAGGGGCCGGTGGTGTAGGCGCCGCCGAGGGTCGCGTAGGTTGCGTCGTCGGTGCCGCCGCCGTAGTTGCTGAACTGTGCAACCTCGGCAAGGAGCGACAGGCCGGAGCCGAAGTCATGGCTGACGGCAGCCGCATAGCCACGCTCGTCTTCCGGGTCGCCGGTGCCGGCCGAGAGCATCCGCGCGCCGATGGTGACGGTGGTGCTGCCGAATTCCTTGGCCCATTGCAGGGCGACGTTGTCGAGCTCGCCGGTGTTGCCAGCGCCGCCGTCATCCGAGCTGTTGCGGCCCCGGTTGGTGCCCCAGCTTTCGCTGAGCTTGGTGTCGTCGGCATAGAACACGGCCAGCGAGAACACGCCCGCTGCGCCAGCGTCGTAGTCGGCCATGGCGCCGATCTGCTCGCTCAGCTCGTAGTCTTCGCCGAAGGTGGTGCCGAAGTAGCCCGGCGCCGCGTCCCACGAGACCCCGAAGGCCGGGTGCAGCTTACCTACCGAGATCGACAGCGCGTCGAAGTCGAAGGTCAGGCCCAGTTCGTCGAAATAGAGGCCGACGTCATCGAATTCGCGGTCCTCGGTGGCATCAAGCACGGGCTCGATGGTCAGGGCGCCGAAGGCGGAGACGACGTTGGTGAAGCGGTAGCGCGCGCCGAAGGTGATGGTCGGATACACATCGTGGATCTCGTTGGCAGCATCATCGGAGTCGTACACCTTCTCGGCGTCGAACTCGAGCGACCCTTCCCAGGTAAAGCGGGAGTCCTGGGCCCATGCGGGTGCGGCGAGGGTAACACCGGCTGCGCTGGCAAGGAGGATCGAGGGGATGGAGATTTTCATTCTTGTTGGTTGTCCATGGAGGGAGGAGAGGGCACCGGACCGCCGGGGAGTGGCGACCGGTGCCGGGGTTCAGCGGCTGGTCATTCGAAGACGGCCGAAGGGTTGTCGAGGCTGTCGGACCCTTCGAAGGCAATGCTGTCGAGGTCGAGAGCGGTCACGATACGCTCGATGGTGCGGGTCTGGTCGATCAGGCCGTTGACGCCGCCCATGATCAGGGCCTCGCCCTTGTCGCTGCCCTGCGCCAGCATCATGTCGTAGTAGAAGCCGCCTTCGGCTGCCGACTTGATGGCGCCAAGGGCTGCCATCGTGGTGTCGAGCTTGCCCTTCATCTCGGTATCGAGGGCCGGGTCGGTCGCGGCGACCATGTCGGAGAGCGACGCGCCTTCGACGGTCGAGCCGTCAACGCGCTGGTATTTGCCAAGGTAGACGTTCTGGACCCCGAGGCCGTCGTAGTAGTGGCTGTTGTGGGTGTTGTCCGAGAAGCAGTCGTGCTCTTCCTCGGGATCGTGCAGCATCAGGCCGAGGCGCATGCGCTCGCCCGCCTGTTCGCCGTAGGACAGCGAGCCCATGCCGGTCAGCATGGCGACGATGCCAGCGCCTTCGTCGGCCAACAGCGCCTCGCGCGCAGCGCCGCCTTCGGCCCAGTTGCCCGCCATTTCCTCGAGATCGCTCACCAGTAGGTCGGAGGCGGCGGCAAGGTAGGCCGCGCGACGGTCGCAGTTGCCGCCGGTGCAGTCGTCACCCTGCGCATAGTCGGTCCACGGACGGTTGCCTGCGCCCGCTTCGGTGCCGTTCAGGTCCTGACCCCAGAGCAGGAACTCGATGGCGTGATAACCGCGCGCCACATTGGTCTCGATGCCGTCGGCCTCGTTCAGGGTGTCGGCGATCAGGTCCGGGGTGATCTCGGTCGCATCGACCTCGGAACCGGCAATGGTCAGCTGGGGGCTGGCGATGACATTCAGCGCAGCCAGTTCATTTTCATCGGTCGGTCCGCCGTAGGAGGCGTCAACATAGTCGATCAGGCCCTCGTCCAGCGGCCATGCGTTCACCTTGCCTTCCCAGTCGTCGACGATGGGGTTGCCGAAGCGGAAGACCTCGGTCTGCTGGTAGGGGTTGCGCGCGGCGAGCCATGCGGTCTTGGCAGCGGCGAGGGTTTCCTCGGAGGGGTTTGCGATCAGCGCGTCAACGGCCGCGTCGAGTGCCTTGGCGGTGGTGAGGCTGTCGCCATAGGCGGCCTCGGCGATGTCGGCATAGTTGGTCAGGACCTCGGTGCTTTCCGTGGCGGCGGCGAGAGAGCCGATGCAGGCCAGGGTAGCGGTCGTGGTAAGAAGGCGGATCATACGTCGAGGTCCTTTCGGCGTTTTCGTCTTGTATCTTTCCCGCTCTGGCGCGGGTCCGTCCTTGGCGCGGAGGGCACGAAACAGGGGTGCAGGGGCGCAACCGGACTCATTGTGGTATTACCTGACCAAAGAACTCGGCTTCGTCAATCCTGAGTTAATAGATCGGAATTCATGTTGCGTCGTGCAAGGGCACAGAATTGGCCCAGGCACGGTGGCCCGGAGCGTGATTTGTTGTTTTGATCTGGTGAGTTAGGGGCTGGACAGCGCAAGCTTCTCGCGAGAGGCGCACTGTCACAGAAATGTGAGGCCGCGGCCAGTGGCCGCGTCTGTCTATTGGTCAGCTGGCCGGGGTGTCGGTTTTGCCGAGCGCCCAGTCGAGCTGGTCGGCGACGCTGAACAGCGCGGCCTGGCTGGAAATGCGGCCAATGGTAAAGCGCGGACCGATCGGAACGGCATAGAGACCGAGGCGGCGGAGCCAGCGCGACCACACCGCCGGCACGATGCCGATGACGTGCTTGGCGCCTTCGTCGGCGGCGGCGAGGATCATCTCGCGCATCAGCAGCGACTGGACCTGGCTGCGGTGTTGAGCCGGTACGTCCTCGGCGATGAACAGCCGCGACGCCTCCCAGATGTTCTCGGTGACCGGGGCCTCGAAGAACATGATGTCGGTCGGGAAATCCTTGAGCAGCCCAAGCTGGCCATCGCGGAGCATGTAGGAATATGTGCCACAGACGGCGGTGGTGGGCACCAACCTGATCCCGGCCAGCACTTCGCCGAACTCGTGGACGATGATCCAGCGGCACATCGGCGTGTCGTACTGGTCGAACTCCATGTTGTCGACGTTCGGCAGATCCCATTCGAGCGTATCGATGAAGACCTGCTTGCGCACCATCATGGATTTCGACAGCAGGTCGCCGAATTCATGCATGTTGAGATAGGACAGCGTGCTGACCTTGAGGCCGCCCGGAACATGGGGGCGCGGCAAGGTGACCAGACGGGGCGATGCAATGGCTTGCTCTGCGGCGGCGCCCGAGAGTCCGGGTCCGTTAGCACCAGGAGATTGCGCCTGAACCGGCTTTAGATTTGCCGGTCTGGCGAGCGGTGACAATTCCGAAACAGCGGATTGCGCCGGCTCTCCTGCGACGGTGTCGCGCGTGTGTTTCATTCCTGCCTCAGTATATTTTTCTTGCAGGAATAGCGACTTCCCCGGCCTTGCGTCCAGTTTTTTTCTATTGAATTCGGGGATTATGCATTTTCGACACACATAACCTTACGTAAACGTAAAGATATGTAAAGATTAGCCGACAAAGTCGCTCATGAATTAGTCGGAGTATTGATCCCCGCGAATTCTGAAAGAGTTAAGAGATCAGGCGGCCTCGGCCTGATCCCAGATATCGAGGTCGATGAAGAAGGTCGTGCCTTCGCCAAGCTTACTAACGTAGTCGATCGAACCGTTGTGATGCTCGACGATCTGCTTGGAGATGTTCATGCCCAGACCGGTGCCACCGACCTCGCGCTGGTCGGTGGAGTCCACCTGGGTGAACTTGCCGAACACCTTCTCGTGCGAGTCCTCGGGGATGCCGACGCCGCGGTCCTTTACCATGATGCGGACCTTCTCGCCTTCCTCGCGGAAGCTGACCGTGACGGTGCCGCCTTCCTTGGAGAACTTGAGGGCGTTCGAGATCATGTTGGACATCACCTGCATCAGACGCTTCTCGTCGCCCAGGATCATCGGGGTGTTGCCATCGGGCGAGAGTTCTTCCAGCCCGATCTTCATCGCCTCGGCATAGCCACGGTTTGCATCCACCGCCTCGGTGATCAGCATCTTCACGTCGATGGGGGCAAAGCGGTAGGCGACCTCGCCGGCCTCGATCTTCTGCAGGTCGAGGATGTCGTTGATGAGGTCGGCAAGCCGGGCGCTGTTTTTGCCCGCAATCTTGAGGATCGGCATCATCTTGTCGGGAACCGGGCCGAGGATGCCGGAATTGATCAGGTCGAGCGAACCCTTGATCGAGGTCAGCGGGGTCCGAAGCTCGTGGCTGACCACCGCGACGAACTGGGACTTGGCCCGGTAGGCGATCTTGGTGCGTTCATGTTCCTCGCGCAATTCCTCGAGTTGGCGGACGTTCTTGCGGTAGAAGTTGAGGAAGACGAAGGAGCAGTCGATGATGAAATAGAGGACGAAGACCACAGTGAAGAAGTGCAGCCAGAGCTCGGAAGTCAGCGGCGGACGTTCGCGGAAGATGTCCATCAGGACGATGGCAAAGAAGGTCGCCGCGTAGATCAGCAAGCGAACCACGAGGACGGGCACGATCTGGTGGTTGTTCATTGCCGCGAAGAGCGCGGCGGCGAAGAGGAAGAACAGCGGCGTGAAGTGTCCGCCAGCGCCTTGTTGCAGCGCGATGATCAGCACGAAGAGCGAGATCGAGGCGGCGCTGAGGATCGTGTTGATCAGGATCCAGAAAACGTAGTGGCGCGCCTTGCGACCGTCGATCGAGGTCTCGTTGTTGACCTTGCGGCAGAGCAGCAGGTCGATCAGTTCGTTGAACAGGACCGCGGCATAGCAGGCCAGCTGCTTGATCGGGTCGAAGTAGAACATGGTCAGCACGGTGGCGGAGAAGAAGATCGCCTGCCGTTGCCAGATAAGACCGGTAGTGGCTTGAAAATAGTCGCGTATCTGCCCCTCGGCCCGCGACTGCGGGTAAGCTACCTCTGGCTGGGTGCCCATTTCCTCGGATGCGGACATTCTTGCTCGACTCGCGTTGTTATATTGAATTGAGGACTATTCCTCGAAATTGTTAGCCTTTGGGGCAAACAGTGACAATTCGGGGGCCGGATAAAAAAATCTTGGTGCGTGATTGTTGCTAAATATCAGCGGGCGGCGACACTTTGGTCGCCGCGCCTGAGTTTTCTCGGAAAAGGAGGCGCGGTGCGAGTCCGCAAGGACTATTCGTTGCGCAGCGAGGGCTCGTCGCGGAACAGGTCGCGCAGAACGTTCTGGTAGGCTTTCTTGCGCACCATTTCCTGTTCGGCGGTCACGGTCGGGCCGTTCAGCAGCCGACGCGGGGCAGCCTGCTGTTCGCGCATGACTTCCTCGCGCAGTTCCACCGCCTCGATGGCGCGGTTGACCGACATCAGCGACCCGGACTTGGAAAGCGAGCGGAGCGACACACTGTCGCCGACGATGACCTGGGCCTCGAACTCGGCGTTGCGCTCGCTCAGGTGGCTGAGGAGGGTGCGGTTCAGCGCCATCTCCAGCTCGGCCTGGTCGGTTCCGAAACGGCCGTGACGGACCATCAGGAACACGCCGTCACCGCGGTAGGAGACGATGTCGCCGGTTTTCTTGGTCAGGCCGGTCATGCTCGACGCGATGTCGTGCAGCAGGCCCTCGAAGTTCTCGGGGGTCAGGCGCTTGTGCATCCGCGCGGCGTCGGCCAGCTTGACCGCGACGGCGTGGGTGTTGAACAGGCGGCCCTGCGAGAGCTGCATGATGTAGTTGTCGAACTCGGTGTTGCGCAGGACGCGCTCGATGCCTTCGATGGCAATGGCTTCGTCCAGCGGGAATTTCTGACGCTTGACGCCGGTCGATTTGCGCGCGCCGTTGGCCTCGGCGATGCGGCGTTCCTGCACCAGGCGCTGAGCGGCCGACATGCGACTGCGCAGTTCGAGGAAGTCGAACGGTTTGGTGACATAGTCGGTGGCGCCGGCCACGAAGGCGAGGTCGACATACTCGCGGTCGGACATGGCGGTCAGCATGAGGATCGGCGACTGCTTGTACTCGGCGATCTTGCGGATCTCCTTGCACAGCATGATGCCGTTCATCGCGGGCATCTGGATGTCGAGCAGGAAGCAGTCGAACGGCTTGTCCGCTTTCTCGATCATCTTCAGCGCGTTGGCGCCGGAGTCCGCGATGGTGATATTGAAGTGGAAGGCCGAAAGAGCGGTCTTCAGAAGCTGCAGAATGTTATGGTCGTCATCGACGGCGAGAACACGCAACTCTTCCTGAAGCCTGGAGCGCCGCGACAGCTTTTCCTGCGTGCTGCTGTCTATCGAATTTTCTGCGTTCACCGTACAATCTCCACTGACAGATTCACATGCCGTGTTTGATGGCTATCGGCAGAATGGGCCCAAAAAGTGGCGTTTTTTCGTCGTTGTCCTGTTTTTTCATTAATTCCGCTCGATTTCTTCGGCCTGCCGGAGCGGCTCTTTCCCGTTCTTTTCATTACGATTCTGCAGCCAGCCGACGTCAGGAAATCCGTCTCGCGATTAAATTTTACGCGTTTCCAGCGGGTGTGGCAATCGCCGGGTTGACCTCCGGGCGTCGCTGATACGGCAACGGTCGGGGGTCTGGTGGTCTCCGGGGTGGAGACAATCGGGAGGAAACCCCAACGCCCCCGGGAGCGCATATCCGCGCGGCCACCCGATTGGCCATTTTGAACCACGATCTGAACACAATCTGCCCGCATGCTCGCGCTGCCGGTGATCCGGTCTGCCAGAGCCAGTTCCGTTCCAGCTCGGGGATCGCATCGGAAGAATTGAATCGTTCGGTAATGAAGGCTGCCCGCTTTGTTTGACAATGGTACCGTGGACCGCCCCGACAAGGGAGACGAACTCCCCTCCGGCTCGTCGCTGCTGCGTGGCCAGTACCTGATCGAGGAATACCTGGTCAGGGGCGGCTTTGGCATCACCTATCTGGCGCGGGATTCGCTGGATCGGCGTTACGTGATCAAGGAGTGCTTTCCCGGCGCGCTGTGCTGCCGGGTCAAGGGCGACATCCAACCGCTGAGCGCCGAGGTGGCCGACAAGTACCTCTCGATCCGCCGTCACTTCGTGCGCGAGGCACGCCGTCTGGCCAAGCTGGATCACCCTAACATCGTCAAGGTCCATCAGGTGTTCGAAGAGAACAACTCGGCCTACATGGCGATGGAGGCGGTCAATGGCGAGGATCTGCTGAGCATCATCGACACCGCACCCGCGCGGCTGACGCCGTCGGTGGTGGTGAGGGCGCTGCGCGATGCATTGATCGCGATCCGCTATATTCACGAGCTCGGGATCCTGCACCGCGATATCTCGCCGGACAACTTTCTGCTGGGCGAGAACAACCATCTGACGCTGATCGACTTCGGCGCCGCGCGAGAGCAGGCGGGCAAGGAGAACCGCGCCCTGTCGGCCCTGCTGGCCGTGAAGGACGGGTATTCGCCGCACGAGTTCTACCTGACCGACATGCTGCAGGATGCGTCGAGCGATCTCTACTCGCTGGGGGCGACCTTCTATCACCTGATCACGGGCGAAGCGCCCCCGAACAGCCAGGACCGCGTGGTGGCCGTGGCCTCGGGGCAGCCCGATCCGTACAAGCCGCTGGATGGCGGCGATTGGGCCTATGACCGCCGTATTCTTGCGTCGATTGACCGGGCGCTGGAGCTGCTGGCGCGCGACCGGATCGCTACTGCGGCCGAGTGGCTTGACCTGCTGAACCAGTTCGCCGCGACCACCATGCCCGATGTGGTGATCGAGGAGGGCGATTTGACCCGCGTCATCTCGCGCCTGGTCGAGGATACCAACCAGCACGTGCATCAGGGCATGCCCGGCGATGCGGCGCAGCAGCAGTCCAAGCGCAAGCGCCGACGCGGCCGAATGGTGGACGAGGCACAGGACGAGGGGCCCAAGCAACTCGTCGATATCTTCGGGAACCCCGTGCCCGACATCGATGCATGGATGCGGGAGCACAGTGACGGCAAGTCGCCCAAGCGAATGCATCTCATGCCCAAGAAGCGTGCCAAGGCAGCCGCGGAGCCGGAACCGGACACTGCGGAACCCGAGGCTGAAGCGGCGCAGGGCGGTGGCGGGCTGAGCCTCAACCGCCTGATCTCGGCCTGCCTGCCGGGGCGCAAAACCCAGTCGCAGACGATCCTCCAGAACGTAAGGAACCAGACATGAAGTTCATTCGAGATATCATCTCTGAAAAGCGTGCTCAGGGTATGTCCGGAGGTCAGGCGGACGCGGCCAAGGCGAAGAAGACCTTCGTCCTGACCGGCGACCTTATGTCCTCGGGGCGCAAATCCGGGGAGAGCGGGGCAGGGAACGACCTGTTGGCTGACGAAGGGCTGGACATGTTCGACGTGCTGGAGCCCGGCGCCGCGCAGGATCAGGCCCGCCGCGAGCGCCTGACGGGCGAGCCGGACGTGGACGAGGAGGCGGCCCTGGCGGCGGTCCGTGCCCTGGCGGCAGCGCGCGAGCAGGCCCCGGCTGCGGCCTACGGCCTCGACGACGATACCGACGATGAAGACGACTACGAGGACGAGCTCCTTGATGAGCCTGTCGCGGAGGCGGAGGAATGGTCCGACACGGCGGACGACGTTGCCGAGGACGACTTCGAAGACGAGTACGAGGAAGACTTCGACGAGACCGCCGAAGCGGAAGACTTCGACGATCTCGAAGAGGAACCGCTCGCAGCCGAGGACGACTTCGAAGAGGTCGAGGAGGTTCTGGCCGAGGCCGAGGAGGACGACGAGCCGGAGGATGGGCCCTTTGACCGGCGCGAGACGCGGTCCGCTGAACCGGGACGCGAGGAGAGCCTTGCCGCCGCCGCGGCCGCGCTGGCCCAAATGCGTGCACCCCGCGAAGAAGCCCCCTTTGGCGCCATGCCGCAGCAGTCGCGCGTGCTGTCGCAGCCGCGGCCCGAGCGTGGCCAGCCGGTGATGCCGCGCCGCGAGTTCGCCACGGACAGTGCAGAAACAGTGGCCACGGGTCCGGTGGATGTGCCGGCGCCCGCAGCGGGCCGGGCTGCCCGCCGGGCCGGTCGCGTCAAGACGCGTCTGCTTGGCTTCAACCCGGCCGAACATCGTGCGCCCGATCCCTTCGGTGCGCGTGCCGACACGGTTGAGGAGGTCGCGGAAGAAGAGGTGCAGATCACCCCGACCTTCCCGGTCGGCTGGCTCATCGTGGTCTCGGGCCCCGGTCGCGGCGCCGTGATCGCACTGCAGAACGGCGTGGCCCAGATCGGGCGGGGGGCCGGGCAGGGGGTGCGGCTGGACTTTGGCGACAACGCGATCTCGCGCGAGAACCACGCGGCGGTCGCCTATGACAGCGAGAGCCGCAAGTTCTACCTCGGTCATGGCGGCAAGGCCAACCTCGTGCGGCTGAACAACCGCCCGGTGCTGTCGACCGAGGAACTGCTGGATGGCAACCTGATCCGCATCGGCGAAACCACCTTGCTGTTCAAGGCGCTGTGCGGAGAGGCATTCGACTGGAGCGAGGGGCAGGAAGGCGCAACGAAACATGTATCCTTCGGCTGACTTCGTATACGACGCCGCCTCGGCCCTGTCCCGGGGCCGGCGCGAGCACCAGGAAGACTCGGTGGTCGCCGACTTCCCGGTCGGTGCGGGCATGGGGTTTGCCGTGCTCGCAGACGGCATGGGCGGCCATGCGGCGGGCGACGTCGCGAGCAAGATCGCCGTCACCGAGGTCTTCAGCGAGCTGAAGCTGCAGACCGGCGATCCGGCGATGCCCGGTCCGCTGCTTGGGCAGATCCTGCATGACGCGCTGATGAGCGCCAACGAGTGTGTGCGCTATCATGCCGAGGCCAACCCGGAAACCGAGGGCATGGGCACCACGCTGGTGGCGCCGGTTGTTCTGGCGGATCGGCTCTACTGGATTTCGGTCGGGGATTCCCCGCTCTACCTGTTCCGCGACGGCGAGCTTCATCGGTTGAACGAAGATCATTCGATGGTGCCGCAGATCGAGTTCATGGTGGCGCGCGGCATCATCGACAGCCAGATGGGCCTGAACCATCCTGACCGCAACTGTGTGACCTCGGTGCTGATCGGGGCGGATATTCCCCAGATCGACTGCCCGGCGGAGCCGTTGAAGCTGCGGGCGGGCGATATCGTGCTCGTGGCAAGCGACGGACTGCAGTTCCTGACCGATGAGGAGATCGCCGCGCTGGTCGCGGCCCATGCGGACCGATCGAGCGCCGAAATTTCAGCGGCGCTGATGCGGGCGCTGGAACGGCTCGACGATCCGGATCAGGACAATACCTCGATCTGCGTGATCCGGGTGGCCGAGAAATCCCGCGCCCCGGCGCAGGTCCAGACCCAGGCCGCGACGGCGCCCGACAAGCGCAAGCGCAGCACGGTGGCCTTCATGGCGACCAAGGGCAAGTCAAAGAACATCAGAACGTACCGAGTGTCCCTGGAGAAATCCGCGTGAGCCAGTCTTCCTATCTTGAGCCGGTCGTGGACCGCCTGCAGACCGCCCTTGAGGGAAAGCTCTTTCCGAGCGAGTGGCAACAGTGGGGCAGCCGTCTGCTGGATCACCTGCGCAAGCCCGTGCAGGTCGCGGTCCTTGGCCAGCCGGGGTACGGAAAATCCACGCTGATCAACATGATGCTGGCACAGCCGGTGATTCCGCGCGTCGAAGGAATCCCGGTGATCGAGGTCGCGCACGGCCCCAAGACCCGTACGCTGTTCGAGCTGGAAGACGGCGGCTGCGTGCGGCGCAGCGGCCTGCTGACCGATCAGGCGGTGCCGGAGGGGACGATCCGCGCCCGTCTGGAATTGGAGGAGGACATCCTCCTGCGTCAGAACTTCATCGAGGTCGGGCTGACCGGGACGCTCAGCCACCAGATGTCGATGGTGAACTGGGTGGTGCAATGGGCTGATATCATCCTGTGGTGCACCGACAGCTTTGACGAGTCCGAGCAGAAGCTTTGGGCCGGTGTGCCCGATGACATCAAGGACCACAGCTTTCTGGTACTGACGATGGCCGACTGGCAGATGATGCGGGGCGTGCTGCAGGAGCGGATCGCGGCGCTGGAACCGATCGTGGCCGAGGAGTTCCTGTGCCTCTATCCCATCGCGACCGAGCAGGCGATCACTGCGCGCTCGGCCGGGCCGAAGGTGAACCAGCAGCTCTGGGCCCAGAGCGGTGGCAAGGCACTGCTCGATGGTGTGCTGAGCCAGGTCGAGAGCGGGCGCAACGCCGATATGGACCAGGCGCAGATGTTGCTGAACCGCTTTGCGCCGAACCTGCCCGCGACACCGCGCGCCAAGCCGTCAGTGGTGGCGCCTGCTACACCCTCTGCGCAGGCCGGTGATGCGAAGACCGGCGAGGAAATGCTGACCGAGGCGCTGCAGTTTCTGCAGGACCGGGCCAACGAGATGCTCGCCACCTTTTCGCGGCAGGACATGCCGGAATCGGAACGCATTCTCGAGAGCTGCGTGTCGACCGCCGAGGAACTCGCGAACATGCTGCACCGGATCGATCCGAGCGAGCTGGTGGTTCAGGACATCGTCAACGACGCACAGGAAAGTGCCGAGATGATGCTGCTGTTCCAGCTTGAAAAGGACGAGGATGCAGCTGTCGACGCCGTGACGCTGCTGCTGCAGCTGAAGAAGGAAATCGCGCGCAAGGCACCGGTGCCAGCCGCAGGTGTCGGCTTTGGAAACGGTGCGGCGAATGCGGGTCAATAGATAGGGTTCTGCCACGGGCAAGCCCTAATTTGACCATAATTCGACGGAAGATCCAAAGGACGGAGTTGGGGCTCGCGTCATGACAAAAATGTCAGACCGGACCCATCCTGAAAGGACCACAAGGCACGCCAATGAACAGCCAGGAGAGCTTTGATTCCGCAACGAAACTCAGGGCCGTGACAGGCCCCGGGAACCTCAATGCGGGTCTCGAAACCCTGGCGGATTTCGCGGCCAGGGTGGAGCAGCTCGACACCGCCTTGCAGGAACTCTCGGAGGTCGCGGGCGACAGCGCGCTGCGCTCGGTGGAACGCCTGCGCCGTTCCCTGGACGAGTTCGAGCCGAGCGTGACCCTGCTGGGGCAGGTGAAATCCGGCAAGACCACGCTGGTCAACGCGATGGCGGGCTGGGCCGACCTGCTGCCGTCGGACGTGAACCCCTGGACCTCGGTCGTCACCTCGCTGCACCTGACGCCGGGGCGTGAGCGGGCCGAGATCGGCGCGCGCTTCCGCTTCATGACCGAGAAGGAATGGGACCGCCTGCTGACCAAGGGCGGCCGCATCGGCGAACTGGCCGGGCGGGCAGGGGCCGAGAGCGAGCTGGAGAAGATTCGCGAGCAGATCGAAACCATGCGCGAGAAGTCCCGCAAGCGGCTTGGAAAGAAGTTCGAACTGCTGCTGGGCCAGGAGCACGAATACGGCTTCTTCGACAAGAACCTCGTTGAACGTTACATCTGCCTTGGCGATGATTTCGAGATCGAGGGCGACTCCGCCAGCGACGATCAGGGCCGCTTTGCCGATATCACCCGGTCGGCCGATCTCTATCTCAATTGCCCGTCGATCCCTTTCCGCATGTGTCTGCGCGACACGCCGGGGGTGAACGACACCTTCATGATGCGCGAGCAGGTGACGATACAGGCCATTCGCGAGAGCAAGCTGTGCGTCGTGGTCCTTTCGGCGCACCAGGCGCTGAGCTCGGTCGACATGGGGCTGATCCGGCTGATCTCGAACCTCAAATCACGTGATGTGCTGATCTTCGTGAACCGCATCGACGAGCTGCAGGATCCGGCCAACCAGATCCCCGAGATCGAGGCGAGCATCCGCCAGACCCTCGTGGACCAGAACGGCCCGACCGAGGCCGAGATCGTCTTTGGCAGTGCCTACTGGGCCAATCGGGTGCTGTCCGGCTCGGTCGAGAGCATGACCGAGATGAGTTCGAACGCGCTTTTGAACTATGCCGAGGCCGCGATGGCCGGGGCCCCGGCGGCTGCCTCCGCCGCCGATCTGGTCTGGGAACTGTCGGGGCTGCCCGCGCTGTTCCGGCTGGTGTCGGACCGTATCGTGTCGGACGCGGGCGAGGCGCAGTTGTCGCGGATCGCCAACTCGGCCGTGACCATCGCCAGCAGCCAGAAGGTTGCGGAAACCATCACCATCGAGGGGCGTGACGGCGTCGAGGGCGGGTCCTCGCTCTCCACCTACGAGGTGCGCGACCGCTTCGAGACGCTTGCGGATCGCCACCGTCTGGCGCTGACACAACGCTTCGACTCGCTGATCGAGGCCTATCGTCAACGCGCCGACCGGGCGCATGTGACCTTTGTCGACCGCGCGACCCATTCGCTGATCGCCCACCTCGAGAACTACGGCGAGGGTGATGTCTGGGAATACAGCCCGACCGGTCTTCGGATGCTATTGAGGTCGGCCTACAACGTCTTCGGCACCCGGGCGCAGTCGCTCACGACCTCGACCTTCGAGGAGGTCGTGGAAGAGCTTGCCGAGTTCTACTTCGAAGCCTTCGGACAGGCTGTCGGCGGCATCCAGATCGGCGTGCCGATGGCGCCGGACATTCCCGCGCCGGTTGCGCTTGGCCAGACCATCGCGCTCGACTTCCGCGATGGCTGGTGGAAGTCGTGGTGGCGCCGGACCCGGGGCTACAAGGCCTTTGCGGGCAAGTTCCAGGCGCTGATCATCGCCGAGACCGAAGATTTCATGACCCAGCTCAAGGTGGTTCAGACCGCAGCCGTACGCGACGAAGCGCTCGCGGCGCTGAACATCTTTCTGGAGGAACAGCGCGATATCCTGATGGAACTGGGCGGCAGCGGGCGTCAGCAGGACGTGCAGTCGCTGTTCCAGAGCCGGGACGACGTACAGCGGCAGGGCCTGCTGCAGTCGGCGCTCGATACGCTGACGCGCTACGCGGCATGAGCGCGATGAAGGAGAACGAGATGGAGAGCAGCGAGCAGGACCCGCAGGACCAGCCCCAGAAGCGCCGGGTCGCGTTGATGGGCGAGTTCAGCGCGGGCAAGAGCACGCTGTCGAACCTGCTGCTCGGGGCGGACCCGATGCCGACGCGGGTGACCGCGACCCGGCTGCCGCCGGTCTGGGTCTCCTACGGCGCGCCGGGCGCAACGCTGGTGGGCCATGACGGTTCGGAAGAAGACGTCGATCCTACCGAACTGGATCAGGTGGACCTCGAACGCACCCGGATGATCCGCCTTTACATGGAGTCTGACGCGCTCCAGCTCTGCGATCTGATCGACATGCCCGGGATCTCCGATCCGAACATGTCCTCGGAGGTCTGGCAGTCGGTGATCGGCGAAGCCGACCACGTGATCTGGTGCACCCATGCGACGCAAGCCTGGCGCCAGTCCGAGGCCGCGACCTGGGAGAGCATCCGGGAGATGACCAGCGGGCGCAACATCCTGCTGGTGACCCAGATCGACAAGCTGACGTCGCAGCGCGACCGTGCGCGCGTGCTGGCGCGGCTGAAAAAAGAAACGGGCGACCAGTTCTCGGGCATCTACCCGGTCGCCCTGCTCGACGCGATCCGTGCCGGGGAGGACGAGGCTCGCTGGGACGCCAGCGGTGCGGGCCCCTTCATCGAGGCGCTGATCGAGATGCTGCTGCGGACCGGCCTTCAGGAGGACGGTGTCGCTGTGGAAGAGCCCGAGGCCGAGGTGGCGATTTCTGAACCGGTAGCTGCACCGGTCGAAGAGGTCGCGGCGGTTTCGGATGAGCCGCGTGTTATGCCGAAGCGCGTGCAGGCGCGGTCGGGCACGGCACGCCCCGAGCGGCGCGCGCGGGGCGATGCAGGCGATCTGCAGCAACTGGAACGGTTTTGATCTGATGGGGGCAGGTATGGACATGCGAGAGACGCGAGAGACCTTGCCCAGGAGGGCGACGCCATGACCGTCGCCGACCGCCTCGACAGGCTGAGGGCTGTGGCCGATGGCTGCAGCCTTGCGGCGTTTGGGGACCTGCGCACGCGGCTCATGCTGCGGGTCAGTTCCGACCACCCCTGGCCACAGGAACGGCTGGACGAACTCTGCACCCAGGCTGTGCGCTGCTTTGACCGGGCCGACAGCAGCGCCATCTCCAGCCATCTGCTGGGCGGCGCGCGCGGCGTGGTGAACGAGGCGCTGGAACTCGGCGACAACGAGATCAAGCTTTTCGTGCGCTCCGACGCGGATCCCTCCGACGTGATCTGCTGTGTCTGCCATTCGCTGACCGATCTGCCGGTGTTGACCAACGCCGCGCGTGACGTGATGCGCGATATCTGAGGGGGCAGTGAGATGGCAAACCTGGCAGAAGTGGTGAACCAGAACCTCCAGCAGGATGGCTCGCGGGTGACCCTCAAGCTGATGCGGATGGCCGAGGAAAAGGTCACGCTGCCCCGGACGCGCCGCAGCCGTCCGGGCGATGCGGCCCGCCTGCTGGTGAGCGTCCTGCGCGAGGTCGACGAAACCGTCCTGCCGCGCCAGATCACGCTGGCCACCGACACGGGGCACCGCGCCGAGCTGACCGTGTCGAACCGGCGCCTGAAGGCACTAGCGATCGGGGACATGCCCTGCGACGAACCCTCGGATCCTGATAGTGCCGCAAGGCTCTTTGCGGCGCGGCTTGCGGCGCTTGTCGAGGGGGCCGAACGGGTCACCTTCTCCTACGCCCGCTGCGCGGCGGGTTTCTCGCAGCGTACCATCGGTTGCAGCGCGCGCAGCCTCGCTGCGGCGGCTGGCGTCAACCCGGTGACGACAGGACAGGGCCGCACCATCGAGGGGTTCCTCGGGTCGATTTCAGCACATTGCCTCGCCTGGATCTTGACGGAGCAGGACGGCAGACTGCGCCGGGGGGGCGATCCGGTCCGCCGTGAGGCGCTGCTGGCCTTCCGGGACGAGGCCCGCCCCGACCCGCAGGCGCGCTTTGACACCCGCGCCGCCAAGTGCACCGTGCTGCCCTTGCCGAACGGCGAGTTGCTGGTCTCGGCCCGGGACACGAGTTCTACCCTGCAGGCACTGCTGCCCGCGCAGGCCCTGCCGGAAGTGGTCGCCGCCTGGCAGTTGCGGCGCTAGAACCGACAGCCCGACAGCGGGGCCCTGACCGCTGCACCGGCGCGAATTGCCAGAGATGATGGAAACCGGCGGACCCTGGGGCTCAGAATGCTAGAGCCCCAGGACGAGGGTGACGCCCAGACGGCGTTGCCGGTCCGGACCTCGGCTCAGAGCGCCGGGCGCACGTCCAGCATGATCGGCCCGCCGGGACGCATGGTGAAGGTCAGGTTCGGCAGCGGGATCTCGTGATCGGTCATGGAGAACTCCACGTCCCGGATCATCGAGGCCATCAGGATCATGATCTCGGTCTCGGCGTATTGCGCGCCGATGCAGACCCGGGGGCCGTCGCCGAAGGGCAGGAACTGACCGCGCGGCGCCTTCCAGTCGAGGAAGCGCTCGGGCACGTATTCGCCCGCGTTGTCCCAAAGCTTGGTGTGACGATGCAGCGACCAGATCGGGAACATGATCGCGTCGCCCTTCTTGAAATGCACATCCTTGATCACGACATCCTGCGTCGCGTCGCGGGCAAACAGCGCCGCCGCCGGGAACAGGCGCAGGGTCTCGCGGATATGCGCGTGCAGGCGCGGCATCATCGCCACCGCCTCGAACGGGATCGGGCCCGAGGGGCAGGCCGCGCGCACTTCCTCGCGCAGGGTCGACTGGATCGCCGGATGCACCGCCAGCAGGTAGAGACCCCAGGACATGGTGACCGCCGCGGTCTCGTAGCCGGCGACCACGAAGGTCAGCAGGTTGTCGATGGTGGTGTCCAGATCCTCGAAATCCTCGTCGAGGGCCGCGATCATCAGGTCGAGGAAATCCTCGGGATTGTCCTTCATCTTGGCCCGGCGACTGGCGATCACGTCAGAGGCCAGCGAACGCACGTAATTCACCGGCTCCTTGCCCCGCAGCCACTTTTTGCGCGGCACCCAGGTGGGCAGGCCCATGAGGTCGAAGAGCGAAACAAAGCTGATGTGGTTGGTAAAGCGCCAGAGCGCGTCGCGCACGGTCTCCGGGGCGACGGCCTCGTTGCCGGAGAACATCACGCGCGAGATGTCGGTCAGCGTGGCCTGCTGCGAGGTCAGGCAGACATCGGTCTGACCCGGGTTCGCCAGCAGGGTGGCGGCGGTGTCGAGCCCGGTCTGAGCGAACTCCTTGGAAAGGTGCGGCAGGTTGCGCGCGGCGAAGAGCGGCGAATAGCGGCGGCGCTGCGCCTTCCACTTGTCGCCCTCCGAGAGGATCATGCCGTTGCCAACCGCGTCGCCGATGACGTTCTTGGTGAACTGCGACTTGGGAAAATGGCGCCCGACGCCGATCAGCACCTCGGTGATCATCTCCGGGTCGCAGACGTAATGCAGGTTGCCCGGCCCCCGCAGGTACAACTCGTGCCGGGTTGCATCCGGGATCACCGAAAAGAGGTTCTTGCCCGCCTTCCTCGCGAAGGAGATCAGGTTGAGATCTTCGGTTGCCATCTCGGCA
>ENA-OWNT01002581-OWNT01002581.1-seawater-metagenome-genome-assembly--contig:-NODE-2581-length-18701-cov-5.166667_pt1 | contig 18701 bp, 15 predicted proteins | sample MGYA00238136_ERZ651165 | MGnify/ENA primary metagenome ERZ651165 (study PRJEB26861, sample SAMN08777766) | seawater metagenome | isolation source: coastal seawater | place: USA: Florida | collected...
GAGGCGCTTTTGATGTTCACGGGCGCATCGATCTGCGCGCCGCGATAGCCGCGTTCCAACACGATGCTGCCGTTGCGCGCCACGATGAGCGTGTTCAGGCGCGACAACGCGCCGGCGCGATCGGCAATAACGTCAAGGCGCGTGGAAAGGGCCGTATTGCGGCTCGTCTCCGCGGCAGCGGAGGAGGTGGTCGATGCGCTCGACGTAAGCGCCGGGCTTGACGCCAACGTCGCGCTCGCCGCGGTCTTCGCCGCGCTGGCGCCAGCCGCGCTGATCAACGCCGGGACCATCGACACGGTGGGGCGCTGGGTGGCCATGGGCTGCGTCTTGCTGGCCGTGGCGCGCGCGATCGAGCTCGACCGGGACGTGCAGGCGGGACGCACGGCCGCGGCGGCGGTGGGGCTGCAGCTGCTCGCGGTGGCCTGGCATCCGTCTGCGGTGGTCGCTCCGGTGGCGCTCGCCGTGGTGTTCGCCGGCGTGGGGATCCAGCGGCGTCGCCACGCTACGGCGGTCGTGGCGGGCGGCCTGCTCGCCGCGGGCGCCTGGATCGCGCTGTCGCGGCAGGGCGCGATCGCAGCCGTGGGGATGGGCAGCCTGCTGGATGCCCTGTGGTTCCAGCCGCTGCTCGCGGCGCTGATGACCGGATGGCAGCTGCCCGTCGTGGGGCGCCTCTGGCCGATGGTGCCGGTGGCCATGGCGGCGATCGTGGTCCCCGCGGCGGCGGTCCTGCTCGCCGTCCGCGGGGAGCGCGTCCTCGCCGCCGTGGTCGCCGCGTCCCTGCTGCTGATGCTCCCCGACGGCGCCAGCGTCGGGTTCCTGCCGGCGCCGGTCATCGCGTGGACCGTGGGCACGACGCAGTCGGCCATGGGGGCGGGGGTCGTCGCGTCGCTCCTCACCGTGGTGGCGCTCCGCGGCCGCTCCGCGCGCGGGTTGGCGATCGCGGTCCTCCTCGTGGCCGCGCTCGTTCGCGGGGTCCTGCTCATGGACGCCCGACACGCCGACGCCGCCGCGGACGCCCAGGTGCAGCGCCTCCTCGCCGTGCAGCTCCTGATCCCCGCCGCCGCGCGGGACGACGTCCGGCCGTCCCTGGTGGGGTCCCCAGACGCGTTGATGGCGCCCCTGAAGTCCGCCAAGTGGATCCCGGAGCTGCCGCGGTCCCGCAGGCGCGCGCCGGAGCTGGGAGACCGGCGGGATCGCGTGGTGGGCCGCGTGCAGGGCGCCCCGCTGGGCTTCGACGGCGCGGTCTGGCTGGCCGCCGTGCACCGCTGCGAGCTCTGGCTCGGGCTGGAGCGGAATCCCGACGGCCCCTGCGGCGAGCACCCGGTCGTGCTCGACGACATCCCGCGCGGCTGGTCCTGCTCGCTGGACGTGCGTGGAGCCGACTGGCATCCGCGCTGCCCGCCCCGCCGCGCGGCGCGCATCCCGTCGGACGCGCGGGATCCGCGGGCGGTCCCCTGGGCGGTGGTCGCGCTGCTCAGCCTCGGGGCGGCCGCTCGGCTGGGCTATGGCTCGAGGCGGTCGAAGACGTAGCGCTTGTCCTCGACGCGGACGTTCGGCGGCACCTTCGTCTCCTCGAACGCTCGCCAGCCCTCGGCGAGGTTGCCCCAGAAGTCCGCCCAGGGATCATCGGCCCGCGCCGCGAGCTTCTCGTCCGTCATGCGGAAGGGGAACACGTGCGTGCGCACGAACGGCTGGCCGCCCTCGAACGCCTTCTCCATCAGCGTCCAGATCTGCTCGATCACCGGGTCCGTCATGGCGTAGCAGCCGATGGACGCGCAGGACCCGTGGACCATCAGGTAGTTGCCGGTGCGCCCGTGGGCGCGGTCGTAGGCGTTCGGGTAGCCGAGGTTGAAGCTCAGGTGGAAGCTGCTCGCGGGGTTCATGCGCCCCGGGGACACGAAGTAGAAGCCTTCGGGCGCCTGCAGATCGCCCTGGGCGGTCTTGGGTCCGAGCTGGCCCGAGAACGTGCAGATGGGCCAGGTGCGGAACAGGACGAACCGCCCGCCGTCGCCCTGCACCCAGGCCTCCAGCTCCTCATCGGCCTTCAGGATCCGCAGGAACACCGGGGATCCGAGGCGCAGGCCGGCGTCCTCCAGATCGGAGGCGAGTCCAGCCTGCACCCGGTTCACCGCGGCCCGCGAACGGGCCGTCGACGGAACGTCGGTCGCGGAGGCCAGGGCGACAGGGCCCACGAGGAGCAGCGCGATCGAGGCCAGACCGACGAACACGGATCGAGCGTTCATGCGGGATCTCGACCGATCCGGGGCCGCCGGGTTCCGGGAAGAAGTGGTGCTTGGGACCGCTACCGCGTGATCGTGATCGCGCGCCGGGTCGGGACGTCGGTGTAGAGCGTGGTCTCGCCGTCCGGCCAGCGCACCGAGAGGTCGACGGCGTTGGCCTCGCCGAGCCCCATGTGGGCCCGCGGGGGGCCGCCGCTCATCACGCCCGTGCTGCCCGCGTCGATCTCCCGGACGATCGTGCGGGCGCCGGTGGAGGCCGTCACCCGCGCGCCCACCGCGAAGCGGTTCGCAGACGCGGGATCCCGCAGGTCCACCGTGAGCCAGGCGTGGTCCGTGCAGCCCGACGCGAACAGCTTGGGCCCCGCGTCGAGGGACCAGCTGAGCAGCTCGACGAACCCGTCGCCGTCCAGGTCCACCGGCAGCGCCGTCCGGCTCCAGGCCGGGTCCGCGACGCCGACGAGCGGCGCGACGTCCTCCCACCCCGCGCCGGTCTGGCGCCAGAGCTGGTCCGGCATGGCCGTGCGGTTCTCGGTCTCGTTGGGGCCGCGCCCGTCCTTCGTCGGCATGTGGCCGAAGGCCGTGAACAGCTCGAGGACGCCGTCGTTGTCGTGGTCGAAGAACGTGGTCCCCCAGGAGATGTCGCCGGCGCCCCCGTCGCTGAACTGCTCCACCTCCAGCGAGACGTCCGTGAACAGGTGGCCGCCCTCGTTCCGCAGCAGCAGGGACGGGCCGGCGTCGCTCACGTGCGCGTCGAGGTCCCCGTCGTTGTCCATGTCGCCCAGCGCCAGTCCCATCGCGAACATGCCGATCTCGGCGCCCGCGTTCGGCTGCGGCGTCAGGGTGCCCCCGACGTTGGCGAAGTAGCGGTTGGGCGGCTGCTGTGGATCCGTCCCGCCATCGTTGACCACATACAGGTCCTGCCAGCCGTCCCCGTCGGCGTCGAACCAGCCGCCGATGAAGCCCTGGCCGGCCACTCCGTCCGGGTACAGGGCGGAGGACGCGTCGGTGAACGTGCCGTCCTCCCCCTGGATCCACAGGGCGTCGGGGTGGTTCGGGTAGTCCAGGCCCGGGCCGGCGCTGCCGGGGGAGTGGGCGGCGACGTACAGGTCCAGGTCGCCGTCGCGGTCGGGATCCCCCCAGGCCCCGCTGAGCTGGTTGCCGGCGCCCGTGATCCCCAGCTCCCCGCCGACCTCCACGAACGTCCCGCCGTCGTTGCGGAAGAGCAGGCCGCCTTCGTAGGTCCCGAGCCACACGTCCAGGTCGCCGTCGGCGTCCACGTCCGCCGCGCTGCCGCCGTTGACGTGCTCACCGCCCGTCACGAGGCCGCGGGCGCCGGCGTCCACCTCTTCGAACTGCAGCGCGCCGAGGCCCAGGTACAGCCGCGGCTCCGCGCGGTAGCCCGTGAAGAGCAGGTCGAGCAGCCCGTCGCCGTCGAGGTCCGCCACCACGAACCCGCCGGTCATCTCCATCAGCACGGACGTGACGCCGTTGCCGCCGTCCGTCCAGACGGGCATCGGGGGCGTGTGCGCGATGCCGGACTCGAGGGTCACGTCGGTGAAGCCGGGCAGCCCGGAGGCCGGATCGGCGCAGACGACCTCGTCGCCCAGGCTCAACCCGGGAACGCCTCCCCCTGGCGGCGGGGGGGGCGGCGCCGGATCACAGCCGAGCAGCAGGACGACAGAGACCAGGAGTGAACGGGACACGGGCTCCCCGAGGCTAGCGGCGGTCGACGCCGTTCGCACCCGGTCGATCCGCGCCCGACTGCAGCGCCCAGAGCCGGGCGTACATGCCCTCAGCGGCCAGGAGCTCGTCGTGCGTGCCCGTCTGCACCGCGCGGCCACCCTCCAGCACGACGATCCGGTCCGCGTCGGCGGCGAGGCTCAGGCGGTGGCTGACCACGAGCGTGGTGCCGCCCTGCCGTCGCCGCGCGTCCAGCGCCTGGACGACGAGCTGGTCGCTCTCCCAGTCCAGCGCGGCCGTCACCTCATCGAGCACGAGCAGCGCGGGCTCCCGGAGCAGCGCCCGGGCGAGGCCGATGCGCTGCCGCTGCCCCTGGCTCAGGCGGACGGCGCGGTCGCCGAGCTCGGTGTCGAGACCCTTGGGCAGCGAGCGCACCCACTCCTCCAGCCCCACCTGGCCCAGCACCGGCCACAGGGCGTGGTCCTGGAGCTCGGGGCGCAGCCAGCGGCAGTTGTCCCGCAGGGATCCCCCGAAGAGGGCGGGCTCCTGCGTCACGAGGGCCACGGCGTCGCGCCAGGCCCCCGGATCCAGCTCGTCCACCGGCACCCCGTCCAGCGTCAGCCGGCCCCTCTGGGGGCGCACGAAGCCGAACAGAAGATCGATCAGCGTGGACTTGCCGACCCCCGACGGCCCGACCACGGCCACGGTCTCCCCCGCGGGGACCTCCAGCGTGAGCCCCTCGAGCACGGGCCGGGGACCGTAGGCGAAGTGCACGTCCTCGACGCCGATCGTGCCCTTCAAGGGCCCATCCAGCGGCCGTCCGCCGCCCATCGGAGCGGGCGCCGGCGCGTCGAGGATCTCGAACACGCGGGCGATGGACGCGGCGGCCTTCTGCAGGTTCAGGTAGGTGCCCGCGAGGCCCTGGAGCGGCCCGTACAGGCGCTGCTGGAACATGGAGAAGGCGACCAGGTCGCCGAACGTCATCTTGCCGGCGTCCATCAGGCCGATGCCCACCACCATGACGGCCAACAGGTTGCCCATGACGAGCAGGCGGAAGCTGCCCGCGGACGCCGCGTCCCAGAGCTTGAAGCCGAGCACGCTCTTCACGAGCGCCTCGTTGTGGCTGCCGAACCGCTCGGCCTCCCGCTCCCCGAGGCCGTGGGCGCGCACGGTGCGGAGCGCGGTCATGGACTCGAGCAGGTGGTGGGACACGTCGGCGCTGCGCTCGCGGATCCGCAGGGAGAACCGCCGGACGATGGGCCGCATGACCCGCAACAGGATCAGCGCGGCCGGCACGAACGCGGCGCCGATGAGCAGCAACAGCGGCTGCAGGTAGGTCAGCGCCGTCACCACGCCCACCAGCGTGATCAGCGAGCCCACGACCTGCAGCAGCGTGCCCGTGGCCACCCGCTGGAGCTCGGCGATGTCCCCGCCCATGCGGGACAGGATGTCGCCGAGCCGCTTGCGGGCGAAGAACGCGGGGCCGAGGGCCTGCAGGTGGCGGAAGGCGGCGAGCCGCAGGTCCACGAGCACCCGGGACGTCACCCAGGTCTGCAGCCAGCCCGCCGCGCCGCTGAGGATCACGCCGCCCGCGGTGGCCGCGAAGATGCCGATCGTCAGGGGCCACAGCAGGTCCCGGCGGCCGGCGTCGATCACGTCGTCCACCACCGAGCGCATGAGCCAGGGATAGACGAGCGACAGGAAGATCCCCGCCGTCATCGCGAACACGAGCAGCAGCTCGGCCGCCCAGTAGGGCTTCAGCCACGCGAAGACGCGGCCCCAGGGGATCGGCGTGCGCTCGTCGACCTTGGTGTCGGCGGGGCGCTGTCCATCCGGCCGGACCGCGCCCGGCAGGAAGCCCGGAGGCGGCGCGCTCACCGGCGGCGCTCGGGGCGGGGGCCGCGGGGGCGCGTGGGCACCGGCACCAGGTCGCGATCCCGGGCCGAGCGGTAGTAGCAGGAGTAGCCCGCCGCGCAGCCCCGGGGGTCACCGCGCAGCGCCACGGCCTCGGTCTTCGCCGCCCGCGCTCCCCCGTCGGACGCCACGTCCCGGACCCGACGGACCGCCTGGACCGAGCGGAGCTTGCGGAAGAGGGAGGCCTCGCGTCCGACGATCTTTCCGCTGGTGATGCCGATGTCGAGCAGCTCGGGGATCGCGCACAGCCCGCACGGACCGAGCGGCATCTTCAGGTGCCCGGCGCCGTGGCCGCGGTTGCCCAGGTGCCGGATGAACTCCCGGTGCTCGTCCAGCAGGAAGTCCCAGCGCGCGCGCTCCTCCGGGTCCGTCAACGGGGCGTCGCCGCGGTCATCGCGGGTGACCTGGACCTCCCAGGGCGTCATGCAGTAGACGCCGAAGCCCGGCATGGTGTGCGTTGTCGAGCAGAAGCCCTCTTCGAAGTAGCAGTTGTCGTTGAGGAGGAAGACCTCGAGGTCCACGTCCGGGACGGCGTCCCGCAGCGTGCGGATCTCCCGCAGGTCCAGGTGGCGCGACAGGATCACCCGGGCGCACTCGAGGTCCTCGGCGAGCAGGCGCGCCGCCTCGGCGTTCAGCGCCACGGTGACGGTCGAAGCGAACAAGTCCACGTGCGGCAGCCGCTCGCGCAGCAGGGCGATGAAGCCGGGATCGGACACGATGAACGCGTCCACGGGGGCCGCGGCGTGCAGCTCCGTCAGGTGGTCGAGGAGCCAGGCGCCCTGGGCGTCCGTGTAGAACTGGGAGTTCACGGCGAGGTACAGCGGCAGCCCCGCCTGCACCGTCGCCGCGTGCAGCGCCACGACCTCGTCGGTGGTCTGCAGGTTCGCGGGCCCGGGGCCGCGTCGGTTCGGCCAGCTGCCGCGCCCCCACCGCGCGTACCAGCCCTCCGGGAAGATGCCGGCGTAGAGCTCGTCGGCGCCGGAGGCCGCCAGCGGCTCGACTTCGTCGGCGCCGGCGCAGGGAGCGAGGATGTGCACGGCGGGAGGGTAGCGGCTCGGGCTACTTGTCGACGGGGCCGAGGTTCTTCAGCTCCTCGGCGTACTTCACGCAGGGATCGGCGTCGTCCACCCGGGGGGTGAACCACAGCACGTCGGCCTGGCCTGCGTAGTCGGCGGGCACGACCTCTTCGCCCGTCCGCGGGACCTCGACGAGCTGGATGACGTACGCGTCGTCGGCCCCGGACAGGAACATGGGGACGCCCCGATCGCGCCGGGTGTGGCCGCCTCCCGCGATCAGGAACCCCGCCGGCCGCGGGACCGGCGCGCCGGCCATCTCGGGGAGCGCCGCCTGCTCCAGCGCGCGCGCCATCCACGCGTCCTTGACCCGCTGACCACGCATCATCATCGGCACCACGCTCGGGGGAGCCATGCCGCAGTGCGCCTCCTGGATGTGCTGCTCGAGGGCGGCGCGCTGGGCGTCGTCGTACGCGCGTTCGAGCTTGAGCTCCGCCTGGACGCTGGCCGGCAGGCTCTGCAGACCCTCCATCATCACGCCCTCGAGGACGCTGCGCTCGGGGTGCGCCGGCACGATGGACATCCCGTACTTGATCGGCACCGCGAAGACGGGGCGATAGATCGCGAAGTCCGGCCACCCCGAGTCCGCCCAGCCGACCGCCTGCCCGAGCCGATCGGCCTCCTCCCACTCCCCGAGCGGCAGGTGGGGGGTGCTGCCCAGGGTGTTGATCGCCATGGGGACCGGGATCTGGGGTGCATCGGCGTCGTCGAGCATCTCGTAGGCGACCACGGCGTCGTGGTCCGCGAGCCGGCCCAACACCTTGGCCTGGAGCCTGTGGTGGTCGGCGTTGTCGTGCTTCTCCCCGAGGAGGACGAACCGGTGCCGGCGGGCCTGCTCCTCGACCTCGTCGAGGGTCAGCGGTCGGGCCTGGGCGACTCCCCAGATCACGCCGACGAGCGGATGATCCCGGCGGGCTTCGCTGGTCCACCCGAGGGCTAGGGGGACTCTCCGGGCGGCGTTGATGCCCGGCCACGCCCCCTCGTCCGGCGTCGGCTCCTCGACGGACTCGGGCGCCTCGATGGGCGCAGGCTCGGCGGCGGGCGCGTCCGCCGACGTCGCGGGTGGCGTCGCGCGGGTGGCGCAGCCGGCGACCAGGGCGAGGGCGAGGGGAAGGCTCTTCATCGATCCTCCATCACATGGGGACGTCGAGCTCGACCACGATGCGGTCGATGGACGCCTCGGCGTCGGCCCAGGCCAGCGCCCGCGACAGCGCCGGCCCCTCGAGGCGGTAGAAGTGGGTGTTGCCCTTCTGGAGGAAGCGGGGCGCCGGATCCGCCTGCACATCGGGGAGCTCGTTCCGGCGTCGGTTGAGCAGCTTCGTCAGCGGGATGAAGGCGCCGTCGGCGACGGGCAGCGCGTTCGCCTCCTCCCGTCGGGTCCAGGGCGCCCGCAGGTTCAGCGTGTAGCGACGGCACGGGGCGTCGCACACCATCGGCGGCACGAGGCGGACCGAAGGCGGCTTGCCGTAGGCGTTGACCATGCAGATCCGCCCGCTGGCCACCATGCCCCAGGGAAGGTGCACCTGGCCCGGCAGGCCGTCCGCGCCGATGGGCATCGCGCCCTGGAGCGGCACGTCGGTCGCAACGCGGGTCACGCCGAGCCGCCGCAGCAGGGCCCGGAACGCGGCGCTCCCGATGGAGCTTCCCCCCCAGGCCGCGGGCGGAGCGTCGCCTCCCAGGTGCTCCGGTCCCACGTCGGGCAGGCGCGGATCCCGCACCTGGCGGTTGAGGCCGCGCCCCAGCACCAGCGTGACGCCGGGGTGCTCCCGGCGGGCGAGGCGCAGCAGGCCCCAGTCGTTGACGACCAGCTCGGGATCCGATGCCGTCTCCAGCTCCGCGAGCAGCTCTGCGTACTTCGCCAGGAACGCGTCCGTGACATAGGACGAGAGCAGCGTGAGGCCCCAGCCCCGGTCGGCGCACAGCGCGGCGGCTGCGCGCACGTCGTCCACGGAGGGGATCAGGTGCTGACAGAACTCGACGCCGAAGAGCAGCCTCCTCACAGGGCCACGATCCGCCGCCCAGGCGGGCAGGCGCAGATCGTCCGCGAGCAGGTCGAGGCGCCGGCGGTCCGGCGCGTGGAGGCAGAGGTCCAGGAGAGCCCGGGCGCCCTACTCGGGCGAGACGGCGACGTGGAAGGGCGACATGTCCGGCAGCTCGACGCTGCGCAGCACGTTGCCCTGGGCGTCCACGACGCTGACGCCGCCGCTGCGGCGCTTGCTGCTGAACGTCGGCGCGACCATGACGGTCTCCGCCGCGCCGGGCACCGGGGCCACGTCCACGTAGTTCACCGGGAGCTTCTGCCACGCGAGGGGCAGGCCGGAGTCGGAGAACTTCACCACGTGGTTCACGGCCGTGACGTAGACGCCGGAGCCGTCCTCGTCCCAGGCGAGCCCCTGGATGCGGCGGCGGTGGCCCAGGTCCTGGACGATGACGCGCTCGGCGCGCTGGCCGGCGAGGTCCACGTCGATGATCGAGCTGGCCGTCTCCGAGGTCACCGGGATCATCACCCGCCTGCCGTCGGGGCTGACCTCCATGCCCGAGTACAGGGCCTGGGGGTGTCCGTTCGCGGCGCGCTCCCCGGGGGCTACGTCGATGGAGTCCACCTCGGCGCCCGCGGCGTCGTAGACGCGCACGTAGCCCGCGGGGGGATCGAGCAGGAACAGCGTGTCGCCCGCGGCGCTGATGGCGAGGTCGCGGCTGCCGCCGGGCACGTCCCAGGACGCCACGATCCCCATGTCGAGCGTGGAGTAGATCGTGACGGTCGAGGGGGGGAGGGGAGCCCCGGCCTTGCGCGCGGCCAGCGACGCGGCGTTCGGCGCCTTCGTCAGCGTCGCCACCTGGGAGCCGTCCGCGACCACGGCCACGGCCAGGGTCCCGCCGTCCGCGACCTTGCTGGTGAACCGCAGCTCGCTCGCGCTCGCCACCCGGAAGCCCTGGGAGCTGGCCACGTACACCGTCTGCCCGTCCGGGCTGAACTGCATGTCGTGGATGAACTCCTGCAGCGGGATCCGTCCGACGATCTGCGCGGTGTCCAGGTCCACGACCTGGATGTGGTTGCTGGAGACCCAGGCGGTGGCCGCGGAGGCCGTGCCCGAGAAGGAGCCGAGGAGGACGGCGGAGCCGAGGAGGAGTGCCCGCATGCCTACTGCCCGTTGTCCGGGATGGTGCAGAGGTTGCGCCAGTCGTCGTTGATGTTGCCGCAGGAGTCGAGCCAGGAGCCGTAGCTGTCCTGGTCCGGGACCTGGCCCATCCAGTAGCAGGTGCTCCAGCACAGGGTCAGATCGCTCTTCCAGGGGCAGGGATCGGGGTTGTCGCCCGGGCCCACCTCCCAGCCGGGGGCGAAGGAGGCGCAGCAGTCGGAGAAGGTGTACCCGCGGACGTCCCGGTCCACGACCTCCTGGATCCGCTGGGCTTTGACGTTCAGCGCCTTGATCCTCGCCATCTTCGCTCCTCGCGCCGCGACGGGCGGCGGCTCCAATGATGCGCCCTCAGGCCGTGCAGGTGTACCCCGGATCCACGAACTGGTTGATGAACGTCGGGTTCACCTTCAGCAGATCCGCGTAGGTCTCGATGCCGGTGCGGTACCAGGCCCGCAGCCAGTCGCAGTGGGTCAGGTAGGTCTTGCTGGCCTCGCCGTTGAACAGGAAGTTCACGTGGTGGCAGCCGCCGGAGCAGATGTACCGCGCCCAGCAGGTGCCGCAGTCGCTGCGCTCCTTGAGCGTGATCGCGTCCAGCGTGGCCTTGCGCTTGCTTTCGTCGAGCCCGCCCTTCTGCAGCGAGCCGAGCACGAAGTCCTCTTCACCGACGAAGCGATGGCACAGGCTCATCTTGCCGTTGGGCGCGCCGGCCACCATCTGCAGGCCGGCGCCGCACGGGTACTCCTTGTTGTGCCCGTTGTGGATGGCCTTGACGATGTTGTGGATGTTGCTGAAGCCGTAGAACTCCCCGCGGGCGGCGTGCTCCACGTACCGCTTCGTGAGCACCTTCATGCCCTCGAGCAGCTGGTGGTAGTGGCTGCCGTCCAGGTCGTACGCCGGGTTCTTGGCGTCCACCGCCGAGCAGCCCACCTCGCGGAAGCCCGCGTCGAGCAGCGTGCTCACCGTCTCCACCACGTCGAGGTTCAGCCGCGTCACGGTCACCCGCGCCACGGCGATCTTCCGATCCAGCAGGGGGCGGATCTTCTCCATCACCAGATCGTAGGACCCCTTCCCGCTGTGGAAGGGGCGCAGACGGTCGTTCGTCTTGCCGATGGCGTCGAGCGAGACGGTGACGGTGGCGTTGATGTCCTGGAGGAACTGGGCGATCTCCTCGGTGACCAGCGTGCCGTTCGTGGTGATGCCGAAGCTGATGGTGCGCCCGGTCTCCTTCGCCCGCTTCTGGGCGTGCGCGGCGCCGGCGCGGATCACCCGGGGGTTCAGCAGGGGCTCACCGCCGAAGAACGTCAGGCCGAGCTGCTTCTTGTCCGGATCCGCCTGGTCGAACAGCCAGTCCACGTACTCGACGGCCCGCTGCTCGGTCATGATCGTGGCCTTGCCCTTGTACAGGCCGGCCTCCGCGTAGCAGTACCCGCAGCCGAGGTTGCAGGTGTGCGCCACGTGCATGACGAGGTTGGCGACGCCCTTGCTCAGGTCCGGCGGCTCGTCACCGCCGATGCGGCGGCCGCGGTCCTCCTGGGGGACCAGCAGCCGGAGGGACATCAGGTCCCGCAGGGCCTCGTCCAGCTCTTCGGGCGGGACGGCGAGCGCCGTCGCGAACCCGTTGGACAGGTCTGCTTCGGTGACGGAGCCCCTGGCGTTCACCGCGGCGAGGACCTGGACCGTCAGCGGGTCGAGCTCGTAGAAGGCCGATGTCGGGACGTGGAACGCGAACGGGACGCCGTCCCGCTCGATCGGGATCACCTCGTCGACGACCAGCGTCGGGGCGGGACCCTGCTGTGCGGGTGCGTTCATCTGGCTCCAGAGCGCGCGGAAAGGGGGGGCGGTTTGCGCCCAGCCGTCCTTTGCCGGGTCGCGCAACAATAGCAGCGCCTTTGTAGGCTTGCGGCCATGTCCGGCGACGACCACGCCGAGGACGAGCTCGCTCCGCTCCTCGATCTGATCCGCACGCTGTGCTCCCTGTCGGGGCGCGTGGCGGGATCCGAGGCCGAGCGCCAGGCCCAGGAGCTGCTCGCGGGGCGGCTACGGGCCCTGGGCTTCGACGCCGTCGTCGAGGGCGCCGTCTGTCCCCCGCGCCCCCCGTTCGTCCTCGCCCTGCACGCGGGCGTCGCGCTGCTGTCGGTGGCCCTGGTGTTCGTGCGCCCGGTGCTCGCCGCGGTCCTGGCGGCGTTCGTGGGGCTGTCCTTCTGGGGAGAGCTGCGGGGCGGGCCGTTCCTCCTGCAGCGCATGCTCCTCAAGCGCATCAGCGGCAACCTCGTGGCGCGGCTGCGGCCCGAGGGGTCGCGCCCCATCCGGTCCGACTTCGACCAGCGCCAGCCGCCGAAGATCGTCCTCGTCGCGCACGCCGACGTGGCGAGCAGCTCGGCGCTGTTCCTGCCCTGGGTCCGCCGCTTCTGGGATGAGACCGAGGCGCCGGACGCCTCCGCGGAGCGACCCATCCCCAACGAGCGGGCGTCCCGCCGGGGCCGCCGTCTGCGCCTGCACCCCGGCACCATCGTGCTCGTGGCGACGGCGGTGCAGGCCGTCGTGTCCGTAGGCTGGGCCGCCGGTGTGCGCGGCGTCGTCCCCCTGGTGCTGCTCGGAGCCTGCGTGCTCGTGCAGCTGGGGCTGGCGGCGGTGGCCGTGGACTGGTGGCGCTCCCCGCCGGTGGACGGTGCGGTGGACAACGGCTCGGGCCTCGCGGTCCTGCTCGGGGTCGCCCAGCGGATCGCGCAGACGCCCCTGCAGCACGCGGAGCTCTGGATCGTCGCCACCGGCGATCGCGAGCCCGATGCGGACGGGATGGGCGCGGTGCTCTTCCAGTTCGGAGCCCTGCTGGATCCCCGGAACACCTTCTTCATCAACGTCGACGACGTGGGGCAGGGCGACCTGCACATCGGCACGTCCGAGGGCCGCTGGGATCGGCTGCCCTATCGGCCCTTCCTGACGGGGCTGGCGGAGCGGGTCGCGCGCAGCGGGCGCTTCGGCCACGTGGGACTCGCCGACCTGGTCGGAACGACGGACGCGGGGCCTCCCACCGAGGCCGGGTTCTCGGCGGTGACGCTGACGTCGCTGGTGGCCGGCCGCCCGGCGCCGGTCCTGCACACCGCGGACGACCGGTTCGAGTTCCTCGACCCCCGCAGCCTGGAGACCGCGCTGCGCTTCACCAGAGCCCTCGTGCGGGCGACGGATCGGGAGATCGGGGCCGGGACCGGACCTGCACTGGACGCGCCGGCCCCGGAGACCGAGGATGGGGGCGCGCCACGCGAGCGCGTGCCGACGGGAGCCGTATGACGAAGCGCGCCTTGATCCTGCTTTCCTGCCTGTCCCTGCTGACGGGCTGCGCGTGCCCGCCGTGGATCTGTGGGTTCTGGGCCGACGACGACGACGACCGCGGGGACGACGACCGCGGGGACGACGACCGCGAGCGGCCCGATGACGACGACGACGACGGGGACGACGACGACGGCGGCGTGGTGCTCATCGACGCGCTCTCGTTCACGATGACGCTGGACGTCGCCGCCGCGGTGGCCGGGGACGACGACGACTCGGCGGGGGACGACGACGACTCGGCCGCCCCCACGCTCGACGGCGCCGCGTCCGCCACCGGCGTGCTCGTGACCCGCTACTGGAGCGACTGGGACGGCGCGGCGATGATCTGCGAGCAGCACGTCGCCTTCGCGGCGGACGTGTTCTCGGAGGGCGCGCCGGACTGCACGACCTGCACCGGCTTCCTCCAGATCCGCGCCTCGTCGGTCGAGGACGTGAGCAGCCCCGTGATCGACGACGAGCACTGCAGCGACGACGACCTGGCCGCGATGGACGCGGACTTCGGCGTCGCGCTCCTCCGGCCCGCCGGCGTCGGTGGGCTCGGGGACTTCCTGTCCATCGCCCTGGTGGACGCCCAGACGGGCATCGACGACGGGATGGTCTTCGCGCCGGACGACGGCCTGTCCTACGCCGAGCAGGCCGACAGCCTCGCCGAGCAGGGCGTGGTCCTGAGCCACGGCGGGTATCTGCGGAGCACCCCGGACGGCCTCGTGGAGGGCGCCGGGATCGACCAGATCGCGGGGACGCCGGACGACGACCTCACCTGGTTCGCGTTCTGGCGCTTCTTCCGGGATCCGGCCCAGAACTCCTGGGAGGGGGCCGACCTGCGCGGGCGCTACGCCGGCCAGTCGGTGTGGATCGTCTTCCCGCGCTGATCGCCGCGCTGCTGCTGCTCCCGGCCGCGGCGCCGGCGGCCACGGTGCGCGGATCCGTGATCTCCTTTCCCGACGGGGCCCCGCTGGCGGGGATCCAGGTCCTCGCGCGGGATCCGCAGGGACGCTCCGCCGCCGCCTGGACCGACGCCGACGGGGCCTTCGCCGTGCTCGACGTGGAGCCGGGGGCGGTGCGCGTCCAGGCCGTTCCGCCGGACATCGTCAATCGGATCGGCGCCTACTTCGGGGACGTGTCCGCGTTCTGCGCCGCCCCGGCCACGCGGCTCGGCCCGGAGGACGTGCTGGACGGCGTGCTCATCGAGCTTCCCGTGGGCGGCACGATCGACGGCACCGTCGACGGCGTGGGGGTGGGTGCGGTGATCACCGCCGAGGGCGCCGACACCCTCAACCTGTCCGTCCGCCGCACGGCCTCCGTGGACTCCGAGGCCTTCGCCGTCACCGGGCTGTCGTCCTGGGTGGACGCGGACGGGGCCTTCGTCCCCGGCGCCTACCGGATCTCCGCGACCGACGGGCGGGGCGGACGCTTCTGGTATCCGGGCACGTGGGACCGGGAGGAGGCCGAGCTCGTCCCGGCCGTGCGCGGCGAGGTCACGACGATCGCCTTCGAGCGGCCCGTCGGGAGCCTCCTGCGCGCCTGCCTGGTCGATCCCGGCGGTGGGGCGCGGCCCGGCGCCGCGTTCACCATCTCCGCATCGGAGGGGGCGTTCGCCGGCGCCACCGACGCGGATGGCTGCTTCGTCTGGGGCGATCTGCCCGGGCTCGCCTTCACGCTCACGGTCGCCGACGAGGGGCTCGCGACGACCGTCTTCGCGGGCCTCCCGCCCGGGGACGTCGGCGCGCTGGTCGTGGACGACGAGGCGATCCTTCAGCTGGATGGCGCCGATCGCATCGGCCTCGCGGCCCCCGGCGCCCCGCCCACGCAGCTCTTCGACGCCGTCGACGGCGTCGTGCGCGGGCTGCCGCCCGGCACCTGGGACGTGCTCGCGCCGCCGTTCCCCACCGTGGACGCGCTCCCGGTGAGGGCGTCGGTCGCGCTCGTCGCCGGCAGCACGGTCCCCCTGTCGGTCGTGCCGCCGCCGGCGGGCACGGTGGAGGTCACGGTGGCCCGCCGCGCCGACGGGTTCGGGCTGCGGGGCGCGCGGGTGGAGGCCCTGGACCCGGACTCCGGCGCCGTCCTCGGGGTCGCCACGTCCGCGGAGGGTAGCGCGCGGTTGACGGCGCTGCCCGTCACGCCGCTGCTCGTGCGCGCCACCTGGGACCCCTTCTGCCCCGCGGACGACGGCCTGGTCCCCGTTTGGTCGGGTCCCGCCCGGGGAGAGCCGTGGGCCGCGGCCCTGACGCCGTTGCCGGACGCCGAGGTGCTCGGCCCGCTCCTGACGCTGGTGCTGCCGCCGGACGCCGATCGCGACGGGATGGACGACGTGTGGGAGCTCTTGAGCGGCCTCCGCACCCACTGGAACGACAGCAACGACGACCTCGACGGCGACGGCGTCGTCAACGTCGACGAGTACCGGGCGTCGACCGATCCGCGCGACAGCGCCAGTTCGGGTTGCTCCCTCGGCGGTTCGACCCCAACGTGCCCGTCGGGCCACCCCGCGCTGATTCTGGCGGTCCTGGGGGCCCTCGTTGTGACCCAGCGGCGCCGCGGATAACATCCGCCGCCGCGCGGCCCCCGCCGCCGATCCCGGAGTCCAGATGACCACGCAGAAGCGCAGCGCCCCCGTCGAGCGCGGCCCCGCCCTCGAGACCCTCCTCACCAAGATCCGCGCCCGGGAGGCCCGCGTGGGCGTCATCGGTCAGGGCTACGTCGGACTGCCGCTGGCGGTGGTGATGGCCGAGGCCGGGTTCCCGGTCGTCGGCTACGACGTCGCGGTGGACAAGGTGGAGGCGCTGAACCAGGGCCGCTCCTACATCGGTGACATCCCGGACGAGCGGCTCAAGGCCCAGCTGGACGCCGGCCTGTACTCGGCCCGCGCGACGTTCGACGACCTCGCCGATGCCGACGTCGTCTCGATCTGCGTGCCGACGCCCCTGTCCAAGACGCGGGATCCGGACATCTCGTACATCGTGGCCGCCTCCGAGAACGTCGCGAAGCGGCTCCGCCCCGGCCAGCTCATCGTGCTGGAGTCCACCACCTACCCGGGCACCACCGAGGAGCTCGTCCTGCCGATCTTCGAGGCCACCGGCCTGACCTGCGGCAAGGACTACTTCCTCTGCTTCTCGCCCGAGCGGGTCGACCCGGGCAACCCGCGGTTCGACATCCGCAACACGCCTCGGCTCATGGGCGGCATCACCACCGCCTGCATCGAGGCGGGCGCGGCGATGTACGGCGCCTTCCTCGAGAACGTCGTGGAGATGAGCTCCACCCAGGCGGCCGAGATGGCCAAGCTGCTGGAGAACACGTTCCGCGCGGTGAACATCGGGCTCGTGAACGAGGTGGCGCTCATGTGCCGCAAGCTCGGCCTGGAGAGCTGGGAGGTGATCGACGCGGCGGCCACCAAGCCCTTCGGCTTCATGCGCTTCTACCCGGGCCCCGGGCTGGGCGGCCACTGCATCCCCGTCGATCCGCACTACCTGTCCTGGATCCTCAAGACCCTGAACTACACCGCCCGGTTCGTGGAGCTCGCCAGCGAGGTGAACACCTCCATGCCGGACTACGTGGTCGAGCTCGTGACGGACGCGCTGAACCAGGAGCGCAAGGCCGTCAACGGCAGCCGGGTCGTCGTCATCGGCGTGGCCTACAAGGCGAACGTCTCCGACGTGCGGGAGTCGCCGGCCCTCGACGTCATCGAGCTGATCCGCGGGCGCGGCGCCGAGATCGTGTTCCACGATCCGTACGTGCCGAGCATCCGCACGCCCCACGGCACCATGGAGTCGCAGCCCCTGACCGACGAGCTGCTCACCAGCGCGGACGTCGTGGTCATCACTGCGGCGCACAGCTCGATCGACTGGCGGCGCGTCGCCGCCCTCGCGCCGGCTATCGTGGATACGCGGAACGCCACCCGCGCGGTCGAGGCCCCGAAGGCCAGGATCCTCAAGATCTGACCGCCCGGCACACGGGAGCCACTTGAAGCGATTCGTCCAGCTCGCCGTCGTCCTCGCGATCGGCGCGGGGTGTCTGTGGTTTGCCCTGCGCAAGGTCCACTTCGACGACTTCGTGACCGCGCTGCGGGACATGGACCTCGGGATGTTCGCCGTCGGGCTGGTCTGCTTCGGGATCCTCCACGCCGCCCGCCCCCTGCGGTGGGGTCAGCTGGTGGACGCGGTGAAGCCCGACGTGCCCTTCCGCAGCACGCTCTCGATCACGTCCGTGGGCTTCATGCTCATCAACATCCTGCCGTTCCGGCTCGGCGAGTTCGTCCGGCCCTACCTGCTGTTCGAACGCGAGGACGTGCCGTTCGGCAGCGGCCTGGCGACCGTCCTGGTGGAGCGGGTGCTCGACGTGATGGCCCTCGGGGTGCTGTTCCTGGGCGTGCTGCTGTTCGCCGACGTGCCGGAGTTCACCGTGACGGTGGCCGGCCGGGACGAGCCCTTCGACATCGTGGCCGCGGCCCGGACCGGGATCCTCGGCGTCCTCGTGCCCATCGGCCTCGGCGGCGTCGTCCTCCTGGTGCTTGGGGACCGTGGGATCCGGATCGCCGAGCAGGTGCGCGACCTCTTCCCGCCGGGGCTGCTCCAGCTCCCCTTCGCGCTGGGCGTGCGGTTCCTGCAGACCTTCCTGGAGGCGCTGCGGTCGCTGGGCTCGCTTCGCCGCGCCGCCGTCGCCATCGCCTGGACCGGCGCCATGTGGTTGATCAACGTCCTGTCGCTCTGGGCGACGGTGCGGGCGTTCTCCTTCGGGGGCGCGATCGACTTCTGGGCTGCAGCGACCATCCTCGTCGTGATCTGCGTGGCGCTCATCGCGCCCGCCCCGCCGGGCTTCGCGGGCGTCTTCGAGTTCGCCTGCACTGTCGCGCTCGCCATCTTCGCGATCGGCCCCAGCGAGGCGGCCGCGTTCGCGGTGGTGCTGCACGGCAGCCAGTTCCTGCTGGTGACCGTCGTGGGCACCTACTTCATCGTGGTGGATCGGATCAGCGTGGGCCGGCTGCTCAACTCGATGGGCGAGCTGCGGTCGAGCCTGTCTCAGTCCTGAGTCGGGCGCGCCACCGTCAGCAGCGAGCTGCCCGGCAGCGGCAGGTGTCCCCAGGTCCGCTGCTCCACCTCGCTCAGCCAGCGGAGCGCCGCGTTGATCGGGGCGGCCGGCACCTGCTCCCCCGCGTCGTCGGTCCCGCGCACGGCCTCCAGCGCCCGCACCGCCAGCTTCGGCAGCACGGTCCAGTGGAAGAAGTACCGGGCGTCCAGGACCGTGAAGCCCGCTCCTGTCAGCGTCTCCGCGAGCGCGGCCCGGGTGTAGCGCCGGTGGTGGTGATTGAGGGTGTCGTGGTGGGTCCACAGCGC
>ENA-OWNT01002582-OWNT01002582.1-seawater-metagenome-genome-assembly--contig:-NODE-2582-length-18699-cov-4.278864_pt1 | contig 18699 bp, 18 predicted proteins | sample MGYA00238136_ERZ651165 | MGnify/ENA primary metagenome ERZ651165 (study PRJEB26861, sample SAMN08777766) | seawater metagenome | isolation source: coastal seawater | place: USA: Florida | collected...
GTTCGTCGCCGTCCATCGTCTTTCGTCTTGCGTCGTCGTCGTCGTCGCCGCCGTTCGTCGTCGTCGTCGCCGTCGTTCGTCGTCGTCGTCGTCGTCGTTCGTCGCCGTCCATCGTCTTTCGTCTTTCGTCGTCGTCGTCGTCGTCGCCGTTCGTCGTCGTCGTCGCCGTCGTTCGTCGTCGCCGTCGTCGTTCGTCGTCGTCGTCGTTCTTTTCGTCGTTGTGTTGTCGTTGGTTGGTAACGTCAGCGTTCGATCGGTTGTCACTCACTCACAGTCACAGTCACAGTCACCGTCACTCACTCACTCACTCACTCACTCACTCACTCACTCACTCAGTGGCTCACTACCACAACAATCAATTCCGAAAATATTCGTACTCAGTTTCATAAAATACTCAATAAACACACAGTGTACTTTTTGTACACTTCACCCTCACATACACACTGACATCAGGACATGAATTAATACTGGAATAAACAGTACTAAATGGATAACTGGTATTACACTTTCTGATTAAAATGAGACGTTGGTGAACGATGCATTTTCGAAGACTTCGAACGAAGTTCGCTGGCGTCGTTCGTCGTTCGTCGTTCGTCGTTCGTCGTTCGTCGTTGGTTTTCGGTGTTGGTTTTCGGTTTTGAGGGATGACGAGTGAGGCGGTGGCGATGGCGATGGCGATGGAGGGTCGGGTTCTATGGCACTAGTCGTCGTGGTGGTTGTGGTGGTTGTTGGTTTGGTTTAGCGATTATACTGTTGGGGACGTTGGTTGGAGGGGGAAACTGTGGTCGCTCAAACTTGGGGGCAACCTTTTGGGTGTCTGGACGTTGGTGTCTGGAGGGAAATTGAGTGTCGGAAAATCCTCTCAATAATATTCTTGTGCAAGTTTTGTTGTCCACTGCTGTGATGAATTATCTGTACGGGATTTCGGTTTGTATTCGTCGTATTAGTGGGATGACAAGGTAAGCTTCCGGCGTGTTGTCCGCTGTGCAGGCGGCAACAACCCAACCAACGACAATGCACCGCTTCCGTGTATCCACCTTCGATGGGAAGATGCAACTCTCCTTAAAAGACGTCCAGCGGCCCGAGGGTTTGTCGCCTCAGGAACGAACGGAGAAAGTTCTGCGAGAGCTTGCGAGCGACATCGAACATCTTCTCAACAATCAAGCCTGCTCTCGATTAGTCCCCTTGCACTTCGACGCGCAATGGGAGAAAATATTGCGAGCACTCGACTGCATCATTCACATTTTGCAGCACGCTGACGCAGCCTTCCAGATGGAGGGAGGTGGTTCCCGGGCTAGTCTGTCACCATGGATGCCCGATTCGATGTCCTTGCGGGTTGTCGTTCATGCCTTAGTGGACATTGTCGTGCGAAGATGTGTTGACGGGCCAAACTTGCTGTACGAACGTTGCAAGGGACTCTTGAGTGACTATTTGCATCAGTACGCGGTCCCTGGTGTTTTCGGTGATTGTGGAGCACTTCCAGAGACCGGGGAAGACAGTTCGGCCGTGCCAGAACGAAAAAGTAGTGTTCCAGCAGTGCAGCCGCCACTGCCTGATTCGTTGTCCGCAAAACTAATCAGTTGGTGGCGTCGACACAAACTGTTCAGTGAGCTCCTTCGGCAACTGTGTGTAGGCGTCGACAAGAATGCAGTCAGTGGACATTCACTCAAGTGGTCACTATCGGCTCTTGCTGCGGAGGCTTGGTGTACTCAAATTTTCCACCGAGTGGAAGCTCAATGTCGGAGTCGAATTCTGGTCGAAATACGGCAAAATAGAAACGATGGCGTTGTTCGGAGCGCCGAACCGCTCGAGGAGCTTACAGAAATGTTCAAAGTTGCAGCGCTGTGGTCTGCCACACAAAAGAACCCCAACATGGATGAGCAACTGAGTTCAGAAGAAGGAAGCGAAGGCAGTGATCGCACAACTGTGCCATCAGGGTTCCATCAGATACAATACTTAGTGGATCCTGACTGTGTGGCCGCACGGTATCAGTACGTTGTACCAAATCAGATCAGGTTGTTGCCAGTGCGAGGTATGTACGGAATCGCATCGGGGGGCCTGAACAGCAAAGCCCAACCGCAAGTTTCCAAGCACGAGCCCAAACAGCGCACATTTGACGCCGCCGCCGTCACGACGGGGCCCAAGTCAACATACGTGACATCCTTAGAGCGACCATTCTTGATGGAAAGCAGAACTTTCTTTTCGCTCCAGAGCCCTGCGTGGCTGTCGTCACCAGAGAACTCGCTCGCCGTGTACATCAAGGTAAGCCCGAAACTGTAACCTCTCTGTCTGCACGATGCCGTAACATTCACAGTTCACGGTGCTTGTTAGTTGTCCTGATCGTTGATAACCCTTCTGATGTTGTATGTTTTTCTAGCACGTAGATCTAGCTTTGCGAAATGAAACCGCCAGGGCGAAACTCTACTTTATGCCGCACACAGAGAGACGGCTACGGGATATCATTCTCGAAGTCACTGTCCTGGGCCCGCAAGCACGTGGGACATTGTACTCAACTCCTGATCTAGTGGCAGCGTTTGAGGAAGTGCAAGGTTGCGACGCACCTACGGGAGGAGCAGTTCCTTCAGCAGCACCCGCGTCCCTCATCGCAAGCGAGAGTGCGCCCACGTTGGTGATACTTTATCGCATTCTCAAGGAGCTGCAAACTGCAATGGGTGAAGGGCGCATTGTGCACGTACCTACACTTGCCGATTTGGCAAAGGTTGGACCGCAAGAGCAGTCTCCAACAAATCAGAGCGCACGAACAGCCGAAAAGTCACCTCGTTGCACAGCGAATCATTCGATGGTGGCCATAGACCATGTCGAGGACAGTGTTAAATGCGCATCATGTTCAGAAATTGACGCTCTGTGGTTTTGTGCCACTTGCGACTTGACCCTGTGTGTGGATTGCGGTCAAAAGTCATCTCGCAGCGATGACCACGCAGCGCACCCAGTGACGGACAGTGGCACTCGCCAGCAACATGATGCCGCCAGGCATAGTTCCGATTCACTCGATGACGCCGGCCCAACCGACTCCGCGTCGGTTGAGAGGGGTTCTAATCCACAGCCAAACATTGAGAACGATATGTTATCGAGCACAGAATGGCGGATTCTGGTCGGATTAAGGCCACTTCGCACGCAGTTCTTTGAATTCTGTGTGTCAGTGCTGAAGACCCATGTCGATATGTACATCCGTCAGCGACGTGATAATCTTCCAGGATCAAGTGGCCTGAACCCCACGGCCACGCCACCTCGAGGTTTGCACACTCAATTGCAATCATTCGATTCAGTTGACGGATCACCATCAACAGGCCCTTTCAAAGTGTCAACGCTGCAACAGCGACAATCAATGCGATGCTCTCTCGTCAATGCAGTACTGGACGCTGAGTCACAGTTGCTACCAGTGGTGACTGCAATGGGATCTGACGCCCTCATGAAGCGTGAGCTCGATCGTGCTATTTCTCGAACGATCAATATTTCAACGTTCCATAAGGATATTGGTGGATCCTTCAGTGTTGCTCTTGCTACTTTTGTGGACCAATTGTTGCGAGGTCGAACCTTTCGCCATGGCATCGAGGTCCGTGCCTTTGTTCTATCAGTCTACCGTTTCTTGTGTGTGTTGATGGAGCAGAGGCTAACAACGTGACGTGGTCGTGCGCAGGAAACACTTCTTGAAGAGCTGGATCGTAACGACTTGCTCCCGCGCGTTTGTTACTTGGCGCATGCCGTCAAAGACAAAGACGTTTTGCGAACTCACCTTGAATACAACACGATGGCTCGTTACTTGAGTTCAGAGAGACACATTACGCTCATGTTAGGATGTGAGGTTTGTGAAAACGTCTGCTGCTACCTTTCGTGGCCTGTTGTGCTTTTGTCTTACGTAAACGATTTGTGGTTCTGCGGCCCTGTGGCAACGGTGCCGCGATGATATGTTGCTCAGACTACGTTCCTTAAACTTCTTGGAGCTGCGATTAGCTCAGTGTTTGTCCAAACTCTTTGGACAATGTTTCATGATATTTTCAGTGAATCCGCTCGCCTTGCTGCCAGAAAATTCGGGGACTTTCTTTCAAATCCTCCACCTCCGCTGACGGAAGCAGAAAAGGTGAAGTTGGCGAAATTGACTGGCATCGACTCGGCGGTATCAACTGCATCAACAAAAAGTTTGTCGATAGAACCTTGCACCGGAACCACACAGTCGAATAGGGGCGCCACCACGGAGGGTGGGCGCCGTGAAGGTGGTGCTGGCACTACACCCATTGTTGCGCAAAGTGAGAGTGGAGCTGGGATGGCCACGGAGGAGTCTCAAAATGAAAGTGGTGCTGGAATGGCGACAGGGACTGTTCGACCGGACAGCGGGGCTGGCACTGCGGCGGAGGTTGCATCGACATCAAGCAGCAACGAAACTGTGGCTTGTGCCGGCGCAGAGTCGGCATCGCCCAGGTCTCGAGCCTCACAGGAATCAGAAGGAAATCCTTCCACCGCCACCACTCCGATCACACCACAGCAAAGGGCAGTGCTTGACGGCATCGAGGCGGCGTTTCTACGAGCAGAAGACGAACATGCTCGGGCAGTTTGCCAGCAACAACTATCCGCAAGAGCGAGATTGCGGCGCCGCCTATCAGAAAAACAGCAACAGTCACGAAGTCGTCGTGGCTCTGGGACGAAGTCGAATGCAGATGGCCCAAGTGACTTAGATTCTTCTGTCGACTCGAGCATGGATTCTCCAGACCAAGACCCCGCCGTTGTGACGCCAACTCAGAAGTCCAAGCCAGCCCCTATTGTCCAGAAGCAACACACGTTGTCTTGTCCTGATGAAGATGCGCAGCCCTTGTCTCTGGACTCGGCTCCACCGCTACCCCCTGACTTTGCTACAGATGCTAGTATTAGTGCAAGCATTTTGTCGTCAGTGTGGCCGCACCATAACGTGGTGAGTAAACGGAGTCCGTCGTGCACCAACGTTGATATACTGTTATGCAGTTAAAACTGCTCTCGTTGTGCATAGGCATCCCCCCGGCGTTTGCCCCCGGTACTCCAGTTCTGTTATGAGAAATTCCAGGAGTACACTCAGCGTCAAATGTTGCAAGGTGCCTACAGCAGTCAGCGCGTAATGCGTGTGCATTGGGTACGCTACTGAAATAGAAACACACAAGCAATATCTTTGTGCGATTCACTTCGGTACTGTGTGATAGGTGCAAACTCGAGTCGTGGTGTGCGCCAAGTTTCCGAAGGTCAATGACAAATTCAAACTCTGCGAGTTCCACGTGAACGCCCTTCAAGCCACTTTGCTGAGTGTATTTACAAAGAATAGAAAGGTGAGTGTGCGTGTGTGTTTGAACACCTCATCGGTCTCCTGGTTTGCGGTTGGGCAAAAACATTCTGCGTTTCGCAGCCGGCGCTGATCAATCGCTCGCGTTCTGCAGACTGGAGTGACTTTTGCAGACATCGCTGCAACATTCGGTTTCAAGTTTAGTCAGAACAATGGATTTGAACTTGAGGCCGAGGCGGCCTTGGTCTTTGCAGTCCTTGACTCGCTCTTGGATCCAGCTAAGTGGGTGGCCGCATTTGTTTTTAATTGCATGGGCCGTCGCCCTTTGTGATGTTAACTATCCTTTGATTCAGGTATCCACCACAAGTCACAGGCGGAGCATTGTTAATGAAGATGTCTGGATCATACTCTGGACTGAATGGAGCGAATACAGCAACAGGAACCCCCGCTATGCCACCGTCACCGGTGTTGCTCCCGCTGGACAATGTGGGCTCAATTGCCGGCTTTCCTTTGCAACTTACGGACAAGTTCAAGTTGAACCGCAACTTCCGGTCGCGTGTCAAGAAAATTGTTCTCAGCGAACCGTTGGCGCTGAAGCAATTTCAAGAGTTGATGGTGACCGCGGCCGTCAAGCGGCTTCGAACGCTGACGGTGCGTGCAGCTGTGATGCAGATCATGAAGCAGAAAAAAGAGGCCATGCACCGAGACATTGCCACAGCTTTGCCGTCATACATTGCACAATTCAAAGTTTCGTCGCGGGTCAGTCATATTGGGCGTGTTTGTGATGCTGTGAACACGGCATGGTTGTGATTTGTGCGCTGTTTGGACTCAGGCGTTGCGTGTGGCATTGACTCACTTAATTGACCTGCGATACATCCGACGAGACGACAATAATCCGGAACAGTATATTTATTGCCCAGATGATGGAGTGAGCTCCGAAGTTACCATAGATGAACTGAAGCCATTGGACGGCGGCTCTGTGAACAGCACCCCAGTTCGATCGATTGCATCACTTCATGAGGTCGATCAAACGAATTAGTTAGTGACGGTTGCCGCATTGTGTGTGGAATGCGTTCCTCGCACACATAATGTAAGCTACAATTTGGAGTTTTCTGGTCGGTGTCGAATCAGCCCTTCTTGTTGGAAAGACGCAATGAGCTTAAAGTCGTCGTGAGTGAACACTGTCGCTCGTGCTAGACCTGCGATTGCAAAAAAACCTCAATGAGTGGACAGCGATTTTTGGCTGCGATGCCTTAGGAGGCCGCACGAGCTCATCGCACCTCGAGCGCCAGCACTAACAGTCGTTTCCGAATGAACCTACGCGTGGTGTACCACATATTTTGAAGGGGAACGGTGATCGAAAAACATGAAGCTGCGTGACGGCGGCACCAACCAGCATCCATTCGTCGGCTCGCACAGCTTCCGGACGGTGAAAATGTATGGAGTGGTCAAGAGACATGCTCATTGTCCAATTGATGTGACCTGACATCGAGAGGGGATTGAGCTGGACACAACAGACTATGGATGCGCACACACAAATATCTCACCGAGTTCCCAGTCGGACGGATCATATTTGGACACATCCTCCCCAGCCTCTTCGGCAGCTTTCAGGTCGTGTGGTTGTCGTATCACCCGGATCAGACCTTGACAGTGACAGAGAAATTGAGAGTGTATTCGCATCGTCGGAATAGTAATGACACTGTCATCGTGGGAGACGTGACTTTCTGCGACGTACCAAAGTCGCTCATGAATGCCACAACGGCACAGTGCACCGCAACACGACTGCTTTGAATTGGTTTGGCGTGCTTGATCCAATAGAACCTCCACCGATCCCCGAAGCCCACCTGACACAAGGCACAATGAACGTCAAGCGAACACCTGCTTTGAGCGTCCGCGTATCAACTAGACCCGCATCATTCAAACAAAGTGCCGTACTCGGAGAAATAGCGTACTGCCGGTGTGATCCCACGTCGGGGTCAATCCAGCAGCGACAAGCTCGGCAGGTCGAGGCATGGCATCCTTACTCATGCCAGGAAGCCCAAGTTGGCGGTAGCGCACGATCAGGCGTTTTTCCGACACAGGCACCTGTTTACCCAGACGGAAATATTACGAAGGCGACTTTGCATCAACCTCAAGGCCCCACCTCACTTTACCTCAAATTCCAGTCCTGGTTCTTTTTTGTGAAAGCTGACCATCAACGTAAAAATGCAACGGTTCTCTTGTCTGGCGGTCACGGATCTTGTCATGAAAGACCGCCCCGTGCGGGTTCGCTCAACGGAGAACATCACTGGTACCTCATTTTTGCCGGCTAAAATGAAGTATCCGTGCAGCGAGTGAATGTGGTGCGTGTCCGGCACAGTTGCGCATGCGGCCATAACGGCCTGCGCCAATATTTCACCACCAAACAGCCGACCCCAAGGAGTCGCGAATCCCATCCCTGTGTACACATCGCACTGGGCTATGTGGCGCAAATTCAACACTTTCTCCAAAGTTGAAGGTGCACCTGGCTTTCCAATGCGGGCAATGTGCGGCTTCAGTCGTTTCGGAACATCGTCGGGCAGTGTTGCACCAGACGGCGATGCGTCCTCGAGGTGATTCTCTGTGGCAGTCCCCTTGCCATGTTCCTCCGGACCATCATGGTCCATTTTGACAAAACAGAAAGCAGAAATCAAAGTTTCCGGCAGGACCTGGGCAGAAGCCAAGTTCCTAGATAAAATTTAGCGCCTTTGACGCGAAACGACTTTGTTCTTCTGACGACCAGAAGCAATGCGAACGAACCACGTGAACCACGCTCATCCACACGTTATCTTGCACAAAGAAGACCACAGAACCAATGCCCGTCGCTGGTTTGCCTCCCACCAACGTTCACCCAACTCGTCCCGAACAAGCTTCCCATTCCTGGACGCACAGCACAATAACGTTCCCTCGCCCCTCCCGGACACATTGTCGCAGTCGATTTTCTAGCCATAGGTGCTTCATTCCTCCACAACAGGAGCCGCCGCCGCCGCCGCCAGCCACCAGAAAACGGGCGATCTCTCTCCCAGCGACGTTTGAAAGACGTCACCGTCAACGACAACGACAGCGACGATCGATCGACGTCGCTGCCAACACGACGACGAACGAACGAACGAACGAACGATTGAACGAACGGCGACAGCGAACTCGTTCGTCCACCTTAAATCCATATTTAGGTACTGCGCACTTGGATATTTCCCGTTATTATTCTGAGTGCATAGGGAGTGAACGGGAAGTTCTCGAATTTCGCTACATTCACTTTCAAGGAGGACGTACGGAAAGTGGAAAATAGTGCGGGGAGTGGTGAACGGGTGAACAAGAACGTTCGTTCGTTCGTTCGTTCGTTGCGTTGGCGGTTGTTGGTTCGTTGCTGGCCGTTGTGGCCGCCGCCGCTGCCGTGCCGTTTGCAGTTCCATCGTTTCGGTTGTTTCGTTTGTTTGCGCAAGGACAACACCATAACGTTCCTTTCTCTTCCAGCAACCGACAAGATCTCTCTCACCAAGCGCTGATTTAGCCCCGTTTTTCAGATCTAGGATCGACTCTTTCTCTGCTGTTATGACGGTCTCTTTTTCGATGACACTTACCCGGGTACACGACTATAATGCGGGTAATCCGCTACTCCGCGACTTACTTCTTGCCCGCCCGCCCGCCCTCCGTCCGTCGTGTTCAATCGACGTGGCGGACAGGGAACGAATGGAACGGACGCCTGCTCGAAAGTAAGGGTATTTGTCATCGTGTTTGGCGTGTTTTGTGTCCCAACGCGTGTCGCTGTTCTCCGTCACTGTTGTGAGAACCAACAACTTGGGCAGCATTCGTCGTGGCAGGTCATGTATTGTTTGAACGACAATGCGGTATGAGGAGCCGATATGATATGCTTCGCACTGCACCTCAAGGCGGCTGTGCTGGTGGTGGCAGTTGTTGTGGACGCAACGATAGTGGATTGTCGTGCTTGGGTAGGGCACATTTAGGGATGCATTCACCTCTCAGCAGTGCAGAAACTAGATGTTTGTCCTTGAGACGTGCGCAGCACACTGAGATCTTATTCCACAGTTTCTTTTGGCGCCTTTTTGCATCGGTTATTGCCGCGGAAATATTCAAAGTGAAAATGTGACGTGGATTTCCGAACAAAGAAGCCACGATGCTTCTTTAATTCACGCATCCTTGGTGCATGAGCTCCGGTGGAGTAGACGTACTCGCATCATCATGAGCGACTTTTATGTGTACCTTCTGAAAAGTGCCTCTGGAAGGGACAAGGTGCTCGGCATAAGCGAGAGTCTAGCACAAGCGAGATCAACATATTTTGTTCCCAGTGGCGAGAGGTGGGTGCGCATGAAGCTGGTGGAGACGGAATTGTCTCAATGTCGGAAAAGTTTCCGCCTTCTTCGCAGCTTCCCCGATTTCGTGCGCTGTCGCGATGCAGCCCACCAAGCCGTAACGGATGAAAACATGGGCCTTTCGAAGAGGATTCAGTTGCTACTCGAGGCTGCTGGCAACTTTTCTTCGGGGTTATATTTCGTGTACGACAATGTTTCGTGGGGAGTGGCCGTCGGACTACTGCGAGGCGCAAAAATTCCACTTGGCTTGCAGACGTTCGCGGTGGCGAAGCGCGGTGACCATGTGAGTAGTACTCTGTGAATCGTAGCCGCGAATTGCATAATCCGTGACCGATCTTTTTTTGTCATGCAGAGCGGAACTGATGGGTTAATCGTGCGCCTGCTGGGTGGATCAGCCAGCTTGAAGCGTCGGAAAAATTTCTGGTCTTTCTACCGCATTATATTGATGATGATTTACGAAGCGATTTGGTACATCAGACAGGTGCGCTGCAAGGGTTGGCGATCACTGTCTCTCGGATGAGTCTCCATGAAACAGGCCATCTTGTTTGGATACAGGCATTTAAACCAAAAGGGCAAGCGATGTCTTTCACGCGAACTTATGTCGCAGCAATTCACGCCTCCCAAACTTTGACGCTCATTTTTCATTTCTGGCTGGTAAGAGTTGCACGCACATTTGTGCATGAGTCCTCGTGGTGTACACTCGCAAGACTCAATTACATGTGTGTTCCAATATGGATGATTGTGTGCGTTGCACAGTTATCCACACGTCTCTTTCGATCATCGCTGCCGCGATTGCTACTGCTGTCGGAGTTTCGAATGGTAAATTGCACTGAAGGATCGCACCTAGTACTCATGAGGCATTCGCATGTGCTCAAATGGGCTCTTGTTGGATGTTGCACCGTAGGCAATGCTCAGTATTGCTGCCAACGTTGCGACAGTCGTTGGCTCGTACTTCCGTTTCCAGCTGATGCTACAAATTCAGCACAAACAGCAGGCGTGGGAGAAACAACAACGGAAAGATCATGAGTTGCACAAGGTGAGAGTCTTTTTGGATCAACGTTGTTGTCTGCCGCTGCAACCAACAATTTGGCATTGTATTATTGCGCAGTCCCGAAGCCAAATTCTCCGTCAGGAAGAAGAATTCGCGGCACAGGCGTCACCATCCAAACAACAGGTACGACTTGCTCGCTCGGGTGACACCTACATTCGACACGATGCTTTCTGATTGTGCAATGCTTACCGTAAATTGTAGGTGATGCTCATGAGTCAATTGAAGGGATCTCTGCAAGACAGCGAGTCCATCGACAAAAAGTTTTCCTAGTAACAGAGCCTAACAGAGCCAATTGATGTTGCCCAGCAGTGGCACATAGTAACAAGTAATAGTGATACCCTGTAGGTTGCCCCATTGCAGTTTGACGTTGTTTGCTGTCTCAAGCACCCACTATGTTGCTGAAACCTGCAAGATCGTGACATTGATTTACGGAATGGGGAAAAAATCTCTTCTTGTGGGTTTGTAATTGTTACTACACGGGATTCCCTCGAATCTGTCCCCAAGTACTCCACCGTTTCAGGCGGAATGTCTAAACTGTTTGCAAAGTCGTTCTATGGTGCTTGGCACACTGGAGAGGGCAACAGCTTGACGACTTTGTCAACGGCTGATGCGATGGCAACTGCTGTCTGAGGTACCGCACCACAATAGCCATTTGCCAGCTCAGCCGTCTCAGCGGTGCAGTTCTCTACTTCGAAGCCACTTCGTGGCGACCAGCGCCAAGCATCAGATGACTTTGCGAGTCGGGCCCTGGCGGCCACTACGTGGTACACCGCCACATCAGCGGCTCCCAACGGCGCTTCAAGCTCGGCGATTGTCGTGGTGTTGTTGCAGGTGGCCGTCAGCTCGTTGTCGTTGTAGTCGAGGAATGAACTAATGGTGTCATCTAGGTCGCCTTTGATTGTCGAAGACACAATGGCGACACGCGCGGCTTGCTGCAACAATCGCACCGACTCTTCCGAGGCCGCGAGAGTGGCCTCGTTAGTAAACCGACGAGCGAACGCATCGGTTTCGGAAATCCCGGACGCTATGGATGTGACATCAGAGAAAAAGTTGATCTCATTCAAGATCCGCAGGGCACTAGACTCGGACACATTTGTTCCAAACATTTGTACAACTGACGCCTGGTCGTCGCCGCGAAGGGGCACAGTTTCGCGCACTTCGTGAGATACATTGGTGAGGTGCAGAAACAACTCCACTACGCTGCCGCAGGTTCCGGTTTCAACGTTTTTGAACAAAACAATGGGCCCTGCATCATTCAGTGCAGCCTTGGCAGTTGGTGACAGAGACCATTGGGTGGGACTTGTGGTCGACGGCACCGGCGCCGATGTTTCTCCGGCAAGTAGTGAGGTGAAGATCAAGTTCAAGGCGACGCACAAAGAAATGAGGCCAACGAAATATGAGATGATAACGGCGCTGTCGTTTGATTTTTCACGGTCCGGCGTCGGTCGAGGGGTTCGCGGAGTGTGCGGAGATGGTGTTGACAACGAACGTGGAGTTAGTGGCGCACTGCGCGAGACGCTTCGAGATCTGGCGCGAAGCGGCGTCGAGACGGGCGTTGACATGCTGACGTCGTTCATGCCGAAGATGATCTGCGGCAGTAGTTGGAGATTCGCGGCGCGATTGAGGTTTTGCGGCAATTTCTGCCAGTTTTGTGCCTTCGGGGTTGAGAAACGATCGAAGGCGCCTTAGGCCGAAAAGTTCACGTCTGCATGTTTATTTTTCCACTTACTTAACCCAACACGACAAGACGCCAGTGTTGGCGACTGCCTGACCAGTTTGGTCGAAATAAAACGATGGACACTAGCAAATGGCACGAAAAAGTCGTAAAGCGTCCTGATTTCTTGTCACACCTAAACGCAGATTCCTCCAGAAAGCACTCACCGCGGCCAACCAACAGCTACAACAACGACACTGCCCTCAGTCCGTCACCGTAAATTAAGTCCATTGACCACCATTGCATTCATTGACCACCACTGACTAGCGACGCCACAATACTTCCACATCACTGCATCACGACCACGACCACGACCGACCACAACCACGACCCTGCACACCACCACCACCCTCGACACCACCACCATACACAACACTGCAACGACGACACCACCACCATCTTCACCACCCCCCATCTGCACCACCCACCCATCTTCACCACCCCCCATCTGCACCACCACCCTACATCACCCACCACACCACCCTATGCACCACCACCACCCTACACAACACTACAACGACGGCACTTCTACCACCACCACCCTCCACGCCACGCCACGCCACGACACGACACGACACACCAGAACACACCAGAACGACGCCAACACGACACCGATCGCGGTCACAGTCGCGGTCCGGTTTGCAGCTTGGTTCGTTCGTTGGTTCGTTGGTTCGTTGGTTCGTTGGTTCGTTGTGATGATGAGCGCCGCCGCGGCCAACGAACGAAGGAACGAAGGAACGAAGGAACGAACTGCGGGTGAGTGGTGAGTGAGTGAGTGAGTGAGTGACTGTGAGTGAGTGTACAAGAGTGTGTGTGCGGTCACTCACTCACTCACTCACTCACTGTCATTCGCAGTCCTTCCTTCCTTCCTTTGTTCATTCACCGTCCTTCAGTCTTTCATAAACCGTATTTTCGCTGTGATGCGGTACCGTACTTCTACACATTCATCTTCTCATAATTAACCAAATACAACGTGTATTTACGCACCATCAAATTGACTCACTGACTACGCAGCATTGCACTGCGATGCGGACTGACGTTATTGGTTTCCACCACTTTGCCTCACCAACAGTATACGTCACGCGCTTCTGCGAGTTGGACGTTGGTGGTGAAAACGCCAAACGTCGCTGCTTTCAATTTCCAATTTTCATTTCACCAATCGCACTCAAAAGTGGTATTGCCGTTACAAAGAAATTGATGGGATATTTCAACAAGCGCACTAAAGTAACGATGACCAAACTCCGTTGAAGTTGTTGCCGTCGTTCGTCGTCGTTCGTCGTCGTTCATCCGTCGTTCGTCGTCGTTGCGATGGCCGACGAAGGAACGAAGGAACGGAGGAACGGAAGAACGGAGGAACGGACAATGAAGGAGCGACGGAGGACGAACCATGATTGCAGCGAAACGCCCACGTAACGCAAAGGACGTACTGCAAGGGGAGAACGACGAACAACAAGAGACTGAGTAAATTGCATTCCCCCATCTTTCGTTTCGTCCTTCTTCATGAGTTGCGGTGCATGTGGACGCGCACGGAAGGAGGAAGAATTGCCAGTCTATCGCAGTACATACAACAATATGGAGCTGCAAGCGACGGGGAGCTTACACGAAATATGTGCAAGAGTGATGGCCGCAAATATGCGGGCCGCCCCGGCCCGTTCAGGGATAGCAGAAGCTACGTCCACGGCAGAAAGGCCAGAGTACCAAACGAGCTCGACCAGCTGCAATTTGGTTCTGGCCAACAAAAGGTGCTTGCTGCATTTTGCGCCAGTTGCAAATGGGGCAACTTGAAGAAAGTCTCGCACGCAGGCATGGCCTAATTTAGGAATCGTACGATGTAGTCTCGCGGAGCTGTTCTGGCTGGCACTGTGTGCACCCCGTGTTCGCGATGGAGACTGACGACTCCGAAAACATGTTCGCTGGCGCGGTGGCTGGAATGATTGCGGAGACGATAATGCACCCCTTCGACACCCTCAATACCCGCCTCAAAGTGTTCTCAGACGCCCCGGCGAAGGCAGATACAGTCGCGAGCAAATCAACGGGTACAATCAAAATTGCAGGAACTCGTGGCATGCCCAGCACCGTACTCCGATACACGAAGCCGTCTGTTTCGCGACCTGCAGTAATGAAGTTCTTCCCGGCTCACTCCCCGGGAATGTCCCTGCAGCACGGAACCATGGCAGGCGCCATGTTTCGCATCGTGTCGCGAGAAGGATGGCGAGCACTGTACGCAGGTGTGCCAGCCACGTTAATCGGCGCCGTGCCGTCCACCGCCTTGTATTTTAGTGCATATGAGTGGGCCAAGCGGTTCGGAGAACGCGGCTACAATGACTTTGCAAACGCCGCACAGGCAGCGACGGGTGTGCGGCCCGACAATGAGTTGGTATATCTTCCAACGGTGTATTTTGTTGCTGGAGCGTTAGGCGAGTTGGCGTCGTCCTCTGTGTACGTGCCATTTGAAGTGGTCAAGAGCCGTCTGCAAATGGGAGCCAATCCGAACTTGTCGAGCGGAGGCTGGATCAAGAACCAAACAAACTATGCCTCCACGTTTCAAGCTTTCTCACTGATTTGGCAAGGAGAGGGTCTTCGGGGACTGTACTCTGGATGGCGCGCGAATATCGTGCTCGATTGCTGCTTTTCCGGGCTTCAGTTTCTGTTGTACGAACTGTTGAAGCGACGCATGCAAAGGGAGCGGGCACGGCTCGGCGCCGCAGAAGCGGACGCGGAGCTTCCACTTGGACCGACGTTCCTGATTGGAGCCCTGGCCGGTGGTGTAGCCGCGGTCATTACCAATCCGCTCGAGGTGGTTGTGACGCGTCTTATGGTGCAAGGACACTCGTTGCCGGAGCGCGTCAAAGAAATACCACGCTCATCCCGCATCGACCAACCTGCGCCCCCAGCGCAGCAAGAACGTACAAAACCGAGAAGGTCAGCGGCAGAACGACTGGGACTGAAGACGTCTGTGGGCAACAATGCTCACCACCACCAGACACATCATGCGGGGGGGCTGGGTAGCTCAACCAATGCGACTCGGTACTCTGGTATCGTTGATGGGCTTCGAACAATATCTCGCCAAGAAGGTCTCGGTGGATTGCTGCGTGGCGTCATTCCTCGCATGGTTTCCAACGCACCGATGGCGGCGCTGACATTTGCAGTGTACGAGAACATCAAGCAGTGGTTTTCAACGAACAGAGCCGAGAACAGCAACCGAAAGCTCACGGAAGAAGGGTGCGTTTTTGCCACTTGCCACTGGACACCGTTGCATTGATGAGCTTAAGTTAAGTTTGACCGTGTGGCGTGCTTCTGCTGTCAGGTGGGTTTTGGACGAGAATGCCGAAGTTCTTCATAAGTTGAAGGACGAGGCACAAAGTCTACCGTACCCAAAACAAAATGTGCTACATCGCGATTACGACAACGCAGTTCGGATCACGTGCCGATCTGCGAGCCAGTTTCCTATGGAATCCAACGATGACGACGCGGACACGGCGGACAACGCTAGACCCCAGTAATAGTTTAGATTTGGTAGCTCTGTCGTGCTCTTCGTTGTTCATCCAGCTTGGCATTGAGAGTCTTCTGCGGTTGTTCGTCATGTGAAAAGCATACCAATTGGCCTATCGCATCGTTCAACTGTCCATCGAGCGAGTGGACATGCGTAGAAAGGGACGGCATAAAATGAAAGCAATACTGATAACAACTGTCTCACGATCTGACTCGAATGTCGGCATCGCCCGGTTGGATCGTGGTGGCGTTGCGATCACACGTTGCTCAGGTCATCAACCATTTCTTGGTTTTGAATCACACTGTTGCTGGTGTGCCTAGCCGTGTCGTGCGGCGATCCCGACCCGCGCAGGTGACCTTGGTGAGTCGTTGTGACTGAACGTTTGCTGTCCTCCACTACTTGCCCGTGGCCAGACCCTCGAGTGTCTTGTCGCTGTACACCGTCTTTTGGTGATATGTCACCGTCTGAACGCTCAAGGTTGCTGGGCTCGTTTGCCGAGCTAGAGTGTTCACGATGTTTCTCCGTGTGTGTATCCTCGTCCTCGCTGCCGGTGTTGTCATTGCGGGGCTGGAGCTTGTCGCCTTCCGTTGCGCCATTCTCGGTGTCTGTCGACTCATCACTGCTTTGCTCGTTACTATTGTTGCCTGATTGACCGCTATCGCTCGCATCAGGTGGTCCTTCGTCGCTCTTTTGAGAGCCTTCACTTTCGTCGTCCTCCGACGAAGTGCCTCCCTTCACGGACTTTCCTTCTTTGGTTCCTTCAACTTCGCTGTCTTCAGACATGGTCTTGATGTCCTTGCTGTCTGGTGCCTGCATAAGTCGTGATGCCTGGCGCATTAATTCTAACTCGGCTTCTCTTTCTTTCCTGAACCGATTTTGAGTGTCGGATCCAGATCCACTGGTTTTTTGTGGCTCTGGCTCCTCTTCACCCTCGCGGCGGTTCGCTGATGCCACGGCCTTTGCTACGTTAACGAGAGCGTGCCCTGGTGGCACAGAAAATCCAATAGCAGGTCTCGGCGGTGGTGGCATGTTGGCCTGTATCAATGCCAATTGCAGCGAGAATGAAGCGGCGGGAGCAGACAGCAAGACAGCAGGGACATAGGCGTGAACGGCGACACCCACTCACCGGTCTCGACATCTCACCACCATCTGCAGAACGTGTGCGGGACCACACTCCGTCGAGCTGCAAGTACCACGCGCAATATATTGAATGGGCTTAGCAGTACATTGTGAACAATCCATGGCAGTTGCGTGGTGCCGTGTACAAACACGCCGCGTCCGTACCTGCACCCAGTCGTGTGACGCAGGAGCCGCATTCAATGCTTGATGAGGGGCTTGAACTTTCGTGAACTGAGTCTTCAGAGACTCTAATGGCACACCGCAAGGGTAGTGAACTTTTCCGTTGTAGCAATCCCTTTTCACCTCGCCTGCACATGCAAAAACACTCCGTGAGAACGTGTGGTCACAACACTGGTTTTGTTTTGGCAAGGTGACACCGTACCAGTCGACGTAGGTTTCGTGCGGAGTCGTGGCTGAAGATAGAATTCACCCCACGGCGTTTGGTCGGCGACAGGTTGCGAAAATAAGTCGTAGGCAGAGTCATATGGGGTATCGATCGTGGGGTCATATCTAAGCGTAGCGATTTGTTGCAAAAACAAGAAGGTTACATACACCAACCCCCTGAAAACGCTCACGACGCAACTGACGGCACAGAAACCGTGTAAATAAAATACGAACCTACTGTCGAAATATCTCAGTGCCGCTGGAAGAGCTTTGGTTGTTTGGCCACGCACTGGTCGTGAAGGCTTAGAGAACTCGCCTTTCAAAGCCCCGGACAGCCAAAGCCGAAAGTTGGCGTCAATGAACGGCGCATTTCCCCACACTCTGCGAAAATACTGCCAGTACGGGTTGTGCCGCCACTTTTCTTTGTTGTTGAAACCACCAGTTCCTCGAAGATTCGGGCTCCACACGTCGCCTGTAGACGTGATGCCGCTGAAAGGCGCGAGCTGGCTTTGCAACTCGAGTGATGGAGGCACAAATGGGTCTACGTTTGGCGTGCTGATGGTCGGCAATGCAGGAAGCCCCAACGCTTCAGCTTTCGAGCGCCGTAATGCCTTCGCAGTCTCCAGCTTGGCCCTCGCTTCGGCGGACGTCAACTGCGGTGGGGCGGGTGATGCTAACTGCGGTGGGGTGGATTCGCTTGTCTCGGATTTCTGGCTGTGGGGCTCCAACTGCTGCGACATGACTCGGACGCGTACGCACGATGCCGTCGTCATAAGGAAGCCGAGCACAAACACCCACACATTGCGCAACCAGGATGTCGCCCCACAACTCGTGGAATCCAACATCTCTGGCTGCGACCACTCTATCTTCTAAATCTCTGTACGCGGCCCGTCATAATATCCGTGGCGGAAGTTGAACGGGGTTCCTGCAAGGTTGATTCCGTTTCAAGGCATTTTATGCGCAGAGAAACAATTCAGCGGCATTTTACACTGGCTCAGAAATCCACATTTTTTAGTACACTGACGGCAAAGCCCGTTACTCTTCGAATAATTTCTCGTGAACGGCGATGTATTTTATCCCATGTCGTCCAACTAACTAAGGAGTCAAGCAGACTTGTTCAGGCACATTCCTCCGTTCGCATGTCTGCTGGCGGCAGTGGTGCAAAGGGCAATGTTGACGAACGACAACAAACGACGCCGAACGCCGAACGCCGAACGACGAGAATGAACGACGAACGATTCCGAACGATGCCGAACGATGCCGAACGATGCCGAACGACGCCGAACGACGACAATGAACGACGAACGACGAACGACGAACGACGAA
>ENA-OWNT01002583-OWNT01002583.1-seawater-metagenome-genome-assembly--contig:-NODE-2583-length-18692-cov-12.218372_pt1 | contig 18692 bp, 17 predicted proteins | sample MGYA00238136_ERZ651165 | MGnify/ENA primary metagenome ERZ651165 (study PRJEB26861, sample SAMN08777766) | seawater metagenome | isolation source: coastal seawater | place: USA: Florida | collected...
CGCGACCCCGACGGCCACCGCATCGAGATCTACTGCTCCGACTACCAGACCGTCGATCCGGACCTGGAGCCGATCAAATGGTCGCTCACCGACCCGCAGCGCCAGACCCTCTGGGGCGCCCCGGCGCCGCGCAGTTGGTTCGAGGAAGGCTCGGTGTTCGAAGGCACCACCCCGAAACCCAGCGCCTTGAACGCGCAACCGATTATTGCACCCTAGCGATACACAAGGACGGCGCCCGGACCGAGGGGTGGGCGCTGTCCGTGCCTCCGGCACAGGCCTAAGGAATAAGAGATGAAATGGAATGATTTTTCCGAATGGGGCCGCAAGGTCGCGGATTGGACGCAGGGCTACCACCTGACTGTCGGCGACCGCCCGGTACGGGCGAAAACCGAACCCGGCGAAGTGCTGAACGCCCTGCCCCAAATCCCGCCCGAAGACGGCGAGGGGATGGAGGCGATCTTCCGCGATTTCGAAGACATCGTGATGCCCGGCATCACCCATTGGCAGCACCCGCGCTTCTTTGCCTATTTCACCTCCAACGCCGCCGCGCCCTCGGTGCTGGCGGAATTCCTGACCGCCGCCATCGCGCCGCAGTGCATGCTGTGGCAGACCTCACCCGCGGCGACCGAGATGGAAACCCGGATGATGGACTGGCTGCGCCAGGCGCTGGACCTGACGGACCAGTTTCAGGGCGTCATCCAGGACTCCGCCTCCTCCGCCACCCTCGCCGCGGTGCTGACCATGCGGGAGAAGGCGCTGAACTGGCAGGGCAACACCCGCGGTCTGGCGCAGAATCCCCGGCTCAGGGTCTATTCCTCCTCCGAGGTGCATACCTCGATCGACCGGGCGATCTGGGTCTCGGGCATCGGGTCGGACAACCTCGTACGGGTGCCGATTGCCGGCGACTGGCGCGGCATGGACCCGGTGGCGCTGGAAGCGGCGATCGAGGCCGACCTTGCCGCCGGGTTGGTGCCCGCAGGCGTCATCCTCTGCGTCGGGGCCACCGGCACCGGGGCGACGGACCCGGTCGCGGCCTGCCTCGCGGTGGCGCGCAAGTACGGGCTCTACACCCATGTCGACGCGGCCTGGTCCGGCTCGGCGATGATCTGCCCCGAATACCGGCACTACTGGGAGGGTGTCGAGGATGCCGACAGCATCGTCTTCAACCCGCACAAGTGGCTGGGGGTGCAGTTCGACTGCTCGGCTCATTTCCTGAAGGATCCGGACGATCTGGTGAAGACGCTGGCGATCCAGCCGGAGTACCTCAAGACCCACGGCGCCGACGGGATCATCAACTACTCGGAATGGTCGGTGCCGCTGGGCCGCCGCTTCCGCGCGCTGAAGCTGTGGTTCCTGATCCGCGCCTATGGGCTGGAGGGGCTGCGCGAGCGGCTGAGGAACCATGTCAAATGGTCCAAACAGCTGCACGACAAGCTGGCCACCCATCCGGATATCGAGATCGTGACGCCGCCGATGTGGTCGCTCTTCACCTTCCGCTATGCGCCCGAGGGCGTGGAGGATCTGGACGATCTGAACATCCGTCTGGTCAATGCGATCAACGACGACGGGCGCATCTACCTGACCCAGACCCGCGTCGACGGCACGCTGGTCATCCGCTTCCAGGCCGGGCAGTTCGAGACCACCGAGGAGGACGTGATGATGGCCTATGACGTGATCACCGAAATCGCAGAAGGATTGAGCCGATGAGCAAATTCGCGACCTATACCGCCAATGGCGAGACCTTCTACGGCGCGGTGACGCCGGAGGGGATGATCGCCCTGTCGCCCGGCTACAAGGAATGGCCGACCCTGCGCGAGGTGATCGAGGCCGGCGCCCTCTATGACCTTGCCATCGCGGCACAGGACAAACCGGTGACCCATCCCAACGGCACCTTCGAATACCAGATCCCGCTGCCCGCGCCGGAAAAGATCATCTGTGTCGGCGTCAACTTCCCCGACCGCAACGCGGAGTACAAGGACGGGCAGGAGGCGCCGCCCAACATGTCGCTGTTCATCCGCTTTCCGCGCAGCTTCACCGGCCATGACCGGCCGCTGATCCGGCCGCCGGAGACGCCGCAGCTCGACTACGAGGGCGAGATCGCCATCGTCATCGGCAAAGGCGGGCGGCGGATTTCGCAGGCCGACGCCTACGACCACATCGCCGCCATCACGCTCTGCAACGAGGGCACGCTGCGCGACTGGGTGCGGCATGCCAAGTTCAACGTGACCCAAGGCAAGAACTGGGACAATTCCGGCGCCATGGGGCCGTATCTGGTGCCCTTCACCTCGCCCGCGCAGCTCGATGACGTGCGGCTGACGACGAAGGTGAACGGCGAGCTGCGGCAGGACGACCGCACCGGTCGCATGCTGTTCCCGATCCGGCGGCAGATCGAGTATATCTCGACCTTCACCACGCTGGTGCCGGGCGACATCATCGTCACCGGCACCCCAACCGGCGCGGGCGCGCGGTTCGATCCGCCGAAATACCTTGTGCCCGGCGATGTGATCGAGATCGAGGCCGAGGGGATCGGCAAGCTGGTCAATACCGTCGAGGACGAGGCATGACGCCGGAACAACACGACGAGGCCGCCGAGACGCTGTTTCAGGCCGAAGCAACCGGCCAGCAATGTGGCCTGCTGTCACTGCGCTATCCGGGCATGACGCTGGACGATGCCTATGCGGTGCAATCCCGGCTGATCGCGCGCAAGCTGGCGGCCGGGCGCAAGAAGATCGGCTGGAAGATCGGGCTGACCAGCCGGGCGATGCAGGACGCGCTGAAGATCGACACGCCGGACAGCGGTGTGCTGCTGGACGATATGGCCTTCGACAATGGCGCCACGGTGCCCGCAGGCCGGTTCATTCAGCCGCGGGTGGAGGCGGAGATCGCCTTTGCGATGAAAGCGCCGCTGGCCGGGGCCGACTGCACCCGGCAAGACGTGCTGGCCGCGACGGATTATGTCGCCCCCTCGCTGGAGATTCTCGACACCCGAATCCTGCGCGCCGATCCGGAGACCGGCAAGGCACGGGTGATCGTCGACACCATCAGCGACAACGCCGCCAACGCGGGCATCGTGCTGGGCGCCGAACGCCACGCGCCCGACGTGGTGGACCTGCGCTGGGTCGGTGCCATCGTCAGCCGCGACGACGTGGTGGAGGAGACCGGGCTGGGCGCCGGGGTGCTGAACGATCCGGTCACCTCGGTCCTCTGGCTGGCCCGCCGCATGGCCGATTATGGACAACAGATCGAGGCGGGGGATATCGTCCTCTCGGGCTCGTTCATCCGGCCCATCGAGGCGCCTTCTGGCGCCCGTATCGCCGCCGATTTCGGGCCGTTCGGCTCGGTTCACATCAATTTCGCCTGACACTTTCAACTGAGAGGTTCTCATGCCCGCCCCGAAAAACACCTTCAAACAGGCGCTCGCCGACGGCGAAAAACAGATCGGCTGCTGGATGAGCTTTGCCGACGGTCAGGTGGCCGAGATCATGGGCACTGCCGGTTTCGACTGGCTGGTGATCGACGGCGAGCATGCGCCGAACGACATCCGCTCGATCCGCGACCAGCTCATCGCGCTGCAGGCCAGCCCCAGCCACCCGGTGGTCCGCGTGCCGATCGGCGAGACCTGGATGATCAAGCAGGTGTTGGATGCGGGCGCGCAGAACGTGCTGGTGCCGATGGTGGAAAGCGGCGATCAGGCGCGCGAGCTGGTGCGCGCCTGCACCTATCCGCCCGAGGGCACCCGCGGCGTCGGCGCCGCCGGCGGGCGGGCGACCATGTTCGCCTCGATCCCCGATTACATCCCCACGGCGGACGAACAGATCTGCCTGCTGGTGCAGGTGGAAAGCCGCGCTGGCCTTGCCGCGCTGGAAGATATCCTGGCGGTCGAGGGGGTGGATGGCGTGTTCATCGGCCCGGCGGACCTGTCGACCGACATGGGCTTCAAGGGCAACAGCGCCGCCCCCGAGGTACGCGAGGCCATCGCCGATGCGATTGCGCGTATCAGGGCGGCAGGCAAGGCCCCCGGCATCCTCGGCGTGACCGAGGAGGCGACCCAATCCTACCACGACATGGGCGCGCAGTTCCTTGCCGTCGGCATCGACGTTCTGGTGCTGGCGCAGAATGCCCGCGCCCTCTCCAAACGCTGGAAAGATGCCTGAGCTGACGTCGGGCAATGCGTATTTCCACGCAATTGACCGCTGAAAGCGCCTGACGTTAGCCTTCGTGTCACGGGAAGTTCAGCGCCGCCTCAGCGGCGCGTACGAGGGAGAGAGAACGTGACACGTATTTTCGTTGCCGGCATGGTGTCGGCGCTGGCGCTGGCCAGTGCCGCCACGGCTGAGATCAAGATCGCCCATGTCTATGGCAAGACCGGCCCCTATGAGGCCTATGCCAAACAGTCCCACGACGGGCTGATGATGGGGCTGGAATACGCCACCGGCGGGACCATGGAGATCGACGGCGAAAAGATCGTCGTGATCGAGAAGGACACCCAGCTCAAGCCCGAAAACGGCCGCGCCCTGCTGGAAGAGGCCTATGGCGACGACGAGGTCGACCTGGCGATCGGGCCGGTGAGCTCGGGCGTGGCGCTGGCGATGCTGCCGGTGGCCGAGGAATACGAAAAGGTTCTGATCGTGGAGCCGGCGGTGGCCGATTCCATCACCGGCGAGAACTGGAACCGTTATATCTTCCGCACCGGGCGCAACTCATCGCAAGACGCGGTCGCCAACGCCATCGCACTGGCGGGCGACAACGTGCACATCGCCACGCTGGCACAGGACTATGCCTTTGGCCGCGACGGCATCGCCGCGTTCAAGGACGCGCTGGAGGGCACCGGCACCGATATCGCGCATGAGGAATACGTGCCGACCGACACCACCGACTTCACGGCGGCGGCGGAGCGGATCTTCAACGCGATGAAGGATCTGGATGGCGACAAGAAGCTGTTCATCATCTGGGCCGGCGGCGGCAACCCGATGAGCAAGCTCAACGCCATGGACCCCTCCCGCTTCGGCATCGAGATCGCCACCGGCGGTAACATCCTGGCGGCTCTGAAGGCCTACAAGGATTTCCCCGGCATGGAGGGGGCCACCTATTACTACTACGACATCCCGCAGAACCCGGTGAACGACTGGCTGGTGAAGGAACACGAGGCGCGCTTCGGCACCCCGCCCGATTTCTTTACCGCCGGCGGCATGGCGGCGGGCATCGCCGCGGTTGAGGCGATCAAGAAGGCCGGCTCCACCGACAGCGAGGATCTGATTTCCGCCATGGAAGGCATGGAATGGGAGACGCCGAAGGGCACGATGAAGTTCCGGCCCGAGGATCACCAGGCGATGCAGGCCATGTACCACTTCAAGATCAAGGTCGATCCCGACGTCGAGTGGGCGATCCCCGAGCTGGTGCGTGAGCTGAGCATCGAGGATCTGCCGATCCCGGTACGGAACAAGTAACCCAGAGCAAGACGGCGGGGGCGCCCCGGGCTGCCCCCGTCCCGCGCATCGGGTCCCGCTTGCCGGGGCCTGTCGGCGCATCGGTTCCAAAGGACCAGAGACCCCGTGACAGACCCTATCCTCAGAACCCAGGACCTGACCGTGCGCTTTGGCGGCCATGTGGCGGTGGACGCCGTGAGCTGCGGCTTTCAGGCCGGCGAGTTGACCGCCATCGTCGGCCCCAACGGCGCCGGCAAGACCACCTATTTCAACCTGATCTCGGGCCAGATCCCGGCCAGCGCGGGCAAGGTGTTCCTGCGCGGGCGCGATATCTCCGGCCAGTCGGTGTCGCAGCGCACCAAGGCAGGGATCGGGCGGGCGTTCCAGCTGACCAACCTGTTTCCCGATCTGACCGTGCTGGAAAACGTGCGGCTGGTGGTGCAATCGCATTCCGGCCAAGGCTTCAACATGTGGTCGATGGCCAGCAAGCATGCCGAGATGGTCGAGGCCGCCGAGGCGATCCTCGCCCGGGTGCGGCTGCTGGAGCAGCGCCACCAGGTCGTCTCGGAGCTGTCCCATGGCAACCAGCGCAAGCTGGAGGTGGCGCTGCTGATCGCGCTCGATCCGGCCGTCTACATGTTCGACGAGCCCACAGCGGGGATGAGTGTGGACGAGGCGCCGGTGGTGCTTGACCTGATCGCCGAACTGAAGGCGCAGACCGACCGCACCATCCTGCTGGTCGAACACAAGATGGACGTGATCCGCACACTCGCCGACCGGATCATCGTGCTGCACAACGGCGCGCTGGCCGCCGATGGGGCGCCGGCAGAGGTGATGGCCTCCGACGTGGTGCAGGAGGCTTACATGGGCAAGGAACTGGAAGATGTCTGAGCCGATCCTGAAGCTGGAAGGCGTTTTCACCAACATCGCCCAGTATCACATCCTGCAAGGGGTGGAGCTGGAGGTGCCGCGCGGCCAGGTCACCATGCTTTTGGGTCGCAACGGTGTCGGCAAGACCACCACGCTGCGCACCGTGATCGGCCATTGGCGCGCGCATCAGGGCCGCATCCTGTTCGACGGCGAGGATATCACGGCGATGCCGACGCCCGCCATCGCGCGCGCGGGCCTGGGCTTCGTACCCGAGGACATGGGCATCTTTTCCGACCTGACGGTTGAGGAGAACATGGTGCTCGCCGCCGCCTCCGGCCCGATCGACAGCGCGCGGCTGGACTGGATCTTCACCGCCTTCCCGCCGCTCAAGACCTTCTGGAAATCGGAGGCGGGCAACCTCTCCGGCGGGCAGAAACAGATGCTGTCGATTGCCCGCGCCATGGTGGAGGAGCGCAAGCTTTACCTGATCGACGAGCCGACCAAGGGGCTGGCGCCCGCCATCGTCTCGACCATGGCGCGGGCGCTGAAGGAGCTGAAACAGCAGGGCGCCTCGATCCTGCTGGTCGAACAGAACTTTGCCGTCGCCCGCGCACTGGGGGATACTGCCAACGTGATGGACGACGGGCGGATGATCTGGTCGGGCGCCATGGCCGAACTGGCAGGCGATGCGAGCCTGCAGGAGAAGCTCATGGGGCTGAGCCTGGAGGCGCATTGATGCGGGCGCGACGGATGTCGGATCTGAGTATTTGCAATGAGACAACGCAGGGGGGAGCGGCGCGCTGTCCCGGCCTGCGGCAAGGGATGAGGCGCAGGACATGAATATGTTGGGCGATAGGATGCGGGAGGGGCGGCAATGACGGCGGCCCCGAAACACGCGCCGAAGATGGCGGAGCTGAGCCTGGCGCAGCGGCTGGGCCCCTGGATGCCGCTGCTGCTGGTGCCGGTTCTGGTGGCACTGGGCGCGCTGGCGATCCCGGAAACGTCGAGCTGGCTGACGCTGACCGTCTCCGGGCTGGCGATGGGGATGATGATCTTCATCATGGCCTCCGGCCTGACGCTGGTGTTCGGGCTGATGGATGTGATCAACTTCGGCCACGGCGCCTTCGTCTCCATCGGCGCCTTTGTCGGCGTCAGCGTGCTGCTGATGCTGGGGCAGATGACCGGGGCGCCGAGCCTCGGGCTGAACCTGATCGCGCTGATGCTTGCCGTCATCGGGGCGATGGCCGCCACCGGGCTGGTCGGCTGGGCCTTTGAAAAGGTCATCGTGATGCCGGTCTACGGTCATCATCTGAAACAGATCCTGGTCACAATGGGCGGGCTGATCGTGGTCGAACAGCTCATCGTCGTGCTCTGGGGGCCGGAGGAGATCTATATCGCGCGGCCGGAAAGCCTGAAGGGCGCAATCACCTTTGCCGGGGCAGCGCTGGAGAAATACCGGCTGGTCGCGGTGGTCGTGGGCCTCATCGTCTTTGTCGCCATGCGCTTCGTGCTGCGGCGCACCAAGATCGGGCTGATCGTCCGGGCGGGCGTGCAGAACGGCGAAATGGTGCAGGCGCTGGGATACCGGCTGCGCCGGGTCTTTGTCGGCGTGTTCATCGCCGGCTCCGCGCTGGCGGGGCTCGGCGGCGTGATGTGGGGCCTCTATCAGGAGGTGATCACCGCGCAGATGGGCAATCAGGCGATGATCCTGATCTTTATCGTGGTGATCATCGGCGGGCTCGGCTCGGTCGAGGGCTGTTTCATCGGCGCGCTGCTGGTGGGGCTGATGCAGAACTATGTCGCATTCCTCGAGCCCAAGGCGGCGCTGATTTCCAATATCGCCCTGATGGTGGCAATCCTGATGTGGCGCCCGATGGGCATGATCCCGGTGGTAAAGGCGAAATGACCATGCTGCGTTCGATCCTCTCCGGCGACATGCCCCGCAGTACGGTGCTGGCCATCCTGCTGGCGGCGATCCTTGTCTGCCTCGCGCTGGCGCCGTTCCTGTTTCCCGGCGTGCGCACCGTCGACACCGCCGCGCGCATCTGCGTCTTCATCGTGCTGGTGGCGAGCTATGACCTGCTGCTGGGCTACGGCGGCATCGTGAGTTTCGCCCACACCATGTTCTTCGGTATCGGTGCCTATGGCGTGGCACTGGCGCTCAGCCATATGGGCCGTGGGTTCACCCCGATCTTTCTGGGCGCGGGAGCCGGTGCGCTGGTGGCCGCCGCGCTGGCGCTGCTGATCGGGCTGTTCTCCCTCCGGGTGCGAGCGATCTTCTTCGCCATGATCACCCTTGCGGTGGCCTCCGCCGTCGCGGTTCTGGTCAGCCAGCTGTCCGGGCTGACCGGCGGCGAGGACGGGTTGACCTTCAAACTGCCGCGCGAGCTGGGCCCGGCTTTCAAATTCGGCAAGGAAGCCTTCGACGGCAAGCTGTTCGGGGTGCGGCTGAACGGCAAGCTGCTGGCCTATTACTTCGTCTTCATCGGCGCGCTGGTGCTGTTCCTGCTGCTGCTGAGGGTCGTGAACTCCCCCTTCGGGCGGGTGTTGCAGGCGATCCGCGAAAACGATTTCCGCGCCGAGGCGATCGGCTATCGCGTGGTCTATTACCGGGTCGCGGCCACCTGCCTGTCGGCCGCCGCCGCCGCGCTGGCCGGATCGCTCTACGCCGTCTGGCTGCGCTATGTGGGGCCCGAGACGACGCTGTCGATGGAACTGATGATCGACATCCTGCTGATGGTGGTGATCGGCGGCATGGGCACCATGTACGGCGCGGCGATCGGGGCAACCCTGTTCGTGCTGGCGCAGAACTACCTGCAGAACCTGATGGGCGCGGCCTCCGGCCTGGTCGAGGGGTTGCCGGTGCTGCCGGAGTTGCTGAGCGCCGACCGCTGGCTGCTGTGGCTGGGCGTGCTGTTCATCCTCAGCGTCTACTTCTTCCCCACCGGCATCGTCGGGCGGCTGCGCGGCGGGAAATAACCCCGCGCCGCCCGCCGCCCCTTGCCCCCGTTGCGGGAACATGCGACGGACGCCCGTCCAAAACCGGTGCGATGAGGGAGGAGCGCGTGGCGGGATTGATCTGGCTGTGCCTGGCCTATGTTCTGAGCCAGTTTTTCCGTGCGTTCCTGGCCGTCCTGACCGAGGTGCTGGAGCGTGACCTGGGCGCGGCGCCGGAGGCACTGGCCACCGCCTCCGGGCTTTGGTTCCTGTCCTTCGCGGCGATGCAGATCCCGGTGGGCTGGGCGCTCGACCGGGTGGGGCCACGGCGCACGGCCGCGCTGTTGCTGTTGCTGGGCGGCGGCGGCGGCGCGGCGCTCTTTGCCCTGGCGGCGAGCCCGGCGCATATCTCCGTCGCCATGTTCCTGATCGGCATCGGCTGTTCGCCGGTGCTGATGGCCTCCTACTATATCTTTGCCCGCGAATACCCGCCGGCGCGGTTCGCCACGCTGGCGGCGCTGATGCTGGGGGTCGGCTCGGTCGGCAATCTGGTGGCCTCCTATCCCACGGCGCTGGCGGCAGAGCTGATCGGCTGGCGCGGCACGCTGGGCGGACTTTCCGCACTGTCGGCGCTGGTAGCAGCGGGGATCTTTGTCTCGGTCCGCGATCCGGCGCGGGCGCAAAGCGATGTCCGGGGATCGGTGCTGGATATCCTGAAGATGCCGGTGATGTGGCTGATCCTGCCGATGATGATGGTCAGCTACGCCCCCTCGGCCACCATCCGGGGGCTGTGGATCGGGCCCTATCTGGCCGATGTGTTCGGCTGGAACACCGGCCAGATCGGCCAGGCGACGCTGGTGATGGGTGTCGCGATGATCGCGGGGACACTGTGCTACGGGCCGCTGGACCGGCTTCTGGGCACCCGGAAATGGCCCATCGCGGCGGGTGGCGTCGGCACCGCGGCGGCGCTGGGAGCGATGATGCTGTGGATCGGCGGCAACCCGCTGCTGGCGGTGGTTCTGATGGCGGCGATCGGGTTTCTCGGCGGCTATTTCCCGGTGATCATCGCCCATGGCCGCGCCTTTTTCCCCACCCATCTGGTCGGGCGCGGCGTGACTTTGATGAACCTCTTCGGCATCGGCGGCGTCAGCCTGATGCAATTCGCGACCGGCCGGCTGCACGGCGGCCTGTCCGGCGGCGCCGCCACCGCCGCGCCCTATACAGCAATCTTCGGATTTCTGGGCGCCGCGACGGTGCTCGGCACCCTTCTCTATCTCTTCAGCCGCGACAGTATCGACTGAGTCCCCTTTTTTCTTGCGCACAATACCTATATGACACCGCAGCCGGTCGGATGGCCGGTCGCAAAACGCAAGAGAGGATATCATGGGTTATCGCGTCGTCGTCGCGGGTGCCACGGGTAACGTGGGCCGCGAAATGCTGAACATTCTGGCCGAACGCCAGTTCCCGGTGGATGAAATCGCAGCACTTGCCTCGCGCAAGTCGCTCGGCACCGAGGTGACCTTCGGCGACAAGACTATCAAGACCCAGGATCTGGACACATTCGACTTCACCGGCTGGGACATGGCGCTCTTTGCCATCGGCTCGGACGCGACCAAGAAGTACGCACCGCTGGCCGCCAAGGCGGGTTGCGTGGTGATCGACAACAGCTCGCTCTACCGCTACGACCCGGATGTGCCGCTGATCGTGCCCGAGGTGAACCCGCAGGCGGTTCACGGCTACGACAAGAAGAATATCATCGCCAACCCCAACTGCTCGACCGCGCAGATGGTGGTGGCGCTGAAGCCGCTGCACGACCGCGCCAAGATCAAGCGCGTCGTCGTCTCGACCTATCAATCGGTGTCGGGCGCAGGCAAGGAGGGCATGGACGAGCTCTGGGATCAGACCAAGGCCGTCTACAACCCGACCAGCGAGATCGAACCGAAGAAATTCCAGAAACAGATCGCCTTCAACGTGATTCCGCATATCGACGTCTTCATGGAAGACGGCTCGACCAAGGAAGAATGGAAGATGGTCGCCGAGACCAAGAAGATCGTCGATCCGGCGATCAAGCTGACCGCGACCTGTGTGCGCGTGCCGGTCTTCGTCGGCCATGCCGAGGCGATCAATATCGAGTTCGAAGATCACCTGGACGAGGACGAGGCGCGCGACATCCTGCGCGAGGCGCCCGGCATCATGGTGATCGACAAGCGCGAAGACGGCGGCTATGTCACGCCGGTCGAATGCGTCGGTGATTTCGCCACCTTCATCAGCCGCATCCGCCAGGACAGCACCATCGACAACGGGCTGAACCTGTGGTGCGTCTCCGACAACCTGCGCAAGGGCGCGGCGCTGAACGCGGTTCAGATCGCCGAGCTGCTGGGCCGCGAGGTCCTGAAGAAGGGCTGATTTCTGCCGACAGATCCTGTCAGACAAGGGCGCCCCAGCGGGCGCCCTTGTTCTTTTCCGCACCTGCGCGCACCATGGCTGCGAAATTTAAGAACAGGTGTTTTCATGCGCAAATTCGTCTGGCTCGCGGCCCTGCTGCCTTCGGTCTGTCTTGCCGATCAGTTCGTCCTCCCCGCCCCGGTCACCCATGTCACCCTGCACCCCTCCGGCGCCACGGTGGAGCGCCGGGTGCCGTTTTCCGTCCCGCAGGGCACGCATGAGCTGATCCTGCGCGGTACCGATCCGGGCGTACCGCTGGCCGATCTGCGCATTTCCGTCGAGGGGGCCAGGCTGGAGGCGCTGTCGGCGCGCCGCGAAAACCTGCCTCCGCGCGATCACGTGGAAAATCCCGGGGTCGAGGCCGCCCGCGCCGAGGTCGACCGGATCGAACGCGCGATCCGCGATCTGGAGGACGCCCGCGCGGCGCATCTGGCCGCCGTCGCCGCGGCACAGGCCAAACAGGAGTTTCTGGCCCGGATCGGTGATCGCGACGGGATCGCCAGCCAGGACGTGGTGAGCCTCGGCAAGATCTCGACCATGATCGCAGAGGAGACGCTGGCCGCGAAAAACGCCGCGCTGAAGGCGCAGCAGGCGGCACGGGCGCTGGACGACCCGCTGGAGGACCTGAACGAGGAACTGGCGCGCGCGCGTCAGGCGCTGGCGGCGCTGGTGCCCGATACCGCGGATGAGGCCGAGCTGCGGCTGACGATCACCGCCGGGGCCCCGTCCGACGGCCAGGTCGCGATCCGCTACCTGACGCCCGAAGCGATGTGGCAACCCAGCTACGAGGCCCGCCTGACCCGTGGCGAAACCCCGCACCTGAAGCTTTCCCGCGTGGCCTGGGTCGCGCAGGACGGCGGCGAAACCTGGCGCGACGTCTCGCTCCGGCTCTCCACCGTCGACCCCGACGTGCCCTCCGCTCCCAGTTCAATCCAGCCCCTGCGCCGCCGGATCACGGAGCGGCAAGCGGAGAAGGCCGTGCGCAGCGCCGATTTCGCCGCCGCCGCCCCCGAGCCGATGGTCGAATCCCCGGCGATTTTGGAACAGGGCGCCGCCCTCGGCGCGGTTCTGGACGGCATCAGCGTGACTTATGACTATGCCCGGCCGGTCACCCTTGCGCCCGGCACCGATGCGGTGCGCATCCCCCTGGGCGAGATCGCGCTGGCGGCCGAGGTGTTTGCCCGCGCCACGCCGCGCTATGACGACACCGCCTTTGTCGCCGCCGCCTTCAGCAATGAAACGCAGGAAATCCTGCTGCCCTCCGACCGGGTGCAGCTCTATCTCGACGGCAGCTTCGTAGGGGTCGGCCGCATGCCGCTGATCGCCGCCGGGGAAGAGGCCGAGCTGTCATTCGGCCCGATCCAGGGACTGCGGCTGAAGTCGGTGGTGGCGAACCGCAACGAAGGCGACCGCGGCGTGCTGACCAAATCCAACGAGTTGACCGAGGCGCGCGAATTCGAGGTGACCAACCTGACCGGCACAGACTGGCCGATCCGGCTGCGCGACCGGGTGCCGTATTCCGAGCAGGAGGATCTGACCATCGACTGGACCGCGACGCCGCAACCGGCGCTCACGGATGTCGACGGCCAGCGCGGCGTGCTGGAATGGCGCTTTGCGCTTGCCCCCGGCGCGGCCCGGACCGTGCGGCTGGAAACACGGCTGGGCTGGCCGGAGGGCTATGTGCTCCGTTAGGCCGGTGGCGCGCCTCAGACCTTGACGAAGCGCTCGTGCTTGGGGTCGTAATACTCCAGCCCGCCCTCGCCGATATCGGTCCACAGTCCATGCAGGCTGAGCGAGCCGTCCTCGACCGCCTCGGCGATAAAGGGGAAGGTCATCAGGTTGCTCAGCGAGGCCAGAACCGATTGCCGTTCCAGCGCGCGGGCCTGGTCTGCCGCATCGCTGATGTCGGCGACCAGATCATACTTCGGACGCAGGATATCCATCCAGCGGCCGACGAAGCTTTCCTTTTTCTCCAGTTCCGGCGCGTGCCCCTTGCACATGTCGATGCAGCCCTGGACGCCGCCGCATTGCGAATGGCCCAGCACCATCAGATGCGCCACCTTCAGAACGGTGACCGCGTATTCGATGGTGGCCGAGGTGCCGTGATGGTCGCCGTCCGGCTCATAGGGCGGCACCAGGTTGGCGATATTGCGGTGAATGAAGAACTCGCCCTGATCGGCGCCGAAGATCGAGGTTACATGCACCCGGCTGTCGCAGCAGGAGATCACCATGGCGCGCGGCCGCTGACCCTCGTTTGCCAAGCGTCGATACCAGCTCTGATTCTCCGTATAGGTCGTTGCCTTCCATCCCTGATACCGCTGGACCAGAAAGCTGGGCAAAGGTTTGGCGAAATCCATGCGTCGTCCCTCGCTTGATTACATCCGGACACCAGATAGTCTGCATTCCCACAAAATTCGAGAGATTATGCGCAATCCTCCGAAACCTTTTGAAAACTTGTCGCCGCGAGAATGGTCGCGGGTGACAGACTGATCAAGCGATCGGAGGGTGCGATGGGAGTGGTTATCGCCCTCAAGCGGGCGGAACAGGTTCAATTGGACCGGGCGCGGTTGCGCCTGTTGTACCGCAAGCTGGGCGAGGATGGAGCCGACACGGTGATCGGGCGTGCCAGCCGGGAACTGTCGGCGCGCCTGACCCGCTGCAACCGCCTGTGGGAAAGCGGCGATATGATCGGGTTGCGCAAATGCGCGCGGTCGATGATCGCCATCGCCGACCAGGCCGGCATGACGCATTTCGCCCGGGTGGCTTGCGATGTGACCGCGGCGGCCGATGCGCGCGATCTCGTCGCGCTCTCCGCGACGCTGGCGCGGCTGCACCGGGTCGGCCAAAGCTCGCTCCGCGCGGTCTGGCTGGTGCGGGGCGTCATGGTCTGAGCCGCCGGAGCAAGGGCCGTCATGACGGCCGGCTTGGCAATCGGCACGGCGATCACTGCGAGGGGCCTTGCAGCCGCGGGCCGGGCGGCTAGTCTGCCCGCACCTTCCCTGAATGCGAGAGCCCCGAATGACCCCCAGCATGACCCCCAGTTTTGCCGCCGCCGACGCCCCTGCCCTCCCGCTGCACGTGATCGAGACATCAGCGTTGGACGGTTGGCTGGCCGCGCAGGATGACACTGTCCGGACCTGGGTCGAGGCGAACGGCTTTACCGGGGCGCAGGGCCAGGGGCTGGTGGTGCCCGGCCCCGACGGTCAACCCGCGATGGCGCTGGCCGGCTACGGCGATGCGGCCCAGCGGGCCCGCCGGCGGTTCATTCTGGCCGGCGCGGCAAAATCGCTGCCCGCGGGAACCTACCGCATCGCGTCGGGCCTTGAGGGCCAGGCGCTGGAGAACGAGGCCTTCGGCTGGCTGATCGACGGCTACAGCTTCGACCGCTATCGCAACCAGAACGGCAAGGCGCGCGCGCTGGTCGCGCCCGAGGGTGTCGACGCCGCGCGGATCGAGGCGATGGCCGCCGCCGAATGCCTGACCCGCGATCTGATCAACACCCCGGCCTCCGACATGGGCCCGGACGAGCTGGAAGCCGCCGCGCGGGATCTGGCGGCGCGTTTCGGCGCCAATCTCGATACCGTCGAGGGCGACGCGCTGCTGGAACAGAATTTCCCGATGATCCACACCGTCGGGCGCGCCTCGGACCGGGCGCCGCGGCTGATCGACATGCGCTGGGGCGCGGCGGGGCCGAAGCTGACGCTGGTGGGCAAGGGCGTGTGTTTCGACACCGGCGGGCTGGACATCAAGCCGGCGGCCAGCATGGCGTTGATGAAAAAGGACATGGGCGGGGCGGCCACCGTGCTGGGCCTGGCGCGGATGATCATGGCGCTGGAGCTGCCGCTGCAGCTGCGCGTGCTGATCCCGGCGGTGGAGAATGCGGTGTCCGGCAATGCCTTCCGCCCCGGCGACATCCTCACCTCGCGCAAGGGGCTGACGGTAGAGATCAACAACACCGATGCCGAGGGGCGGCTGGTGCTGGCCGACGCGCTTGCGCTGGCCGATGAGGGCGAGCCGGATCTGCTGATCTCGATGGCCACCCTGACCGGCGCCGCGCGGGTGGCGGTGGGCGGCGACCTTGCCCCGTATTTCACCGATGACGAGGGCGCGGCCCAGACTCTCGCCGCGTCCGGGGCCAAGGTGGCCGATCCGGTCTGGCGGCTGCCCTTCCATGAGCCCTATGAGTTGCTGATCGAGCCCGGTGTGGCCGATCTGGACAATGCGCCGGGCGGCGGCATGGCCGGGGCCAGCACCGCCGCGCTGTTCCTGCGCCGGTTTGCCGGCGCGTCGCGCTATATCCACTTCGACATCTACGCGTGGAGCGCCGCGGCGGCCCCGGGGCGGAGCAAGGGCGGCCTCGGTCAGGGCGCGCGGGCCGTGTTCGAAGCGCTGCCGGCGCTGCTGAAACTGTGAGCGATGTGAGCGGGATTCCGGACCGGCGCCGCCTGCGCTTCAACGGGCGCGTCGCCCATGACAGCCTGCGCGGGCAGGTCGAGGCGGCCCGGTTCACGCCCGGCGACGCCTGCGCCGTCGCCGCGCCGCGCGCAACGATCTTTGCCAGTGCCGAGGGCGGCCCGCGCGACCGCGAGCTGGTGCTGGGCGAGGCGTTCACCGTGCTCGACTGGCGCGGGCCGATGGCCTTCGGCTTTGCCCCCCGCGACGGGCATGTGGGCTGGGTCGAGGCCGCAGCGCTCTGGCCCGGTGCGCCGGAGCCGACCCACCGGGTGCGGGCGCGCCACAGCTATGCCAAGGCCGTGCCCGAGCTGAAGACGCGGGACGAGGCGCTCTGGCTGTCGCACCGGGCGCGGGTCACGGTGACGGAGACCCGCGGCGCCTGGTCCTGCATCGCCACCCAGAGCCGCGAAGGCCCCCGCGCGCTCTGGCTGCCGCGTGCGCATCTGGCCCCCGTCGACAGCGTCGAGCGCGATCCGGTTGCGGTCGCCGCGCTCTATCTCGGCACACCCTATCTGTGGGGCGGCAACTCCGCCTTCGGGATCGATTGTTCCGGGCTGGTGCAGGCGGCACTGCTATCCTGTGGCCTGCCCTGCCCCGGCGACAGCGACCAGCAGGAAGCGGAGCTGGGCCGGAGCCTGCCTGCGGGCACACCGCCGCAGCGGGGCGATCTGCTGTTCTGGAGCGGCCATGTGGCGCTGGTGGCGGATGCGGAAACGCTGATCCACGCCAATGCCCATCACATGGCGGTGGCCTGGGAGCCGATCGCCGAAGCCATCGCCCGGATCAAGGGGCAGGGTGACGGGCCGGTGACGGCGCATAAGCGGTTGTGAAGCGGGTGAGCCTCGGGGATTGGACAGCGGCGCAGGCGCTCGTGCCACGCCCCAGCGCGGAATCAAATCGAGCCCGAAGCGCGCCCTATTCCACCACCCGGATCAGCTTGCGCTCCAGCACCCGCAGCACGGTCTTCAGGTCATGACCGCGCTTGAGGATCTGGCCATCCATCCCCACGACCGAATACTGCCCCTGCTTGTTGCGCAGCTTGGGGCGTTTCTCGATCCGGTAGAGCGGATGTTCGGCAGTGCGGCGGAACACCGAGAACACCGCCATGTCGCGCAGACAGGAAATACCGTAGTCGCGCCATTCGCCGGCCGCCACCATGCGGCCGTAAACAGAGAGGATAACCGAGAGCTCCCGCCGGTCGAAAGCAACCTGGGCCGGGGCTGAACCTTGGGGATACCCGCTGGGCGTCTGAATGTTCATAATCTACAGTTGCGCTTTCTTCTCGCCAAATCAAGCCTGCCAGCGGTGCGATGCGCCGGCTCAGGCAAACCGCCCCTGACAGAACCAGCCCGGCGACAGCGCCGCACCATGGGCATAGAACAGCCACAGCCGCTCGCCCTGCCGGGTCGTCACCGCCCAGTAATCGCGCACCCCGCTACGCCATGCGGGCGCGTCCAGCCACCATTCCGGCGCGATGCGCTCCGGCCCGCTGGCCGCTAGCGGCACCCAGTCGCGCCCGCGCCAGCGGAACCCGGCGGGCAGATCCGGCGCCTCCGGTGCCGTCACCGGCTCTGGCGGCCACAGCAGCAGCGGCCGCGGCGCCGGGGGCGCGGGCCAGCCGCGGGCCGGGTCCGACCAGGCGGCGGCCAGCACCTGCGCGGTCTTTTCCGGGATGTGGCTGGCCGCCGGGTGGCGGCGGGTGATCGCCTCCATCCCCAGCCGCGCACCCAGCCGCCCCAGCAGATCCTCCAGCGCCGCAGAGCAGGCCGCGTCCTCCCGCCCGGCCCGGCCCGCTGTCGCGGCCTTCTGCTGGCGGGCATGGAGCGGCTCGGTCCGCGTGGCCTCGATCCGCAGCATGTCGATGCCGAAGCCCGCGTCGATCCCGTCGAGTTTCAGCTCCAGCAGCGGACGGATGCGGGCCGGGTCCTGCGCCGGGCGGGCCAGGCCGACCTCGATCGCCTCGACGACGCCGTCGGTGCGATGCGCCTCCAGCCGGAGCAGCCGCGCACCCTGCCCCGCCGACTCCAGCGCGGCGCAGAGCCGGGGCAGCATCCGGTCGATCCCCGCCAGCAGGTCGTCCTTCAGCCCGATCGGGTCGGGCAGGGTCAGCCGCACGGCGAACCGCGGCGGCGGCAGGGCGGGCGAGACCGGCTCGGGCGCGCTGCCCATGGCCTGATCCAGCCGGTGCACCAGCCCCTTGCCGAACCGTCGCGCCAACCCGGCGCGCGGCTGGCCCAGCAGGTCGCCGATCCGCCGCAGCCCCAGCCGGTTGAGCTGCGCCACCACCTCCGGATCCAGCCGCAGCGCCGCCACCGGCAAGGGCGACAGCGCGCCATAGGTCTTGCCCGGCGGCGCGATCCGGGGTCCGCCACCCTCCCGCGCCAGAGCGACCGGCGCCGCGCCGCCCCTGGTCCAGTGCCGCCGCTTGCCCGCGCGGGAACGGGTGGCGCGCGCCTCCTGATCTATGGCGTCGCCCGAGCGGTCCGAGCCGGCCCCCTGCCCGGCGAACCGCGCCAGCGCCCATGCCGCGCCCGGGGTATCCGCCAGCCCCGCCCGCAG
>ENA-OWNT01002586-OWNT01002586.1-seawater-metagenome-genome-assembly--contig:-NODE-2586-length-18671-cov-16.623050_pt1 | contig 18671 bp, 14 predicted proteins | sample MGYA00238136_ERZ651165 | MGnify/ENA primary metagenome ERZ651165 (study PRJEB26861, sample SAMN08777766) | seawater metagenome | isolation source: coastal seawater | place: USA: Florida | collected...
CGCATGAGCAACGTCGTCACGGACACCTTTGCCTGGCTCGCCGATCCCGCGAACTGGTCCGGCAGCGCCGGAATTCCAGTGCGGCTGGCCGAGCACCTGCTTTACACCGGACTGGTGATGGTGATCGCCATCGCGATCGCCGTGCCGGTAGGGCTGTTCGTGGGCCACACCGGCCGCGGGCGGGTGGCCATTGTGGGACTGGCCGGCGCCCTGCGTGCCCTGCCCACCCTCGGCCTGCTCACCTTGTTCGTCCTGATCGCCGGCATCGGGCTGATGCCGCCGATCTGGGCCCTCGTGATCCTGACGGTCCCGCCCCTGCTCGCCGGCACCTACGCCGGGATTTCCAGCGTCGACCGGAACGTGGTGGATGCCGCCCGCGCGATGGGCATGACCGAGATGCAGGTGCTCTTCCGCGCGGAATTTCCCAACGCCCTGCCCGTCATGTACGGCGGGTTCCGGACCGGGGTGCTCCAGGTGATCGCGACCGTTTCGGTGGTGGCCTACATCAACCTGGGCGGCCTGGGCCGCTACCTGTTCGACGGACTGGTGCTTTCCGACTTCCCGCAAATGCTGGGCGGTTCCCTGCTGATCGCGGGCCTCGCGATCGCCGTCGATCTTGTCCTTGCCCTTATCCAGAGGCTGTTCCTGTCACGGGGCGCCTTTTCCCAGCCAAACCGCAGCCAGCAGGCTGCGGTTGATCTCACAGACCCCGCACTTGCGGGGACTGCTGTTCAAGGAGGTACGTCATGAACGAATCCCGCCAACGAGCACTCGGCAGGCGCGCATTCGGCGGCCTGGCCGCCGGTGTGGGCCTGGCCCTGGCCCTGTCCGCGTGCGGAGGCTCATCCAACCCGCTGAGCTCGGCTCCGGCCAGCAGCGGTGCCGCGTCCGGTTCCGGCGGCGCCCTGGTGATCGGCTCCGCCGATTTCCCCGAGAGCCAGATCATGGCCGAGGTCTACGCCGGCGCGCTGAACGCCGCCGGTGTCACGGCCAGCACCAAGCCGAACATCGGCTCGCGCGAGGTCTACTTCAAGGCAGTCCAGGACGGCTCGGTGGATGTGGTTCCCGACTACAGCGGCAACCTGCTGCTGCACGTGAACAAGGACGCCACCGAGGTCTCGGCCGAGGACATCGCCAAGGCGCTCCCGACCAAGCTGCCGCAGGGCCTGGCGGTGCTGGACGCCTCCAAGGCCGAGGACAAGGACGCCATGGTGGTCACCAAGGCCACGGCCGAGAAGTACCAGCTCAAGTCCATCGAGGACATGGCCAAAGTCTGCGGAGACCTCACCATCGGCGCCCCGGCAACCTTCGCCGAGCGCGCGTACGGGCTGCCCGGCCTGGCGAAGAACTACAACTGCGTGCCCAAGAAGCTGGAGCCGTTCAGCGACGGCGGCGGCGCCGTCACGCTCAAGGCGCTGCTCTCGGACCAGGTCCAGGTCGCGGACATCTACACCACCACCCCGTCCATCCCGGACAACGACCTCGTGGTCCTGGAGGACCCGAAGAACAACTTCATCGCCCAGCAGGTCCTGCCGCTGTACAACTCGGCCAAGATGACGGACAAGGCGAAGGAAGCCCTCAACGCCGTGTCCAAGGTCCTCACCACGGAAGACCTCATCAACCTCAACCGTGCCGTCAGCGGCAGCCAGAAGCAGAACCCGAAGGATGCCGCCGACGCGTGGCTGAAGGAGAAGGGCATCGTCAAGCAGTAGCTGACAGTCGCTGACGTGTCACCGACACGGCACTGACACGTCAGTCGCGCCGGCGGCCGGGCACAGAGAGCCCGGCCGCCGGCGTCCTTGTTACTGCCCGGTCCGTGTGTGAGTCATGTCTCAGCGGAAGTACATCCTCCATATGGCATATTTGATGAATGGCAGATTTCAAGCAGTCCACCAAGCTTCATAATGTCCTTTACGACATCCGTGGACCGATTCTTCAGGCCGCCCAGCAGATGGAGGCGGAGGGTCATCGGATCCTCAAACTGAACATCGGAAACCCGGCCCCCTTCGGGTTTGAAGCGCCGGACGCGATCCTGGTGGACATGATCCGCCACCTGCCGCATGCCCAGGGCTACAGCGACTCCCGCGGCATTTTCTCGGCCCGCACCGCCGTCTCGCAGTACTACCAGACCCGCGGGATCCAGAACATCCACGTGGATGACATCTATCTCGGCAACGGCGTCAGCGAACTGATCACGATGTCGCTCATGGCCCTGCTCAACGACGGCGACGAGGTCCTGATCCCCACCCCGGACTACCCGCTGTGGACCGCTTCGGTTGCCCTGGCCAGCGGCAAGCCCGTGCACTACCTCTGCGACGAGGAATCCGGCTGGCAGCCCGACCTCGAGGACCTGGAAGCGAAGATCACGCCGCGCACCAAGGGCATCGTGGTCATCAACCCCAATAACCCCACGGGCGCGGTGTATCCGGAAGCGACGCTGAAGAAGATCGTCGCCCTCGCCGAGAAGCACGGCCTGGTGATCTTCGCCGACGAAATTTACGAGAAGATCCTCTACGAAGACGCGGTCCACGTGAACCTCGCCGCGCTCACGGGCGACGATGTCCTGTGCCTGACCTTCAGCGGGCTCTCCAAGGCCTACCGGGTCTGCGGCTTCCGGGCCGGCTGGATGGCCATCTCCGGGCCGAAAAAGGACGCCGCGGACTACCTCGAGGGCATCAACCTGCTGGCCAACATGCGCCTCTGCGCCAATGTGCCGGCCCAGCACGCCATCCAGACCGCCCTCGGCGGCTACCAGAGCATCAATGACCTGATCCTGCCCGGCGGACGGCTCCTGGAACAGCGGAACAAGGCCTACGACATGCTCAACGCCATCCCGGGCGTCAGCACGCAGCAGGCCCGCGGGGCCATGTACTTGTTCCCGAAGCTCGACCCTGAGGTCTATCACATCCGCGATGACGAGAAATTCGTCCTGGACCTGCTCCGCGAGCAGAAGATCCTCCTCTCCCACGGCCGGGCATTCAACTGGGTCCGGCCGGACCACTTCCGGATGGTGACGTTGCCCAACGTCAAGGACCTCGCGGAAGCGATCAACAGGATGGCGGACTTCCTGAGCCGGTACAAGGGGAACTAGGCTTCGGTCAGCAGCGCAACGGGGCTCTCGCCCCGCGCGGCCCGCGCTGCGCCAACCGGAAAGAGGCGTTGATGGCAGGCTCCGCGACATTCGATGACCACCCCTCAAAACTCCTGAAGGTCGGGAAGGGCTTTAGCCTGAAGGCGCTCGACCCCGAATCGACGCCCGGCTACGACGGCGAGAAGCCCGACGGTGAACAGCTGCTGGATGCGTTGGACGACAAACTCGCCCGGCTCCAGGAGCAGCTCTTCGCCGAGTCCCGGTTCGGCGGGACCAAAAGGATCCTGCTGATCCTGCAGGCCATGGACACCGCCGGCAAGGGCGGAATCGTCACGCACGTCATGGGCGCCATGAATCCGCACGGAGTCCAGCTGAAGTCCTTCAAGGCGCCCACTCAGGAGGAAAAGTCGTACGACTTCCTGTGGCGGATCGAGAAGGAAGTGCCGGCGGCCGGGATGGTGGGCGTCTTCGACCGCTCCCACTACGAGGACGTCCTGATTCACCGCGTCCACCGCTGGGCCAGCCCCGAGGAACTGGAGCGCCGCTACCGGGCCATCAACGAGTTCGAGGCCCGGCAGACGGGGGCCGGGACCAAGATCGTCAAGGTCATGCTGCACATCAGCCGCGACGAGCAAAAGCAGCGGCTCCTGGCCCGGCTGGACGACCCCGCCAAGCTCTGGAAGTACAGCGGCGGGGATCTGAAGGAGCGGGCCTTCTGGGCGGACTACATGGACGCCTACCAGAAGGCCTTTGACAAGACCAGCACGGAGCAAGCTCCGTGGCATGTGGTGCCGGCCAACAAGAAGTGGTACGCCCGCATCGCCGTGCAGCAGCTACTCCTGGAAGCCCTCGAGAGCCTGAAGCTGCAATGGCCGGTTCCGGATCTCGACGTCGACATGGAACGCGAACTGGTCCTGCGGTCCTGAACTGCTGACGTTGAAGGGGGCTCCTAGCCCTCTTCCGCCGCCTGGTCCCTCGCCGCGGCGAGCCGCTTGCGCGCACCTTCCAGCCACTGTTCGCAGCGCTTGGCCAGCGCCTCGCCGCGCTCCCACAGCGCGAGCGATTCCTCCAGGCTGGCGCCGCCGGCCTCCAGCTTGCTGACCACGCCGACCAGCTGTTCGCGGGCCTCCTCGTAGCTGAGCGCCTCGATGTCGGTGTTCGGGGATGATTCTGCTGCCATGTGGTTGCTCCTTGGTTGTCACGGTGTCTGGTGCCGCTGTGTCTGGTTGCGCGGTGTTTGGTTGCGCGGTGTTTGGTTGCGCGGTGTCGGGTTGCGCGGTGTTTGGTGTCGCGGTGCGGGTGGTTCGGGGATGATGGCGGTTCACGCGGAGCGGACCCGGCAGGGTCCGCAGGGTCACTCCTCGGCCGGTTCCTGGCCGCCGGTGGACTGCGCGGCGAACCGTCCGCCGGCCACCCGTACCGTGAGGTCCGTGCCGGCAGGCGCCTGCGACGGGTGCCGCACGACGTCCCGGCGGGTTCCCGGCGCGGTTGCGGCGTCGGCGAGCTGGACCACTGCGTAGCCGCGGTCCAGCGTCTTCTGCGGCGAGAGTGCGCGCACCTGGGCCTTGAGGTGGACCAGCTGGTCCGCGGCACGCACCACGGCGGTGCTGACGGCCGAGTGCGAGCGGACTTTGAGCCGTTCGAGGTCGTCGTGGCGCTGGCTGATCATGACGTCGGGGGACAGCAGCACCGGGCGGGAGCGCAGGGATGCCAGCCGGTCGACTTCGCGTTCCACAAGCCGGGTGACGCCGCGGCGGAGCTGATCGCGTGCCTGCCGGACCCGGGTGAGCTCCTCGGCGACATCCGGAACGATCCTCTTCGCGGCGTCGGTGGGCGTTGAAGCCCTGAGGTCTGCGACGTCGTCCAGGATCGGCCGGTCCGCCTCGTGCCCGATCGCGCTCACCACGGGGGTGGACGCGTCCGCGACCGCCCGGATGAGTTCCTCGTTGCTGAACGGCAACAGGTCCTCAAGGGCGCCGCCGCCGCGGGCGATGACGATGACGTCGACCACGGGGTGGGCGTCGAGCTCCCGCAAGGCCGCGATCACCTGGGCCACGGCGGTGTTGCCTTGGACCGCGACTTCGCGGATCTCGAATTCGACGGCCGGCCAGCGCAGGGCCGCGTTGCGCAGCACATCCTTCTTGGCGTCGGAGTCGCGTCCGGTGATCAGTCCGATCCGGTGCGGGAGCAGGGGGAGCCGTTTCTTGCGGGAGTCGGCAAAGAGGCCCTCGGCGGCAAGGGCCTGGCGCAGCCGCTCGATCCTCGCGAGGAGGTCGCCGAGCCCGACTGGCCGGATGTCCTTCACGGACATGTTCAGCCGGCCCGTCTTAAGCCAGAATTCGGCCTTGAGCAGTGCCACAACCCGGGAACCGCGTTCCAGCGGAGCGTTCTGGCGGTCCAGCACGGTGGTCCAGACCGACGCCGGCAGGGAGATTTCGGCGTCGATGTCGCGCAGCGTCAGGTAGGCGTTGCCGCCCCGCCGGTTGAGCTCGATCACCTGCCCCTCAACCCAAGCCGAGGGTGCGCGGTCGATGTGCATTTTGAGCTTCTGGGACAGCAGCTGCAGCGGCCAGGGGTTGTCCGGGCTGGTTTGGGCCGCGGTGGCCGGTAGCGTGGTGGCCGCCGCCGCGTCCTCAGGCATGCGTGGGCTCCGTGGCGGAGAGTGCCTCGTGGAGTGCCTTGTGCATATGCGTGCCTGTCCTTTGCTGCGTGCCCTTTACTGCATGTCCATTACCACCGGGACTGCCGGCGGCCCGCTCCCCGGCGGGTGAGGCCGGCCGGGAGCCGGAAGTTGTCGCCTTCAACTCTATCCATAGCTCTACCACCGGGGGCCGACTTTATGGCCACACCCGGACCCGCCATAGGATGGGAGGCATCCCAACGACCTCCTAGGAATCCCTTGCGCACTTTTGTCTCCGCCGCCGCCGTACTTGTCGGGCTCCTGATGGCCGCCGTCGCCGTTCCAGCCATGTGGGTGGAACGGAACATTGTCCAGGAAGACGGCTTTGTGGCCCTGACCGCGCCGCTGGGCAAGGACCCGGCGTTCCAGCAGCGGCTGGCGACGGCCGCCGTCGACAGCGTGGCCTCCGGTGCCAACATCCCCGATTTCCTTACGGAGCTTGCCCGGCCAGTCCTGGACAAGGCCGCACAGTCGCTCACCGGACTGCCCGGCTACTCCGACGCCTGGGCCGAAACGTTGCGCAGGAGCCACCGCCTCACGTTCGCGGACCCCAGTACGCTGCCGCCGGAAGCCGACGGCACCTCGTCGCTCACTTTGGATGTCGCACCGCTCGTGGGGCTTGTGGCGAAGCAGGTTTCCGACGCGACCACCCTCCCGCTGGAAACTCCCGGCCAGGTGCTGATCCAGATCGGCCAGTCCGACCAGCGCCAGCTGATCGAACGGGTCACCGTGTACGCCCCGATGGGCTACGCCGTCGCCGTCGGCGCGGGCATCGCCTTCGTGCTGGCGTTCGTTGCGGCCCGACGCCGGTGGACCGTCCTGGTCGGCATGGGCGCGGGAGCGCTGGTGCTCGCCGGGGCATGGAAACTGGCCAGTGATGCCGCCGGTGCCGCCGTCGCCGGGACCTCTAGCGGCAGCGATGTGGCAGAGCTCTTCAAGAACGAATTTGTTGCGGCCTGCTCGGCCAGCTTCGGCCAGTGGATCGTTTTTGCTGCCATTGCCGGGGCGGCCCTGCTGGTCACGGGCCTTGCTGTCCGCGTTGCCGGCGGCCGCAAACGGGCCAACTTTGAACACCGGTAGCATGGGAGCATGACCACCACCGCTGTTTCCGTTCCGATGCCATCCGTACCGCGCCGGCGGCGTTCACCGGAAGACGTCCTGGCGGCGGCCCCTGTCGCCGGTCCCAAGAAAGTCCTGCTGGCAGCCCCGCGCGGCTACTGCGCCGGCGTCGACCGTGCGGTCATCGCAGTGGAAAAGGCCCTGGAGCACTACGGCCCGCCCGTCTACGTCCGCAAGCAGATCGTGCACAACGTCCACGTGGTCAGCTCCCTGGAGGAGAAGGGCGCCATTTTCGTCGACGAAACCGACGAGGTCCCCGAAGGCGCCCTCGTGATCTTTTCCGCGCACGGCGTCTCGCCCGCCGTCGTCCAGTCCGCCGAGGACCGCGGCCTGCGCACCATCGACGCGACGTGCCCGCTCGTGACCAAGGTGCACCGCGAAGCCGTCCGGTTCGCCAAGGATGATTTCGACATCCTGCTGATCGGCCACGACGGCCATGAGGAAGTGGAAGGCACCGCCGGTGAGGCGCCCGAGCACATCCAGATCATCAACGGCCCGCATGAGGTCGACAAGGTCACGGTCCGCGACCCGGAGAAGGTCATCTGGCTGTCGCAGACCACCCTCAGCGTGGATGAAACCATGGAGACGGTCCGGCTCCTCAAAGAGCGGTTCCCCACCTTGCAGGATCCGCCCAGTGACGACATCTGCTACGCCACCACCAACCGCCAGGTGGCCATCAAGAAGATCTCACCCCAAGCGGACCTCGTGATCGTGGTGGGCTCGGCCAACTCGTCGAACTCAGTGCGCCTTGTGGAGGTGGCGCTGGAATACGGCGCCAAGGCCTCCTACCGGGTCGACTTCGCCAACGAGGTCGACGAGACCTGGTTCGAGGGCGTCGCCACGGTGGGCGTGACCTCGGGGGCCTCAGTCCCGGAAGTGCTCGTCAAGGACGTGCTGCGGCTCCTGGCCGACTACGGCTACGGATCGGTCGAGGAGGTTGTCACGGCGGAGGAAGACCTCCTGTTCTCCCTGCCGAAGGAGCTCCGGGCCACCCTGAAGCAGGCCGGCGACGTCTCCCGCGCCCTCGGCGGCCGTGGCACCCGTCCCGAACACTCCTAGGCAGCCGACTCCTCTGACTCGTCACGGGGCTGCAGTTCCGGGGCAGCGACTGCCCGCGGCGTGACTTCGACGGCCGGGGGAGTCGTCAGGCCCGTGGCTTCGAGGGCGTTCAACTTCCTGGCGGTAGGCAGGACCCGGGCTTCAAGGGTCCCGACCATGGAGTTATACCGCTCCACCGAAGTCTTCAGCGAGGACCCGAGTTTGGTGACGTTCTCGCCGAGCGTGCCCATCCGGTCGTAGAGCTGCCGCGCGAGCTCGAAGAGCTCGCGCGCACTGTCGGTCAGCACGTCCTGCCGCCACGTGAACGCCACAGACTTCAGCACGGCCAGCAACGTCCCGGGCGAGGCCAGGACCACGTTCCTGGACAGGGCATAGTCCAGCAACGCCGGGTCCGCCGAGAGGGCGGCGGCCAGAATGGACTCCGCCGGAAGGAAGCAGACCACGAGCTCCGGCGAGTTGCCGGGGACGTCCCAGTACTTCTTGCCGCCCAGCGAATCCACATGGGCCTTCAGGGCCTTGGCATGGGCGGCGAGGTGCGCCTGCTGACTGCCGGGCAGCTGCGTGGACTGCTGGCCCGCCGGAGACGCGCCGAGATCCTGGGCGGCCAGATAGGACGCCAGCGGCACTTTCGCGTCGACGACGATCTGCTTGTCGCCGGGCAGCTGCACCACGAGGTCAGGCCGGAGGCTGCCGTCCGATCCGGAACTGTGGGGGCCGCTGTGGACCTGTTCGTGGAAATCAACGTGCCGCAGCATGCCTGCTGCCTCCACCACGCGGCGCAACTGGACCTCGCCCCACTGGCCGCGGGCGCTGTTTGAGCGCAGGGCGGACTCCAGCGCATGCGTGGACCGCAGCAGTTGCTCGTCTGACAGGCGGGCCTCCTGCAGCTGCTGGGCCAGCTGGCCGTACTGTTCCAGCCGGTCGCGCTCGAGCAGGGAGACCTGCTGCTGCACGGCCGTGAGTTTTTCCGCCACCGGTGCCAGCGCACGGAGCACACTGCCGTCCTGGTTCCGGGAGTCGCCCAGTTCCCGGTTCTGGGCAGCCAGAAGGCGCCGCTCGGCGTCGGCCGCGGCGAACTGCGAGCTGACCTCGGACAGGCGCGCGGAGACGCCGTCGAAGTCCTGTTCCACGGCGAGGTAGCGCCGGCGGAGCGGGACGTAGACAACGGCGGCGCCCGCAACGGCGCCCAATAGCAGCATGAACAGGGCAAGAATCAGTGCGAAAGCATCCATGACTTCACTGTGGCATGCACCTGTGACAGTTTTGGTTTCGACGCCCTGAAGGCGCCCGGAACTGCCTCCAACCGGGCCCGCACCAGGCTCGCACCGGCGCCCGTGCCGGGCCCCGCACTGGGCCCCGCACTGGGCCCCGCGCCGGCCGCCGCAGCGATCACCAGCCCGGGCGGGTAGAATATATGCTCGTGGCACTTACTATTGGCATCGTCGGACTGCCCAACGTCGGCAAATCAACCCTTTTCAACGCACTGACCCGGAACCAGGTCCTCGCGGCGAACTACCCGTTCGCCACGATCGAGCCCAACATCGGCGTCGTGAACCTGCCGGATGCCCGGCTTGAAAAGCTGGCCGGCATCTTCGGCTCCCAGCGCCTGCTGCCGGCCGCCGTGTCCTTCGTGGACATCGCCGGCATCGTCAAGGGCGCATCCGTTGGCGAAGGCCTGGGCAACCAGTTCCTCGCCAACATCCGCGAGGCCGAGGCCATCGCGCAGGTTGTCCGCGTGTTCGATGACCCGGACGTTATCCACGTCGACGGCAAGGTCGATCCCCGCTCCGACATGGAGACGATCAACACCGAACTGATCCTGGCCGATCTGCAGACCATCGAAAAGGCCATCCCCAGGATCGAAAAAGAAGTCAAGATCAAGAAGCGCGATGCGGCCGAGCTGGCAGCCATCCTGGCGGCCCAGGCCGTGCTGGAACGCGGCGACACCATCTTCTCGTCCATCAAGAGCGACAAGCTGGAGATGGAGCACCTCAAGGAGCTCGGCCTGTTGACGGCCAAGCCCTTCATCTACGTCTTCAACGCCGACGAGGGCATCCTGGGCAGCCCGGAGAAGCAGGCGGAACTGCGCGCCCTCGTGGCCCCGGCGGACTCCATCTTCCTGGACGCCAAGCTCGAATCCGATCTGGTGGAGCTCGACGAGGCGGAAGCGCGCGAGATGCTGGAAATGAACGGCCAGGATGAATCCGGGCTGGACCAGCTGGCCCGCGTCGGCTTCCACACCCTGGGACTGCAGACCTACCTCACGGCCGGTCCCAAGGAAACCCGCGCCTGGACCATCCGCCAGGGCGACACCGCCCCGCAGGCGGCCGGCGTGATCCACTCCGATTTCCAGCGCGGCTTCATCAAGGCCGAGGTGGTCTCCTTCGATGACCTCATCGAGGCGGGCTCCATGGCCGAGGCGAAGGCCCGCGGCAAGGTCCGGATCGAAGGCAAGGAATACATCATGGCCGACGGCGATGTGGTGGAATTCCGTTTCAACGTCTAACGTCCGCCGCCCGGCAGCGTGGTAATTCTGCCAAGTAATTAACGATTAACTGGAGGGCCTCGATTTTCGGATCGGGGCTTTTCCTGTTTGCGGCTCTTTTATCCCTTTGTTACGCCGCCGTCAACGTTTTTGTGTAAAGCTGCTCTTGCGGAACCTGTCCAATGTTGCAGCTCGGTAACGAACTTTACAGTGAGTCAACTTTGGTGGCTCTCAGTGGCCTTTCGGGTTTACGCTTCATGCCATGTGAGACGGGCCACACTGCCGCTGGGGGAGTGTGGACGTCTGTCTGGCGCTTCCGGCGCCGGTCTCACCCACACCACAGAAACAAGGAGGCGGAATGCGCTTGGGTCGTATTTCCAAAGCAGTGGGCGTGGCAGCAGCAGCTGCCATCGCCCTCAGCGCCTGCGCAGGCAACAGCGGCGGGACAACCCCGACCACCGCGGCCGCAGCAAGCAAGCAAGGCGGATCGGCGACGGTCGTTGAGGTCAACGCGTTCAACACGTTCAACCCGAACACGGCCGACGGCAACACTGACATCAACTCGAAGGTCAGCTACGCCACGCACTCGGGCTTCTTCTACATCGACAACAAGCTCAACGTTGTCCGCAACGAGAAGTTCGGCAAGATGGAAAAGGTCTCCGACGATCCGCTGACGGTCAAGTACACCATCAACGACGGCGTGAAGTGGTCAGACGGCACTCCCGTCACGGCAGCCGACCTTGTGCTGCAGTGGGCGGCTTTCTCCGGCTACTACAACGACGCTGATGCCGACGCGAAGACCGGAACGTCTTACTTCTCCTACGCCGGTGACCCCACCGGTATTGGCCTCACCGACTTCCCGGAACTCGGTGACGACGGCCGCAGCATGACCCTGAAGTACTCCAAGCCCTTCGCGGACTGGGAAATCGCCATTGGTGGCCCCGGTGTTGACATCCCGGCCCACGTCCTCGCCAAGAAGGCAGGACTGGCCGACACCAAGGCATTCATCGACCTCCTCAAGGGCATGCCCCGCGGCGACTCCAAGGCCCCGAAGCCGGCGAACGCGCAGCTGAAGGCCATGGCGGACATGTGGAACACCGGCTTTGACACCAAGACCCTGCCGGCCGATCCGAGCCTCTACCTCTCCAATGGCCCGTTCATCGTCAAGAGCGTCAACCAGGACCAGTCCCTGACCATGGTCAGGAACCAGGACTACAACTGGGGTCCGGAAGCCAAGCTGGACGAAATCACCGTCCGCTACATCGGTGAGGCACCCGCCCAGGTCCAGGCACTCAAGAACGGCGAAGCCGACATCATCGCCCCGCAGGCATCCGCCGATACCGTGGAGCAGCTGAAGGCACTCGAAAGCCAGGGCGTGACGGTCGACGTCGGCAACCAGCTTGCGTACGACCACATCGACCTGAACTACTCGGGCCCGTTTGCCGACAAGAACGTCCGCGAGGCGTTCATGAAGTCCGTCCCGCGCGCGGACATCGTCGACAAGATCGTCAAGAAGCTTGACCCGAAGGCCGCACCGCTTGACTCCCAGCTCTTCGTTCCGGACCAGGCCCCGTACGCCGACTCCGTGAAGAACAACGGGTCCTCCGCCTACCAGGGTGTGGACATCGAGGGCGCCAAGAAGCTCCTCAACGGTGCCACCCCCGAAGTTCGCATCATGTACAACAAGGACAACCCCAACCGTGTCGACGCCTTCTCCCTGATCAGCGAGTCCGCCACCAAGGCCGGCTTCAAGATCGTTGACGGCGGCCTCGGCAAGTCCGACTGGGGCAAGGCCCTCGGCGACGGCAGCTACGACGCGACCATCTTCGGCTGGAGCAACTCCGGTGTCGGCGTGTCCGGCGTCCCGCAGATCTTCAAGTCCGGCAACGACTCGAACTTCAACCAGTTCAGCGACCCGGCAGCGGACAAGCTGATGGACGAACTGATTGTCACCACCGACAAGAGCAAGCAGGACGGCCTCGTCCAGCAGATCGACAAGATGATCTGGGATTCGGCCTACGGCCTGCCGCTCTTCCAGTCGGTTGGCGTGGACGCCTACAGCGACCGCATCACCGGCGTGAAGTACATGCCGAACCAGACCGGCGTTTGGTGGAACTTCTGGGAATGGGCACAGAAGTAGCCCGCGACCCCAAGTAACACTGCTGGAAAGGCGTCGGGACCACAGCTTCTTCGGTCCCGGCGCCTTTCTGGCGATATCCTAGCGATGTCGTGGTCCCGCTGCCACATTGGCGGGAACCGGCCAAACTCCGCGACCGGTCCGGGCAATCCCTGGACCCGAATTCCGAGGTTCTATTTCAATGGTGACCTACATCTTCCGGCGGCTCGTGACTGCCGCCCTCATCCTTCTCGGCGCGTCCTACTTCGTGTATCTCCTGACAGCGGCGTCCGGTGATCCCCTCGAGGAATTCCGCGCCAGCAACTCCCCGCAAAAGCAGCAGCTCATGGACGCCAGAACCGAGCTCCTGCAGCTGGACACCCCGGCCCCGCTGCGGTACTTCAAATGGTTCGGCGGCGCAGTCCAGTGCCTCGTTCCGTTCGCCAACTCCTGTGACCTCGGGAAAAACATCGCCGGCCAGCCCATCACCGAGGCCCTCGGCTTCGCGCTCGTGCAGACCCTGACCCTCGTCACGGCGGCAACGGTGCTCGCCATCCTGATCGGCATCACCCTGGGCATCATCACCGCCCTGCGGCAGTACAGCACCCTGGACTACGGGGTGACGTTCATGGCCTTCCTGTTCTTCTCCCTGCCGATCTTCTGGGTCGCCGTCCTGCTCAAGGAATTCGGCGCCATCGGCTTCAACAACTTCCTGCGGAACCCCGACGTGCCGCTGCCCGCGGCCCTCGGGATCGGCGTCGTCGTCGGCGCAATAACAGCCGTCGCGGCGGGCGGGCCCATGCGGCGCCGGCTGCTGGCCGGCGGCGTCGCCTTCGCCTTCGTCGCCGCCGTGCTCATCTACTTCTCCGCCACCGAATGGTTCAAGGCCCCGGGCCTGGGTCCCGTGGTCATCGCCATCGCCGGTGCAGGCATCGCCTTCGCCGTGACCCTGCTCTCCGCCGGGCTGAAAAACCGCAAAGCCCTGCAGTCGGCGCTCATTGCCGTCGGCGTCGGCGTCGTGCTGTACTTCCTCCTTCAGCCGCTGCTCAACGAGGCCACGTTCGTGATGATCGTGCTGCTGGCGGTCGCGTTCGTCCTGATCGGCATGGGCATCGGCTACCTGGTGGGCGGCTACGACCGCGGGCAGTCCATGCGGGCAGCGGGAATCACCTCGTTCCTCGTCGGTGTCCTGATCCTGCTGGACCGGTACATGCAGGCGTGGCCCAGCTACTTCAACAACAGCCGTGTGCGCGGCCGGCCGATCGCGACCATCGGTGCCAGCACGCCGAACATCCAGGGCGACTTCTGGGTTCTGGGCCTTGACTCCTTTACCCACCTGATCCTGCCCACCCTGGCCCTGATCCTCATTTCACTGGCCAGCTACACGCGGTTCACCCGGGCCTCGATGCTGGAAATCATGAACATGGACTACATCCGCACGGCCCGGGCCAAAGGCCTCAGCGAGCGGACCGTTATTATGCGCCATGCCTTCCGCAACGCCCTGATCCCGATCGCCACGATCGTGGCCTTCGACATCGGGGCATTGATCGGCGGTGCCGTCATCACCGAAACCGTCTTCTCGGTCCGCGGCATGGGCTTCCTCTTCCTGGACGGGATCGCGCATACCGATCCCAACCCGGTCATGGGGGTCTTCATCTGCGTGGCCATCACGGCCATGGTCTTCAACCTCATCGCGGACCTGGCCTACTCCGCACTGGATCCGCGCGTAAGGGTAAAAGCATGAGCCAGCAGGAAGAAATCATGGCCGAAGACGCTTCGCGGATATCAGCCGCTGCCGGCATCGAGCCGATCATCGAGGCCAAGGGCCTCAGCCAGGGCCAGATCGTCCGGAAGCGGTTCCTCGGACACTCCGGCGCCATCATAGGCCTCGTGGTCTTCGCCTTCATCTTTGTCCTGGCGTTCACCTCGGTGGGCTACCTGGGCATCCCGGGCTGGTGGAAGTACACGCACGAGGAAGTCTCCCCGCTGGTCAACGACGGCGCACCGACCCTCTCGTTGTGGCCGCTGGCCTGGGGCGAGCATCCCTTCGGCCAGGACCGGATCGGCCGCGACGTCTTCGCCATGACCATGCGCGGCGCGCAGCAGTCCATCACCATCATGATCGTGATCGGCCTCATCGCCGGCCTGATCGGCGTCGTGGTCGGGGCCATCTCCGGCTACTTCCGCGGCTGGGCCGAGGCCGTCCTGATGCGCCTGACCGACGTCATCATCATCATTCCCGCCCTGCTCCTGGCCGCCGTCATGGCCGCACTCGCCGGCCGGCGGGACCAGGGCAGCTGGTTCGCCTCCTTCGCCAGCACCAACGGCGTGCTGGCCCTCGGAATCTTCCTGGGCCTGATCAGCTGGGTCAGCCTGGCCCGGCTGATGCGCGGGGAATTCCTGTCCCTGCGCGAACGGGAGTTCGTGGATGCGGCCCGGATTTCCGGCGCCAGCAATGCCAGGATCATCTTCAAGCACATCCTGCCCAACGCCGTCGGCGTGCTGATCGTCAACGTGACCCTGACTATGTCCGCGGCGATCCTGACCGAGACGGCGCTGAGCTACCTCGGCGTCGGCGTCAAGGCACCTGACACGTCCCTGGGCCTGCTCATCTCGCAGAACCAGCAGGCCTTCGCCACCCGGCCCTGGCTGTTCTGGTTCCCGGGTATGTTCATCGTGCTCATCTGCCTCAGCATCAACTTCATCGGCGACGGACTGCGGGACGCCTTTGACCCGCGGCAGAAGAAGTTCAACGCCAAGAAGGCGAAGGACCACGGCGGTCCCGCGGTGCAGGCAAGCGCCGGCACCGGCCTCGACGCTTCCGCGCCCGGGGACCCCCGGCACGAGGGATTCCGGCCCGGCGGCCCGGCTGACGGAACACAGGGACCGTAGATGCCGGCCCCTTGCAGGTCCGTGCTAGCTGGCGGTCACCGCCAGGTAGCTCGCCGCCAGGAGCAGTACGACGGCGCCAATCGCCACCCAGCGGACGGTGACAGTCGCTGTGCCGGGTGCGTCGCCGGCGGCGAGCTGCCCGCCTTCCACCAGCTCATGCCACCGGGCCCGCACCAGCATGGCAGCCTGGCCGGAGTCCGTGGTCTTCAAGTCACCGGGCCGGACCGACTTGCCGGGGCCGTAGGTGGTTGCCGGCAGGCCGTGGAGGTCTTCCGGACGGGCGTGGCGGCCGCCCCAGATGCCGGGGGCGGGCGCGGCCCAGGACGTGTAGCTCTTCTCGGCCGTGACCAGCGTGAGGGCAAAGCGGGTATCGACGTGCACCAGCGCGGCCCACGGGACCTCAATGGAGCGGAACGGATTTTCCAGGGTGACGCCGGCGTCGTGGACCACCACGGACGGCATCCAGAACAGTTGCCAGCCCATGAAGGCAATAAAGGCCAGCGGGGCGATGCCTGCCAGTCCCCCCGGACCTGCCATGAGGACCGTAACCACGACGCCGAACGCGGCCACCGCCCAGGACAGCCAAGCGAACCATTTGTTGGTTCGTGCTTTGAAGACTTCAACATTTCCGGCGTGCGGCGCAGAGCTCATGCCCCCCATAATTCAGTATTCCGAGCCGCAGCACTAATCCCCGGTGTACCGACGGCCCGGCGGAAGGATAGCCCATCATGACTGACTTCATCACCCTCGATCCGCCGGCGTCACCCGCGCCCGGTAGAGGTGAAACCGTCCTGGAGGTCCGGGACCTTAGCGTGGATTTCGGCGTGGACAAGAAATGGGTCCCGGCCGCGATCGGCCTGAACTACGAGGTGCGGGCCGGTGAAGTGCTCGCCATTGTGGGGGAGTCCGGGTCCGGGAAGAGCGCCAGTTCTATGGCGCTGCTGGGCCTGCTTCCCAGTAACAGCCGTGTGACAGGAAGTGTCAAGCTCGCGGGCCGTGAGCTGCTGGGGACCAATGAGGCCAACATCCGCGCAGTGCGCGGCAAGGACGTCGCGGTGATCTTCCAGGAGCCGATGACGGCCCTGAATCCGGTTTACACCGTGGGGTCGCAGATTGTGGAAACTGTGCGTCTGCACAATGAAGTCTCGCCGGAAGAAGCCAGACTGCGGGCCCTGCACATGCTGGAACTTGTCGAACTGCCCGATCCGGAGAAGGCCTTCCGGTCCTACCCGCACCAGCTCTCCGGCGGCCAGCGCCAGCGCGCCATGATCGCACAGTCGCTTTCCTGTGACCCGAAGCTGCTCATCGCCGATGAGCCCACCACCGCCCTCGACGTGACCGTCCAGGCCGAAATCCTTGACCTCATGCGCAACCTGCGGAACAAACTGGACAGCGCCATCGTGCTCATCACTCACGACATGGGGGTGGTGGCCGACCTCGCCGACCGGATCGCCGTCATGCGCAGGGGCCTCATCGTGGAGACGGGGACGGCAGCGCAGATCTTCCACAACCCGCAGCACGAATACACCCAGGCGCTGCTGGCTGCGGTCCCGCACCTGGGCCAGGGCAGTGCCGCTTCCGCGGCGGACGTGGACGTCACCGCCGCGCTTGCCGCCGCGACCCACGCCGAGATCCTCTCCATTCCGGAAGACGAGCTGATCCGGCGGGAGCGCGAAAACGCCGCCGCACTGGCCGCGGCCGAGGCGGCCAAGCCGAAGGGCGAGCCGGTTCTGGAGCTCAGCGACGTCGCCATTGAGTACCCGAAGCAGGGCCGCGTGCCGGCCTTCCGGGCCGTGGAAGGGGCAAACCTGGTCATCTATCCCGGACAGGTGGTTGGCCTCGTCGGCGAGTCCGGTTCGGGCAAGACCACGATCGGCCGGGCCGCCGTCGGCCTTCTGCCGGTGGCGGCGGTCGAGCATGCGCTGCAACACGTCGACCTGTGGACGGATGTGCTCCACACTCGTGAAGGTGACCTGGATCTCGTCCAGCAGTGGCTCGTCGAGCTTCTTGGGCTGCGCGATCAGGCTGGTGGAGAGCGGCATCATCACGTCGCCGCTCCGGTCTTCGATGTCGATGCCCTCCATGTCGGTCTCGCCGCCGCTGCCCGTGCGGCGGACAAGCCCGTCATCGTCATGGTTGGCAGCGCCGACGAGGCGGAGCGGTTCCGGGCGATGGGCGCGAGCGCCTTCATCGTCGCCTCCGGCGGCGCCCGTGGTGTGACGGCTGCAACCCTCATCGCGCTGGGCCAGAAGGCGCCGGGGACGCGGTTCGCCCTGCTGGGCCGCAGCCGCCTCGAAGCCGATCCGTGCCCGACCGCGGAGAACGACGCGGCCATCAAGCGCGCGCTGCAGATTCCGCTGGAAGACGACATTCTCGGTCATCTGGCTGCATTGCCCGCCGACGTTGCGGCCGCCAAGCACGCGTGGCTGTTGGAGCACGAGCGCGAGCTGGCCATCGCCTCACGACCGGCGACAGGCGCTGTCGAACTGGTACGCGAACTGGCCGGGCGCGGTTACCGGCTGGGTGTTCTCACGCGCAACGCCCGCGAGCTGGCCCACGTGACGCTAGAAGCCATCGGCATTGCAGACTGTTTCGCCGTCGAAGACGTCCTCGGACGTGACGAGGCGCCACCCAAACCCGACCCCGGTGGTCTGCTCAAACTTGCTCAGGCCTGGAACGTTGCCCCCGCTGAGATGGTGATGGTGGGCGACTACCAGTTCGACCTGGCCTGCGGCAAAGCGGCCGGCGCGCGCACCGTGCTGGTCAACCTGCCCGAAAATCCATGGCCGGACCTCACCGATTGGCATGCCGAAGACTGCCGAGTGCTGAAGACGAGGATCGGCGCGGGTGCTTGACGGAAGATAACGCCGCAGCATTTCCGTGGACCAACCTGCAGGAGGCCTGGTCGGGAAGTCGGGTAATGTCCGCGATTCCGTTGTGGGCGTGAGCCAACTGTCTTTAACGCCCCTTTCGATCAGCAGCGTAACGCCCGACGCCTTCCCGGCTAAAGCCGGTCCTACGAAGAGGTCGCAGCGTCGGTAGGACCGGCTTCAGCCGGGAAGAGGCCGGTGCAGACTGTGGAGATGCAGCGGTTGAAAACAACTCTTCGCGGGCAAGCGCGCTCCTACGGTTCGGAGGCTTGGCCGAGAAGTCGGGTAATTCCGCAATACCGTTGTGGGCGTGAGCCAACTGTCTTTAACGCCCCTTTCGATCAGCAGCGTAACGCCCG
>ENA-OWNT01002589-OWNT01002589.1-seawater-metagenome-genome-assembly--contig:-NODE-2589-length-18656-cov-3.200657_pt1 | contig 18656 bp, 19 predicted proteins | sample MGYA00238136_ERZ651165 | MGnify/ENA primary metagenome ERZ651165 (study PRJEB26861, sample SAMN08777766) | seawater metagenome | isolation source: coastal seawater | place: USA: Florida | collected...
ATCTTCTTTCGGCAAATACGCGACTCTACCCGGCCACCGCCCGCAGCAGACGTTTGCGCGCCGGGGGAATCGCCCCGATTTCGAGCCCGGTAAACACGTGGAGGGTGTTCAGCTGCCGGTCCACCACGGCGTGATCGCTGACCCAGCCGCCCATCATCAGGTAGGTGCGCAGCAGCGGCGGCATCCGCAGCATGGCCTTCTTCGCGTCGGGCTTGCGCCGCAGACGTGCGGCATAGCGGAAGACCTCGCCCGCCTTGACCTTGGGCCACCAGCGTTTGGGCGCGAGGTGGCGGGCCTTGAGCATGGCGAAGGCGTCGAGATAGTCCTCGGTCTCGGTTCCGGCGAAGGAGGAGCAGCCGAACAGCATGCCGATGCCGTTGTCGTCGACGAATCCGGTCATCGCGCCCCAGGCGACGCGCAGGATGTCGGGGTCCTTCCAGTCGGGGTGGATGCAGAAGCGGCCCATCTCGACCATGCGGCCCTCGAACCCGGCAAGCGCCTCGAGCCCGTAGAACTGCGCGGAGTAGCTGCGGCCGACCTCTGCCCCGCCTTCGAGCACCAGCATCCGGAAGCAGCAGACCAGTGTGCCGCTGCGCACCTCGTGCACCAGCACATGCGCGCATTCGCGGTCAAAACGGTCGCGGTCGGGGCCGGTGGTGCGGAAGGCCAGCGTGCGCAGGGCCTGCGCCGCGGCGAGGTCCTCGGCGGTCTCCGCCAGCCGCGCGCTGTAGCGGCCTCTGGTCAGAAGGGACATCTTGCGCAACATGGGGCCTCCACGAGACGATACCTGTTACAGTAGGTCTGCGGCCTTCTACGCACAAGTTATGACAGGGGCATGACCCGGAAGAGGCGCGGCGTGACCGCCGCGCGCCGCCTTACTCCTGGGCGAAATCGCCGGGGTTGATGCGCCCGATGTTGCGCAGCAGCTGCTGGATGAAGGTACGGTCGGATTCGCCGTTGTCGGTGACCCGGTGCTCCAGCGGGATCACCCGGCCGTCCTCGAGGCCGTAACGCTCGACCCCGCTGACCACGCCGCGGCTGTCGAAGCTGATCGCCACCAGTTCGCGGTTTACCAACTTGGGCTCGGTGGCGCCGTAATAGCGCATCCGGCTGGCAATGTAGTAATAGCCGCTGTCCTTGAGGACGCCCGAGGCACCGGGCGAGCCGATGGCCTGGAACACGGTCTCGCGGGTGTCCTTGCCGACCTGGATCTCGGACAGTTCCGACGGGGTGGGCACATAACCGAATTTGCGGTAGGTGGAGATACAGGCCGTGCAGGTCAGGGCCACCAGTCCCATCAGCACCATGCGGCGCACCACGGTCCACGAAGTCACGATACCACTCATTCTTGCCCTCTTGCCTTGGCCTTGACCGGCTTCTATCCCGATTAGCGGCTCCGCGCCACCGGTTCAAGAAACGAAAGTTCCGCCATGCCCACCACCCAGCCCTTCCGGGTCGCCGACCTGGCGCAGAACAGGTCAACCGCCTTCGAACTCCGCCCCGATGCGGCGGAGCTGTCAGCCCTCGCCGAGGAGCTTGGGCTTCTCGGGCTGCGCAAGCTCTCCTTCTCCGGCCAGATCGCCGGTCAGGGGCGCCGCGACTGGGTTCTGACCGGGCAGCTTGGCGCGACAGTCGTGCAGCCCTGTGTGGTGACGCTGGAGCCGGTGACAACCCGGATCGACACCGAGGTCACGCGGACCTACCTGGCCGAGATGCCCGAGCCCGAGGGCGAGGAAGTCGAGATGCCGGAAGACGACACGCAGGAGCAGCTGGGGTCGGTCATCGACCCCGGTCAGGTCATGGTCGAGGCGCTGGCCCTTGCATTGCCGCTCTATCCGCGCAAGGAAGGGGTCGGATCGGGCGACGCGTCCTTTGCAGGTCCGGGCATCACGCCCATGACCGACGAGGAGGCCAAGCCCTTTGCCGGCCTGGCAGCGCTTCGCGACTCGCTGAAGAAGGAGGAGTAGACCTTCGCGGCACTACCGCGACGGAACGTCCCGCCAAAAAGCGCTTGCACGGAACGGGATTCGCAGTATTTTCGCGCGCTCATCGGATTTTTGGTTGGACAACGCGGGGCCTTGGCCCTAAACGCACGTCACGCCGCGACACGCGCCCGAAGAATGGAAACACAAGTCGCCGGGACCGCCCGCCGACGTAACGAGATAAAGGTTGAGACATGGCTGTCCAACAGAACAAAGTATCGAAATCGCGCCGCAACAACCGCCGCGCACATGACGCCCTGGTTGCGGCAAACCCCAACGAATGCCCTAACTGTGGCGAGCTGAAACGCCCGCACCACATCTGTGCATCCTGCGGCCACTACGATGACAAAGAGATCGTAGCGCAGGCGGAAGAAATCGACCTGGACGAAGACGCGGCATAAATTAAGGCGGCGGGCCATCCTACAATGACAGCCCAGCCTGAACAGCCGACTTCCCAGGCCGATACGTCCGACGGCCGTATCATCATATCGGTCGACGCCATGGGTGGCGATGCCGGTGCAACCACCGTCATCGCCGGCATGGACGAATCCGCACGCAAGAACCCGAACATCGGGTTTGTCCTGCACGGCCCCCGGGCCGAGCTGGAACCCCTCGTCTCGCGCAGGCGCAGCCTCGCGGGGCGCGTAAGCTATTGTGACGCCGCCGACGTGGTGACGATGGAGGACAAGCCGAGCCAGGTGGTCCGCCACGGCAAGGGCACCTCCATGTGGTCGGCCATCGAGTCGGTCCGGACGGGTGAGGCCAAGGCCGCCGTGTCCTGCGGCAATACCGGCGCGCTGATGGCGCTGTCGATGATCCGGCTCAGGCGCCTGCCCGGCGTGAACCGTCCCGCCATTGCCATTCTCTGGCCCTCGCGCAATCCGCAGGGGTTCAACGTCATGCTCGACGTGGGCGCCGATGTGCGCGCCGACGCGCAGGACCTGCTGCAGTTCGCCCTGATGGGCACCTCCTACGCCCGCAACGGCATGAACCTTGCCCGCCCCCGCATCGGCCTGCTGAACGTGGGCACCGAGGAGCACAAGGGTCGGCAGGAGCTGAAGGACGCCCATGCGCTGATCTCGCGCGTGGCCGAGAGCAGCAGCTTTGACTTCGTGGGATTCGTCGAAGGCACGGACCTTGCCGGTGATGTCGCCGACGTGATCGTGACCGACGGGTTTACCGGCAACGTGGCGATCAAGACGGGCGAAGGCACCGCCGGGATGATCGGCGACGCGCTGCGCGAGGCGTTCCAGTACTCGCCCCTGTCGCGGCTGGCATCGATTCTCGCCATCACCTCGCTGCGCCGCCTGAAGAAGCGGATCGACCCGCGCCGGGTGAACGGCGGGGTGTTTCTGGGGCTGAACGGCACCATCGTGAAATCGCATGGCAGCGCCGACGCCACGGGCGTTTCGGCCGCCATCAAGCTGGCCTTCCGGCTGGCCGAGTCGGGCTTCAGCGAAAAACTCGCAGCGCGGGTTGCATCCGCCGCCGAGCTTTCACAAGATGCCGCAAAATTCGGCGAAACGGACGCCGGCGATGAAAAAGAAGGACAGGCATGACCACGCGAGCGGTTGTTATCGGAGTAGGCCACTATCTCCCTGAGCGGGTGGTCCCCAATTCTGAGTTCGAAGCGACCCTCGACACGACCGACGAATGGATTCGCACGCGCTCGGGAATCGAGCGCCGGCACTTTGCCGCCGAGGGCGAGACGACCTCGCAGATGGCCGCCAACGCCGCACGTGCCGCTCTGGCCGATGCCGGGATCGGCGCGGACCGGATCGACACCATCATTGTCGCCACCTCAACCGCCGACCTGACGTTTCCCTCGGCTGCTACCATGGTGCAGGCCGAGCTGGAGATGGAGACCGGCTTTGCCTTTGACGTGCAGGCCGTCTGCGCCGGGTTCATCTACGCCCTCGCCAACGCCAATGCCCTGATCGCCTCCGGTCAGGCCGAGCGGGTGCTGGTGATCGTGGCCGAGACCTTCAGCCGGATCATGGACTGGAGCGACCGGTCGACCTGCGTTCTCTTCGGTGATGGCGCCGGGGCCCTCGTGCTGGAGGCCCGCCCGGGCGGCGGCACCTCGGACGACCGGGGCATCCTCGCCACCGACCTGCACTCCGACGGGCGCTACAAGGACCTGCTGTATGTCGACGGCGGGGTTTCGACCCAGTCGACCGGGCACCTGCGGATGCAGGGCAACCAGGTCTTCCGCCACGCGGTCGAGAAGCTCGCCTCCACCGCCAACATCTCTCTCGGCAAGGCCAACCTGACGAGCGAGGACGTGGACTGGATCGTACCGCATCAGGCCAACATCCGGATCATCCAGGGCACCGCCAAGAAGATGGGCCTGCCGATGGACAAGGTCGTCGTCACCGTGCAGGATCACGGGAACACCTCGGCGGCCTCCATTCCGCTGGCCCTGTCGGTCGGAAAGCAGCGCGGCCAGATCAAGGAAGGCGACCTGATCGTCACCGAAGCGATCGGCGGCGGGCTTGCCTGGGGCTCTGTCGTCCTGCGCTGGTAATTCCTGCGCGGCATAGCAGTGCCTTTAAGGTAGCCCGCAAATCATTGACATTGACAGTTAATTTGCGCTGGCCCTATGCTGACCCGAAACAGCAGAGGGGGAAGTTATGAGTGAGAAGACTCTGACACGCATGGATCTGAGCGAAGCCGTCTTTCGCGAAGTCGGCCTCTCCCGCAACGAAAGTGCGCAGCTGGTCGAGAGCATGCTGGAACACATGTCCGACGCGCTGGTACGGGGCGAGCAGGTCAAGATCTCGTCCTTCGGCACTTTCAGCGTGCGTGACAAGTCGGCCCGCGTCGGCCGAAACCCCAAGACCGGCGAAGAAGTTCCGATCCAGCCCCGCCGCGTCCTGACCTTCCGCCCGTCCCACCTCATGAAGGACCGTGTTGCCGCCGGCAACAAGAAGTAAACGGGACCGCGTGTCATGAGCAAATCGCCCGACGCCTTTCGCACCATCAGCGAAGTCGCGGACTGGCTGGGCGTTCAGGCCCATGTCCTGCGGTTTTGGGAAAGCAAGTTCACCCAGGTCAAACCCGTGAAGCGCGCCGGTGGGCGGCGCTACTACCGCCCCTCCGACATGCTGCTGCTGGGCGGAATCCGCCAGCTGCTCCACGACGACGGCATGACCATCAAGGGCGCCCAGAAGATCCTTAGGGAACAGGGCATTGCCCATGTTTCCTCCCTCTCCCGCCCGCTCGACAGCGACTTCACAGAGGTCGCGGTGGATGCGACGGTGGTGCCCTTCATCGCGCCCTCCGCCGCCGCACCCGTGGACGAGCCGGAGTCTGCCCCGGAGATCAAGGCGCTCGAGCCGGTCGAGACCGACATGAGTCTCGAGACCGAGCCCGCCGACGAGGCGGCGGACGTGGAGGACGCACCCGAACCGCTGGAGCCGGTGGATCAGGCGACCCTCTTCGATGAGTCGTCCGAGTCCGAGGAGGCCCCGGAAGGGGCCGAGACCGACGACTCGCTCTTTCCTGCCGTGGACACTGATTCCGATGACGGAGCCCTCGTTTCGGCCGAGGATGAGCGGATCGCCGATGCAGAGGCCGACGAGGCGCCCGAATCTGTCGCCGAACCGGAGCCCGAACTGCCCGCTTTCATCCGCTCTGCGACTACACAGGCGCCCTCGGCGCCCGAAGCACCGGTATCGCCCCGGGCCCGCGTCGTCGACGCCCCCGATCCGCCGAGCGAATCCAAGATCGCCGTGAGCCCCGGTTTGTTGAGCAGAATCGCCCAAATCTATGCCCTGGATGGCGCCGAAGCCCGGCGGCTGGCCCCTGTTGCAGGCCAGTTGGCGGACTGGCTGGACCGTTCCGGCACACGCCGCGTCTCCTGACGGGAAAAAGGAGGTGATTACCTCTTGTCCCCGGCTTCAAAACAGGTATGTAACGCCCATCGTCGGGCTATGGCGCAGCCTGGTAGCGCGTCCGTCTGGGGGACGGAAGGTCGCAGGTTCGAGTCCTGCTAGCCCGACCAAATCACACCGACGATGCCTAGGAACGCCCATCCCGCAGATGCAGGAGGATGTGGCGTGACCGGGGTATTTCCCAACCAGTTCATCGAAGGCATGATCACGCGCGGCGAGATCGCGCTCTCCGAGCCTGTCGTCGCGGGACAGGTGCAGCCTGCCAGCCTCGATCTGCGGCTGGGGCGCACCGCCTATCGCGTCCGCGCCTCGTTCCTTGCGGGCAAGGGCCGCAACGTGGCCGAGCGCCTTGAAGAATTCACCATGCACCGTATCGACCTGAGCGCCGGCGCCGTGCTGGAAAAGGGCTGTGTTTACGTCGTGCCCCTGATGGAATCGCTGGCCCTGCCCGAGGGAGTTCAGGCGGTGGCGAACGCCAAGAGCTCGACCGGGCGGCTCGACCTGCTGACCCGCACCATCACCGATGGCGGCGCGGAATTCGACCGAATCCCCGAGGGATACGCCGGACCGCTCTATGCCGAGATTTGCCCGCGCTCGTTCTCGGTACTGGTGCGCCCCGGGATGCGGCTGAACCAGATCCGGTTCCGCTCGGGGCAGGCCGTGCTGTCGGACGACGAATTGCGCGGGCTGCACGCCCGCACGCCGCTGGTGGACGGCCCTGCCGTGATCCAGGAGGGTCTGGGCTTCTCCGTCGATCTGGCGCTGTCTGACACCACGCTGGTCGGCTATCGGGCCAAGCCGCACACGGGCGTCATCGACCTTGACCGCATCGGCCAGTACGCACCGCGCGATTACTGGGAAGAGGTGCACAGCGATCAGGGCCGCATCATTCTGGACCCGGGCGCCTTCTACATCCTCGTCAGCCGCGAGGCGGTGCACATCCCGCCGCAATACGCCGCCGAGATGGCACCCTACCTTGCCATGGTGGGCGAGTTCCGCGTCCATTACGCCGGGTTCTTCGACCCGGGCTTTGGCCATGCCGAAGCCGGGGGCGCAGGGTCGCGCGGGGTTCTGGAGGTGCGTTGCCACGAGGCGCCCTTCGTGCTGGAGGACGGCCAGATCGTCGGGCGGCTGGTCTACGAACGCATGGCCGAGGTTCCGACCCAGCTCTACGGTGCCGGCATCGCCTCGAACTACCAGGGACAGGGCCTTAAGCTCTCCAAGCACTTCCGAGCGGCCTGAGCCGGAACCCGGCGATTCCCGCGGCTTGCCTCCCGAAACCGGCGCCGATCCGCCGGTTTTCACCTTTTCAGAGGATCGTCGGAAACCCGACGCGGCCTTTCCTTGTTCTTGTCCACAGGAAGGACGGCATCCCTGCCCGTCCGATGGTGAACAGCAAGGAGAGATCTGATGACTCTTAAGCGAAACCTGACCGCAACCGCCATTCTGCTGGCCGTTGCCGGCCCCGCCGCCGCCGCCGTGACTGCGACGGCCACCACCGACCTGAACATGCGTTCGGGCCCGGGCACCGAGTTCCCGGTGACCGACGTGATCCATTCCACCGGACAAGTCAGCGTCGAAAGCTGCGTGGGCGCCTCGGGCTGGTGCAAGGTGAGCTATGATGGCCAGTCCGGCTGGGCTTCGTCGTCCTATCTGAACGTGCAGCCGGGTCAGCAGGTGGTGGTGGGCGAGGCCCAGCCGCAGGTGCTTTACGAAGTGCCGGTGGGCCAGCCGACGGCCGAGCGGATCGACGACAAGACCACGCTCTACCACCCCGCGCCCAAGGTGCTGCTGGCCCCGGTTCAGAGCTCTGCGCTCGTCCCCGTTGCCCCCCAGGCGCAGGCGGTGACCTACGTCCAGCAGAATCCGGTCCAGCCGGTCTACCTCGATGGTGACGTGGTGGTTGGCGCCGGCATTCCCGGCAACGTGACGCTCTATCCGGTGCCGGAGACCCAGTACCAGTACGTGAACGTCAACGATCACATCGTGCTGGTCGAACCGGAAGGTCGCCGCATCGTTGAAGTCGTACGCTGAGGCGGTCGACCCGGGTGAGGAGATCTCGCCCAATACAAGAACGTTACGTATCGTTATCAACATACGATACGTAACGTTTCTTATCTTACGATACGACACGTAACGTTAATTGCGCCGACGATCTGTGAAGATCATGCTCGTCCCTGCTGAGCGGTCGGGGCGCGGAGATCGGAGTGTTTAGGCTGCCATCCGGTCTTAGAGGCATATCAGTTGTGGTCGGGTCCCTACCCTGCCCTCAGGCGTGGGTTATACGGGTCATACCGGACCGGACGTGATTTGTGGGATCGCGGGTTGCGGTAGTAGCGGTAATTGCGACGGGTCCCACCCACGGAGGATTTCCTCGACTTGCAGCAAATTGATCGGTCTCACAGGAGATCGACAGTTTCCACAAGCAATCGGCAGGTCCGACAAGCAATCGGCAGGTCTCACAGGAGATAAACAGATCCCACAAGCGATCGAGAGGTCCCACATACGAGCGACCAGTTCCACAGGAGAGCGAACGGTTCCACAGCAGATGGACCGGTCTCAACGCCGTTTGACCGGCCCCACTGATCGCGATTGCATCGGGGGACGCTTTACTGTGATCTAGTGCCCGGGTTTCACGGACGGCCCAGACCCGACTGGCCAGACCTGCATAGCGCTGCCCAGCCTAGACCGTCCAAGTGAGCCGAACCTTTGCATCAGTCACTCCAGCGCTCAACGAGGGAGCAGGACATCTGCGCTCAACGCGGGAGTAGCAATCCTGCGCTCGACGCGGGCTACCATCCCACCCCTCAGCGCTCGGCGCGAGGTGCCATCTCTTGCCCCTAACGCCCATCGCGCGCGACCATCCCTCAGACTCCAGCGCTCGTCGCGCGGAACCATCCCTCACCCCTCAGCGATTATCGGGCGCTGCCCTACCCCAGCGCTCGTCGCGCGGTACCTGCCGTCGCACGTCCCCAAGGCCCAACTCGCCCTTGCGGGGCGGTCAGTCCTCGAACAGTTCCGACTGGCCGGAGGTTGCCTCTTCCTCGTCGTCCTCTTCGCGTTCGCCCAGCGAGAAGGCGCCCGGGGGTGGGCGGTTTTCCAGCAGGCCGGCGGCGCGCAGTTCCTTGAGGCCGGTCAGGTCGCGGGCGTTTTCCAGCCCGAAGTGGTCCAGAAACTCCGAAGTGACGACAAAGGTTACCGGGCGGCCCGGGGTCATCTTGCGCCGGCCAAAGCGGATCCATTCCATTTCGAGCAGCTGGTCGATGGTCCCCCGCGAGACGGAGACACCGCGGATTTCCTCGATTTCGGCGCGTGTTACGGGCTGGTGATAGGCGATGATGGCCAGCGTCTCGATCGCCGCGCGCGACAGCTTGCGGGTTTCGACCGTTTCCTTCTGCATCAGGTAGCCGAGATCGGGCGCGGTGCGGATCGCCCAGGCGTCATCCACCTTGACCACGCGGACGCCCCTGCCCTCGTAGCGCTTGCGCAGGCGGACCAGCGCCTCGGCGGCGTCGCAGCCGTGCGGCATCCGGGTTTCCAGGTCGCGCACGGTCACCGGTTCGGTGCTGGCAAAGAGCACCGCCTCGACCATGCGTTCCTGTTCGCCCATGGGCGGCGCTTCGAACAGCGTTTCTTCCTGCTCTTCGGGGACCTGGCTCACTGTCAATCCGTTCTCTTGCGTATCTGTATCGGCGCGAAGGTCTCGGACTGCCGGATTTCCATGTGGCCTTCCTTTACCAGCTCGAGCGAAGCGGCAAAAGTCGCCGCGGTGGCCGAACGCCGGCGCACCGGATCCATCTCCCACCCTTCGGGCAGGAAACTCAGGATGTCGGCCCAGTCGGTGGCGTAGCCCATGATCGGGCGCATGCGTTCCAGCGCCTGCTCCATGGTAAAGACGTTGTGCCGGTCCATCACGAAGGGGCGGAACTCGTCACGGGTGCGGATGCGGGCATAGCCCTGCATCAGGTCCAACAGGGTCGCGGTGTATTTCACCGTGCGTATGCGGGTCACGTCCTCGCTCTGCCCGCGGGCGAAGAAGTCGCGCCCGAGCCGGTCCCGCGCCATCAGCCGGGCGGCGGCATCGCGCATGGCTTGCAGGCGTTCCAGCTGGAACGCGAGATGCGCGGCGAGTTCCTCGCCCGAGGGGCCATCCTCGGTGGGGTCCGGCGGCAGCAGCAGGCGGGATTTCAGGAAGGCGAGCCAGGCCGCCATCACGAGGTAGTCGGCGGCCAGTTCCAGCCGGAGCTGCTTGGCCTTCTCGACAAAGGCGAGGTACTGGCGCGCCAGTTGCAGCACCGAGATCTTGCGCAGGTCGACCTTCTGGGTGCGGGACAGCATCAGGAGCACGTCGAGCGGGCCTTCGAACCCGTCGACGTCAACGATCAGCGCCTCGGCCGCAAGCCGTTCGGCAACTGAAACCGTGTCTTCCTGAAAGATGTTCTCAGCCATAGACCATCCCGCGCATCAGTCGGCTAAGGTCGGCCTCTGCTGCGGGAATGTCAAGTTCGTCGGGCGCCTGCCGCGCGGCGATCGCCGCCTCTGCGCGGGCCTGCGCCGTGTCGGTCATCTCTCCGGCGGCCTCGGCGACAGCCATCCGCTCGGGCAGGGTCCCGTTGCAATGGAGGATCACGTCGCAGCCTGCGGCGATGGCGCGGCGGGAGAGGTCGCCGAGATCGCCCTTGAGCGCCTTCATCGAGATATCGTCGGTCATGATCAGCCCGTCAAAGCCGATCTGTTCGCGGATCAGGCCCATCACCTTGGGCGAAATGGTCGCCGGGTCGGGGTCGATCGCGTCGTAGACGAGGTGCGCGGTCATCCCCATCGGCAGGTCGTTCAGCATCCGGAAGGTGGCGAAATCGCTCTCGGCGAGCGTGTCCGCGTCGGTCGCGACGTGCGGCAGGTCGAAGTGACTGTCGGCGGTGGCGCGCCCGTGCCCGGGAATGTGCTTCAGCACCGGCAGGACCCCGCCCGCCAGCATCGCGTCGGCGGCAGCGCGGCCGAGCCGCGCGACGGTCTCCGCGTCGCCGCCATAGCAGCGGTTCTTGAGGAAATCGTGGGTTTCGGGCCCGGCGATGTCGACCATCGGGGCGCAGTTGCTGTCGATCCCGAGGCCGCGCAGTTCGTCGGCGATCAGGCGATAACGCAGGTACATGGCCTGTTCGGCCCCCTCGCCCGCGCGGGACACGTGGTCGAGCGGCGGCAGCCACTGGCGCCCCAGCGGCGGGCGCAGGCGTTGCACGCGGCCGCCTTCCTGGTCGATGGTGATCGGCGCCTCGCGTCCCACGCAGTCGCGGAACTCGGCACAGAGCGCGCGGATCTGGTCGGCGCTTTCGAGGTTGCGCGCGAAGAGGATGAACCCGAAGGGGTTCACATCACGGAAGAACGCCTTTTCCTCCGCCGTCAGGCGAAGACCCTCGGCGTCGAGGATGGTGGCACCGAACTTCAAATGAACCTCACCGGGTCGTCACGGGAATGCAGTCGGCGTTCTCGGCCACGAGGACCGAGCAGAAGCGCCGTGCATCGTTGATATCGTCAAAGCCCATCGCGCGCAGGCGGTAGAAGGTCCGCCCGCCGCTCTCGGCCTCCTGGATCACCCGTGCCTTGCCGCCCATGTAGTCGGCAAAGCGCTGGCTGAGCTGGTCCCATTCCGCGCGGGCGATGTCGGGCGTGTCGAAGGCGCCGAGCTGTGCAAGGCGGGTCCCTGCGGGCAGCGTCGCGGAGTCGATCTCCTGCACCGGGGCCGAGGCGCTGGCGCGCACCAGCCGTTCGGGCTGGTGGCTGGCGACATAACCGGCGGGCCGGGGCGACGGGCGCAGCGACTCGCGCAGCCCGGGCGCGCTGCCCACGCCGGATTCCGGCCTGAACATGGCCGGGGTTTCCTCGGGTTCGGCTGCGGGAAGTTGCACGGCGGCTTCGGTCAGAACCTCCGGCCCGTCGACGGCGCTGGTATCGCCCTCTTCGTCGACATCGCCCGAGTCCGACATCAGCTCGCGCACCAGCGCGTCGACGGTCGAACTGACGTCACCGGCCACCTTTTCCTGTTCGAGCTCGTCCATCGCCTTGTCTTCGGCGGCGAGTTCCACGGGCTTAGGGGCAAGCATCACCTGCTCGGCCGGTGCGGCGGCGGTGCCGTAGGCGGCAACCTCGTTCACCGCGAGCCCCTGATGGTCGGCGGGGCGGCCGCCCGGGTCCTCGGGCGCGATCCGCATCGGGCCCTCCAGCGCGCGTACCACCGGCACGCCGCTGACATCCCGCATGAGGAGCTTGTAGCCCCAGACACCGATACCGGCGACAAGGGCGACCGAGGCCACCGCGCCGAGAATGTTGACCAGCCTGCCAATGCCCGCAGATGCGGGAACGTCGTAGTCTTCGTCTACACCCTGAGTGTATTCGATATCCGCCATGTCGCCTCACTGCCCGTCTTGTACGGTTGACCCGCTTAACGGTGCTGTTCTTGAACTGCTCGATCGGCGCTTCGGGCGAATTTGTTACCGCATCTCCTGCGCCGGTGTGACACCCAAGATACCAAGACCTGCAGAAATAACAACGGAAACAGCCCGAGCGAGGGCGATTTTCGCCTGACTTGCGGCGGCATCGCCCTCCTGCAGGAAGCGCAGCTCGGTCTGGTCGTTGCCACGGTTCCACAGCGCGTGGAAATCGCCGGCCAGTTCGTAGAGGTAGAAGGCGACGCGGTGCGGTTCGTGCGTGCGCGCGGCGATCTCGACGAGGCGCGGCCATTCCGCCAACTTGCGCGACAGCGCCAGCTCGGCCTCGTGGGCGGCGAGCGACCGGTCGGCGGCCTTGAGCGTGTCGTCATCCGCGGCCACACCGGCCTCGGCGGCGCGGCGCAGAACGCTCATCACCCGGGCGTGCGCGTATTGCACGTAGAACACCGGGTTCTCCTTGGACTGCTCCACGGCCTTGTCAAAGTCGAAGTCCAGCGGGGCGTCGTTCTTGCGGGTCAGCATGACAAAGCGGGTCACGTCGGGGCCGACCTGATCGACCACGTCGCGCAGAGTGATGAAGGTCCCTGCCCGCTTGGACATCTTGAAGGGCTCGCCGTTCTTGAACAGCTTGACCAGCTGGCACAGCTTGATGTCGAGCGGCACGCGGTTGTCAGAGAGCGCCGAGACTGCCGCCTTCATCCGCTTGACGTAACCGCCGTGGTCGGCGCCGAAGACGTCGATCAGCGCGTCGAAGCCGCGCTGCACCTTGTCGTAGTGATAGGCGATGTCGGGCGCGAAATAGGTCCAGGCGCCGTCCGACTTCTTGATCGGGCGGTCGACGTCGTCGCCGTGTTCGGTCGACTTGAACAGGGTCTGCTCGCGCGGCTCCCAGTCCTCGGGCGTCTTGCCCTTCGGCGGTTCGAGCACGCCGCGATAGATCAGGCCCTTGCTTTCGAGCTGGGCGATGGCCTGTTCGATCCGGCCGGTCCCGTAGAGTGATTTTTCGGAATAGAACACGTCCATCTCGACGTTCAGGAGCTTCAGGTCCTCGCGGATCAGCGCCATCATCTCGTCGGTGGCAAAGTCGCGCACCTCTTCCAGCCAGACCGACTCCGGCTCGTCGATGTAGGCGTCGCCGACCTTGGCCTTGAGCTTTTCCCCGGCCGCGATCAGGTAGTCGCCCGGATAGGTTCCGTCGGCGAACTCGACATCCTTGCCGTGGGCTTCGAGGTAGCGGAGGTAGACCGAGCGGGCCAGCACGTCGACCTGTGCGCCGCCGTCGTTGATGTAGTACTCGCGGGTGACCTCGTAACCGGCGTAGTCCAGCAGGCTCGCCAGCGCGTCACCGAAGACCGCGCCGCGGGTATGGCCCACGTGCAGCGGGCCGGTCGGGTTGGCCGAGACGTATTCGACGTTGACCTTCTGACCCTTGCCCATGTCGGATTTGCCGAAGGCCGTGCCCTGCTCCAGCACGGCGCCGACGATGCCCTGCCAGACGGTCGGCGCGAGGCGCAGGTTGAGGAAGCCCGGACCGGCCACCTCGGCGCTGACGATCCGGTCGTCGGCCTGCAGGCGTGCGGCGAGGTCCTCGGCGATGTCGCGGGGTTTCAGACCGGCGGGCTTGGCCAGCACCATAGCGGCATTCGTGGCCATGTCGCCATGCGCGGCGTCGCGCGGCGGTTCGACGGTCACGCTCTCCTGCGAAAGCCCCTGCGGCAGCGCCCCATCGGCGGCCATGGCATCGAGGCTCTCGAGCACGAGCGTACGGATTTCGGCAAAGAGGTTCATGACAGGTCCTTTGAGAGATTTGCGCGGTGTACCACGCGCGCCAAGGAGGTCAACGCCTCAAGCGTCGTCCCCTGCTCCCTTCCCGGCGTCCGGAGCCGTTTTCGGCTCGGCCTTTCGCGGCGAGAAGTGGACGATACGCGCCCCCTCTCCGCCCGACACCTCGGTCTCGGGCCCCGGGAAGCGAAGCTGCCCGTTGGGGTAGATCATGGTCATGATCACCGAGTCCGGCCGCTGTTCGAGCCAGTGCTCCAGCGTGTATTCCTTGCTGAGCCGCGTGGTGCGGAATTCCCAGCCCTGCCGGTGCCTGCTCTCGAGCTCGTCATAGGTCAGCCCCTGCGCGAAGAGCCGCCCGCCAAGCGTCGCAGGCAGGGAATTGCGCGCGCTCTCCTCGTTGGCGCGCTTGAGCTGGAACACGTTGTCCCGCCCGTACTCATGGCCCAGATCGGTTGCCACCAGCGTGTTGTAGGCGTCGTTGTCGGTGACCGCGACAAGGCGGGCGAAATGGGCGCTCTCGATGCGGTGCTCGGCGTCCTCGGAGAGCACGTCACCGAAAAACACCGGGATGCCGGCGCTGCGGGCCGGACGCAGGTGCGACAGGTTGCGGTCGCTGATCAGGACCGGGATCTCGGCCTTCTTCAGCGCCTCGGCATAGCCCGTGCTCCAGCGAGATCCCCCGACGACCAGCACGCCCGGCTGTTCGGCCCCGGTCAGGCCCAGGGCCCGGGCCAGCGGCGCGAGGGTGAAGCCGTGCACGACCACGGTGGCCGCCACCAGCGCGAAGGCCAGCGGCGCGACGAGGTCGCCGTCCTCGACCCCGAGCCCGGACAGGCGCGCGCCAAACAGGCCCGCCACCGCCACCAGCACCACCCCGCGCGGGCCGGTCAGCGCCACCAGCGTGCGTTCGCGCCAGCCCACGTCGCTGCCGATCAGCGAGGTGTAGACGGTCAACGGCCGCACGAGGAAGATCACCAGCACGAGGAAGAGCGCCGCGCGCCATGTCAGCTGGCCCAGCATCGAGAAGTCGAGCGAGGCGGCGAGCAGGATGAACACGCCGGAGACCAGCAGGATCGTCGCATGTTCCTTGAAGCGGCGGATTTCCTCGTAGGACGGCAGGTTGGCATTGGCGAGGATCACGCCCATCGCGGTCACCGCCAGCAACCCGCTTTCGTGCAGGGTCCAGTTTGACAGGGCGAAAACGCCCAGCAGCACCGTGAAGAGCACCGAGACCTTCATGTATTCGGGCACCCAGCCGCGCTTGAAGGCGCGGGCGAGACCCCAGCCGGCGAGGGAGCCGACGGCGATGCCGAAGAGGATGCCGCCGACAACCGAGAAGATCGCCTCGCCCATGGTCTCGGTATCGAGGTACTTGATGCGTACGACCTCGAAGGCCAGCACTGCGGCCATGGCGCCGATCGGGTCGTTGACGATGGCCTCCCACTGGAGCAGCGCCGAGGGCTTGCGCGACAGCCGCGCCTGCCGCAGGAGCGGCGCGATCACAGTCGGTCCGGTCACGATCATGATGCCGCCGAAGACCGCCGAGGTTTCCCACGTCAGCCCGGCTCCGAAATGCAGCGCAAGGGAGGACAGTAGCCAGCCGAGCGGCGCGCCGATCAGCACCAGCCGCCGCACCCCCTGCGCCACGCCCTTGAGCGTGCCGAGGCTGAGGGTCAGGCCGCCCTCGAAGAGGATCACCGCCACGGCGATGGAGATGAAGGGTTCGGTCAGGTCGCCGATGTCCCGCTCGGGGTCGAAGATGCCGGTGACGGGGCCGATGAGGATGCCCGCCAGCAGCATCAGCACGATGGCGGGAAGCTTGAGACGCCAGGCCAGCCATTGCGCGCCGACCCCCAGCACCCCGACCAGCGCAATCGCCATCACCGGGGTCATCCCCGCGCCTGCCTCCGTCATGCCCTCTCCTTTTCTGCGGGATCAGAGGGGAGAACGATCCGTCAGCGGTTCCGTTCCCAGCAATCTCGCGTGTTCCTGCAAGGCGAAGCGATCCGTCATGCCCGAGACGTAGTCGCAGACGATGCGCGCCAGTTCGATTTCATTCTGCACCTCTTCGACGTCCTTGCGCCACTGTTTCGGCAGCTGGTCGGGATGCTCCATGAAATAGGGAAACAGTTCGTAAACCACGCGCGTCACGTTCCTGCGCATCTCCACCACGGTGGGCGCGCGGTACATGCGGTCGAACAGGAACTGCCGGATCACCTTGAGGTCGTCGAACAGCGGCTGCGAGAAACGGATCACGGTGCGCCCGGCATGGCGGATGTCGCTGGCCGACTGCGGGTCGATCTCGTCCAGCCGGACCTTGGCAAAGGCGATCACGTCCTCGACCAGTACGCCGAAGAAGCGCCGCAGCGCCTCGTGCCGGCGGCGGTAATAGTTCAGGCCGGGATACTTGCGGTCCACCTCGGCGAAGTTGTCGCGCAGGATCGGGAGCTCGGCCAGCTCGTCGGTCGAGAAGAGCTCGGCCCGCAGACCGTCGTGCAGGTCGTGGTGGTTGTAGGCCACGTCATCGGCGATGGCTGCCACCTGCGCCTCGCCGCTGGCATAGGTGTGCAGTTCCAGATCATGGCGCTTGTTGTAGGCCTCGAGCGCCCAAGGCAGGTCCCCGACCACGGGGCCGTTGTGCTTGGCGATGCCTTCCAGCGTCTCCCACGTCAGGTTCAGCCCGTCGAACTCGGCGTAGTGCCGCTCCAGCGAGGTGACGATGCGGATCGCCTGCGCGTTGTGGTCAAAGCCGCCGTAGGGCTCCATCAGCACGTGCAGCGCGTCCTCGCCGGTGTGGCCGAAGGGCGGATGGCCGAGATCATGCGCCAGCGCCACCGCCTCGGTCAGTTCCTGGTTCAGCCCCAGCGAGCCCGAGATGGTGCGGGCCACCTGCGCCACCTCGATCGAGTGGGTCAGGCGCGTGCGGTAATAGTCGCCCTCGTGCTCGATGAAGACCTGCGTCTTGTGCTTCAGCCGCCGGAAGGCGCTGGCATGGATGATACGGTCCCGGTCGCGCTGAAAGCACGAGCGGAAAAAACTCTCTTCTTCCGGCATCAAACGTCCTCTGGACTGTGCCGGATCCGAGGCATAGGGCGCCCACATGTTCGCCGATCCTTGTCGCCTGTTCCCGGGCTTTCTATATTGTAGGCGAAGCGGTTATGAAACCGCCCCTTTGAAATTGACGGAGCGCCCCATGCAGCTTCCCCCGAAAGTCACCGAACGCGCCTTTGAACGCCTTGCCGAGATCGGCGCGGCCACACAGGGCAAGGCCCTGCGGGTTGCCGTCGAAGGCGGCGGCTGTTCCGGTTTCCAATACGAGATCGCGCTGGATGACCCGGCGGAGGACGACCTTGTCCTTGAAGGTCAGGGCGAGAAGGTCGTGGTCGACAGCGTGTCGCTGCCGTTCCTGTCGAACGCCACCATCGACTTTTCCGAGGAACTGATCGGTGCGCGTTTCGTGATCGAGAACCCGAATGCTACCTCGTCCTGCGGCTGCGGCACTTCCTTCTCGATGTAATTCAGGCCCGGTGACTCTCAGGCCCGCGCCGGGTTCTCCCTGAGAGTCCCGGTGCCGAAGGCTTCGCCGAGCACCAGCGCCACCCCTGACACGATCACCGCCGTCGCGCCGAGCATGACGCGCATCTCGGGCGCTTCGCCGAAGGCGAGTGCGCCAAGCGCGACCATCCAGACGAACTGGAGGTTGAGCAGCGGGGTCACCGCGTAGGCGGGCAAGCGGCGCAGCGAGAGCACCAGCACCCAGCGCGCGCTGAACAGCAGCACCGCATAACCCACGACCCAGCCGAGGTCGGCCAGCGGCATGGGCCGCCAGACGAAGGGCAGCACCAGCCCCATCGCCACGCAGAGCGCGAGGTTGGGATAGAGCACGAGCGCCAGCCCGTTGCTCTCTCGCCTGCCGATGTAGCGGGCGAGCACGATGGAGAAGGTCCCCGTGACCGAGGCCAGAAGCGCCCAGAGGTGGCCCGCCCCGATCGACCCGAGACCGGCGGGGAACAGGCAGAAGACCCCCAGCACCCCGACCCCGAGCGCTGCCCAGGCCACCGGGCGCACCGGCTCGCCCAGCACCGGGCCGGACATCAGGGCCGCGATGATCGGGATCAGCGCGACGAAGGGGAACACCTCGGCGAAGCTCAGCAGGCGGAACGCCTGAAAGAAGGCGATGGCCGCGATCACGGTGGCCGCTGAGCGCATCGCCATGGCGCGGGGACAGGTGGTGCGGAAGCCCCGCCGCTGGGCCGGATGGCGGTCTGCGGCGAGGCTCATCATCGCGACCAGCAGGCCGGACATCGCGTAGAGCTGGGGGGCTGCGTAGGCCCCCGCGATCACCTTGGTGATGGCGTCCGCGCCCGAGGCGAGAACGGTGTAGCCGACGGCCAGTGCCGCGCCGGTCGCAGCCATCCGCGCCGCGCTCACAACTGCACCCCGCACAGCCCGGTTCGGGCGAAGCCTTCGAAGAAGCTGCCGAAACGGGCGCTGCTGGCCTCGGCACGGGCGAGGATGCCCTGCCCCTCGTGCCCGATGTCCTGCAGCAG
>ENA-OWNT01002590-OWNT01002590.1-seawater-metagenome-genome-assembly--contig:-NODE-2590-length-18645-cov-3.476249_pt1 | contig 18645 bp, 14 predicted proteins | sample MGYA00238136_ERZ651165 | MGnify/ENA primary metagenome ERZ651165 (study PRJEB26861, sample SAMN08777766) | seawater metagenome | isolation source: coastal seawater | place: USA: Florida | collected...
GGTGTCATTGCCGCCGTCGCCGTTCACCGTGTCGACGCCGGTGCCCAAGCCACCATCCAGAATGTCGTTTCCGGCGCCACCATGGATGATGTCGTCGCCGGAGTTGCCGTTGATCGTGTCAGCGGCGCTGGTTCCGGTGACGGTTTCAGAGCTTGCATCCCCGGTGATCAGGAACGACCCCAAGCCTGTGACCGAGAGCCCGGAGAGATCCAGCGATGTCACCGCATCCATGGTGATGTCGGCGATCCGGGCAAACCCGGAAGAGGTGGGGAAGATGACCGACACGAAGTTCGCAATGATCTGGGCGGCGTTGAAGCGAGCGGTCAGGTTTGCGGAAACGCTGTCAAAATTCAGCGTTTCAAGGCTGGTTAATACCGATGTGCGGTAGTCGAAGACCTCATCCCCATCGGTATTGACCAACAGGGTGTCCGTGCCGGATCCGCCATCATAGGTTTCGCCCGCAACAAGATCGCTGGATTCGAGCCCCGCGACAAGTGTGTCGGAGTCGTCTCCGCCCAGCAGAACGTCAACGCCGCCAAATCCGATCAGAGTATCGTTGCCATTGCGGCCCTCAATGCGATTTGCAAGGTCGTCGCCATGGATGTCATCATTATGGGCGGATCCGATCACGTTCTCGATCGCCGACAGGGTATCCCCGCTGGCATCGCCGAACGAGCCCGTACCGCTGTTGATCGTAATAAGGATGCCGCTGGCAGAATTCGCGTAAGACGCGGTATCCACGCCCGCACCGCCGTTGATAATGTCGGCCCCGGCGCCGCCCTCGATCACGTCGTGGCCCGAGAAGCCGTTCAGCGTATCTGCCCCGGCGCCGCCATTGATGATGTCATTTACGCTGGTCCCGGTGATCGTGTTGCCCGTTCCGTCGCCATCAAAGCGAAGGGTGTCAAAGTCCGCCTGATAGTCCTGAATCACCCAGCCGCTGGCGTTGATGTTGCCGGTGCCACCGCCGGCTGTGGTGACAATGACGCGAAGCTCGTCTTCGCCATTGGCCCCGTTTGCGTTGAAGTCGATGATCAGGTTGGCGGGAACTTCGGAGGCTTCGTCCAGCTCTTTCGAGGTAATCAGAAGCGTCTTGTCGTTGTCGCCGATGGTTGCCTCGAATTCGATTTCTTCCAGTGAGTTGATCTGCAACCCGGTTTCGTCGAGATCGAAGACGCCGGCTCCTGACAGCAGAAGTTTGTCGTTGCCGATACCGCCGTCCAGCCGGCCATTGAAGACCCCTGCCGTCAACCTGAGCGTGTCATTGTCCGTCTCGCCATAAAGCTGGTCGTTGCCGGAGCCGGTCAATATGTCGTTGCCGCCGCCGCCAATGAGCAAATCTGTGGCGGAGCTGCCGGTGATCGTTTCGCCGTTGGCCCCGCCATTTACCGCGAAATCGTCACCCGATTCGGTGAAGCCGGTGACCGTCAGCCCCGAGAGATCGAGGACGGTCATTGTTCCCATGTCGATCACCACGTGACGGGCATGACCGACATGGCTCAACGCCGTGACCGTCTGGAACTGGGTGAACTGGCTGGCCATGAAACGGACCCCGTAGGAGAAGCCGCTCCCCTCCATTGTCAGGGTTTCGAAATTGATGACCGTATCATCTCTGAAATCACCGACACCGACAGCCCCCGCGAAGACTCGCAGCGTATCGGAATCGGTCCCGCCGTTCAGGGTCGCGCCAATCGAGGCGAGGTCTATCTGACGGGCGATCGTATCGTTCCCGGAACCGCCCAGCACCGTATCGGCGGTGCCGTAGGCCAGAATGTAGTCGTGGCCGCCACCCCCGTCAAAAGTGTAGTTTGAACCGCTATAGTAGCCATAGAAGTTGTCGTTGTGGGCCGATCCGACAACCGATTCAAAACCGGAAATCGTGTCTCCGGTCGCGTGACCTCCGGACGCTGTCTGAAGCCCCATGTTGACAGTCACGCCGGCATTCGAAGCCGAATAATTCAGCGTGTCGATGCCGGTCCCGCCGTTCAGCGTGTCGGCCCCCAGACTGCCGTGGATCGTGTCGTTCCCGCCATTCGCATTGACGATGTCGCGCGCAGTGCTGGTCAGGATCGTCTCGTAGCTGGCATCGCCGGTGATGACGATATCGTCGCCGACCCCCGTAAAGCCGGTAACGGTGACGATGGAAAGATCCAGATAGGTGGTCGTGCCCATTTCGATGAACACGTCACGGGTGTAGCCGAAGTGAGCATCCGTCGCGAAGGTGGAAAACTGGCTGATCTGGGCCGCAGTGAAGCGGGCGCCCATGTCGAAGGCTTGGTCGGTGAAGCTCAGGGTTTCAAAATTCGTGACGGTGTCGTTGCGCATGTCGACTGTACCGGCGCCACCGAAAATCCGGAACTGGTCGGTGTCGGCTCCGCCATCGTAGCTCGCCCCGGTAGAGACATGATTGGCCTGGTACCAAAGTATGTCATTTCCGGTCCCGCCCAAAACGATGTCGGCAATACCACCAATCTGGAAACCATCGTTTCCAGCGCCGCCCTCGAAGGTGTAGCTGGTCCCGTCGTTGACGACACCGCGGTTGAAGTAGTCGTTGTGGACCGATCCGACCACCCGTTCGAAAGTGTTGAACGTGTCGCCCTGCGCGTCGCCGCCAGTGCCGGTTCCGGTATGCATATTCACGGTGATCCCGGCACCCGAGTTGGTATAGCTCAGCGTGTCAAATCCGGCACCGCCGGTCATCGAATCGGCACCCTCGTTGCCCTGGATGGTGTCGTTGCCATTGTTGCCGTGAATGGAATCCGCAACGCTGGTGCCGCTGATGTTGTTGCTGGTGCCGTCGCCGGCGAACTGTATCAGATCGAAGGATTCGTAATCCTGAATGATCCAGTTGCTTGCATCGACGTTGCCGGTTCCGGCGCCATCTACCGTCACGAAGACATAAAATTGATCAACAGCAAGGGCACCGTTCGCATTGAAGTCGATCCGGAAGTTGGTGGGGACTTCGGTGGCCGAATCCAGTTCCCGCGAGGTGATCGTGAACTGTCTCAGCCCGACGTTCGCAGCGGAGAATTCGACTTCTTCTATCGAAGACAGTTGCACGACTGTGTTGTTCAGATCAAAAGAACCGAGCCCGTTCAGCAGGATCCTGTCGGCGTCGGCCCCGCCGTCCAGCCGTCCGGTAAAGACGCCAGCGGTGATCCTCAGCGTGTCGATGCCCGCTCCGCCGTACATGCGATCGGCCCCGCTGCCGTTCAGCGTGTCGTTGCCGTCGTATCCGTACATCCAGTCGGTGCCGCCGTTGCCGGTCAGCGTGTTGTTGGCGGCGTTGCCGTGCAGGGTGTCGTTCCCTGAGCCGCCGATGGCATTTTCGATCAGCGAGCGCGCGTCGTTTTCGAACTGCAGAGCGTTAAAGAGATGCCCCGGCGACCAGCGATCGGTCGAGGCGCTGGTTCTATCAAGATCGGCGCGTTGGAAATAACCACCGACATCAAAGTTCGAATAGTTCCCCGGACGAAGGTCGATCAAAAGGTTTGTCCCGTAATTGGACAGATCGTAGGTGTCGTTGCCGTTGCCATCCCAGATGGTGCGATACACCACGTTTGCAAGCGGTATGCCCTGACCGACCCCATTGATGAACATTTCGCCGTTGGCCGTTGAAAACGTGTAAGTCGTGTTGCCCGAGTTCGAGTTGAAATTTGCCCCGTACAGATACTGCGTCGCCGCGATGTCATAGATCATCAGCGACTGCGGATCGTGCCCGTATACGTTGGTGTTGTAACCAGCGGTCGAGCCGACATACGACAGGTAGGTCATGATCGAATAGCCGGTGAAATTGACTTGCGACTCAAGGATCGTGGAGCCAGTCGCAGTGGTGTGAGCGTGGGAAAGTCCAAGCGCATGACCGATCTCGTGACCGACGGTTGCCCAGTCGAAATTGCCCAGTGCAGGATTGTCGCCAGTGCCTTCGAACCAGATATCGCCGGCTTCTTCGTCTGACCAGGGATAATAGCCGATCGCCGTTTGGGTCGGATTGATGTTCGTGCCGTTCGCCATGCGGATCGTGGCTTCCTGATCTTCGTCCAGCGCCCCCGAAGCACCATCAAGTTCGGTAAAGGTCAGCCCGGATACGGAAGCATACTGGTTGAACCAATACCGTGCGGAGACTTCCTGCTGGGCAGACAAGGCCGAGAAACCGGCGGTGTTGGTCCGATACCCCGCCCCGTAATCCGACGCGCTGTCGGTGAAGCTGTATGTCAGGTTGAAATCAATCCACCGACGCCCTGCGATCAAGGATCCGACATTGGTGTCGGTTGGCGCCGCCACTGTTCCGTAGGGGGTCGCGCCATAATCAATTACGCCGTCTGGTTCATGGGGCATCGCTGGAACATCCTTAATTTCATAGGTTTATTTTCGGCTCGAAAAGGTCAGAAGGCGGTCACCGGCGCGCAACTCCCCACCTGCTCGCAGAAAGGGCTCTGGGCAAGAAAAATGCGCCTCGGTTGCGCCGGTCGGTCTTGAGCGCCACAAGTGCGCCCAGCTCCGTTTGATGTCGAAGCTCAGATGTAGGTTGGCGACCTTCGATGCGACGACTTGAAGTCGAGTTTGGTCTGCATGGTCACAAAGCCCCCCCTCAAAGGCAATTTTGCGTAATTCGCGCCTGCGCAGCGAGAATGGTCCGCATCGTGTTCTGAATTTACTGAGAAATATGAATGACGAAGACTGACCCGTTGCTCCGAGAATTATTCTTCCGGTCAGACCTCCGAGAAAAACTCGCATTTTAGAGACTGGTTAACTTTTGTGATTTCGTCAAGCCATTAACCAACTGCACATATACATTTGTGCATGAGTTGTTCCGCCGAGTTGATCCTTGGGTAAACTTGCGAACCAACAACCTTTTTCAGGGTGTGCCAATGACGAGGATGACGGTTTGATCTCGGGTGGCGCGGATCTGCTTTGAGCCCAAGAGAACCGGTTCCAGCGGCACCGGCCCCGGGGCGAAGACCGTGATGGGGCATTGTCATCGGAAACCGGCTTGAGGCGGGCAGGGCGGATTTGTAGCTTCTGGACATGACCAGACCTGATCCATTTCGCTACTTTGTAACGAGCCGTGAGGTAATCCGCCTGGCAGTGATGCTGTACGTGCGGTTTTGGTGGCATCGGTTCGGTCCAATGTTTGCCGCGGAGATCAGAAAACGGCGGATTGCGGGCATGAAGTCGAGCAAGTGGCGCTGGCATCTGGATGAGGTGTTCGTGAAAATGAACGGCGAGCGGCATTATCTAGGGCGGGCTGTCGATCATGAGGGCGAAGTCCTGAAAAGCTTTGTAACAATGACACGTGACAAGAAAGCCGCATTGAAATTCTCAAAAAACAATGCGCAAACACGGTCGCCCTGAGGCGATCGTCACGGACTTGCGGCCCTGAAGGAAATCGGTGCCGCTGATCGGCAGGAAACCTGCCGCTGGCTGAACAATCGAGCAGAGAATTCACACCTGCCGTTTCGACGACGAGAGAGGGCCATGCTTCGCTTCCGACGCATGCGAAGTTTGCAGAAATTCGCCGCCGTCCATGCCTCAATTTACAACCTGTTCAATTCGGAAAGAAGCCTTCACTCACGACCCAATTTTAAACTCAACCGTGCCGCCGCTCTTGCCGAGTGGCGCGGACTAGGTGCGGCATAACGGGCAGTGCCACTGACCTTGTGGAGACTGGTTCGAATTAGTCTGCCGGCACCCCTCTCTTGATGTTTGGCGCCATGGCCAGTGCTCAACACTCTTTGTTACGTTACAGCTCAGGGCAGGCTTCACAATTCCGCAGTCGGTCCTCCCACAGTTTGAAAGCTTGAAAAATCTGGTTCGAGCTTTCTCCCTCTAGGTGCACCATGCAACACGTTCGATAAGGTCGCGTGAAACGGAGAGATTAGCCTCCGGCAAACCAGGAGCGGTTCAGTCTGACACGGTGCGTACGCCGTCAATCAGAGCGTGATGATGGTGGACCCGGTTGTTTGACGCGCTTCCAGGGCTATGTGCGCATCGGCGATCCGTTCCAGTGGGAAGCGTTGCCCGATATTGACCCGGACATCGCCGGATATGACCTTGGAGAACAGATGTTTTGCCATTTCCTGACACTTCGCGTGATCGGCAAGGTGCGTGAAAAGTGTTGCCCGCGTCATTTTCAGCGATCCTTTTTGGGCGAGTGTCAGAAGGTTGACCGGCGGCACCGGGCCGGAGGCATTGCCGAAGGAGATCATCATGCCCAGCGGCTTCAGGCAGTCGAGCGAGCCGTCAAACGTATCCTTGCCGACGCCATCCATCACGACGTCCACGCCCGCACCGCCGGTAATCCCTTTCACCTCTTCCACGAAGTCGTTTTTGCCGTAGTTGATGACATGCCCCGCGCCTGCTTCTTTTGCGAGGGTACATTTTTCGTCCGAACCGGCGGTGCCGATCAATTCGATGCCTTCGGACCGGGCCCACTGGCAGGCGAGCAGGCCGACGCCGCCGGCGGCGGCGTGAAAGAGGACGCTGTCGCCCTTTGAAATCGGCGTAGTGCGGTGGAACAGGTACTCCACGGTCATACCCTGCAGCATGATCGAGGCCGCCTCTTCAAAGGAAATCTCGTCGGGCAGCGGGCACACCTGCGCGGCAGGCATCACGCGGGCCTCGGAATAGGCGCCGGGCGGCATCGAGGCATAGGCGGCACGGTCGCCTTCCTTCAGATGAGTCACCCCTTCGCCGACCGCCTCCACGATGCCGGCGGCTTCCATGCCCAGCGCGTGGGGCAGTTCCAGCGGATAGAGGCCGGTTCGCTGGTAGACGTCGATGAAGTTCAGCCCGCAGGCCATGTGGCGGATGCGGATCTCTCCCGGTCCGGGGTCGCCGACAGAGAGGTCCGCGAGCTTCATGTTCTCCGGGCCGCCGGCTGTCTCGATGATGATGGTGCGTGCCATGTTGAGCCTTCCTTGTTGAGTGCGCGCTGTCGCACGCGGTCCGATGTTAGGGTCGTTCGTCGATGACGCTGTTGTGCAGGGTGCCGACATTGGTGATCTCCACGTTCACCGTCATGCCGGGTTCGAGGAACAGCTGCGGGTCGCGGTATCGCCCGACGCCGCCGGGGGTGCCGGTGACGATGATGTCGCCGGCGCGCAGTGTCAGGACGGTCGAGGCGTAGGCGATGATGTCCGGGATGCCGATGGCGAGGTCGGAAATGGGCGCGTGTTGTTCGACCGCGCCGTTCACCCGGGTCGTCAGCGTCTGGTTGCGGATGTCGCCGACCTCGTCCGGGGTGACCAGCCACGGCCCCATGGAACCTGACCGCTCAAAGCTCTTGCCCGGCCAGAACTGCGTCGTGTGGTTCTGGTAGTCGCGCACCGAACCTTCGTTGAAGCAGGCGTAGCCCGCGATGTGATCCCATGCGGCGTCTTGGGCGATGTGCCGCCCGTCCTTGCCGATGACGAAGGCCAGTTCGCCCTCGTAATCGAACTCCCGGCTGGCGCGGGGGCGTTCGATGGGCACGTTGTGGCCGACGATCGACGCGGGGTAGCGGGTAAAGATCGACGGGTACTGCGGATGCGGGCGACCGGATTCGATGATGTGAGGCAGGTAGTTCAACCCGATACAGAGGATCTTTTCGGGGTTGGGGACCGGCGGCAGCAGGGTGACGGCATCAAGCGGGATCTCGTCGCCGACATCTGCGAGGTCGGCGATTGCGCCGTCGGCGATCACGGATTTCAGATCCGGGTAACGGTCGGACAGAACCCGGCCGGCGTCACGCACCGTTTCGCCCACGGCGGTGCCATAGGTCGGGGTTTCGTCGGGGCGGGTAAAGCTGACAAGCCGCATGGGGCGCTCCGTTCTGGCTGAGGCCGGTGGGCAGACGTTAGCCCAATCCGGCGAGGAAGGAAGTGATTTCGGCCTCGGCAAAGGCGAGGGTGTCTTCGTCGCTGAAGGTGCCGTCCTGCACCTTGGCATTGGCCATGGCGACGATCACCTCTTTGCCGGTATGCACCCGTGCCAGCATGCCGTTCAGGATGTACTTGAGATGTGCCTGGGCACGAACGCCGCCGAGCGCGCCGCCCGAGACCGTCGCCACAAAACACGGCTTGTCCTTGAAGACCGAGGCATAGGCGGGACGTGAGGCCCAGTCGATGGCGTTCTTCAGGACGCCGGGCACGCTGTAATTGTACTCGGGCGTGACAAAGACAATGCCGTCGGCGGCGCCGACCTGATCGACAAAGGCGCGGACTTCGGGGTCGTCGGTGACATCGGCGTTGTAATGTGGCAACGCGCCGACGTCGGCGACAGAGAAGGCGGCGCGGTCGACGAGCCGGTCCGCGAGAGCGCGCGCAAAGGCGCGGGACGAGGACGCCGCGCGCAGGCTACCGGGGATAAGGAGGATGTTGGGCATGTCGTGACTTTCTTGTTCAGAGCCGGGCCAGCCATGTGGCCGTTGAGGGGGCAAGGATGATGATCAGGAGCGTGGCCAGCATCGCAAAGATGAAGGGAACGGCGCCCCGGAAGATTTCGCCGACCTTCAGGTCGGGGTCGTCCATGGCGGATTTGATCGTATAGACCGACAGGCCGAAGGGCGGGGTCAGCAGCCCGATTTCCACCGCGATCACCGTAATCACGCCGAACCAGATCAGGTCGAGCCCGGCGGCATCGGCCACCGGCAGGGCAATCGGGAGGACGATCAGCATGATGGAGATGGAGTCGATCAGACACCCCAGCGCGATGATCAGCAGGATGTAGACAAGCAGGAATCCGTAGGGTCCGATGTTGCCCGACAGTAAGAATTCGGCCAGTTCGCGGGGCACACCGGAGAGCGCGAGCATCCGGCTGAAGAAGGTCGCGGCGAGGATCAGGAACAGGACGGAGACTGTGATCTGGCCGGTTTCCACCAGCAGCCGCCAGAGGGTCTTGCGGTCAAGCGATCCGCGCATCAGCGCGATGACCAGCGCGCCAAAGGCACCTGCCGCGCCGGCCTCTGTCGGGTTCAGGAAGCCGCCATAGAGCCCGCCGAGCACGAGGATCATCAGCGACAGGATCGGGACGGACTTGCGCAGGATGTCCCACGCCCCGATGTCGTCGTAGACCGCCTCGTCTCCGGTTTCGAACACGAAGTCGCGGCGGGTGGTGGTGAGCAGCATGATCGTCACCGTGAAGGCAAGCGCCAGCAGCAGACCGGGTCCGACGCCGGCAAGGAACATGCGGCCCACGGATTGCTCCGCCAGAACGGCATAGACGATCATTAAGAGCGAGGGCGGGATCAGCATCCCGAGCACCGAGGACCCCGCGACGACGCCGGTGGCAAAGCGGTTGGTATAGCCATGGCGGCGCATTTCCGGCACTGCGATGCGGCTGAACACGGTGGCCGAGGCGATGGAAATGCCGGTAATGGCGGCAAAGACCGCGTTGGCAAAGACGGTGGCAACACCCAGCCCGGCGGTGATGCGCCGGAGCAGTTTCTGGAACACGTCGAATGTGTCCTTGCCGACCCCTGAAACCGTCACCAGCAGGCCCATCAGGACAAAGAGCGGAACGACGGCAAAGAGGTATTCTTCGAGGCTGTCGTTGGCGACCTGCGTCATCATGCGGACCGCGACGGTATCGTTGCGGATCAGGGCGACACCGGCAAAGGAGGTTGCGAGCATCCCCAGGCCGATAGGCATGCCGATCAGGATCAAAACGATCAGCACGGCGATGGCGATTGCGCCGATTTCAAACGGGGTCACCTGCGTTCTCCCATTTTCAGCGCCGCGATGACGCGGACGGCGAATTCAACTGCTGCAATGGCGAACCCGGCGAGGATGAGCACGCGGAACGGCCATGTGGGCAGGGTCGCCAGACCGGGCACGCCGATGAATTCGGCCGCGGCAAGGTCTTTCTGAACGACACGGATAGACGCCCAGGCGATGATCCCCAGGATCACGGCGCCGGTGAGATCGAACAGCCCGTTCAGGATCGCGCCGAGCACCGGGCGTTTGCGTTCCAGCGGGACAATGAAAACCTCGGTCCGGGCGAGCCTGCCGGCGCGGACGGTGGCGGCCAGTTGCAGCGCGACGAGCGTCACAACGAGCAGTGCGCCCGCCTCAGAGACGAGCGGCAGAGACGCGCCCATGACATTCCTTGCGACGATGTCGGCGCAGATGATCAGCATCAGAACGCCGATCAGTACGGTACCAAGGGCGGCGGAGGCCTCGACCAGACGGTGCCACGCCCGCTTGAGACCGCTTTCTTTCACTCCCCCGAGCGGGGGAGTGATGGGTTTGGGTTCGTCCGTCAACGCAAGACCTACTGATCCCAGTTGCGGGCCGGCGTTTCGCCACGGGACCGCAAGCCTTCGAGGTAGGCGGCGAGGAACGCCTTGGCGGGGATGCCGCGCTCTTCCAGCGGGGTGGCCCAGTCACTGGCGACGTCGGGCATCTTGTTGACCCACTTGACCAGTTCGCCCTCGGGCATGTCGACGATGGTGGCGCCCATTTCGACCATCTTGTTCAGCGCGAACTCGTGCCGTTCCACGAGGTCCTTGCCGTGCGCTTCGGTATAGTACTTGCCGGCCTCGATCATGGCGTTTTGCACCTCTTCGGGCAGGCCGTCCCACGAGTCGCGGTTGATCGCGACCGCGCCGGAGAATGCGCCGCCCGCGTCAAAGCGATTGATGTAGGGGGCCACCTCGTAGAGCTTGATCGGCAGCGCACCTAGGGCAAGGGTCAGCGCGCCGTCAGACACACCGGTTTGCACGTCGGTGTAGTAGGTAGTCAGAGCGCCATCGACGGCGTTGGCCCCGGTACCGCGCAGCCAGCTGCCCAGCACGCCCGGCGCGGAAATTTTCATCCCCTCGATATCGTCGATGCCGGTGATCGGTTCCTTGAGATAGATGTCGTAGAGATCGGTGCCGGTCAGCCCGAGAACCTTGAGGTTGTGCTGTTCCCACTCGTTCCGGAAGGCGTCGTTGGTTTCCAGCAGTTCCTGGTGCACCTCGAGCTGAAGCGCCGGGTTGGACGTGGAGAACGGCGCATTGGACGACGCCTGGCTGAGCGGCAGCTTGGCCTGTTCGAGAAAGGAGAAGACCCAGCCGACGTCGGTAATGCCTTCCTCGACCGAGGTGAGCGTTGCGTTGGCCTTGTAAAGCTGGCCGCCGAATGCCTCGTTCCATTCGATCTTGTAGTTGCCGCTTTCGGCAAGGATTTCATCCGTTCTCGCCATGAAATGCGACTTGATCATGCTGACCCACGGCACGACGGTCGGGTGGCTTGAGGCGACGGTCAGGTTGATCGTTTCTTGGGCATGCACCGGCACGGCCAGCAGCCCGGCGACGATAGCGCCTTTCAGAATGTTCATGTTCTTCCTCCCACTTGTTTTGTTAGCTGTACGTGAAGGTCTGGCTTGAATTGTTGAGGGTGATCGTGACCGACCCCTCGTTGACAAGCCATGGCCGAACCCGAAAGGTCCTGGCCCCCGTCTTGTGCATGGGATCACGCTCCGCGATCCCGATTGCCTCTTGCCGGGACGCGGCCTTGACCACGACGAGGCCTTCGCCCTCCCAGTTCTCCCCATCATCCGTCCACATCGGGCCGGCGGCATGGAGAATACCGTCCTTTTCGAGTTGCACCTGGAACGCCAGGTGCTCCTCTATGTTCGCGAAAACGGGCCCGAGCCCGTCGGCCGGCGTCGTGAAGATCGCGTAGAGCTGCCGTTGGAGCATCTCTTTCGACGCTTCGAGGACCGCCGCGGCGGGTACCGATTTCGGATTGTCTTCGGACATTCTGCACCTCCCCTTGCAGTGAATTATCCCGGTGTCGGATCAGCCCGCCTTTCGGCGGGCGATCTCGGCCCGAATCTCGGTTCCGTGTTCATCCAGCACGGGCGGCGGCAGAACATCGAGTTCCGGCGCGCCATCAAAGCTATAGGGCGCACGGACCGTGGTGAATGTGCCCAGCTCGCTGGAGGGCGTTTCCACCTTGATACGCAGGTGCTGCGCCTGCGGATCCTCAAGCGCCTCGTCCGAATCGTAGGCGGGCGAATGCGGCACCTCGTGTTCGATCAGCAGGCCGCACCATTCGTCGCGCGACCGGGTCAGAAAGACCGGTGTGAAATGCGCGATCAGGTCGTCCTGGTGCCTGATCCGTTCGAGCCGTTCGGAAAAGCGCGGATCGTCGTTCAGCTGTTCCTGCCCTGTCGCGGTCAGAAGTCCCTCCCAGAACTTCGTCGGCGAGGACATGTGCAGGGCGATCCATTTTCCGTCGCCGCATTCGAACGTGTAAGACTGCGACACGACCGGGCGCGACAGCGGCCCCATAACTTCGCCGACGGAATAGTAGTGGGTAAAGCTGTCGAGGTTGAAATGGCACATCGCCTCGAGCATCGAGATGTCGAGCCGGCGCCCCTTGCCAGTCCGGGCGCGTTCGGTCAGCGCGGCGAGGATACCCATGGCGGCGTATTGGCCGGTCACCGCGTCGGCGATCGCCGGGCCGATAACGCGGGGGTTGGCGGGCGGCGTCAGCAGGCGCAGATAGCCACTGGCAGCCTGCGCGACGGTGTCATATGCGGGCCGGTCGCGCGACGGGCCCGAGGTGCCGAACCCGGAAATGGCGCAGTAGATGAGGTCCGGCCGGATCTTTCTCAGCTCGTCCTCGCCGGCACCGAGTTTCTCGGCAACACCGGGGCGGAAGTTCTGGATGAAGACATCCGCCGTCGCCACGAGGTCGTGCAGCACGGCAAGGTCCTCGGGTGTCTTGGTATCAAGCGCGATGGATCGCTTGTTGCGGTTGTAGGTCTGGTAGTGCGGTGAATAGAGCCCGCCCTTGAAGGCGCGGAACGGATCGCCGACGCCGGGGCGTTCGACCTTGATCACGTCTGCGCCGAGGTCGGCGAGATGCATGCCCGCAGCCGGCCCGGTGATGTATGTGCCAAGCTCGACGACGCGGATGTCCTTCAGGATCTTGACCATGATGTCACTCCGCCGCCGTTGATTGCCGCGCCGAGGGCTTGCCGTCATAGGAAATGGCAACGTCGGCCTTGTGCGACATGATGAACCCGATCGAACGCTGCGCCTCTTCGAACAGATGCGCCGAAAGACCGGCGGCCCGGGCCAGCAGCGGCACCGCCTTGATCGCGTCGAGCGGCCAGCCCGCGTCGAGAATGCAGGCCGGGATCGCGCCGGACACGTTGATCGGCAACGGACGTTCGATGATGTCGGTCGCGTGATCCCCGAGCACGCGCAGGGTTTCGATGTACTTGCCAGAGACGCCAAGCTCGTCGGCGATGACCAGCAGCCGATCGGCGCGCGGGTCGCCGCCGCTGTGCTGGGGGTGGCCGAGACCGGCGACTTTCTTGCGCTGCGCCTTGTGTTCCTTGAGGCTGGCGATGGCCGCCGTTTCGATGTCCGTCCCGTCGGCTTCGGCCTTTGCGATGATCTCGGCGAGGTAGCGCCCGGCGACCTCGGAGCTGCCCGCGACCACGCTGCCCATGCCGAGCAGTCCCGCCGACATGGCACCCTGCCATGCGTCCGGGCCGGCGGCGAGCGTCATGCGGGCGGCCTGAACAGAGGGGACAAGCCCGTGTTCGGCAATCGCGACCAGGCAGGCATCCATCATGTCGCGCTGCGCTGCCGTGGGCTTTTCCCCGAGGACCAGCAGCCAGAAGTAATCGGTAAAGTTGATCTTGCCGATCAGGTCGTCGCAGAGATCGTAGCCGCGCACCGTAATGCTTTCGGCATCCGAAGTCGCGATCGCCGTATAGGACTGTTCCTGCTTTCCAATGCGCATCTCAGCCTCCTTTTTTCGGTATGCGAAAATTTTTGCACTTGCCGAAAAATATGTTGGAGACTAGCCTTGCGTCAAGTTGAATCGTTGTCGATGTCGTGCGAGTGGAGCGCATGGGAGGAAGTTCATGAAGGATATCAATCAGTTCACAATCAGCGAGGCGGTGAAGGAAACGTTCAGGACCGAACCGGGAAGCCGGTTCGAGCAGCTTTTGCATGGCCTGATTGAGCATTTGCACGACTACACGCGCGAAAATCAGATCAATCATGAAGAGTGGATGACGGTGCTGCAGTTCCTGTACGATTGCGGCAAGATTTCCACCCCCGAGCGGCACGAGTTCATCCTTTTGTCGGATGTGCTGGGGTTCTCGGCGCTGGTAGACATGATCAACACCAAAGGCGGCGCGACAGAGGGGTCCAACCTTGGCCCGTTCTACCTGGACGATGCGCCGCGCAAGGCGCTGGGCGCCGATCTGTCGGATGACCGGGACGGCGTCAGCATCCTGGTGCACGGGCAGGTGACCGATACGCTGCACAACCCTCTGCCGGGGGCCATCGTCGACACGTGGCAGGCAGACGCGGCCGGGACCTATCCGATTCAGGAGCAGGAACAGGGGCAGGACAAGTTCGATTTGCGCGGCGTGTTCGAGGCCGACGAAAACGGGCGCTTCTATTACACGACCGTTCTGCCCAAGCCCTACACGGTGCCCTATGACGGCCCTGTTGGCGATCTGTTGCGCGCGGGCAATCGCCACGCATGGCGTCCCGCCCACCTGCACTATATCGTGCGGTCCCCGGGCATGAGTTCCATCACGACCGAGGTCTTCTTCGAGAATACCGAGTACATCGACAACGACGCCGTTTTCGGCGTGCGCAAGTCGCTGATCGCCAAGGTGGAGCCTGCCAAGAAGGTCGAAGAGCTGGGTTACGCGCTGGACAAGAAGCCGGACGCGGTCTGCACCTTCAACTTTGTTCTGGCGCCCGAAGGCTGATCGTGGGCGAGACCGGAGACAAGCCGCCCGAATTCGTCGAGGCGCTGGCAAAGGGGATTGCCATTCTGGAGTCGTTTGACGCCTCCAATCCCGAAATGACCCTGTCGGAGGTCGCGCGGAGGGTCGGCTTGTCTCCGGCCGCCGCGCGCCGGTCGCTGATGACGCTGGAAACGCTCGGCTACATCGGGCGCAAGGACAAGCGGTTCCACCTGCGGCCCAAGCTGATGGCGCTTGGCTCGGCGTTCTACTTCACCGCGCGGGTGGACGAGGTGCTGCAGGAAGACCTGCGGGGCATCGTCGATGCCTTTGGTGACGCGTCTTCGGTTGGCACCCTTCAGGGTGCCGATGTGATCTATGTGGCGCATCACTCCGTGCAGCGCGCCCGACGCGCTGCAGCGGTCGCCGGGGCGCGATACCCGGCATACGCGACGTCGATGGGGCGTGTTCTGCTGGCAGGCCGGTCGGACGATGAGATCGAAACCTACCTTGCGACCTTTGAGCCGAAACAGCTGACAGCCAAGACATGTTCGGACCCGGACGCCCTGCGCGAGGCGATCATGGACGCGCGGGAAAATGGCTATGCGACGACTGTGGACCAGCTGGATTACGGCATAACGGCGCTGGCCGTGCCGATCCGGGGGGCAGAGGGGGAAACCATCGCGGCACTGAACACCTCTGGATACACCGGGATCGTGACCCCGGAGAAATTGATTGAAGAGCGGTTGCCCGCCTTGCGGCAGGCGGCCTCGCATATTGCGCATCAGTTGACCCGCTACCCCACCCTCAGGGCGGTGCTTGGCGGCTAATTCAGGTTCTGGGAGGAGACAGACCATGTGCAGACTTTGTAGCCCCGCAACCCCCAGGGCGCTTTGCCCGGGCAGACCGCGGTTCCTTTCCGCCCCATCCGAGCTTGGCGCAGGGGCGGCGGCCGCCAAGGCCGCGACGACAAAGATCACCGCCGCGCCGCTTCCGGAATTGTCAGGCGAAAAGGGCACCCGCATTCTGATCAAGGGCGGGGTGGTGATGTCGGTCGATGATGCGGTCGGCAACTTTCCAAAGGGCGACGTGCTGATCGAGGGGGCGAAAATCGTCGAGGTGGCGGCCAATATCGAGGCCACGGACGCCCATGTGATCGACGCCTCGGGCAAGATCGTGATGCCCGGCTTCATCGACACCCACCATCACCAGTTCGAAACCGGGCTGCGGTCGTCGCTGGCCGACGCGATTGTCGTCAATGACGGCAAGCCGGAAAACGCCCGGAACTACTACGAGACGATGTTGCTCAACTTCTCGCAGCATTATCGGCCGCAGGATGTCTATATCAACGAGCTTTACGGCGGGCTGGCACAGCTTGACGCGGGCGTGACCACCGTCATGGACGTGAGCCAGATCCACCACTCCGCCGAACACTCGGACGCCGCGATCGAGGGGCTTCGGGATGCGGGGCGCCGGGGGGTGTTCGGCTATTTCGAAGGCTGGTGGGAAGGCAAGGAGCACCCCGTTGGCGCACGTCGCATCCGCGAACAGTTCTTCAGCTCCGACGACAGCCTGCTGACCATGGTGATGGGCGGAGAGATCTACATCGAAGGCTACGAGGAGATGTGGCGCATTGGCCGGGAGCTTGACCTGCAGATCGCGCTGCACGTGGTGACCACCTTTGGCATGACCCCGACCTTCGACGAACTGGCGAAAAAGGGTGTATTCGGGCCGGACAACATCTTTATCCACATGACCGGGATGACCGACGACGCCTGGAAGGCGGCGGCGGATGCCGGCGCGCATGTGTCCCTGTCAGTACCGATCGAGATGCACATGCGGCATGGCGAACCGCCGATCCAGAAGGCCATCGACCTTGGCATGTCGGTTTCGCTGTCGTCGGACGTGGAATGCACGATGTCGGCGGACTTCTTTACCCAGATGCGCGGCCTGATCACCCTGCAGCGGATGATCGCGAACGAAAAGGCCCTGTCGGGTGACGAGAACCACCCGGCGCTGATGCGGTCAGCCGATGCGATCCGCCATGCGACCATCGAGGGCGCCAAGGGGCTGCGGCTGGACAACAAGACCGGGTCGCTGACGCCGGGCAAGGATGCCGACATCATCCTTCTGGACGCCGAAGCGATCAACGTCGCGCCACTGAACAACGCGCCCGGCGCCGTGGTCACGCTGATGGACCGGTCGAACGTCGATACGGTGATGGTCGCCGGCAAGATTCGCAAATGGCAGGGCCAGCTTCTGGGACATGACATGGGCAAGCTGCGCCACGAACTCGAAGAGAGCCGCGATTACGTCTTCGAGAAAGCAGGGGTCGAGCAGGACCTTTTTGCCTGATCTGAAACTGGGTTGGGCACAAGGGTGCCCGGCCGAACAAAGGATGCTGCCATGCTCTTTCCCACCTCACTTGTCGGCAGTTATTGCCAACCGGACTGGCTCATCGACCGGGAAAAACTGAAAGGTCAGTTCCCGCCCCGTACCCGGGCGCAGGAGCTATGGCGCATTCCGGAACCGCTGTTGAAGGAAGCGCAGGACGATGCCACGCGGGTGGCCATCCGGGAACAGGAGGAAGCCGGTCTCGATATCATCACCGACGGCGAAATCCGGCGGGAAAGCTATTCCAACCGCTTTGCCACGGCGTTGGACGGGCTGGATCTGGACAACTATGGCGAGGTGATCACCCGGTCAGGCAAACCGGTGCCAGTGCCGCGCATCGTGGGCAAGATCCGTCGCGAAAGGCCGGTGGAGGTCGAGGACCTGAAGTTCCTGCGCGCCCATACCGACCGCAAGGTAAAGATCACCCTTCCCGGTCCGTTCACCCTGAGCCTGCAGGCGCAGAACGACTACTACGCCACGACCGCAGATGCCGCGATGGACTATGCCGACGCGGTAAAGGAAGAGATCGCCGACCTGTTCGCGGCGGGCGCGGATATCGTGCAGCTTGACGAACCCTGGTTGCAGGCAAAGCCCGATGTTGCCGAGGATTTCGGGATCGAGGCGATCAACCGGGCGCTGGCAGGGGCCGAGGGGACAACGGCGGTGCACATCTGTTTTGGCTACGCGGCCATGACCAAGACGCGGCCGGACGGGTATTCCTTCTTGCCGCAGATGAAGGACTGCACCTGCGACCAGATCAGCATAGAGACGGCACAGGCCAACCTCGATACATCTGTGCTCGAGGAAATCCGGGGAAAAACCGTTATGGTCGGGGTACTTGACCTGTCCAGCCACGAGGTCGAGACGCCGGAGATCATCGCGCATCGCATCCGCCGTGCCTTGCCATACGTGGACGCAGACAAGGTGGTCGTGGCACCCGATTGCGGGCTCAAGTATCTGCCGCGTGATGTCGCTTTCGGCAAGATGAAGGCGATGGCGGACGGAGCGTCAATCGTGCGCACGGAGCAAGGCTGACCGACAAGGTTGGAGAGTGACAGAAGTAGAAGCCGCGTAAAGAAGGCGGCTAGCAGCGCGCGGCCGTTTTTTCTGTAAGCGCGTTGTAATACGTTGCGTAGATAGAGGTTTCCACCTGGACCACCGAACACATCCCGGCTGACACCGCCCGAACGTCGCTCTCGCATTGCCCCGCCGTGGATATCGGTTCCTTCTTTTCGGCAGCCTCTGATCCGTTCAATGCGCGGTTCGGTGGTGTCAAGGCGATGTGCTCGAGCAGGGCAGGGCGGCCGCGTAGCTTTCGGCCATTAAGAATCCGAATCCATTCCGCTATTTTCGAACGAGCCGAGATTTTATCCGGCTGGCGGTGATGCTGTACGTTGGATTTCCGCTGTCACTGCGGAACGTCGAGGATCTGCTGCACGAACGCGGTATCGATGTGAGCCACGAATCCGTTCGGTTCAGGTGGCAGCGATTTGGCCCGAAGTTCGCCGCCGAAATCCGCAAGAAGCGGGCTGAGCGTCTTCGGTCCTGGCCGCAATGGCG
>ENA-OWNT01002591-OWNT01002591.1-seawater-metagenome-genome-assembly--contig:-NODE-2591-length-18631-cov-4.308289_pt1 | contig 18631 bp, 19 predicted proteins | sample MGYA00238136_ERZ651165 | MGnify/ENA primary metagenome ERZ651165 (study PRJEB26861, sample SAMN08777766) | seawater metagenome | isolation source: coastal seawater | place: USA: Florida | collected...
CGACGCCAAGCGGGTGCCGCTGACCTTCGCCGCCCCGGGGCCGGGGCGAGTGAGGGTCTCGCACTACTCTCCCCTGAGTGGTTTTGGCTCGTTCCCTGAAGAGCCCTCCCCGACGCCGCCGACCTTCGTCGAGCCGGTGCGGGAGCGCTTCGAGCGGTGGCCAGGGCGCTATCGGGTCGCCTACGAGGTCCTCGGACACCCCAGCAGCGCTACGTTCCTGTCTTCGGACCGCACCGTGACCCTGACTGACGCCACGCAGGTCGAAATCAACCCGTTCGCCGAAGGAAGCGTGCCCGGTTCGTAGCCCTGTGACTTGCTTATACACACTGTCGCGTGGTGCAGTGGCAGTGTGTTGATTATGTTTGTATTGCGCGTGCAGGTGGAGAAAGTGGCAAAGTGTTCTGCGTCGATGCCAAGCTGAACTTCGACGATAACGCCGCCTACCGCCAAAAGGCTGTGTTCGAAATGCGCGATCTCTCTGTTGAGGATCCCCGTGACGTCAAGGCGGAAGAGTCTGGATTGAACTACATCGGCTTGGATGGCAACATTGGCTGCATGGTCAACGGTGCCGGTCTTGCAATGGCCACCATGGACATTATTAAGCTGTACGGCGGAGAGCCAGCCAACTTCCTCGACGTCGGCGGCGGCGCCTCTGCGAAGCAGGTCGCCGAAGCTCTCGAGCTTTTGACCAGCGATCCCAAGGTGGAAGCCATTTTGGTGAACATTTTCGGTGGTATCATGCGATGCGACACCATCGCTGAGGGTATTATCGAGGGAGTGAAGACTGTGGACATCAAAGTCCCTCTGATCGTGCGGGTGGAAGGAACAAACGTGGACAGGGCCCGCCAAATGCTGGACGAAGCCAACCTTGGTTTCATCACGGCTACCGACCTCGACGACGCGGCGCAAAAAGCAGTGGCATCTCTCTCGTAAACTTGAGATGCAGACAGGTACTTGCACAAGAACACGCCTTCGTGGCAGTCGTTCTATTAATATTAACTCACTCTTCAACAGTTGCGTTTGTTGTCAGTCATGGTGCTGCTGTGGCCGAGCCCACAGACGGGCGACGGAGGGAAAATAATGGAAATAGTAATAAGTTACGGCACGAGTGCCTGCTTTATAAAACACCGTTTTAAGCACGGGTTTGATTGGTAGCTTCTGATAGAACAGGCTTTGTGGATTTGTGGAAATTTGTGGTTTGGTCGGTGCTCTCTGACTCTTTAGTGGCGCCTTCGTGCGGCTCGCTCTGCACGCACCGCATGTTCGGCAGACTGTCACCACTTTCGTGGAGCGCCTTCAAAAACTGTGCAAACAGATGTTGTTCTTTTTCTCGTTCTGGTTGTCGCAATGAGTTAACAGTGACTCTGCATAGAGTTTTAACAGCCTTTGTCAAAACAAAAATTCTCCGTCGCAGCTGTTCGTTTTCCGAAGCCAAAGAAGTTTGCTCCCTCCTCGCTTGCTTAAGCACCTGAGCACTTTCTGCTCCCGCATGGCTGGAGCCGTTTGGGGAACTCAATCGACGCTTCCGCGGAGAAGACCGAGGCGATTGTGCCACTGGTGACACGTCCAAGTCATCTACGACACTTCGGAGCAGCAACAGCGCTGAATCTGGCAGATTTTCGTCGCTCATCGTCGTTTGATCTAGGAACTACAACAAAATGAGTACGAGTAGTCCACAATCGCAATTTCTCGCCCAAAAATCTGCGCCAGCTGGTGGTGTTGCAGAATTTCCTTCTTGTCATTCCGCAATTTGACACAGTACCTGCTCGCAGAGACTGCCAGCGAATACTTGCAACTGTGACAGTTCACAGGCACTACTCCACCACCAACACTCAATTCCAGAGTGTGAGCAGATAGATGACTTGTTCGCGAGCCAGGGATGGGGGGGGCGGTGCAGTCATGGCGTAACAACGCAGTGGCGCAACAACAGCGTCAAAAGCGTCGACAACAACAACCGCGACAACGAACGACGACACGACGACGTCGCGCTGAGTGAGGAATTTCCAACGGTGGCTTCTGCTTCTGCGTCTCTGCTCCTTGTTGGTGGACGACGCACCACAATCAATACTGACTAACTCAGTCCTTAAGTTCTCAAAATTCTCGTTTAGAAACATCATTCTGCATACACTGGTTTTCGGTCATCGTCATTGTGGAAAGTTCGAAAGTTCATATTGTGAAACTATGAAAGTATGAGTACTCAAGTACAATGTATTTCGGTATAGAATTGTCATGAGCACCTATGGTGGGTTGTGTGTGGGCGGCGTGTGAGGGCAGAGAGCTGGTTGGCTTCGTTCGTTCGCTCGCTGCTCATCCGACTTCGTTTGTTCGTTCGTCGACAACGCATTTCAACTCTGTCTCCGTCACCTCGCACTGTTTGTGTCTGGCTGTGCTCGCTGTCGAGTACAGACAATGCTGTGGACAGTCGACATTACTTATCTGCGCGGAGTGCACCCGGACAGTGCGTTCGTTTTCTACTCGTGAAGAGTCGTCGTAGGTGAGCGGGTTCTTTGTGTGTGTGGTCTTTGAGTAGAGAGCCGTGGCATTCGCCGAATTGGCGAGAGACGTCAACGTGGCGCATGCACATCGTGTAAAGAGTATTCTGCATTGCGTTACTGTGCCTCTTCGTGAGGTAGCTCGTCAGTCACGATATTGTGAGAATTTATGAACGGCAGTTTATTTATGAACGGCAGTTTGTTGAATAGTTGTTTTGGTGTTCGTTTCACCACCCTCAAACTGGGGCAGGGGTGCTTCAGGCAGCGTCTATGCGAACGGACAAGCGGCCCGAAATAGAATGACTGCCACAGTGTAGCTTCGTCTGAGAACACTTTTGAGGGTGGGGTCAAATAGAGCAAGGCTTTTCCGCAGTCACCATGTGGTGCCGCGTTGCACTTCTGATGTCATTCACCACGCTCTTCGTGTGTCGACAAACCGTTGGAGTTCAAGCAGATCGGTCAATTTCGCCTGAACTGCTGGAGCACCCGAAGTTGGAAACTTTGAATCGCGGCCTGACCTCCGCGCCCTCTGTTTTTATCGCTATTGGGTCGGCTCCGAAAAAGCATGCACTGCGAGACGCTGTGCGATCCACATGGCTTAAAGCCTGCACCAAACCGACTTGTAGCTATCGTTTCTTTACAGATGCAAATGTGACGCTACAAGACAAGTTTGGGGGCCCAAAAAGGGAGGATGGTGTTCCCAGTGACACGATAACAACACCAGCGGAGGAATCTGGATACAGTAACTTCGGTATTCGGGCTTTGCAGCAAATGGAGTGGAGTCTACGGAACGTTGACTTTGACCACTACCTTCGCATCGATGACGATGGCATGCTGTGCGTGGACCATCTCATGCACGATTTGGCGAATCTCCCTCTTGAAAGATTGTTTTGGGGAAAGTATTGGTGCCAACACATGGTGAGTGCGAAATGGTGGCGGATTCCAAAAACCAATGGCAACTCACTATTCGTTTCATTTGCTTTTTGATCATACTTGTCCAGGCACGAATGGATGAAAATTTCATGCTGATGTCACGCGATGTCGCATTTGTACTAGCAGAAGGGTACGGCGCATTATTCTTCATGGCCGGCATAATTCCGGAGTCATTCTTGTTCTTTGGCTGGCTGCAGGTGGCGGACGGATTTGTTACCATTTCGAGCGCCAATGTCTCTCGACAAACTGACTGCTAACCTTCAGGTACTCTCTGATTACGTCATGCAGCCGTAAGTTTTTCTTATTCCTCTTCATGCAAACCGATGCTTTCGAACCTTGTGCAGCCAATGATGAACCTCGATGTTGTGGGCGACACGGACCGCCTGTGGTGGCTGGGGCCAGTATTGCAGCTCCCACAGCAAGAGGAAGACGCATCCTCTCAAGTCCAACGACAGCTTCGTAAGCGCAACCGAAACAAGTTCAACAACAACGAAGGTAATAAGGCATGATGACAAATGTGCCACCAACTCTAGTTCGAAGAATGATGTGATTCTGTTGCGCTCAAATACAGCCGGCAACGTCTGCCTTGGGCACTACGAGCGCCAAAATACGTACAATATTTCAGCACAAGAATTGCGATGGAAAAAGGTAATCGAGTTGTTGTCATTATGAGGCTACGATTGGGATGAATGACTTTATCACTGGCTGATGTGTAGGCGGAGGCTGCCGTGACGTGGGCCAAGTGTCCAGATATTTGCCATCGGTACGTTGCAACACACTCCGACGAATTAGCATCGCGACTTTGTAAAGGTCTTACCGAATGTATGCGTGCGCACGTCTAGATTTGTGTGGCTACATCACCTCGCTCCAGGTTGGAAATTGAATTGTTGCTGGTGGGGTCCTTTTTCCTCACATTTAACTTCAAGTTGTATTTGCCTTAGCCGAAATTGTTAGACTGCACAACAATTCAATTCCTTTCGACGCGAACAGCCCACATCTGCTCAATCCACCGTCGAAGGAACAGCGTCAGGCCGAACCTACGCAATGCAGAGGGTGGAAAGGCTTTCCGTTGTTCTCCACTCAGAAAACAAGTGGTCACCAGGTGAAACGACGGCAATTCATCCAGGTACGAGCTCTTTGTCCGGCTCCTGCTACCACTGCTGCTGTTTCTGAAGTCGCGATTGGCGTGTCAACTTTGTCCAGAATGAAACCTGCTTTTGGACGTGGTGCACGGAGCAATTTGGAGGGCAGTGTTGCAATGCAAAGCATAAACGCGCGATGCGATCAAAGATTGAATCTTTGTTCACCATGTACCATGATTTCGAAAACAATGCTTGACAATCAATGGGCTCCAAAGGCGGGATTCGCGTGTGGGGATCCACCGCAGCACCACAACGCACTGTGTGACAGTATGACCCAACCTTTTCTCTCAAAGATAATACATTGTTCTCCATACACCGCCATGCATGAGACATCGTACACCATCAAGCCAAAGCAGGGGGCCCCCGGTGACCGACTGATCGTAGCGAGAAATTCGCCTCGCTCCATGAAATATGGCGAAATCTTCTCAGCCACAAGTAGATCTATGAACAGTGATGAATTTCTCGCTAGGATCAGTCAGTCGCCGTCACCGCGGGGGGGGGGGCGTGAGGTGAGATGAAGTGCGATGAGTTGAGATGGACATGTTGAATTGAATTGAGATGCACCAAATCGCCGAACGAAATCGTGCCGTTGTCATGTATGTCGATCAACCTCGATGCATTCAATGCATTCACTCACTCACTGCCACCCACCCACTCACTCATCGTCACTCGCCCACTCACTCACTCACTCACTGCCACTCACTCATTTTCACTCACTCACTCACCAACTCCACTGTCGCACTCCGGTCGGTCTTGGCCGCAACAGCACAGCAATGGCCACAGTCCACGGACCAGAGACCACAGACGACGTGACACGTGACAGAGACGTGACCAGAATTCTGCGTGGCTATTGTTGATGGTGCTGGTGCTGGTGCTGGTGCTGGTGCTGGTGCTGGTGCTGCGCTTTGTTGTCGTCGCTGTTGTCGTTGTTGTTGAACGGCGGCGTGAAAGAAGTGGTCGCATCGCTTCTTTGATGGTACTGTATTGTGTCAAATTGGAGGGGACCCACACAAATGCAGTTGCAGCTGTCATCGAGACGATGAAACGAGACCTCAGATTGAGAATCGACAGCTCACTCGGTTCGATGTGGCGATCCAAGCGTCGACGACGCAGTGTAGTTCGGGCAACCAAAAGCGGCATGTTCCCATGTGCAGCAGCATGATCAGTGGTTCCTGGTTGGTTCTCGCATGAAATAACATGAATAGCAAAACAAAAAGTGTTGCATTGTTTTTTGGCTTGGGTTTGGCCCGTGAAGTTGTAGTCAGAAACATGTCAGCGGACATGTGGGGCGGCAGCTCCAGCGACGAGGACGAGGTCCAGAAACCTCGGGCCTCGGGTGTCAGGATCAACAAGGCTTTTGAAGCGCGATACAACGAACGCAATCGCCGAGAAGAACTTTTGAACGTGAGAAAAGGACGCTCGGATCTGCTGGCAGAATCCAGTGACGAGTCCACTTCAGAGGAAGAAGATGAGGAAGGCAACTTATTGACAGCAAACGTTGAGGCCACTGTTGCACGCACTTTGGCGATGATTCGGAATCGAGACCCCAAAATTTATCAACCAGACTTCAAAGTCAACTACGGTGTGAAAGCAGATGCGCAACAGAACAAATCTAAAACGGACAAACCGATGTACGTTAAGGACTATGCGCGATACAAGCACGCGGACGACCTCGCTAGTGATTCCTTGGACACTTCGAAGACCACCCACGATGACGAAGCAGCCGCTCCAGGACAACGCCTCACGTATAATCAGGAGCAGGCAGATCTGAAGAAAGAGCTCCAAGCTGCTACTGCGGCAGCAGCTGATGATAGCGACGAAGACGACGACGGTGGGGCAGGGCTGTTCACGGTGAAGCGTGTCCTGAAACCTGATGGAAGCAAAGCGGCAGAGTCGGCAACAGTGGCGGAGTCTGACGCTCCGGTTAGCAAAGATGAGGCATTTCTAGAAAACTACATTTCACAACGAAAATGGGCGGAAGCAGACCCCGAAGACTTCGTTCCCAGCTACAAGGAAATCATAGAGGAAGTGAAAGAGTACGAGAAAGCCGAGGAGTACGAGAAGAAGTACAACTTTCGCTATGAAGAAGCTGGTGGCACAGAAATCGTGGGACACTCAAGAAAGGTCGAAGGATCACTTCGTCGGTCAAAAGATAAGAGAAAGTTAGCCCGAGAGGAAAAGCGTCGACGCAAAGCTGAAGAGAAGGCACGACGTGCCGAAGAGCTTAAGCGGCTGAAAAATCTTAAGAGAAAGGAGATTGCAAAGAAATTGAGCCAGATTCAAGAACTTGCAGGCAGCAAAGATTTAGTGTCCAAACTGACAAAGCACGCGGATGAAATCGACGACGAATTCGATCCAGACGCCCACGACAAAATGATGCGCAAAATATTTGACGAAGAATACTACTCAGATGATGAAGAGGAAGACGCCGACGCAGTTGGTGCGGCTGTAAGGCCAGACGACACCGAGGCAGGTGACACCGAGACCGACAACACGTCGCAAAACGGTGAAGCGCAGCCGAAGAAGAAAAAGGAGCTACCATCCCACGTTCAGGAGATTCTCGATGAAGAGTTCAAGTTAGACTTTGAAGATGTTGTTGGTGGTTTGCCAACTCGTTTCAAATACAAGAAAGTAGAAGCCAATGACTATGGATTGACTGCTGAGGAAATATTGAACGCAACAGATGCTGAGCTTCGACAGTACGTTATCTTTTCTCCGCTTAGTAATTCCTGCACTGTGGTTGTGACGTGTCTCATTTCCGTGTCATGATTTCAGATACGTGTCAACCAAGAAAATTCAGCCTCATGGAGATCGGGAATGGAAAGTTCCTTCTTCTAAAAGGCGCGCGTTCAGGAAGAATTTGCAGAAGCGGTTGAAGGAAGAAAAAGAAGCAGAGGCTGCTGAGGCGCGAACGCTGCAAAAGCAACAGAATAGGAAAAGAAAGAAATCGCGTAAATCAGCTGTGCGTGACTCACACAACCCTACAAAGAAAAACAAAAAGTCGGTGGAGACACCAAGTGTAGCAGATGTTGCTGAACCAGCCGAGAAAGATGACGACAATGTTGTCAGCGCAGAAGGTGACAGTTCAAGGAACAAATCAAAGAAACGGCGCAAAAAATCAAAGCACAGCAAACGTCCGCCGCAGTCCGGCGGACTGTCAAAGTCTCGCCTTGCCGCGTACGGACTGTAATAGCCCAAATTTCGCAGGCGTGGCAACACTGGTTCGGGCGGTAACGTTTTGGAATCTACCGAACATGTGCTTTTTCTTTTCACACTGCTGGCATCCCGGGCAAGAACTGCTACTCCCAAGACTCCGTCTCGTTTGAAGGAAAGGTTGTACCGGAACGCATTAACACGTTAACACGCACTAGTCAACAGTATTGTTGAAAAATTGAAACATTTGCTTAGCTTTGCGCTGGCCAACAACACCCCTGAGTTCCTCGAACGACATCTCACTCAAGTCTGCCAGGGAAATGTCCTTTTTGCCTGCACAAGCAAACCATGGGCGTGTCGTGGGCGTCCGTCACCACGAGCTTCGTGAATATGAGTTGAGCACATCCTCACCATGCAAGAGACAACAAACCGTTGGACGCGTGCTTATGCACATCCCGCATCGCAGCAGCGTCAGCCCCGGGGATTGCTCCGAAAACGTCGCGAGCGACAATATCAACCGTCCCACCTTCGATGTGCTCAGCCTCAGACACTTTCACAGCAGCTGCTTTGTCTGGATCAGGAGCACTGTGCACAATTGACAACGGGTTACGCACAGACATATCGGAACAGCAATTGAATTGGCGGTGATCTACGCACGCTGACTTCGGCAAACACTGGAAGAAATCCACTGTCGCATGCGGGCTGGCGCTCCAGAAAAGCCGAAGACGAGGAAAATGACGAGTCAAAAGCACTAACTTCGACGTAATGTCGCCAACCGAAACTCTCTCCCGTAGTCTGACACTGCTTTGAAAGCCAAACTTTTTGCCTTCTTCGAACTCAATGAGTAGGATTGGATTCCTGTAGTGCCGACACATCACAGTTGCTTGGGTATGCAGACGGCCGGATTTAAAGGAACCGTAAAGGTCTGATATTGATTTCCGCTCCACACATAGCTCAGGTGAAAGAACATAATCTCCCACTTCTAGCGTCATTGGAATGATCTCGAGCCCTCTTGCGTGCAGTATAGAAGGAAGTGCGCTCCGAAACTCGCGCATGTCAACAACGATAGCTTCACGCTTTTCGGGTCCGGCGAAACCACCTGCACGAGTTGACTGTTTGCTGTTGCTCAGTGCACTACCGTCCCTGTTGGTGGTTGCGTGAGCTTTGGTAGGAAACAGCTGTTTGGGCAACACAATCCGAGAATTCTCGTTGATGAGATTGCGAAAAGACTGCTGTTCGGCCTCCACAGAGTTGATGTACAGCAGCTCTTGCACTGAGTTCTTGTATCTACGCAAGGTAGCAGAAACATCCTAATTCAGTACGCTGTCACAATGCAAAACTAGTCACTGTGGGTACATACGTCAACAAGTAGACTCTCCGCAAAGTCATCGCCGCGCTCGATGCGCCAAACCAATCGAGCGATCTGGTTTGATGCATTTCAATTTGTCGAATAACTTCCACGTTGGTGTCGTAAATGACAATATACTGTGGTGCAAACTCATGTAATAAAGTTTCACGTTCGCATGCAAGACCGTCCTCAAGACTTTGAATGACAATCTCCAACCCATCTAGTGGCGGTGCCTTTGCATTCGGTGTTCGATTTGGAGTTGAGCGACGAACAAACGGTTTCTGCGATGCGAGCAGATCACACGCATTTAGCCACTCTTGTGAAGACGACAGTCCTGCGAGCAAGCCAACACCGTCAAGTCAACGGCATTCTTGCACCGATGTAAACACAGCAAGTACCAACCAGTGTCATCCTCCTCCGCTTGTGTTTTGGCTTGCCTCTTTTTCTTCTTGGGCGGTTTTCCCTTGCTGTGCCCGTCTGAACATTGTTCGGTGCTCTCGGACAGCAGGTGCGTCAGCATCCTGACAAAAAATAAGCAACCATTGCGTGACTGGTCTCTTGTAGCTACTTCGTGAGATGTCGTGGGTGCGGTGCTCTCGAGAGAATCAACTTGCTCTTTAAGGTTCTGAATAGCTTTTGTTAAGGCTACTGTCTTGCCGCGCTGTTCCCGCCACACAAATTGAATATTTTCTTTCCAGTCTGGGAAAGAATTATCAAGTCCACCCACCTTCTTGGCTTCGCCGAGCCAATAGTCCACAGTGGAGTGCTGTGCGACCGTGTTCTCAGCATCGTCGTTGCTCTCGGAGAAACTCTGATCGGGTTGGTCGCCAATACGCTCGTCGTAAGCGTGCCACAGCGCTCGACTCATGCGCGAAGCGTGCGCCTTACCACCGGCTCGTTGCCTGGCTTCCACTGCTTCACGATGAGCCTTGGTGCGATGGTGATGCCACATGAGATAGGAATCAAAGTGGTCATCCACCACTACCTCTGCGCAAGTTGTCAGCAACCGAGTGACTAGATCCTTCGAGAACGAGTCTTCAACAAAAATTAACACTCGAACCGGCGGATCAGTACTCATGCGATGATTGCCTGCGGTGATTTCCGCTCGAATTTCTTGCAGTACGTCCACAAGTTGCTTCCACTTACTCGGCTGCTCCACTTGGAGATGAAGTTTAGGTGGTGTAACGGATGAACCTCCTTCGATTCGAAAAACTCTATCAACAACTGCATCAAAAAATTCATCTGCTGCATCTATAAACAACCAAAATGATTTCGTTGCTTGCTTCATGGAAGACTGTTTCACGAGATCGACCATGCGCATGAAGGTCACTGCATCGACGAACATCAGTGCCAAGGCTAACTTGCGTAGCAGTTTGATATCCTCCAACAACTGGCGCTGCATCTGCGTGATGTGGTGCCAAAATGGATCAAGACGCTGACGTAAATGTTGATCAAATGATCGGGAGAGCTCTTTTTCCACGGTTATGTCTGAGAGGTCAGCCTCGGTTATTGAGGATTTTACTTTCGAAACACAGGCATCGATGAGTTTGAGCAACAGCTTTTGTATTAGGGCCATCCCCGGACGCATTGGTAGTGTTATTTCTGCGACTCGTGGCGGACATTTTGCAAAGCACTGAGACACTTTCAAGTGAAAACGAGGCCAGAGGTGGAGCTTCCGAACGAACAACGATCTCATTATTTTCTCCGTTTTGCCGAACCCCTTCAAAAATGCATGCGGGTTGTCGCTAAATCCTTTCACGAATCCAACATGGTTGTCACGTCGGTATATACGAATTACGAATCCAGTGGTGGTACTTTCACTGACCCTGTGTGCGTCGAGCACGAGCAGACCAGATACAAGCTCGGGATCAACACGGCGCATCAATAGGTCCACCACGAGAATCCTGGACGTAATGAAAATACACCCTCCCCGCCGATACAAGCGAATTCGCTCCGCTTGCGATACGTTGGCGTCCACAAACGAAAGATTTTTCAAAACTGATTTCTTTGAGCCGGCGAGAAGGAGTTGCCGGTACACATCGTAGAGTCCCGCCCTGCCGTTCAGAACGAACACAAGGTGATCTCGATTCTTGGCGTACAATCTCACAAATCTTGCCACTGTTTGGTGCAGACCAAGACCACGAGCAATCACAAGAATACCGTCTTCGTGCAAGACGTCGGCAACCATTTTCTTGCAAAACGACATCACTGCACGATCCGCTCTGCGGGTTGAGCCGCAAAGTCGGTCAGTGATAAAATACCTACAACACCATCCTCGGTTGTACGCCGCCGCACAGCCTGGTGTGGCTACTTTGACTTCATCTCTTAAACGCAGAAAATATTACTCTGCAATGAATACAACACCTTTGTTTTGTGGATCGGACACGAGAGCGGCGCCACCAAAGGGTTGGGATGCCAGCACTGCGCAATCCAATGCCCACGGCCTCGAGAACGTTCCTAACTTCAAAAAGTCTGGTCCCAGGATGCGCGCGCTCCAAACATTGCACCCATGCGGCGCAACCGTCTCCTCCTCAACTTCTTGATGCACTGAAATCCTACAATTTTTTTCCACGACTCCTGCCGGCTTCAACATGGTCTCACTCCACTCCAACAACTGCCAAGCACAGTTTTGACTGTGGTGATTCGGGTTTGGTGTCATTGGTCGTTGGTCGGATGGGTTGGCAGTGATTTGAATCAACCAAAGTCAACAATGGACGCCGACAACGAACGACGACGTCGACGACGGTGCAACATCGTCGTCGTCATGATGACGTCACAGCCTGACAGTAGAACTGTATCTATTCGGTAAAACATGTACTCTGGTACGTTGTGGTTGTACTCAGTATTCTTGATGTTGGAATAGACATTCGGTCGTTGGTGCGTGGTGCCTTCCGTCCTTCGTTTGAACACCAGCACCAGCGGTCAGCAGTGGTGGTGGCCGCCGAAACTTGACTGGAGCACAGTGTTCGTTCGTTCGTTCCTTCCTTCCTTCCTTCGTTGCGTTGGAAGTTGGTATGGCATAGCTGCGCTGCCGTAGTTCGTCGTCGTCGTCGTTCGCCGTCGTTCGCCGTCCGTCATCCGTCGTTCGCCGTCCCGTTGCGCTGTTGTTCTGCTGTCCTGAGTGTCCCGTCGTCGCATAATTGTGTTGAGAGCCGGCGCGCATTCTGGGATCTGTGCTCCTGTTTCTGTTTGTGCTTTGCGTGATGCTGCCATAGGATGGGGATCAGCGTGTCACGTAGCATCGGCATTGCTGCTGAAGTAACGTGTTTGTTTTGGAAGGAGCAAATGAACATGGTGGTGTTGGGAAGATACGGCAGCACATGCAGCAGAAAATATACCTGAGGATGTGAACGAAGATCTTCGCAGCGGCTTCGGCTTTGCAAAGATAGATGGTCTGGAAGTGGGCATGAACGTTTCGGAGCCTCACTGCGGATTGTTGGAACAGCCGAGAAAGCTGCTAAGAAAACCGTTGAGGGTCTTGTTGTGACGAAGCAAAGTCGCGACGTTGTACCCCCGCGCATACATTTCAACTTGTGAATATGGCAGATTGATTGAGGCGAAGTTTGCAGCATGAAGCTCGACGTGAGTGGCCGGGTACTTTTATTCATATTTGCTCTTCTTGTTGTCGGCCTCAAATTTGGATATGACATCAGCCAATCTCAGTTGGAGAGTTCAGGCTCAAATGTTGTGCAACACAGTTTGGCACACCAGTTGCGAGAGGCGAAGCAAATGCTCGAGGAGGACCTCCTTTCCGAATATGAGTTCCAAAAGTACCGTCAACAGTTGTTGGGTCTTCCTGCAGCTTCCACAGCGACCGATTCAGTTGAACCAGAAGCCCGACAGTCTGCATCATCGTCGAACGAACAACCAAAGCCGGCGGCGCCAAAATCAGACACGAAGTCGGGTGAGCTCCCACCTTTGCCGGAGGTGTCTATCCAGAGTCGACTGGCTGCCGCTGAGAGACTAAAGAGTAAACTTGGTCCGTCAATGTTCCAGAATGGTGGAAATCGTGATAGCGACGAGGCTGTTCAGCGAGCACCACGCCCGGTTGCGAGCAAAAGAGAAACTGAAACGGGTGGAGCGGCAGCACTCAATGACGACGCACTCTTTCGTCAAAAGAAGCTTGACACTGTCCTGAAACCTCAACTTCTCCCAAAGACGCTCAAAAACGGTGGCGTTGAAGGAAAATATGATTTCGCTGGACAATCCCTGGAAGCTCCGGACTCGTCGTATCCCACTGTCAAGGGCGTCGCATATTCACCGGACAAGCATCCACTACAAGGAGGGTCCCTGCTGGTTTCCTCATGCCCGGATCGAGAAGCCAGTCACAAATTTATCTTTATCAAGACTCACAAGACGGGAAGCTCGACGATCACAAATCTCTTTCACCGATTTGGCCTTAAATATGGTACGTCATTTTCGATGCAGGCCTCTCCGAATATTTGTATGAATGTGCGATGATTGTATCGATTTCAGGTTTAAACATGGCACTACCAAAGGACAACATGTTTTACGGGTGGCCATCGCCGGGGATCTCATCCATTCGAACTGTTCAAGAAATTGGCGTTTACAAGGCTCCATTCGACATCTATGCGAGCGCTCACTCCGTGTACTCTCCCAGCTTCCAAAGTACGTGACCTGTTCTGATAGTGTTGCGGTCGGTAGTTTGGTTCACGTTGTGTGTGATCGCACGTTGACAGACAAACTAGTTCAAAATGCAAACTACATTACTATTCTGAGAAGCCCTATGTCTCATTTTCGTTCGGCGTTTCGGTATTGGCAAATCGGTCAATCTATTATGAGTCGAGGAAAGGTTACGGGGACAGGTTTGTTCTGCGACCATCAACACTTGTCGTGTCTCCATTCCCATCTAGCCAGCTGAGAAACGTGTTGCATTGATCTGCAGGAGCCAATGGTCTCATCACGCCAGAAGATTTTTTCAAGAACCCGGAACAAACAGCAAAGTGGGTGCACCTTGCCCTTCAATATCGCTGTGGCTCACTTTTTGCTCACACGCCAGACGTACTGTGTTTATACGAAGGTATCACAAACTCATTGGAATGCCTGGGTTGATTTCAAACTCGTTCGCGTACGATCTGGGTATCCAAAGCAAATCTGAGTTGAACCGACTCAAATCATCCCCTGATGCACTGAAAGCCAAAATTGCGGAGTTTGAGAGCGCACTCAAGTTTGTTGTCATCACAGATTATATGGAGGAATCCCTCCTACTTCTCAAGCGCGAGATGTGCTGGCAAATTGATGATGTTGTTATCGGCGCGATGAAAGTCACTCCTCGTGCTCCCGGAACGCCAGAACCCCCGCGCAAGACGAAGGAGTTCGTGATACCTAATTGTGAACCCACCCTTTCTGTGGTTGTGTTAAATGTTGCTCGATCCGTACAGGTACTACATGAAAGATCCACTCTTCCAGAATGTCATCGAGTACAATTGGCTTGATACGGCTTTGTATGACCACTTTAACAATACGCTATGGAGCCGAATTGATGCGGAGCGCAAGAAAGGTTGGCGGATGTTGCTGTTATACTCAATGTTGACCTGCAATTAATTGGTGCCCTCTGTGTTTCTTTATCGAAGCGGCTCAGCCTGGACAACTCTCTTGGGATGAAGAGCTCGCAGAATTAAAAGCTCGCGTTGCCACGTTTTCCAAAATGTGCGCACCACTGAACTACCCACATGAAGACCGACATCGTGCGGAGCTCGAGAAACCAGACCTTCCGTCGACTGAACGATTGTGTCACCTGGTAAAGAACTGGCACTTCGGCATGTTCGCTGCACTTGTATTAATGGTTGTTGCGGATTGTTTAGGCTTACACTGACTCCAAGGGTTACTGCAAGACGTTCAAGCGCGAACAAGGTGCTGCTGTCGACGAAATAGAGTGAGTTGTGTTTGAATTTCTGCGCTCACCACGCCGACGAGTATATAACCGCCGTCGATCACACATGTGGAAGGTGCTACGCCCAACGGCGGCTGCAGAAGTGGGTCTTACTCAGAATGGGGAACGGCGCCGATGAGACGCTTTTCAACTCCATGGCGTCCGGTGCCATGTCAGCGAGCATGCCGCTTCGCCACCGAAACACGAACGAGCCGTACGTTCACGTCGGCGTTATATATACTCTGCGACGTTGTTGCTTTGTCACAGATGTCGCTTGTTCAGGTTTGTATACACTCCCGCAGCTGCTGACAGCAATGTGCGATCCGGCACGGTCGTGCTAGACAAGTGGACCAGAAAGGACGTAACTGTCGCCAGGAACCCCACGACTTTTTCTGCGAGTCGTAACAGGTTTGTTTCAACTCCATGTTGCTCTCATTTTGTCAGCTTGAATGAGACTGTTTTCTCGTGATGCAGTGGTAGCTTCAGTATGAGTGGAGTTCGCGGCTTGCGATTTTCAAAGAAGACTTTCGATGCCATGGGTGGGGCAGCCAGCATGTACGTGCAAGTGTTCCGCGACAAACATGGCCCGTGCAAGCTTGATTTTTTGGCACACAACTTAGGTTCTCTTACGTGGCGCAACACCCCGTGCAAGACTTTGCTGACGCGTGGAAAGCACTGCGAATGTACGGTTCCTCGACTACATGTCATGTTTAATGTGCATGTGTAATCGTATATGCACTGTTGTGTAGATCGGAGAGACTTGCATTGAAAAGCGGGAGATACGAGACAATGTCACAGTTCTTCGCAAGAGACGTGGACGTCGTGTCACAACGCCAGCGGTTACGTGCTGCGCTCGATGAGCCACTCAAGGCAGATGCCTTGGATGATTTGAAACGAGATGGGTTTTGCGACTATCGCTTGATGAACCGGCTTGCATGCCGATTCGGATTTAATCCCGACGACAACTCCGACCAGAAGACCGTTTTGCAGAGATATCGATCCCAGAGAGCAAACTTGTTCCAAGTGCCGCTGTTGGCAGAATACATGGAAGAATCATTGGTGCTGATCCGTCACACCATTTGCTGGTCAACGGTCAGTCTTTCCCACTGAGAATGGATTTTGGCAATCAATGTTGTGATTGTCTGTATTGCGGTTGTGCACCAGAGTGACTTTTCAAAAATCAATACGGAATTATGGAAGTCGGCAACGCTGCAAGACATCGCCCTGAAGGACTCATCTTCACCGTTGAGAAAGGCAAAAAATCTTGCATTCAATGCGGAATGGTATTTGAAAACTCATCTGTGGCTGTTCAATATTGCAGGCAATTGAAGCCATAATTCCCATGGACATGACAATTTACAACGAACTTGAACGAGCCTTTTGGCTGAAACTTGCGCAAAGGTCAGATTTTTTTTCAAATCGACAGCACGCTTACTTATCTGACATGTGACTCTTCGTCCCGTGTATATGTAGGCCCGGAACCAAAGCGGAGCTGCCGATTTTGAAGAACGCAATCACACAACATCAAGTACGTTCCACGGTGCAATGGTGCAGCGCTGACCATGATTGCCTTGTGTTCATGGCTACGATTGCGATGTCAGCAAAACTGCGAGACAATATTGACGCCAAACACACGTTCCAAATCTCCAGCAACGCTTCGACCGGTGGAGCTTGCGTGCCTGATGTCAACCATGGACGAAGAATCTTTTGTACCAATTGTGAATGGGAAGAGCCACCTTTCTGGTTCCAAAACTGTGCATCAGTTTGAACCTGATCCATGTCTTCAGGTGCGGGAAACTCAGCTCTGCATCTCCTGCTACGCCATCGATGACATTCTGTGGTTGTGCTGCACTAGGCCTTGGACATTATAGAGTGTGAGCGTACGGGTGGCAAGCTATAAAAATTGCGCAAGTTTACAATTGCTTTTGTGCCGTAGTTTCTAGTATTGTTCTCAACGGAGATCTAACAATGCTGTAGCATTATTATTATCGTGTAGCGCGTCATATTTATTCGTGCTGACATTGAGGGTCAGCAGAAAGACACACGCGCCACATCAACATACGAGACAATGAAAATGACGCCTTGTATCATGGTTCATAGAGCTGGCTGTCGAACGCAACCGAATTTACTTCTTCTGCAACTTCGACAAAATGCGGAGAATGTACAAGAACAAATTCAAAATGTCCAGGTAAAGTTGGATGGCTGCGTGGACATATTCGTCAGGCTCGAAACGGTGAATGAGGCGCGACGTATCGAAGACGATGTATCTACACAACACAAAAATGTTGAAATTGAGCGTCCCCACGAGACACACGAGGGTGTACATCTGCCGTACCCAGAAAAGAGCAGTGTTCCCAAGAATGCGAAGAGGAGAGGGAGCTGGAAGCCCACGAAAAAGGAGAGAAGCGAGAAGAACAGTGTCATGTGTAGTCCTCTGTAGCATCAAATTTGTATTGTGAGCGTACGTCGAGCAATACGAGGACAGATACAAACAGGTGCACGAACATGAAAAGTCCTGCCCGCATAAAAGAGAAATCGATTTTGGATTGGAAAGTGAAAGCTGTCAAAGACAGGAAAGCCGCTGCTGTTACTCCCACGGCCTACAAAACGCCAGTCAAAGAATGTTCCACCGTCAGAATTAGTTTGCTACACACTGTAATGAAGACATATGCCACTGACCTCAAAGATCAAGTTTCCGTTTCCCTCCTCCACGAATGCGGCGGTAACCGCCCCAATTGAGAGAGCCATCATTGAGGTCCACACGCCAAGTAACACGAGGTTCCACGGACTCTTCTTTCGCAGAGCATATGTCGCAAACAATAGGCCCAAGTCGATGAAGAACAAAGGCCATTGCGCATAGCTGTACGCATTTACGAAGGCTCGACGGTCGGTCAACGTGCAAGCGTACCTATGACAAGAATGACAAATGAGATGCTGCAAGCACAATGCACACTTGTTAACTGTGCCCGGTCATGACACGTACGCAATTGCGGCGGTAAGTACTAATTGTGCGCTTAGAATTCCATAAACTTTGCGAATGAATCCAATGTGGACCATTTTTTGAGCATTTTGCCCAGACAATCCGACGTCGGTATTGCCAGTAACCACCTCACCAAGCTCGATGTCGTAGTCATTAGTCTTGGGAACAGCAGCGTATGCCGATGACGTGGTGGTCGCAGAAGGCTTTGTTTGCGACATGGTGTCCTCGTCCGCTCAATCAACAGTCACCTTGTAAGTGTACGAGAATGTGAGAGCAGAATAGAAAGCAATACTGTGAGCAAATTTTTTGTCAAGGGGATCAAAGCTCCACTCCCGTCTTTCAAAGGTCGTCCAATTGGATCGGCGACGACGCGCCAACAGCTCAGTCAACAATGCCGCGGGTAATCAGACAAAGAGCAGAGCAGAGCTGAGAGAACTCTTCCACACGACAGAGGATCACGTGGAGGGTGGAAGCGTCGAGCAAAGTAGAAACAACCACAGTCCACTCCATACCTGGTTTAACGAGAATACAACGCAAAAACAAAACTCACGAACGAACGACGAATACGCCACAACAACGCACACGCCAACCAGCGCGCATTATTTTGAAAACCTAAACAACCAACACAACGCAACGCAACGCAACGCAACGCAACGCAACACAACACAACAACAACCACCCCCGCAGCAC
>ENA-OWNT01002592-OWNT01002592.1-seawater-metagenome-genome-assembly--contig:-NODE-2592-length-18625-cov-5.090037_pt1 | contig 18625 bp, 15 predicted proteins | sample MGYA00238136_ERZ651165 | MGnify/ENA primary metagenome ERZ651165 (study PRJEB26861, sample SAMN08777766) | seawater metagenome | isolation source: coastal seawater | place: USA: Florida | collected...
GCGCAGCGATGATGCCGTTGGGGAGCGCATCTTGATGCGCGGCGCGGGGGCTTGCCACCGCAATGAAAACAGTGGATGCTCGGTGCGTTGCCTACGCACCGAGCATCTACTCCCCGGTGTCGGCCAGCACGGGCTTCTTTGGCGCACTGCGCAACCAACCGCCATGGCCCAGGGCCTTGCCGAGCCAGGGCAGCCGCTTCACCACCGCCGCCACCAACCACAGCGCCCAGCCCACGGCCAGCACGCTGCCCGTCCACGGCGGCAGCCACACCACCACCGGGCGCGGGAGCCCGCTCTCGCTGAGGTCCACCTGCCACACCAGCCACTCGCCGAAATCGGTTGGCTGGCCGGGAATCCACAGCCCGGGCCGGTCCCACCCCGTTTCACCGAGTCCCTCGACGAAGGCCCACACGAACAGCGCCCCCACCACGGGAATGCCCAACACGAGGGCGATCTGAAGGAGGTTGTGCGCAAGCCAGTGCGCGGGTGCCCGCCGGGAACGCACCACCATCGCCACCAGCCACACCACCACCAGGCCGAGGGCGGCCGCCGGAAGCAGAGAGGCCCCCAGGAGGATGCCCGCCCAGGTGCCCGTGGAGAAGGGCGCGCCGGTGCGGGAGGGGCCGAGGGTGCGGCCGAGGAGGGCGGCCAGGCCGACCAGCAGGCCCATCCACACGAGGTGCAGGGCCTTGGGTCCGAGGCGGGGGCCGGTCGTGGCCAACACCCAGCGCCACTTGCCGTGGGCATCTTTGGGGTCGAAGGCGAGCACGCCGTTGACGGCCGGTGCGCCCAGGTCGACCTCGGGGCCCTTCATCCACAGGCCCGCAGCGTGGGGCTCGCTCCACTCCACCTGCACCCGATGGCTGCCCGGCTGGAGGGGAAGGTCGAGCTTGCCATTGTCGCTGCGGGTCGGCACGGGGCGGTCGTCGACCTTGACGGAGCGCACCTCGGCCTCGCTGGACAGCTGAACCGGATGGGGGCCGCCCTGGCTGGTGCGCACCTGCATCGACAGGCTGTGCTCGGTCTCGCGCAGCTTCGGCGCGCTGCTCAGGAAGAAGTGGTCGATGGTGACCGTCTGGCCCGCCACCGCCTCGGGACGGTCCACCGCGATGTCGAGGTGTTCGCCCGGCCACGGACGCCAGGTGGGCTGCCACCGACCATCGGTGACATGGCGGATGGGGGCGAGGCCCTCGGAGGTGGTGGGGGTGCAGGCGAAGATGGGGCTGCAGGCGAGCGCCCACTCCTCGGTCCATGGCACGCCCTGCGGCGCGTCGAGGCGAAGGTGGTCCGACACCGCCAGAGTGCCCTGCCAGACGACCACCTGAGCGTCTCCGTCGAAGCTCACGAGCACCTTGCCGTCGCGGACCTCGTGGGCGCCATCGGTCAAGGCCTCGCCGGGCAGCAGAGGCACCTCCAGAGTGATCGGGGCGCCGGTCGGACGCGTCAGCTCCACGGAGGTGATGACGCGCCAGGGCAGGCCCAGGTCGAGGCTCCGGCGCACCGTGACATCGGGGGTGAGGTTGTCGCTGCTCCGCGCGGGTGTGTTGCCACCCTCCTGCTGGATGCGGGTGAGCTGCAGGGTGTCGTCGACTGTGCCATCTCGTCGCAGGCCGCCCAGCCGGTAGCCGGGTGCGTTCAAGGTCACCGCATGGGGCGCTTCGAGGAACTGGAGCGTGAGTCCGCCCGCCTCCGACAGCGGGCCGTCCACCGTGATGGTGTGGACCCCGGCGGGCACGCGCACGTAGAGGAAGCCATCGGTGCCGCGTCGGGTGGCGACTGTGACAATGTCGTCGAGACGGACGTCTTCGGGCTTCCAGCTCGTATGGGGACCCGGCACGGCCCAGGCGGTGGTGGTGGCCGCATGCACCTCGGCCACGAGTCGCACCCGCGCGCTGGCCTCATCGACGGACAGGGCCAGCTGGGAGACCGACACACAGTCGGTGCCGCAGTCCGGGCCGGCCGTGACCCGCGCTTCCAGCTCGGCGAGCACAGCGGCAGAGGGCTCGGCCTGGGCAGTCTTGCCGGCCACCAGGCCCGCTGCGACCAGGGCGAGCAGGGGTGCGCCGCGCCAGAATCGCCGACCTTGGGTGGCCCACAGCTTGTCGAGGCCCAGGGCGCGGATGGCGAGGAGGCCCAGCAGCAGGAACTTCACCACCACCATGGCCGCCACGGCTGCGGGGGGAGCGAGCCAGAGGCGCATCTCGTGGTCGGCGGAGACCCGGCCCGACCAGCTGGCGGTGGCGACGTGGCCGGACCACCTGGGGACGCCGGGCCCCGTCTGCACCACTGCGGCGGGGTCGACCTGGGCCGTCTGGTAGAGCGCCACCTTCTTGCCGCGTCCCTTCTTCATCTTCGCGTCGGACCGAGAGAAGCTGGCCACCTGCGAGCGGTCCACTTCGTAGAACTGACGCGCATCGTCTTCGCCCACAAGCTGAATCCTCTTCTCGTCCATCGGCATGGCCGCGCCGGGCAGCCCGCCCATGGCCTGGTGGTTGACCATGGTGGGCTGGGGTCCCAACACGTAGCTGCCGGACTCGGTCAGACCGGTCGGAAACAGGCGGTTCTCCAGGTCGCTGGCACCGTAGGCCGCGAGCTGCAGGAGCAGGGCCACAGCAGCGGTCCCCCGGACCACCATCGTGAGCCTTCTGCGGGCTGCGGACGGCGGCTCGCCGGTCCGGCTCGGCAGCTGCAGGGCCACCCCCGCCAGCACCAGCAACCACACGAGCTGGGGGGCGTGGCTGTCCTGGCCGGTCCACGCCAGCACCACCAGCGCGAGCAGGCCCACCCGAAGGCCGAGCAGGCGGGCGAAGGCTCCGGCGACCAGCAGCACGATGAACACATCGAACAGCGACCAGTCCGACACGGCGGTGCCCGACACGCGATCTGCGCCCGACACCCACAGCAGCTCCCAGCCCGGCGGCACCTTCACCTGCGCGCTGAGCTTCTGTGCGTCCACCTCCCAGCCGACCGCGGGAAAGGGCCTCCAAGGCGAGGGCAGCCGGCTCTCGGCCGACATGGAGAGACCGCGCGTGCGCACCTCTACGCCCACCCCACGCGCGTCGCGGGTGATGACCCGGTCGTCACCGGACACGGCGACGTGACCGAGCTCCAGTGGCGCGCGCACGTTCAGCCGCCAGTCCTCCTCCAAGGTGCCTTCCAGGATGTCCTGCACCGTGAGACCAGCGCCGTCGTCGTCGACCCAGATGGTGCGCCGCACCTGAAGCGCGCTCGGCGGAGGCTCGGGCACGCCCCGCCGCATCTCGTCGAAGGTCAGCGCGTCGCCAGGGCCCACGCGGTAGGCCGGGATGCGGTGGAGGTCGGGTCGGATGGGGGTGCGGGCGGGGTCGATGCCGGTGCCGCCCGTGACCGTGACCGTGCGCACTGCGTCGTCTGTGGACACACTCCAGAACTCTTCGGCGGGCCACTGGCGGTGGTCGACCTCCGGGGCGGACAGGGCGGCGGCCGGACCCTCGTGGATGGCATCCACCACCACCGACCAGGTGCCGGGACGCACCATCACGGTGACCGCGCGCTGGTCGTCGGCGATGCGCACCGGAAGATCGCTGTCGATGCCCACTGGCACGGTGCCTTCGAGCAGCACGGCGCCGAGGTCGAGCTCGCGTGCGCCGCCGGCCACCCGCACGTCAAGCCGGGTGCGCACCCGCACGGGCACCCCGTCGACGATGTGCCGGGTGACGTCGAGCTCGAGTGCGTCTCCTTCGGCGAGATCGGCGGCGCCGCGGGCGTCGAGGTGGAGCCGGCCATCCGCGTCCACCCGGGGCTGACCCACGCGCTCCCCGTCCACCTGCAGCCGAACCCGCCCCGTCTCAGGCGGCAGAGGCAGGCTCTGGGGCAGGCCGTCCCAGGAGAAGCGCCCGCGGAGGGTGTGGGTGCCGGCCGGCAAGGTCAGGCGCGGCTGCCCGCCGACGTCTTGCACAGCGACGGCGCCCGACTCCGACCGCACATCCAGGGGCCACTGGCCGGGGCCTCCGGGGAGGGGCAGGGTGGCCGCGCGGTCGGTGACCACACGCAGTGCGAAGGCGCCACCGCTGGGGTCGACCACCACCTCGAGGTCGCCGGGCCACACGCAGGGCGCGTTGCTCGGCGTGGCCACACAGCCGTGGTTCGGGTGCTTGTCGAGCACCCAGCCCACCCACGGCTGCAGCTCGTCGGGCACTGTGGGTGCGGCTTGGGCGGGCAGGCCCACAAGAACGAAGGCCAGGGTCCAGAGCAGGGCGAGCCAGCCTGGCGAGGACGAGCGGGGCATGGTGAGTCCGGGCACAGAGGGGAACCACGAGGCTGCGGAGCGAGACCTTGGCTCGCGCAGCCCGGAGGAGACAGCTTGCTGGCTCCGCAGGTTCCACCCTACTCAACGCGCGCGAAGAACCCGCTCCAGCCTGGCGACCGAAGCGGGGGTCAGGCGCTCAGCTCCCCCGCCTCAGAGCGCCCGCAGCGAAGCCACCCGGTCGGCCTCACGCTCGAACCAGGCCTGGGCGGCAGCCTGCTCGTGTTCGGACATCTGCGCAATGCGGCGCTTGATGCGTTGGACCCGCTGCGTGACAGCGGCCCGGCTGACGCCCTGGACCCGGGCGAATTCGGCCCGGCTGCCCGCCTGCAAGAGCGCCTGCAGGTATTCGGTGTCGACGGGGTCGAGGGGGTTTTCGGTGGACAAGCGCAGGTGAGCGTCGGGCGCATGGACCTCGCCAGACCAACCCCGCACGGCGGCGGCACCGGGGCTGCGTTCCTTCAGCACGTCGCGCTCTCGGATGCGGCGCTGGGCGCAGCGCCAGGCCTGACGGTCGCAGATGCGACGCACATAGGCGGTGAGCTCGCCGAGCGTGTGGCCGCGAAAACCCGCGAGCGCCCCACTCATGAGCTCGAAGAGGACCTCGCCCACAATCTCCTCGCGGTGGGCCTCCGACAGCAGGTCGTCGTAGCGGGTGCGCACCACGCGCTGCAGCCGGCGGTCGACGTAGCCAGCGAGGTGGAGGAACAGCGCCTTCGCTTCCTGGCTGTGGCGGTCGGCCAACAGGTTGTCGAGTGCCGCGCGCACATCTTCGGGTGCGCCTGGGTCGCCGAGGGGCTTCGGGTTGGGGTGGACTGCACTCATCTCAAAACCCGACGTAGATGCGGTCGCCCTTGCCGCTGGTGGGCGGGGGCGTGGGCAGCATCGGCTTGTCGCCGTCGTCGGAGGTGGCGGAGTGTCCGGGCGGCGGCGGGTTGGACTGTTCCGTCACGGGAGTGGCGCCGAAGACGAGGACGAGGACCCAGGTCCAGATGCTGGTGGCGAGGCTCATGACGGAATCTCCGCGCGAAGGAGTGCGAGGTCGGGATCGATGCGAATCATCTCGTCGAGGGCGGAGACCAGCTCGGGCTGGAGGCCCCCACGGATGCGGGACAGCAGGTCGCGGGCTTCGGAGACGTCGCCCAGGCGAATGAGGGCGGCGAGCACGTTGCCGAGGTTGCCAGGGCTGCGCTGGCGCTCGAAGGCACGCGAGAAGTAGTCGAGGGCGACCTCGTACTGCTTCGACAAGAAGGCCAGGGCGCCGCGGTGACGGTCGACCGAGGCGAGGTGGATCTGCAGGCGGGCCCCCCCCTGCTGGATGGCCACCAGCTCCTTTTCGGCGATGAGGCGGGCCGCTTCGGTGTAGTCGGCCACCGCCGGGCTCATCGCGATGACGTGCAGCGCCGACAGGTACATGATGCGGTCGATGCGGCCGCTGCGGTGGAACTCGTGGGCCATCTGACGCGCGGTCTGTGGACGGTAGCCGGGCGACTGGATGTAGGCGCCGAGCTCCGCCATGGGGGCCTTCTGCGCGGGATCGACGGCGTCGGCCCAGGCGAGGTAGGCGCCTTGGTCGACGCGACGCAGGATGCGGTCGTAGAGCGCCTCATAGTTGACGTTCACGGGGGCTCCGAGCAGAGACGGGGACACGGTGGGGGTGGACCGGAGGTCACGGGCGTTAACGCCGGGGCGTCATGATCTGTCACTTTGTCGTCCCAGGGGACGGCTTGCGCGATGGCGCCGGACCCTCCCATGTCCTTGCCTCGCCGAATCGATCACACCGGCTCGCCCGCCTTTGCATTGGTTGCCATCCGTGAACGTGCTGCTCGTCACCCCCCCGTCCACCCAGCTCAACACGCCCTACCCGGCGACCGCCTACCTGAGCCGCTTTCTGCGGGGCAATGGCGTGGCTGCGCGGCAGGCCGACCTGGGCATAGAGCTGACGCACGCGCTGTTCTCGTCGAGCGGCCTGCGGGAGGTCTTCGGGGTGGTGGAGGCGGCTGCGGAGGATGGGCTTCCGGAGCCCGCGTGGATGGCTCTGGCCCTGGCAGAGCGGCACATCGCTGTGATCGACCGAGTGATGGCCTTTCTGGGGGGACGTGACCCCGGTGCCGCCACCGTCCTGGCCCGCTCGGGCACCCTGCCGCCGGGCCCCCGCCTCGACCGCGCCGCGGATGTGTCCGACCGCTTCGGACCCATGGGCATCACCGACCTCGCCCGCTACCGAGCCACCCTCTACCTCGAGGACCTCGCAGACCTCGTGACCGCAGTCGTCGACCCCGGCTTCGGCTTCAGTCGGTACCAGCATCACCTGGCGGTCGGCCCCATCCGCTTCGCCCCCATCGCGGGGCGCCTCGCCGAGACCACACTCCCCGACGCCATGCTCGACGAGCTGGTCGACGGCCTCTGCGCCGAGGGCGTGCCCGAGCTGGTGGGCATCACGGTCCCCTTTCCAGGCACCCTCTACGGTGCTCTACGGGTGGGTCGGAGGCTCCGGGACAGGGGCGCACACGTCGTTCTCGGTGGTGGCTACATCTCGACGGAGCTGCGGCAGGTCGAGGAGCCGGGCCTGTGGGACTGCGCCGACGCCCTGGTGTACGACGACGGAGAAGGTCCGCTGCAGGCCATTGTCGACCACATTTCCGGGCTCGGCGACCGCCGCCACCGCACCCGCGTGCCGGGCGGCCTGTTGCAAGCCCCGTCCCCCAAGGTCGCCTTCACACCCGCCGCCTCCTACACCGACCTCGACCTGGAGCCCTACCTGCAGGTGCTCGACACCCTCAACCCGGCTCACCGTCTGTGGTCCGACGGCCGCTGGAACAAGATCACGCTGGCCCACGGCTGCTACTGGAAGCGGTGCGCTTTTTGCGACGTGGAGCTCGACTACATCGCGCGCTTCGAGCCGGCCCGCACCGACGCTCTGGTCGACCACGTCCAGGAGCTGGTGGCCCAGACCGGCACCTCCGGTTTCCACTTCGTCGACGAGGCCGCGCCTCCGAGGCTCCTGCGCGACTTCGCCTTGAACCTGCTGGCACGCGGTGTCTCCATTGGCTTCTGGGGGAACATCCGCTTCGAGAGCGCCTTCACCCCGGACCTCTGCGCGTTGTTGTCCGCTGCAGGCCTCGTGGCGGTCACCGGTGGGTTGGAGGTGGCTTCAGACCGCCTGCTCAAGCTGATGGACAAGGGCATCACGGTGGAGCAGGCCGCCCGCGCCGCCCAGGCCTTCCAGTCGGCGGGAGTGCGGGTACACGCCTACCTGATGTACGGCTTCCCCACCCAGACCGACGCCGAGACCATCGACAGCATGGAGGTCGTGCGCCAGCTTTTCGCGGCAGGCCTGCTGGACAGCGGCTTCTGGCACCGCTTCGTGCTCACGCGGCACTCCCGGGTGTTCACCGATCCCGGTCGCTTCGGCGTGTCCTTCGAGGTGCCATCGGGACCCTTGTTCGCCACCAACGACCTCGACCACACCGACCCCCTCGGCGGCGACCACGACCGCTTCGACGGTCCCCTCGCAGAGTCGCTGCATGCGTGGATGGCAGGCCGTCAGCTGGACCGTCCCGTGGAGGCGTGGTTCGAGACAGAGGTACCCGCGCCGACATCGCGAAAACGACGGGTGCTGGACTGTCTTGGGGACACTGTCGAGCCGAGGGACAGCGCGCGCCTGGTGTGGGTGGGACAGGGGATCCTCGACGCAGGCGACCACCTGCAGCTGGTGGGACGCACGGGCGAGACCGAGCGGGTGCGTGGGCACCGCGACGCCCTCGACTGGCTCATCGAGGTGGTGGACGCGGCTACGCCCGGCGGCGAAGGACTGCGGTGGGGGGACGCGATGGCGGCCTTTCCGGGGCGCTTGCACAGGTTTCGACGGGGACTGGCGGCGGCGAGAAGGGCCGGCCTGCTCGCGGTCTGACAGGCGGGGCATCGGCTGACGCCAAGACGTGATGATAGGGGGAGGCTCCCCCGCACCGGAGGTGGGTGTGTCGCTGCGTGACCAGCTCCTCAAGGCCGGCCTGGTCGACAAGAAGAAGGTGAGGCAGGCCAACCGGCAGCTCAAGAAGAAGCGTCGGAAGGCCCAGGGCAGCCGCGCCAGCAAGAAGGCCCAGCAGACCGCCGAGCAACAGGCCGCCGCCGCACGCCAGGCCGAGCGGGCCGGGAAGGTGCGTGCACAGAGGGCCAAGGCCTTCGAGCGCCAGCAGCAGGAGGCCCGTCGACGCGCCGTACACACCTGGCTGCGCACCCACCGTGTGCCGATGCGCGATGGCAACCAGCTGTTCTTCCACCTCGCCGCCGACCGAAAGAAGGTCGTGCGGTGCATGTTCCCGGAGAGCGTGGTGATGGAGCTGTGCGCAGGCCGCATCGCCGTGGCCTGGGATGGCCCGTCGTCTGGAGACCCCGACTACCTGCTGCTGCCCGACCGCACCGCAGCCCGACTCGCCGAGCTGGCGCCCGAGCGGCTGTTGTTCTGGAACGCCGAGCCACCCGACGAAGACGACCCCGCGCTGCAGCCCTACGACATGGGCGAGATCCAGGCCGCCCGCGAGAGGGTGCCCGACCGGTGGACGGGACTGCGCTGAAGCCTGGGCATCAGGGTCAAGTCGGCTGGCGGGTGCGCGATGAGCAGGGGACCCCGTCGCCACGGACCGCCCATGCGCTGCCCGTCCCCGCTGCCCGCCGCAAGCGTTGCGAAAGGAGACTCCCTCGGTCGGCAGACCCAGGGTATGGTCGACAATGGCGAGCCTGGTGTGGTGTCCGGGCGCCAGCATACAGGTGCTGGGCCATGAGCACGGGAGGCCGAGCGATGGGCGGCGGGCGCGACATGTCGGGTTCGGATGGCGGTCGTGCAGGCCAGCCTCCCGAGGTCGCTGTGCCGCAGGTCGGCTTCCTTGCCCGGGAAGGCGACCTGGATGCCCTGGCTGCGCTCATCGACTCGGGGGCACGGCTCGACCGCCGCTCCTTCTGCGGGTGGACGGCCCTCGCAGATGCCGCATGGGCCGGCCACGAAGATGCAGCCCGGATGCTCATCTCTGCCGGCCTCGACGTCGACACGCCCACTGCCGACGGCCTCACTCCGCTGATGATTGCGGCCTCGAGGGGCCACCGCCCCGTCGTGCAGCTCCTCTGCGCGCTCGGGGCCCGGGTCGACCGGCGCTCCCGAGAAGGTCGCACCGCCGTCGAGAGTGCCCTGCAGTCGGGTCATGTGGATGTGGCCGCTCAGCTCCACGCGCAGGGGGCTGCCTTCGACGGTCCGATGGCCACCCTCTATGTGCGGGCGCTGGTCGCGAGCCAGGGAGGCCGCTGCGCGCTGGTCGACCCTGCCGAACAGATGGCCCGGGGTGCGTCTCGGTGGCGATGGGTGCTGGCACGTCCCATCGAGCTGTCCCCCGACGCCCTCGCGCCAATCCACGACGCCCTCGCCGGTCCGCCCCAGCTCACCGCAGCGGGGCCGTCGTCAGTGTCGCGGCTCCAGTTCCGCACCCCGGTGGAGTTCATCGTGCAGCCCGGTCACCCGGCCCTGACCGCCGGGGAAGGGCTGCCATCCCGGGGCTGGCGCTACCGCTGTGGCTGGACCGAACATGTCCAGCAGATCCTCCACGGCGAGCTGTCCCCCGACACCCGCGACCCCTTCGGCTACATCCCGCTGCTGGAGGCCATTCGCAACGACTCCGCCGACACGGTGCGGGCCCTGGTCGAGGGCGGCGCAGACGTCAACCGGGTGCCCCACTACGGCTGCATGCGGGGCGCCACGATGCTGATCAACGCGGCAGAAAAGGGCAATCCAGAGGTGGTGTCTGTCCTCGTGAAGGCCGGCGCACGCGTCAATGTCGAGACATCCACCGGCTGGACCGCCCTCATGATGGCGGCGTCCAGGGGCCGCGCAGAATGCGTGCGCAGCCTCGTGATGGCCGGCGCCGACCTCTCGGTTCGGAATGCCCAGGGCCACACCGCCCTCGCCCTCGCCCAGCGTCGCCGCCATCCGATGGTCGCCCGCATGCTGCTGGTGGCCAAGAACGGCCTGCGGCTCATCGACAACAAGAAGGGCAGCTGACCCCAAGACGACGACCGCCGCGCCAGTCCCAGGGACCGACGCGGCGGAGCTGTGAGTCGGGGCTCAGGAAGCCTTGGCGCGCTGCACGACCCGACGCACGGGGATGGAGCTCACCAACGCGACCTGTCCTTCGTCCTTTTCGAGCACGAAGCGGGTGGACTCGTCGGCCTCGACCTCGACGTAGCGGGAGATGACCTCGAGGATCTCCTCCTTCATCTGGTCGAGCTGGCCGGGGGTGAGGTCGACCTGGTCGTGGATGAGCAGGAACTTGAGGCGCTGCTTGGCGTCTTCCTTGCTCGCCTTCTGACCGCGGCCGAAGAAGCGATTGATGAGGTCCTTCATCGGGCCACCTCCCGGGCGGGGCCCAGGCCCATCCAGCGCATCAGCGTGCCCCAGATGCCGTTGTTCTGCTCGAAGTCGAGCTCAGGAACGTCGGTCTCGCCAGTGACGCGTCGGGCGACACGTCGGAAGGCCTCGCCGACGATGGATGCTTCGTCGAAGACGACGGGGACCCCGCGGTTGGCGCTCACGATGATGTCCTCGTGGTCGGGAACGACGCCCAGCAGGGGAATCGCAAGGATCTCGAGGATGTCCTCCTTGTTCATCATGTCGCCGGCTTCGACCATCGCGGGCCGGAAGCGGTTGATGATGAGCTGCGGCTCGGGAAGCTCGGCGGCCTCCACCATGCCGATGATGCGGTCGGCGTCGCGAATGGCGCTGACCTCCGGCGTGGTGACGATGACGGCGCGGTCGGCGCCAGCGACGGCGTTCTTGAAGCCCTGCTCGATGCCGGCGGGACAGTCCACGAGAATGATGTCGTGGGTCTCCTTGAGCTTCGCGACGAGCTCGCGCATCTGGTCGGGGGTGACGGCATTCTTGTCGCGGGTCTGGGCGGCCGGCAGCAGGAACAGGCCCTCGGCCCGCTTGTCCCGAATGAGCGCCTGCTTGATGCGGCACTCGCCCTCGATGACGTGGACGAGGTCGTAGACGATGCGATTCTCGAGGCCGAGGATGACGTCGAGGTTGCGCAGGCCGATGTCGGCATCGACCACGACCACGCGCTTTCCGAGCAGCGCGAGGGCGACCCCGAGGTTGGCGGTGGTGGTGGTCTTGCCGACGCCGCCCTTGCCGGACGTGACGACGATGCATTCGCTCATGGCTGGACTCCGGGGACGAACCAGATGGGGGTGCTCCGAGTCGAGGGAAGGTCAGGCATGCAGCCGACCGCGGTAGTCCTCGATGCGGATGGTGCCGTCGACCAGGCGAGCAATGGTCGGGGCGACGGGGCGGGGGAGGGAGGGCTGGACCTTGGCGAGCAGGCGCGTGAGTCGCGAACCGGCTGCGGGGGTCTCGGGCTCTTCTTGGGGAAAGGCGATGACGTCGGCGATGCGAACCTGACCGGCGGTCATGTCCAGGCCGATGACGAGGGCGGCGGTGTCGCCGCGGCTGCCGGCATGGGCGAGCCCGCGGAGCTTGCCGAGCACGACGATGTCGCCGTGGGCCACGATCTGGGCGCCCGCATTGAGGTCGCCGAAGAGCACGACATCGCCCGGGAACCGCACCACCGCGCCAGATCGGAGGGTGCGACGAAGGGCCAGCACGCGGCGGTCACCGTCGGGGGTGTCTCCCCAGGGGCGGGCCCGGGCCGGGTTGTCGTCGGCCTCGACCAAGGCGACCGGAACCTCTGCCTCGGATGGATCGGGAATGGCCTCGGTGGGGGCTTCTTCGGCGACGCAGGCGCCTTCGGCGGGCAGCGCGGTGGGGTCGGCGGCATCACCGAGGATGAACAGACCCACCTGCTCGCCCAGGATGGGGTCGGCAGGCTCGGCGGCTTCGTCGGCGAAGAGGTCGTCGAGCGGGATCTCATCGGCCAGGGCCAGCGCCGGCGGTGTGCCCACCGGGGTGGAGGCTGCGAGCAGCAGAGGCTCGGTGGCTGTGGCCCACTCGACCGGACGGTGAAAGGTCTCGGAGAGCAGATGGCGGCCCAGGTCGGGGGACACGACGACGGAAGACACCGCGCGGTCGCAGTCCTGGGTGATGTAGCGGAGAACCTTGTGGACGAGCGTGGCGGACAGGCTCTCGCCGCTGCCGCAGAACGCCACCCGGAGGGCGACATCGGCATCGTCGAGCAGGGTCTCGCTCAGGTCCTCGAAGAGTTCATCGAGCGCCTCATCGTCTCCGGGCCAAAGCTGCGGCCCGAAGTCGAGGGTGAGGCGTCCGTGGTCGTTGTCGAGCTCGACTGCGACCTTGCCCGCAGATGGGGCGACGGTGGCCGGCGCCGGGGCGTCGACCAGGGGGACGGCAGACTCGTTCATGGCCCTGGGTGCGCAGGACGCGCGAGGAGGGAGGGGTGGGCAGGGAGCCCGGGGGAGGGGAGGGGGGGAGTGTGCCGTCCCCTGGTCGGACGCCAGGAGGAGCGGAGTGCCGCAGGCGGGCGCCATTGGCTGTGAACGCGAGTCGGCGGGAGCCTTCCCGTTCCACGCCTACATCAGAACGCGACCGCGTTGGTGTGTCAACACTTTCCTTAAAGTAATTCCTCAAGGGTTGAGGACACGGTCCGAACTCGCTGGGATGTCCGTGGTGACGGGCGGGAACCCACTTCGTTCCACACACCGTCCGAATCCATGGACGCGTCAAGTCCGGTGCTTCGAGGCGCTCGAACTCTACCAGAGAGTGGCGCGTGCGTGCATCAACCAGAGGCGAGCAACGGGTCGAGTCCACCCCGGGCGTCGAGCGCGCGAAGGTCGTCGTAGCCGCCCACATGGGTGTCCCCGATCCAGATCTGGGGGACCGTGCGCTTGCCCCCGGCCCGCTTCATCAGTTCCACGCGGGCCGAGTGGTCGCCGGACAGATCGATCTCCTCGACCTCGACGCCCTTGACCTCGCGCAAGAAGCGGGCTGCCGCGACGCAATAGGGGCAGATGCCCGCCTTGTAGAGCGTGATGTGGGGCATGGGGACTCCAGTTTCGGGCAGGACTCTATCTGTCGGGCCTACGGGGCGTGCACCAGTCCCGAGAGGACGGCGTAGGCGGCATCGAAGCCATGCCAGGTGCGCGCCTCGGCTTCCGAGAGGCTGTTGGCATTCATGATGCCGAAGCCGACGGGACGGCCGTACCTGGACTGCAAGGCCATGACCCCGTGGGCCACAGCGTGGGAGATGACCTCGTCGTGGATGGTCGCGCCCTTGATGAGGCAGCCCAGGGTGACGATGCCGTCGTACTTGCCGGTCGCGAGCATCCGGTCGGCGATGTGGACGACCTCGAAGGCGCCTGGAACGGAGATGAGGTCGTGCGCGACGCCGTAGTCGTCGAGGCAGCCCTGGGCCTGCTGGAGCATCGCCTCGGTCACCGACTCGTTGTAGACCGCTCGGACGATGCCCACCCGCCAGCCGTGATTGGAGCGGACCTCGAGCCGGGGCAGGTCCTGTCGTGAAGCCATCTTGTCGGTCCTTGGAGCAGGGAGCGGGCGCAACGGCGCCGGAGCGGACGTCTATCTCGAGGCGACCCCATCTGAAGCCGCTCGGAAGCCCGCACCTGCGCCACCTACGTCAGCACCCCATCCAGCACACTGCCGCTCGACCCGAACGACCACATGTCCTCTCCCATGGCCCGACCGAGAGCGACCCACAGGTCGCCGTGGTAGCGACCGCCGGTGTTCAGGAGGCGTCCGCCGTGCAGGGCCCCACCGCCTCCACCTGCCACGACGACAGGCAGATCGTGGTGCTGGTGGGTGTTTCCGTCGCACACCTCGGTACACAACACGACGATGCTGTCGTCGAGCAGAGTGCCGGTGCGGCCCGGGATGCTGTCCATCTTGGTGAGCAGCTCCACGAACCTGTCCACCCAGTAGCGGCGCTGCTGGTCAAAGGCGGCGAACTCCCGGCTGCCCCAGTCGTGGCCGGAGCCGTAGTGGCTGGCCTGGTGGCTGCGCATGTCGTAGCCGGGGTCGTACATCTCGGAGCCCGGGAAGCGGCTCATGATGAGGTCGCTCGTGTGGTGCGAGCACTGCAGGGTCACCACGCGGGTCATGCCGCAGGCCATCGCCTGCACCGCGATGTCGATCTGGGCCGAGATGATGTCGGGGAAGAGAGCGGGGTCGTAGAGGTTGCTGTCCGTCAGGCTGCCCACCTCCACCGAAGGGTCGTCGCAGCCGCCCCAGTCGGTGCCCCCGGACCCGGAGCCACCGCCACTGCCGCCGGGGTTGAGGCGTCCTTCCAGCTCGTAGAGGCTCTCGAGGTGGAGGTCGAGCTTCCGCTTCTCCGTGGTGCCGAGACGGGCCTTGAGGTCGTGGATCTCGCCCATCGACGCATCCAGCACCGACAAGCGACGGGCCACGGCGGGGTCGGTCTCGGTGGAGCCGCCGTCGTCACCGCTGCCGCTGCCCCCACTCGACACCCCGCCGCTGCCGAACAGGCTCGAGAAGGCCCGTCGGGGGTCGTCTTCGGGGGCCATGGTGGAGCCGGCCACCGGGTAGGTGATGAACTTGTCGCCGCTGGCCCCATCTGCGCCGGCCTGGGCACCCAGGTAGAGGTGGTGCCACGGCCGGTCGGAGCCCACACTGCGGGACAGGTGCTGGTCGATGCTCTCGTTGTTGCCGTGATCGGAGGCGGTGAGCAGCTTCTTGGCGCCGCCGGGGTGACTGCCGTTGTCGGTATCGCCCATGGTGAGGCCATTGAAGAACAGGCAGCGGTCACGGAAGGGGGCGAGGGCCTGCACGGTGTGGCCAAGGCTGAAGTCGGTCTCGCCGCCGGTGCAGTGCCAGAGGCTGGCGTCGCCGTTCTGGCTCCATCCCGGCACCCCGTCGGGGAAGTAGAAGAACAGGATGTTGTCCGCGGTGCCGGCCGCGTGGGCGGGGGTGGGCCCGAGAGCGGCGAGTGCTGCGGCGCTTCCGCCGAGCGCCTGCAAGAAGCTGCGCCGGTTGGGACGCCAGAGACGGCTGTCGGGACGCCAGAGAGCAGGAGCCATGGAACGGGACATCAGAGGGACTCCTCGGCGACGGGCTCGGAGCGGTGCACGAAGGCGTCGGCTGCCACGAGGGTGAGCAGCAGGTCTCGGATGGGACGGTCGGCGTCGAAGCGCTCTGACAGCTCGTCGACCGCACACGGGGCCTGCTCGGGCGGCTGGCCGAGGGCGTTGCGCCAGCTCATCTCGACAAAGCAGGTGCTGGCGGCCTCGCTGTTGGCGAGCATGGGAGCGAGTCCGTCGAGGCCGTAGAAGGTGGAGACGTCCATCTGGCCGATGCCCTCGACGCCGAGCAGCTCTCCGGTGGCGTCGACGGGATGGGCGCCGTCCATCTCGCGCCAGGTGCCGATGCTGTCGAAGTGCTCGAAGCCGAAGCCGACGGGGTCGATGTACTGGTGGCAGACCGAGCAGGCGGGGTCGTTGCTGTGCTGGTCGAAGCGGTCTCGGGTGGACGCGTCCGGGTCGACGTCGGGCACCCCACCGGCATCAGCGGGTGGTGTGCCAAGGTCCTGGCAGAGGATGCGCTCGCGGACGAACAGGCCTCGGCGTACTGGGGAGGTCTGGTCGCTGTGGGCGGTCGCGGTGAGGAGGGCAGGGGTGCCGAGCACGCCAGGGCGCTCTGCCGGCACGGTCGCCGGGGCCCAACCCGCACCGGGAGCCTCGATGCCGTAGATCTCGGCCAGCTCGGGGGTGACGAGGGTGTCGCGACCGGTGAGCAGGGCCCGCAGCCCGCCATCGCCTTCGAGTGCGATGGTGGCGGCGCGCTCGGCCACCTCGTCGACCATCGCCTGGCCCAGCTCGGTCGTGTAGCCGGGGTAGAGGTCGGGGTTTCTCGACATGGTGGGCACGGCGTCGACCCCCAGCCAGGCGGTGGCGAAGACGCCGAAGCGGGTGCCGGCGCGGGGGTCTGAGAGGAGGCGCCCAGCCTGGGCGGCGATGCCCTCGCTGGTGTCGAGAAGGCCGCGTGCTGCGGCATCGAGGAGCTCTGTGTCCGGAGCGGTGCCCCACAGGGTGTAGGACAGCAGGCTCGCGGTCTCCCAGGCGGTGAGGCGGTAGCGACCGTCGGGCTGGAGTTCACCAAGCTCTGTCCGGTAGAGGAAGTGGGGGCTCGACAGCAACACCTGGGTCATGAAGTGGACGCCCGCTTCGGTGTCGGACTCGGACGCGAGGTAGCTGAACAGGCGCTCCCGCTCGGCAGAGGCGAGAGGACGGCGCCAGGTGCGCAGGGCGAGCTCGTCGATGAAAGAGAGCCAGCACGCTTCGTTGTCGTAGGCAGATGCACCGGTGTCGCAGGGCAACAGGTGCGCCGCATCCGCAATCTGACCGGCGAGGGTGTCGGCGGCGGACAGCAGGGCATCGGCCCGGGGGGTGGTGACGAGGCCTTCGCTCACGGCGTTGTCGAAGGGGTGGTGGCTCGGCCGGGACTCCGCAGGAAAGTCGCTGACCGGGTCGACGTCGGGGGCGAAGGCGCCGTCGCTGGTGCCGGGGTCGCTGCAGTCGAGGATGGCGAGGCTGTTGACGTTGCCCGAGCCGTCGTCGATGAGCTCGGGGTTGCCGGGGTCTGTGATCCACACGCTGCCGTCGATCACGAGCTTGTAGGGCCACTCGCCCTCGGGAAGCGCCAGCTTGGCCCAGTGCAGGTTGTGCTCGGCGGACCAGGACAGTGGCGCCCCGCCTTGCTCGACGGTGGACGCCCAGTCGTTGAAGGCCCCCGCGATGACCACGCTCTGAGACGACGACGCGATGTCGGGGCCGACCGCGACAGACAGCACATCGCAGGGGTCGGGTCGGCAGCTGCCCGACAGGCAGGACTCGAAGGCCACGCTGCAGTCGGTGTGGGTGCTGCAGGAGGCGGGGTCGTCGCCGTCAAGCCACGAGAAGAGGTCGTCGATCGTGTGGGCGTATTCGCGGCGGGTGAGCAGGCGCAGGGCGCGGGGAGGGGCGTTGGCGTGGTCGCAGGTGGACGCGTCGGTGAGGCCGGAGTCGGAGTCAGTGCCGGCGGACTTGTCGGGATCGGCGTCACCACCGCATGACACGGCGATTGTGAGCAGGGCGACCAGGCGGACGGGGGGCTTCATGCGACCTCCTGTCGGAATAGTAACTCAGTTTAGAGTTACTGTCCTTCCGGGCCCGACTGGAGCGGTCGGAGCTGCGCTGGCGCAGGGTGCGGTAGCGTGGGGGCGGAGGTACGCATGGCGCTCACTGTGGTGGACGGACCTTTCTCGGCGAGACTTGTCGGACTCTACGGTGAGCGGACGGGGCGGTCGGTGCCGGAGACGGGCATGGCACTGATGGAGCGGCTGTTCTTGGCCCTGGGGGAGGACTTCGCTCGGAGCGATGGCCAGCTCAGGTGGGTCTACGACGGCAGCGATGGTGTGTACGTGGGCGTGGGGTGGACGGGCGCTGTGGCTGCGGGTCTGCAGGGGATGGACATTGCCTTCACCCGGCATGCGACCTGGGAGCATCGTGGGGACTACGCCGGACTGCCAGAGGCCTGGTCGGCGGTGTGGACGGCTTTGGAGGCGACCGGGGAGCGGGCGGTGGCCCCCACTCTGGAGGTGTATGGACACTTCGACCCGGACCCGGCACAGCGTGTGACGACCCTGGTGGTGGGCCTGGCCTGAAGCGCCTGAGGGACCGGAGTGTGCGGCCCCGAGGAACGAGGGGACGGTGCCGGCTTGCCGGCACGGAGGCCCCAGACAGGAGACCCCCGAGGCACGAGGGGGCTCGTGGCGTCTCGGGGGCCGACCGCACGGAAGGGCCCGACCCGACCAACGGGAGGGACACGCCCGGACATGGTCCTTCGTAAATGCTGCGTGCTGGCTGTTTCTCGGAACTCAGCCGAGGAGCTTTCGGAGCACGCCGGCGTCGCCCTGCAGAGCGGTGCGGTTGGTGTAGAAGTCCATGCCGCGGAGGCCGCCCAGCTCTTCGCCGCCGCCCGCGCGACCGGGGCCACCGTGCACCATATGGGGCAGGGGAGAGCCGTGGCCGGTGGATTCCTTCATGGAGGTGGCGTTGTTGATATAGACCCGCCCATGGAAGGCCGCGATATTCAGTGTCACCTCACGCGCCACCGCCGGGTCTGCAGTGATGAGCGAGGCCACGAGGGAGCCTTGGCCGCGATTGGCCAGTTCGGCGGCGTGCGCAAGGTCGCGATAGCCCATCACGGTGGAGACGGGGCCAAAGGCTTCGGTGTCGTGGACATGTTGGGCGGCGTCGGGGTCAGCGCAATGAAACAGCATCGGCGGCACAAAAGCACCCTTGTCCCTGTCGGCGCCCTCAACGGTGAAGTTGTCGGGGTCGCCAAAAACGCGGGTGGCTTCGGTTGCG
>ENA-OWNT01002594-OWNT01002594.1-seawater-metagenome-genome-assembly--contig:-NODE-2594-length-18617-cov-7.409763_pt1 | contig 18617 bp, 13 predicted proteins | sample MGYA00238136_ERZ651165 | MGnify/ENA primary metagenome ERZ651165 (study PRJEB26861, sample SAMN08777766) | seawater metagenome | isolation source: coastal seawater | place: USA: Florida | collected...
CGAGGGCTTCGTTGGCGCTCATCCGGTTCGGGTCACGGGTGCACCGCGTGGCAAGAGCCGCATCGAGTGGAAGAAGGACGGCCGGGTGGAGCGCGTGTACCACATCACCGCCGAGCAGCGGGCTGCGATGGTCACCGACGAACCGAAGCCTGCGCTGGTGCTTCCTGACAAGCGACCCCGGCAGAATCGGGCGTCTTCGTGGGAGCGGTGGGGACGGCAGCTGCTGTTGGGGTGGGGCATCAAGCGGGGACGAGTCCAGTTCGTCAAGGATGCGCCGAGCGCGGCGAGTGGTGTCCTCATCTCAGTGCCGCAGTCGGTGTCGTTCCCGGATGGCAGGCATGCGGACGCAGTTGCCCTCGAGCTGGAGTGGGCTGGCATCCCGGTGCTCGACGTGCGGCAGGAGGCCGACGAGGAACTCGCGGGATTCGTTGACCTCAATGCCAAGCAGGCCCCGAAGAAGAAGCCGAAGGCAAAAGGGCGTCCAAAGGCGAAGCCCTCAACCAAGGCGACATCCGAAGCGTTGGGCGACTTGAGTCCTGTCGGAAAGGCCATCTTCGACGCAGCGCAGGCAACGCTGTTCAGTGAACTGGGGCATTCTTCTTCCTAAAGGCGTCGCTCCGGCGGAGTTCTCCCCCCACTCCTGGACGCGGAAGGCGCCCCGCAGCGCCTCCATCCGGGCCTGGCTGCTTGCTTGCCGACTGCGGCGCGTTGGGTGGCAACGATCGCGTACATTCAAACGTTCGGCGAAACGCCTCTCTGAGAGCTCCGCGTCTGCCCTGCAATAGTGGTTGCCTTGCTGGGGCTGGTGCCCAAGGAAGTCGCCCCCAGTTCCCGGTAGACTCGCATGGTGCTTCGCGTCGTAGCTCTGACCGTCCTCGCCGCGCTTTCTTCTGCTTGCGCCCCGCGGGAAGCTGCTACGCCTGACAGCGCCTGGAAGGCCCCTGCGCGCGAGTGGTCTGCTTGGCGATCAATCTATCCCTCACCGGACAAGCACTTGGACTACTCGGAGTTCTCGGGAACGGACCCCGCCTTCTGGGGGACACACGAGGCGAATGTGGTCAGTAGCACGCTACTATCGAAATCAGGAGAGCCGGTTCTCCATCCGACATCGAGGCCGGATGACGGAACTATTCGATTAGCCTGGTCGTCCTTCTACGTGGAGCCCGTGGTCGTTCGTGTTGACAGAACGGGCGACTTCGTCAGGCTCCGCGGGACGCTGCTCCAAGGGGCTGGGAACTACAGGCACAGCTTCTATGGTGTCACCGAAGCGGAGCTCAATCGTGCGCAATGGGAGCTGCTTGCTGGCAACCTGGCGCTGGCGGGCTTCTGGGAGCAGCCTTGTTTCGCCCCCGAGCGGCCTGACACCATCGCCATGCACGGTGATGTTCCGTTCCTCGAGGCTGTGGATGAACTCGGATACCACTGCATGGCTAGGCAGGGCACAGAACGCTTTCCTCACTATCGGCAAGCAGTCTCGTGCTTGTTGTACTGGGCCGGACCGCTTGCTGATATCGACTCGCCCGACGAGGTGGACTGGTCAGAATACCTGCGAGAACTCTGTGGGGGCCGGCCGTCGGACTCCGTTTGTGTTCCATAGTCATTCGCGGCTGGTACTTGTCGTTCGCCCGGTGCTCCATTGTTGGCCCCGGCACTTCGCCGAACACCAAGGCATAGACGCAGTTGCCGGAGCCTGGAACGGACTTACATCCGCATAGAGGTGTAGGCGCTTGCGCCGGAGCCTCTATGATGACATCGAGGCGCGGATTCGCAGGCTGAGCAAGCGCGTCAACGAGCTGAACGCCGAAGTAAACCTCAACGACGCGGTGGTGAAGATGCAGTAGATGATGCTGGAGTGGGCGCGGGCGATGCAGGGGTGAGCCCTACGACGCGGCCATGCTGTGGGTTTCCGGTATGATGCTCCGCCGGAGGAGGCTCAATTGCTCAGTGAAGCGGAGACCCGCAAAGCGCTCATCGACGAGGTCCTGCGTCTCGCCTGGTGGCACCTTGGCGACCCCACCCAGGTCGTCGAGGAGTACGAGGTCGACCTCGTCGAGGCCGGCGTCGTCCCGCCCATCGCCGCAGAACCCGGCGCGGGCGTGCACTTTGGCAAGCACTACGTCGACTACGTGCTGCTCTCTCGGGGGCAGGTGGCCGCACTGGTTGAAGCCAAGCGCACCACCAAGTCGGCGCGGCTTGGACAAGAGCATGCCCGCAAGGACACCTTCAACTGCCTGCGGCTCCGACGGGGGCGGCCGCTGCTCAAGTCCCATCCCCAGCGGACGAGCTCTACGCCTTCGTTGAGTCGACTTTCCACCGCCTCGTCGCGGGCGCCTTGCAGGTAGACATGATGCTCGACTGGTCACGCTTCCAATCCGGTGCAACAGGTCCCGAGACGGCGTTCGAGGCCTTCGCCGCTCAGCTCTTCGAGCGGTGGCTTCGGCGTGAGCACCGCGAGGACTTCGCGTCCTACACGCTGCACGGTGCAGGTGGCGACGGAGGCGTGGAGGCCTTCGCACGGTTGCCTTCGGGCGACGTCATCGGACTCCAGGCTAAGTGGTTCGCCGGCAACATCAAGGCATCTGAAGTCAGGAAGATCCGAGCGTCTCTCGATCGCGCGGTCGGCACCTTCCCGACCCTTCGCAAGTACGTCGTGGCCCAGCGCCAGAACCTCACGAAGGCACGGCACGATGACGAGACTGGCGGCGTGGAGCGCTGGGAGCAGTTCATTGCAGCGGCCAGCAAGGACCACCCACGGGTCGAGGTCGTTCGGTGGGATGAGGCAGGCCTCTTGGACCAGCTTGCGCAGCCCGGCAACCAGGAGCTCAAGGCGGTTTGGTTCGAGGGTGAGTTCACCGCCAGCATGATCACCGTGGCCTGGGAGAAGACCAGGTCACGCCTCGGGGCCCGCTACCTGCCGGATCTCCACGCCGTCGGCTCCATCGACGCGATGCTCGACAACGACTTGTGGTCGCCGCAGGCGGTCGGTCGGAAACGGAGGGCACTCCAACAGGCGTCCGAATCGCTGTCCGAGGCGTCGGGCGCTCTCGGCGGCTTCATTCGCCTGACCGATGGACGCCGGCCCCAGGAGTTGGACACGCCCGCAATCGAGGCTGCGGCATCGATCGAGGCGTTGCGTTCCCATACCTCGTCGCTGCTTGGCGTGGTGGCAAGTGGTCCGCGCTTGGAGCTCCCGGAAGGTCCGGAGGTGGACGCCCTGGCTGGGCTCGAAGAGCTGCTGGAGGACTTCAGGAAGAAGGACGAGGGCACCTACACTGCGGACCACGCAGAGCGGGCGCTCATGTTGGTGTGGGAGGCCTACGAGAAGGTCGACGGGATTGAGCAGGCATTGCGCGCGTCGGCTCGTCCGAGGCTTGTGGTGGGGCCCGCGGGGTGTGGCAAGACCCACGCTGCGGCTGCCGTCGTTCACCGACGGGTCGAGGGGACCGCCCCCTGCGTTCTGGTCCTCGGCAAGAGCAGTGCACCCCGCGATGGCGCAGCGCGCATGCTCGCAGACGCGCTGGACACGCCCGGGTGGTCGCTTGCAAGGATGCTCGACGGCCTCGAGGCGCTGGCGGTCTTGCGCCAAGCGTCCCTTGTTCCGGAGGAAGGGGAACCCGGATTCGTTCGGGCGCTCATCCTGATCGATGGGCTGGAGGAGGCCCCTGAGTCAGACCGGTGGGGTGACCTCCTCGGTGACCTGGCGGTCGAGCTTGCTCGTCGGCCGAGGGTCCACCTCGTCGCAACCACGCGACCGGAGTTCGTCCGTCACTCGGATCTTCCAGGCTCGATCGGTCATTCGTGCGTCGAGGAACATGCGGAGGTCGACCTCCCCGCCATGCTTGTCGCCTATGCACGCGAGTACCGCGTGGGCATCGAGGCGGTCCCGTGGCTTGGCTGGGTGCTCCGCAATGCACTGGAGATCAGGCTTCTCGCAGAGGAGTTCCAAGGCCGCGCCGTCAGCGCCGCCGAGAGCGCCAACGCCAACGTCTTGACCCTCTTCCGGCGGAAGCTCGCGAGACTGGAAAAGGAAGCGCGGGAGCGCGCTGGCGACGATGCCTGGTCCGAGCACCTTGGACTTCTTTCGGTGATCTTGGAGGTTCTCTCCGACCTCACCGCCAAGGGTGGACGGGTGCGCATCGACGACTCGGACGTCGTCGCCCGAGTCATGGCGGTGGACGCCGAGTTCACTGCTCGTCGGGTGCGGGTAGCCCTTGCGATGCTCCAGGAACATGGGCTCGTCGACCGATACCTTCCGCCGCCCCGTGGGCTGCGCGGCCCGCAACCCGAGTATTCCCTCGCGACAAGGCACCTCTCCGATTTCGTGCTTGCCGGCTGCCTTGCGGAGATGACTGTCGCAGCCCTGCCGCCGGGCGATCCAGTAGCGTTCCCACCGACCCTTCGGAGGCGCGACGCAGCCAGTGTTCTGTATGCGGCTCGACTTGCCGAGCGGGGGCACTTCGTCGTCGACATCTCCTGGGCGGAACCACCCCCAGGCCTCCGCGTGGTCCACGCACAGGCCCTCACCCTACTGCCACCACTGCTCGCGGCGACTAGGAGAGACGAGATCGTCAATTGGTTGGTTGAGTCCACGGCGCTCAACCGAGCGCTGGTTCGCGGCCTCGTCCTACCGGTGTCTCGCATCCCGGACCATCCGCTCGGGCCCCTGGCCCTGGATGAGGCCCTTCGCGGCCTCGATCTTGCCGCGCGTGACCCGGTGTGGTCCGTGCCCGAGGACCTTGACGGTACGGGCCCCTGGCAACGCTGCTTCGACAGGATTCTCGACGAGTTCGAGCTCGCGCGCCAGGACCCGTGGAATGGACCGCCCCTCGTGGCGGCTTGGGCGACCTCCACGGTAATCGAGCAGCGGCGGCAACGTGTACGGGCCGCGCTGGCCGTCTGGGGTTCTGGGCGACTCGGTGAGATGGTGCGGTTGCTCGAACAAATGTCCAACGTGGATGACCCGCAGATCCTCGATGACTGCGTGGTAGCCTCGCTCGGCGCGGCGATTGGCGCACTCGTCGACGACCCGGCACTGCCCGACCTCGCAAGACTGATGGACGACCTGTTCTTCTCACCCGAGGCGAGGGTCTGGACCGAGAGCATCCCAGTCCGTGTGGCTGCCCGGGGCATTGTCGAGCGTGCCGCCTTGGCTCTCCCCGGTCAGTTCGCGGCAGAACTGGAACGAGCTCGCCCTCCCTATGCACCGAGGGGCGGCTGGCCGGAAGTAGACCGGGAAGAAACCTTGGCGGACGGGCACTTTGGCGGCGAGATCGTCACCGGAGACCTGAGCTGGTACGTCGCCGAGCGGTGTTTCCGGCGCTTCTCGGAGACCGCGACTTCCGCGGGCGGCTACTGGGATGGTCCGATTGACCATGCTTTGCTGCGCGCAATGGATGAAGGGCGTCTTCTCGCTCCACCCAAGCTCGCCGAGCAGCAGGCGGCAGCAATCGCCGCCAGGGAGGAGAAGAGCCAGCAGGCTCAAGCCAGCCGGGAGGATCTCGTCGCCCAACTTCGTGCGTGGTACGCGGAGCGAACCGGAAACGGGGCTGACGAGCTTGATGAAGGCGGTCTGTTGACGTGGGCGACCGAGCAACCGGAGATGAAGGAGGCTCGGGCAGAGAGGCACCCCGCTCCGGTCTATTCCGACGATTTTCAGCAGTTTCTCGCGCATGTTGAGGCCGAGCTGGATGTATCCGATCCAAGCCCGCGAGCGGTCCGCAACGGTCTGGTCGCGCACCTCGTCAAGTCTTGGGGTTGGTCACGTGACCTGTTCTCGCACTACGACTGGGACCGGCCGCCCGAGGTCGTGGACGACGCGATCGGTCAGCGCCATGGTTCGGGTGCCAGTCATGGGTCCCGCAGCGCTGTCTGCCAGTTCCGAGAGAAGTACGTGTGGGCAGCCGTCGACCGGATCGCCGGAGTCCTCGCCGATCGATTGCCCGTCTGGAATCGCGACGAGGCGCGGTGGGAGCGGCTGGCCAACCTCGACGGGCTGGGTCATGGCCTACCCGATCCACTGCCACACTCCGAGCACGGTGACGGCGGTGATGAGGACCCGCAGGATGCCTGGACGCCGGACGGTGTGCTGGTGGACCAGTTCCAGGATGTCGACGACCTCGGCCAGCGAGCAGAACGCTGGCTCACCGAAGGAGTGCATCCGGACCCCACGATTTTCCTGGGCGGCGAGGTGGAGAGGTGGCCCGATGCCGTTGTCCTCGGGTTCTCCCACTGGCGCCGCGGCCACCAGAACTGCATCGACCAGCTCGTGCAGGTCCGTGCCTTCGGAGTACGGCCAGATGATCTCGGCTTCCTGCGCAGGGATGCCCCCTTCGTGCTTCTGGAGCACTACGACCGCGGCGCCTGGATCGAGGAAGGCGTCTACGCCGCCCCGGCCCTGACATGCTGGGCGCCGTGGTACACATGGAGAGGAACCGACCAGGGTTACGTCAGCTTCACTGGCGAAGGCGATCCGAGGGACATTGAGATTCGCGCGACCATTGCGAGTGTCACCGCGAGGTTCGAGGGTGACTGGCCGCAGGAGCCGGACGTCTGGATGCTCGGGCCGGTCCTGGGAAGGGCCTTCGGGGTAGCCGGCATGCAGGGTGGGCGATGGCTACGGCACTACCTCGACGGGCATGGGGAACCCGTCGCGACCGAGCGGGACGTCAAGCCGCCCTACCACACGTTCGATCACCACTATCTGGTCACCGACAGGGCGCGGCTAGTCGGGGCGCTCGAAGCCGAAGGGTTCGTCCCCATGTGGATCGTCCGAGTCCTCTGGGAGGTGACGCCGGCGCTGTTCATGCGCGGCCACAAGTTCGACCCGCGCCCAGGCCTCGTTCACCGAAGCAGGGACACCGTCTGGATGGTGATCGGCGACCCGGCGTCGGGCACCACCGAGACCATTCAGCTCGCCGACACGCTGGAGCCATGGACCCGGCACACCGATCAGGACGAAGACACCGAGGGGGGCGAGGAGTAGTCCCCCCGCCTCACCCCCTGCACCGCCCAGGACACCTGGCAACTGCTCAAACCCTTGACCGCGGGGCTTCACTGGGTATCGCGATAACACTCGGTGTTGGTTCACCACCTACGTAAAGCGCGATCTGCTGTGGTAGGGGCACATGGTGCCACCGAGGCTACGGGTAGAGATCGGCCTTCCCCCCCAGAACCAGCCTAGAGACCCGACCCTCGGCGTCCAGTGACACTGCAACTGCGTTGTGGATGTCATCCGCTCTGCCTCCCGTCTGGATTGGCAGTACTCCGTTTCCAGAGAGAAGTCGTAGGGAGCCTTCCGCCCAGCGGGGGCGTGCGGTGATGGCCACCACTGATGTCTCGGCCAGCCGCTTTACGTCATCGGGACGGGGAGGATAGCGGGTGCCTCGCTTGTCGGTCATGGCGTTCTTGAATGGCGTGATGATGGCCAGTGCGGGAGCCATCTTCCGCCACAACTCCTCATCATGGGCTTCTTCGGATGCGTGGTGGGCCACGTTGACCACCTGGACTGGCCCATCAACGAGACCATGCGCCGCTTCCCACCCTACTGTCCCACCGCGTCCTCTCAGCAGGTCTCCGGCGAGAAGGACTGCTGACGTTCCCCAGCGGACCAGAAGCGCTCCGCTGGTGAGGTTGGGATTGCGTGGACGCGGCGGTCGCATGCCCTGTGTCAGCTCCGTAAGGGCAAAGTACAAGTCCTCCAAGGCAGCATGGGAGTCGGCAGGGGCAGGTCCCCAGCCGGTGATGGTCAATGGGTGTCCAGCAACATCCTCAGGTGGCAACAACATGGCCCCGCGACGAACTTCGTCGAACTCTAGCCGACAGCGCCTCCGCGCATTGGCAAACTCGAGAATGACCGCCTCAAGACCCTTCAGGTCCGCATTGTCGGGTAGCGAATCCCGTCCCCCCCGGGTCTTCCCAATGTACGCCATCAAGGCTTTTGCGTACCGCCCACCATGGGGCCCTGTCCAGGGTCGACGAATTCGGCCGGAGTAGCGGCTCATCAGCTGTCCCAGCCCTGCATAGTGGTCATCATGGGGGTGGGTGAGGCAGACAAACTCCAGCTCGAGAGTGTGCTCTGTCAGTCCTCTGTGGGCCTCCACGGCATGCAGGAACTCTCGGACCGGGTCTCCCGTGCCCCGCGGGTCCTTTGGATTGCTCGGCCCCTTGCATCCATCCACCACACCCAGACGTCCATCGGGGAGCTGGACGACGACGGCCTCTCCGCGCCCCGGGCCGAACACCACCACACTCAAGGCTCCGTCGACCAGATGCTCTGGGAGGATGCGCTCCACGCGGGTGGGCTCGGGTACAGCTGCGAGAGCAGCGCTCATTCCTCCTCCGCCTTCCAGCGGTCAACCAGTTCCTGCAGCTCGGCCCGCTCGGCCTCGGACAGCTCCCGACGCTCCACCTGCACCCGCTTCCGAGGTGTGACCACTCCACCCCCTGGCAGCTCCACCCAGGTCCAGATGCGCAGCAGGTCGCCAAAGCAGGGCTCTGGCCCCTCAAAGTCGGCGTCGATCTCGAGAAAGACCATCCCCTGACGGCCGCTTGGATGTTCCCAGACCGTTGCCGAGACTATGCTGTCCTCCACGTCGTCCACCCGGCCCAGGTAGAGGGTGGTGTTGACCGGTGCGTCGCTGAGCTGGTCTTCCGGTGGCTCCACCTGTTCGTCTGCCCCCACCAGGAAGCGCTGGGGACGGGTGTCTACCCTGTGTAGAAACCCAGAGTGCTCTGGCAGCTCGAACACACGGTATCGTCTGGGACGCCTTGGCGGTCGCTTCACAAAAACGCTGTCGCTCATCCCCAGTCGTCCAACAGCTCGCTGACCCTGTCCACCGCCGCATCCGAGATCTCGCCAGCTCTGCGAAAGATGCGCAGGTCGTCGCCCTCCTCCAGCCAGGTGGCGTCATCGAGCAGAGGCGGTAGGGGCTCCGGGAATGCGTCGGGGGGCCCTGTCACGGCTCGTCGAGCTCCAGGGTCGGGTCGCTCGTAGCCAAGCTGCTCCATCAGCAGGTGCTCTCGCTGGCTCGGGTCGGCCTGAGGGGCTCGGTTGATGAGCAGACGGAGGGTGGCCAGCTCCTCGTTCGAGGCCAGGTCCACCCAGCGGGCCATCGCCCGGAGATCCTGGATGTCGATGGAGCTGAGCATCACAGCGCGCCAGGAGAGGGAGGCGGCCTCGAGGTCAGGCGGAAAGCCTCCATCCATCGACAGAGGCACCTTTGGCTGCTGTCCGAGTCGCATCGCCAGTCCGAGCACAGCTCTCGAAAGACCCGGTATGGTGGGCGGGACATCGATGATCACCGACGCGGTGCCCTGCTCGGGGATGAGCCCGGCCAGCAGGTACTCCAGCCTCCCTTCCAGAAACGAGGAGTGCTCTTCATCGAAGATGACGGGGAGGATGCGGGAGAGGTCGCGTGGCAGCGCGCTGCTGGGAAGCACCCGAAGCTGCTCGGGGCCGCCGATGAGCGACCAGCCGATGCGCTCGGGTGCGATGTCCCGAGCCTCGTCCCACTCCGGGTTGGCAAACAGCAGGTAGTCGTTGAGAAACGGTACTCCGACCGCTCCGCCCATCTCTGCGCCATGGTCACCCCGCAGCCGGACCTGCTCTCGGGTCTGCCGCTCCGATAGGAAGCCCGATGGGGTGGCCAGGAGATCGAGGCCATTGCCCGTGCTGCTCTTCGGGAAGCTCGGCGCTTGCAGGGGAAGAACATCGGCGAGACTGGTTCCGGTGAGGTCCATGTCGAGGAGGTAGACGGGGCCTTCATCGCGACGGGCAAGCGCGAGAGCCGTGAGGGTGGACAAGGTGGACTTGCCCACCCCTCCCTTCACCGAGTGGAAGGAACAGCAACGCAACACTCCGCTCATGCAGAACGCCCTTGTATCAGCCTTGCTGGAAGCCCCAGGCGGCGCAGCTCGCGACGGAGGCCAGAGTGGTCTCGAAAGGGAAGGCTGGCGACCAGCCTCGACAGGCCCGCTTCGACATCCTGCTTCTGGGGAGTCGGGCCGGAGGCCACTCGCCGGATTAGGTGGAGGGCGGCGTTCAGCCGGGTTCGGTCGTCGCCTGTGTCGTCTGCTGCAACATCGACCAGGGCCTCCATCACCCTTGCCCACTGGTGAGGTGCGGGTTCCAACTCCTGAGCCAGTGCAGCCAGGAGGAACGGTCGCCACTCGAAGTCTGCGGTCTGGTTGAGGACAAGCACACGGTCGATGTCCAGGTCCGTGAGCAGAGGTGCGAGCCCGGCAGCCATGGCGACAGCCGCATGAGCGGCCAGCCTCGCTTCGGACTTGGTGAGCTCACGCCAGGCCCTCAGTCCAGTGTTCTGCACCTGAGGCGACAGGCCCCGGCCTTCACGCTGGATTGCAAACGCAAGCCACTGCGTCTGGGCGGGTTGCTGCTCCAGGAGTGAGATGCACTCCAGCTGGACCGCTTCGCCAGCGTCTTGGAGCCACGCGGCCTTGAGTTCCTGGGTGAGCAGCCATCGAGCAGCAAGAGCCGGGTCGACATGAAGGCAGCTCTGATACCAGCCCAACCCATCCGGCCCAGGCTGGGTGAGGAGAGGACCGACCGGTTGTCTGGCGACCCGCTGCAGAGCGTTGACCAGAGGAAGCGGTGTGGGGAGGAGCACGGAGCCATCGACGCGCCGATAGTGTCGGATCGCTCCGGCCACGACGAACAGGGGGTCGAGGTCGATCCCATCCTGTTCAGGCGACTTGAGCTGGCTGGGGTGGAGCGGGTCTTCGGACCTGGGAAGCTCCCGAGGCAGCAGGGCCCGGACTCTGGCGAGCAGCGTCTCCTCGTCGCCTCCGAAGTAGGGACTGCGAATGAGGGTGCTGTAGAGCCACCGCCCGAGGCCCCAGACCACAGCCATCGAGACGGGCTCGTCCCAGCTCGCTCCGATAGCGGCAGCATGCTGGAGGAGGGCGACCTCGAGAGCGGCGTGGACCGAGGGGCGAGCAGCTCCCCGCCCGAGTGCGATGGCCAGGCGGACGGGGAGGTCGTCGCGGAGGTCTCTTCGAATGTCCTCCACGCTGTAGAAGGGCTCGGAGGCGGCTCGGTCGAGGAGCCAGGCCAGTGCGCCGGCGCGGAGGGTGACCGGGCTGCCTCTCTCGAGGAGCTCCAGTCCGCGGGGGATGTCCGGTGGGGATGGCTGCCAGTGTCGCAGAAGCTCCCCGGGGACCGCTGCGTGGAGCTCGCGCCAGGCTTCAGGCTTGTGGGCGAACCAGCCGGCCAGGGAGCGGCTGTCCTCGACCGGAGGATGGTCGATGAGACCAGCGGCCTGGAGCACGCGGGTGCGGGAGAGGCAGGTGGCGCCACGGGCCCAGGTGGTCGGGGGGGCGCCGCGAAGGGCGGGGAGGGTGTCGAGGTCGAGAAGCAGCCGTCGGCCGGGGCTGTCGAGCCAGCGGCGAGCGGCTTGTTGGCGGTCCTGGAGGTGGTGCACAACATCGAGGTCGATGGCCCAGATGTCCTCGAAGGAGTCCAGAGAGGTGCTTCCGGCAAGAGCGGCGGCGAAGGTTGGCACGACGCCGTCGGGGCTGTGTGGTGAGCCGGTGAGGCTGTACCCTCCGCGACAGGGGCCAGACGAGGGCGGCGATGGTGGTTCGGTCAAGCCTCGAAGTGCTGCGACAAGCAGGCGAAGCTCCTCTCCCGAGCTGCGCGCCTCGTCCGGGTCCAGTGGTGAAGGCCCTGAGCCGGTCGCATTCACTGCTGCCTGTGCGATCTCCCACGAGCCGTCAGAAACAGCGGCGTAGACCATGGCTTCGGCATGGGCAAGCAGGTCTGCTGGGTTGACGGGGGTGGTGGCCACGGTGCCTCGGAGACAGGATGGGTCTATCATAGCCGTCGGCCTGCCCGCGTCGGACCGTGAGAGGGTATGGGGGGAGACCAAGTGCGGGGTTCGAAGATGGACAGCAGGGAAAGTCGACTTCTGGATCGGTTCTCGCGCATCTGGTCTGCGTGGGGGGTGGGGCGTGCTCCCTCACCAGAGCTGAAGCCGGTCTTGCTTGCTCTCGACTCCTGGCTGGCGGAGGGGCGGAGCCGCCCGGAAGTGGTCCTTCGGGCCTGTCAGGTGCTCCTCACCGATCCCGAGCAGGGGGGCCCACGCCGTGCGGCGGTCAACGACGTGGTGGCGGCAGTGCGCGACGTCTGGGAGCAAGCGGGCTTCGAAGACCGGGATGTGCTGATGTTGCAGGCGGGTCTGCTGGCGGTCTGGCCAGAGGATGCAGGGGCTGGAGCGTTCGGACTGGCCAGCCTGCTGTGTGCCGGCTGGGAGGGGACTCCGGCGAGAGGGCCGCAACAGCAGCATCTGGTGAGCTGGTGGGAGCGGACCAGGGCCTTGGATGTCGGCGGCGTCGGTGCTCCACCGAAGATTGAAGTATCAACTCCACCCCAGTCCCCACCGACTGGCCTTGACTTCAGGCTGGTTGACTCGGACCTGGGATTTTTGCGAGTGCACAAGCAGACCGGTTGGGACTTCAACTCATACGCCCCACAGCTGACCAGTACACTTCGCTGGCTGATGGACAGCTACCAACGACTGGTTCCCGCGAAAGAACGCAAGAACATCATCGCGGCGAACGGCTCATTGGATACCCTTGTTGCCAACCACGGGTCAGGGTGGCGGTTCAACCACCTCCACCCACACCTCATGCCGGTGCTCAACGCGCTGATGAGCGCGGCTGATCACATCGATCCAAATATTGGAAGTCGCCATCAGGGCGCGCTGACCCATCTCCGAAACAATGGAGGAAACGCCTGGCATTTCAACAGCTTCGGCCCGCAGCTCGTCGAGCTGCTCGACGCCCTGCTACAAGTTCTGGACGCTCTTGTTGGCAACACAGCCACCCTCCGCATCTGGCTCAACAACGACCTCCGACCCCACCTCCAGGCCCAGTCCACCGCCATCCAACAGCTCGCCGACACCCGAAACACGCAGGTCCCCGAGACTGAGCTCCTCTGGTGGGGACAAGCCCGCTACTGCCACCTCCTCCGCAAACCCTACCGACGCATCACCGACCCGGCCGAGAAGCTCTGGCTTGCCGCCCGAGAGGTTGCCACCCGGGCCCGCCACCTCGACGCCGAGCCGGCTGCCGCCTACCTCGTCCAGACCCTGCAAGACATGGGACTCGACGTCGACGAGGTGCGCACCGTCGCCGACTGGTCCGAGGCCGCCCGCGGCGCCATCTCCGCCAGTCCTGCTGCCGTCTCTGAGCCCCTCCGCTCACTCGCCACCACAGACGCTCAGGCTCTTCCTATCACTTGGCTCCGGCTCGGCCTCGACGGAGACGTCGGAAGCAGGACAGGCATCTCTCCTGACCACCGCCTCGACCTTGGAGACTGGGCAGGCTGGCTGCTCCGAGAGCTGCTCCTCGACCTTCGAATGGCCAAGGCACCATGAGCCTGCCGCCTCCCCTCCGGCCGCTCCAGTGCACCAATCCGGACTGCACTCTGCCCGAGGGCGGGCGGTGTGCCCGCGTCAATGAGCTCACAGAGCCAGAGCGCCAGTGCACCGACCTCCTCCGGCAGACCACCTCTGTGCCCGAGGACCGCCCGGAGCCCCTGCCTCCGCCCAGTTCCGCATTCTCTCCCGATCCGGCGCCCTGGTCGGGGCGCCACCTCGACCCCGTCGAAGCCGAGCGCCTTCTCTGGCGGTCACCGGCTCGGACGTTCGCCGTTCTCGGTTCATACGGTGCCGGAAAGACCTGCCTCCTCACCTCGTTCTTCCTGCAGCTCGCAAGCGCTGGTCGAGCAGCACTACCGTACCGCTTCGCTGGTAGCCGCAGTCTCCACGGCTTCCGGGAGCTGGCCGAGCGCGCGGCAAGCTGGGAGGGAGACCCGACACAAGACATCGTAGACCACACGCCGGTGAGCGAGAGCGACCGCCCGGGCACCTGGCTGCATGTCAGCCTGCGCCCTGAGAGCCTGCACGATGACCGGGTCGTCGACATGCTCCTTGCCGACCTCCCCGGCGAGTGGGTCGATCAGTACACCGGCCACGACGACGCTCGCGCGAAGCGGCGGCTGCCCTTTCTTCGACGCTGCGACGGGTTCATCGTTCTCGCCGATGCCGACGAACTCCTCAGCAAGAAGGGACGCACCCGGGCCTCTCGCACCGGTGTGCTGGTCAGACGGCTCTCGTCCATCGCGGGCAAGCGCAAGCCCCTTCCGCCCATCGCTGTAGTGTTCAGCAAGTTCGACCTGGTCCTCGATCGGAGCGAGCCTCCAGACGGGTGGAGCATCGACCCCTTGGCCTGGGGACCACTCGGCAAGAAAGCAAGGGCCATCCTGGCGGCACTCCAACAGGCTCAGGATACCGGCATTCCTGCCGGGGCCTTCGCGGTCAGCGCCTTTCCCGGCGCGCTCCACACAGGCCAGCCTGTCGGAGTGATGGAGCCTTTCCGATGGCTCATGGGCCATGTTGACCGCACGATGGACCGGCGGACCCCTCCAATCGAGCCTTCCGAGGGAGGCCCGTCCTTCCAGGCCATGCGTCGCTGGAGACCCACCGCATGAAGGAGCGTCAGATCGCCATCCTGGGCGCCTCAGCCAGTGGCAAATCCACCTGGATCGGGGCGCTGGCCAGCAGCCTTCTCGAAGACTCGGCGGAACACGTCTGTCTGGTCGACGTCGCAGCAGCGATGGCCCCTCTACTCCGGCTCAGCGAGCCGCTGGAGCTTGGGGAGTATCCGAAGCGGACGCCGATAGACCACCAGACCGACCTTGAGCTCCCCCTCGCAACAAAGGGAGAGCGCTTTCCTGACGCTCGGTTCACGCTCCGGGTCGGCGACTACGCCGGTGAGCAGGTGGAGCGGCTCTTCCGTGACCGTGCCCGCGGCTGGTCGGCGGCCTGGAAGACCCGCGCCAGGGCTGATGCCATTGTGTTGTTTCTCAGACCGGAGGCGACCACACCCCTCCCGCGTCTCGAGCCTTCCCGAGCCACGAGGGACCAGTGGGAGGCGCTGCGCTCATCGTCCCCCGAAGCCCCCGCCACCGTCCACCTCAAGTCGCCCCAGGCTGCCGGGCCCGAGGATCTGTTCTCCGATGTCCTGGTCGAAGAGGCTGCCGATGCCCCTGCTCCGGCCCCTGGCGAGCCGGTCCGGGTGCCCACGGTTCTGGCGCTGGTCGAGCTGCTCCAGTTCCTGAGAGATGTTCGGGGTCTGGCCCCAGGAGAGCGCCCGCCGACCGGCGCGCTTCGCATTGTGCTGCTCGCCAGTGCCTGGGATCAGGTCGACCAGGCCTGGCGGACCAACGGTCAGGGCCCGGCAGCCTTTCTCGCCGAGCAGGCGCCGCTGCTCCACGACTTCCTTTGGTCCAACTTTCACGCAGACGACGTGTTTCGGTTTGGTCTGTCTTCCACCGGCGGAGACCTCGGCAAGCTCGGCCATCGGGAGCGCTACGAAGAGGAGCCGGGAGGATTCGTTGAGTGGACCGACACCACCGGCCACCTCTGCTCCACTCGCGACCTCGCGCTGCCGCTGTATTGGGCCTTGTTTGGTGATGCAGCCCTGAAGGAAGGCTGACCGGCCATGTCTGAGCTGCAGCTCGCCCAGACCCTCCACGGCTATGACGGGGGCCACAGACTCCTGGCCGCCTCGGCACGACTGGCGGCCGATGAGCTGGCTCTGCTCGACCGGCTCAGCGACTTGTCTGGATATCTGCCGTCTGGAGCCTCGTTTCAAGCCTACCACACCGGTTTTCGTTGCGGCCGGTGGTATGCGTTTGCTTGTACGTGGCCGGACCCCCACGCCCCCCGCAGCGGATCGGTGCTCACCCACACCCTCCTCGCTCCGCTGGAGGCGGCTGTGGGTCTGCCAGACCTGTGGGCGCTGGCGTATCTGCACAAAAGGGCCGATCGCGGAGAACGACAGCGATTCCAACATACCATCACCTACACCCCGGTCCCTGACGCCCCACCACCACTTCCTCCTGACCACCGTGCAGCCGCCGCACTCTGGTTCGGGCAGGTCCAGAGGCCTGTTCTCTGGGTGCAAGAACAGCCGCCTGGTGAGGTGGTGCAGCAGATCTGGCAGTGGCTGTGGCCAGAAGAGAGACGCAAGCTCTCGTTCTGCACCTTTGCCGTCCAGAGCCGCTCCATTGATGGACAGCCGTTTTCTTTTCTGGGGCTGCCTCCAGAAGCAACTGGGGGGTTCTACAACTTGGCGCGAAGCACCAGCTGGTTTGTGGACGGTCGTGCACAATCACCAGGGGTTCAGGCTCAAGAGAGCCAGCCATGGCTGGAATCGGTGGTCCAGGACCCCGCGACAATTTCCAAGTGTCTGGGGCGATGTCGCGAGGCAGGCCTTCCACTCCCGAGCGCATCGGGCTTCTCAAAGGCCTGGCGATACTGGGATCTGGAGGAAGGCTCTCGCCAGCGACTGGCTGCAGCCCGGGCGCGGGCCGACCTGCTCCACCACCTCTGGCCCAGCCTCTCTGGCACACATCCCCAGTGGCAACAGGTGGCATTGCAGCTACTCGAGCACCAGCCTCAGGCATCGCTTGAGCCCAGACCGCTCTGGGAGTTGATCGACCTGTTCCGAAGGTCGGAGGTCCAGACCCTGCTGCGTGGTGGCGGCCAAGGCTCGGAGCGCCTCCAGGATGGCCTCCAGGGGGAGCTCCAGCGGCGACTCCAGGCCGTCCCGGGGCCTGCGAGGGCTGCTCTACCTGAGCTGATGGACGTCTTTGAGACTGAAACCGGGCTCTCTGTGGTTGTCCGAGCGGTTGTCGGCCAGCTCCGGCAGGGTCCGGTCGATGTGGAGCTGGGCAGGATTGTCCTCGGGGTGCTCTTGCAACGGCCACTCCACATGCCCGGACTGCTCAAGGCAGTCGTTGGAGCTGTGGATGGGGCAGACAGGTCTCTGGTTGTCCTTGCAACACTGAAGCACTCTCCCCAGGAAACATACGATCGGACTCTGGACCGGCTGGTCGAGTCTGCGGTGGCGCTGCAGGATGCCGGACTGGTCCTTGTGTTGCTCGACAAGGCAGGACTGCCGCACCAGGGGATCGATGAAGCTGCACGACTACTACTGACCCTTCCAGGTCGTCCGCTCCACAAACTAGCGGGGCTCACCACGCACCTTGCACCTCTGCTGCGCCTTGAGTGGTCTCTGGACGTCATCAAACCCGAGCTGTCCGAGGTTGCTGGTGAGCTCGGAGCCATCGCGCTTGGCGAGCTTGGCTGGTCAATAGACCAGGCTGCTGGAGCTTGCGAAAACCGGGGCGGAGGAGGGGCGGTCTTCGCAAGGCGAGCTGCGACCGAGCCTGCCTCGACACTTCGTACTGTGCTCCGGGCGCATCCAGAGCTGTGCTTGAAGCTGATACACCACGCCATTGGAGGCAACGGACGCGGGGGACGATCTTTTGACCTCGCCCTTGACGAGTGTCCCCAGCATCTTGTCCTCCAGTCCTCGCTGGCTGACTTCCTCGGCAGGTCGAGCAACGCTCAGGCGACAAGACTCGCCCGACATCTAGGACCTGTCCTGGTTCGAGGCATCGCGACCGGCGTGCTCGATTCCGAGGCTGGCGCCTCCTGGCTTCGGATCGAGAGCATCCAGCGGGCCATTGCACAGTCTTCTCGCTGGAGGCTCTGGGAGAAGATGCCCAGAGGCCTGGCTCCGGTAGAAGCGCTGCCACGGCTGGTCAGCGCCGTCGTTTCTGCTGGCGAGAACTGTGGTGAGGACGAGTCCCCCTGGTATCTCGACCTCCTCAACGCCGCATTGTTGCGGGTGGACGCGCCCCACCTCTTGACTTCTACAGATGAACTGCTGTCGCTGCTTGGCTCGCTACAACACCGGGAAGCACGCCTCTCCCTTCAGGCCGAGGTCCTGGGTGCCGCTCGACGAGCTCTTCCGCCCGATGGATACCGACTGGTCGCAGCTGCATTTCCGCCGGTCTACGCAGCCCTCTCCCATGGCGAGGAGGCCTTGCTCCGAGATGCGTCGTGGTGGTCGGAGCTCTGGTGGGATCGGGCGAAGCGCTGGCGCCACTGGCTCATCGACACGTGGGCCCGCCAGAAGTGGCCGGTGGAGCTTCTCGCCGAGCTCCTCCTGACGGACGAGAATCTCAAGCGAAAGGGCCTGAGGCGGGCCGACAGGGTCTGGTCGCGGAGGTTTGCCGAGTCGGTCAGCAATGCGATCGAGACGATCGAGAACAGCGACCCGCACTGAGCCACCACCGGATGGGTCACGCAGGCACGGCCTCGACTGACACCGACCTGCTGCGTGGCCAATCAGCCAAGCCGGGCAGCCACCTTCTGTGGACCCGGCTTGGGTAGCCTCCGTCCACGCAGGTGCCGGATGCCCGGAAGGACGATTGCCAACGAAGCCGATGCCCGAGCTTGTCTTGGTGCCGTCGCCAACAGCGCACTCTCGCGTGTGGACTGGGCAAGGGCCCACGGAGTGGACGCGCGGTCGCTCAACGCCTGGCGGATGAACTTGGAACGGCGGGGGCGTTCAGTCGCGTCCAGCCCCCTTCGGCTGGTCGAGCTCGTCCAGCCGAAGGCCACTGTACGGCCAGAGGGTTCGGGCGTACGGGTGCGCACAGGTGGCGTGGTCATCGAGCTGGACCGAGACTTCGACACGGAGGTTCTCGTCGCTGTGCTCGACTTGGTTGCACCATGCTGAGT
>ENA-OWNT01002595-OWNT01002595.1-seawater-metagenome-genome-assembly--contig:-NODE-2595-length-18611-cov-4.556113_pt1 | contig 18611 bp, 17 predicted proteins | sample MGYA00238136_ERZ651165 | MGnify/ENA primary metagenome ERZ651165 (study PRJEB26861, sample SAMN08777766) | seawater metagenome | isolation source: coastal seawater | place: USA: Florida | collected...
CGTTCGTTCGTTCGTTCGTTCGTTCGTTCGTTCGTTCGTTCGTTCGTTCCTTCGTTCGTTCGTTCGTTCGTTCGTTCGTTCGTTCCTTCGTTCGTTCCTTCGTTCGTTCGTTCCTTCGTTCGTTCCTTCGTTGCTGTCTCGTTGTGTTATTGTCGTCTTGTGGTTTCGTCCCACTGTTGCGTTTTTGTGGTGCCTTGTGGGGTTCCTGTGTTGTGGTGAAGGTGATTCTGAAGCAGATGTTGACTTCTTCGGCGACGACTTTTTGCGTTGCTCGCCGGTGCACGACCTACGTGACCCACCACCCAACCGTTCCCTCCCGAAGTGTGCGCGAAGAGAGAAATTGCGTCGGTCGGTGTTTCCAAACCATCGGATTTTCCAAGGAAAGTTGAATGGCGGTGAAGGTTGCGTCCGTCTCCCCTTGCGGACATCAACATTGAGCAGTTCTGTCGCGTGGACGCGTTGTAGGTGTGAAACTGTTCACCCCAGGGACTTGCTTCGACACCATGTCCTCTGCCACCGCCGGCAACGTGCGCATCGCGCGCAGCGGCAGCATTTTCATTAACTCGCCAGGCAAACCCGCCACGAGGAGCCCGAGCCGCAGCCCACGCCGTGCGCCCATCGATTACAACTCGCAGTTGGCCTCGCCGTCACCGTCACGGACGGTTCCGAGACTCACTGCCGTGCGATTGCAGCAGAAGCTCGTGGAACTCGACCAAGAGAACCTCTCTCTGAAGACGCAAAACGAGTCTCTGCAGAAGAGACTGAAAGATGCCAACGAACGGCAAACCGCCGGGGCCAATCTGAACTCCCGCCTGTTTCACGAAATCGAGAAACTCAGCGCCACCAAAGCAAAGCTGGACGATGAGAACAAGCGTTCTAAAATTGCGCTTAGCGCGTCGTCGCGATCTGTGGTCCAAACCCTATTGGAGAAAGAGCAGGTCCAAGTTCATTCAGAGCACCGACTGCAATCGAAGATCGCGGAGAACCTTCACCTGGCGCAAACACTCCGCGAAACGCAGGCGGAGCGCGACACCGCCAACTCCAGTCTGAAGAAGTCCCAAGACGACGTCGCTCGCCTGGAGCAAGAACTCAAAGCGGCAAAGGAACACGTGGATGACCTGAAACAGAAGCTCTCGCAAGAAACGCAGAGCCGCCACGCCTTGGTTCAAAGCACGCTGCAACTCACAAACAAATTCGAATCGAGGCTTGTGGCCGCGGAGGGCCAGTTGCTGGTGAGCGCCGAGCGATCCGTTGCCCGCCAGAAGCAAGCACAGCTTGAACAAGAGATTCAACAACAACGTGCTAAGTTGTTGCACGACATGGGAGTACGTGTGCGAGTGCTCGAAGACAACGCTCGTGAGCTGGAGACGGACAACGCCGAGTTGAGTGCTCAGCTGGCGACGACGCAGCGTGAGCTGCAGGCGTCCCAAGCCGACTGCCAAGAGAAAGCTGCGGATGCCGAAGGCGCCTTGAAAGAAGCCGCTCAGCTGAAGAGTGACAACGAAGACTTGCGCAGGGAGCGCGACCTGTACCGTAACATGACACTGCAACTGTCGGAGTCAAGCGGCGCGCTGACACGCATGTTAGATGATGTGCGCTCGCAACGCGAGGAAGAACGCAACGAAGAAGCCGAGCTCGCTGAGCAAGTCAGGGACAAAGTGCAGTCCCTTTTAGATGCGTCTTACAACCTGGGATATCGGGTGTATGAAGACACGGAGATGATGAATCGATCTATTCTTAGTCCTTATGGAGGTCGCCTGCCCAGCTTCTCCGACACCGGCAGCAGTGAGACGGAGTCGCCTCGCTTCCTTGAATCCCAAAGCCCAGACGAATGGCGGGAGCTGGGTCAAGCACGGCCTGCGGCTCTCTCAAGTTCCCCGACAGCCGGATCTGGCAACAACGAGAGCAACAACAACAACGAGGAAGGCGGCGATGATAGCAATGGTGATGCCGAGTCAGAGGAAGCACTGCTGATGTTCCGCGAACTGGATCAGGATAACTCCGGATCCCTCAAGGGGCCAGAAATGAAGAGGCTTGCCCAGTGGGTCATGGAGGGCTTTGGCCAGACAGATTCCGGGCAGCGTTTGGGTAAACGCATCATGGAACGCCTCGATGCCAACGGTGATTCTCAGCTGCAGTTCGACGAGTTCAAGGAATGGTTCGAAGAAAAGCAGGCGCAAATGAAACGCTTGCAGGAAAGGCGTCGCTGAGCCGCGGCGTCGTCATGGATTGGCATGAACGCGCCGCCGTCGCGCAGTTCTAAAACATGTGACTGTAAACAATACAACATTACCAACCTGTATCGCTCCTAACTGATACGCCGTTTCGCTCGGCGTAGACCACCCGTCCACATCTGCTCGTTTCCCGCCGCATCACAATGCCACACTCTCGCACAGTACAACGTTCAGAGGTACGGCAATTGCATTAACCCACGTGAGTGCGTTCCGCATCCTCCACGCAGGATCCCCTCTCTGTGCCCCACACGCTTTCCGCCACCCCACAGATATCCACAGATATTTGATGATACTTTACGCGCCGCGATTCCTTTCCTGCTCCCTCTGCCCCCTCGAAGAAATAAATCAGTGACTTCTGGCGCACGAGAGCGCGAGCCACCGGCCACCACCGGCTGGCTGTTTGGTGTCTTCTTCTGTGCTGCCGTTGTGTGTTGTGTCTGTGGACCTGCGGGTGATGATGACGTCATAGGTCGTTTGCGTCAACACCAGAAACACAGCAACATTGCTAACACAACAAACACAGCAACACACCAACTAACACAGCTAACACAACTAACACAACTAACACAGCTAACACAGCGAACACAGCGAACACAGCGAACACAGCGAACACAGCGAACACAGCGAACACAGCAACAACGCAACACAGCAACAACGCAACAATGGAGACGGAACAGGCCGCGAAATCGGTGCGAAGGTTTCTGCTGGCAGCAATCCAATGTTCCCCGCAGCCAACCACCCGCCTGGTGCGAGGTTGCCGGACCAGCTTTATCACGCGCCACGAGGGCAAAAGGCTACGTTCTACGTGCAATTTATGAACCACTGTAGATGCAATTTATTTACCACTGCCGAAACGTCTGCGCGTGTTTGACGATTAATGACTTTGTGGTCCGGCAGACAGCCGTTTGGCGGATACTTTCGGCGACACTTCAACGTGGCGCTCGCTGACTTGGAGCAGGGTTTCATTTCTGGACAGATTCCACGCCCATGAGTGTCGACATGGCAAACGCCACCGCCGCCGCACCACAATTTCAACAAATCACCTACCGTGTGCAGGACGGGCTTGCGATTGTGACCCTCAACCGACCTCGCGTCGCAAATGCGATCTCGCGACGAATGACGCGTGAGCTTGACCGCGCATTCGATGATGCTTGTTTGGACGACCGCGTTGGTTGTATCGTGCTTCTGGCAGCAGGCAAGCACTTTTCGTCCGGCCACGACCTCGGCACGCCAGAACACTTCGCAGACAAGGAATTCCCGCAAGAGCTGGATCGCAGACCTCGTGGATCTTATTTGAAGTGGTACGAGAACGATCTCCAAGCATGTTCCCGCTGGAGACGGTTACGAAAGCCAGTAGTATGTGCGGTTCAAGGTCTATGCGTCTACCACGCCACTGCTGTGGTGGCCTGCGCGGATGTCATTGTGGCTGCCGACAACCTGAAGTATATGCCAAGCCTTCTGGAAGTTAACCTCTTTCCTTGGGCAGCTGGGTTGCAAGTACACAAGATTAAAGAGATCATGTTGACGCAGAGGTTCGTGTTGGCCCCTGAAGCTCTTGAGGTATTTATATCGCCTTCTCTCTGAGGGTTGATGCCATACTGTCGTGCTCTGCAACTTGAACCTGAAAATTGTTGTTTGTTCTGTGGAACTCTACAGATGGGCATCGTGAACCGGCTCGTCCCGTTGTCACAACTCCACGATGAAACGCTGAAGATCGCCAAGCTGATTGCAGCAGGTGATGGCTACTTACTTTGGATGACGAAGAGAATGATCAACGGTGCCCAAGACGCTGCCGGCCTCGACGTCCACATGCGTGCGGGGCTGGACACCTGGACTGCTTACCGCCGTGATGTTCGTGTCTATCAGTGATGCTCTGTAACAATGTGCCTCGTCTACCTTCTGACATTTGTGCTCGGTGATATTTGTGATGCCTGTGTATATCGTTGATCGCATGACACACACGGTGCCAGTGGATTGCCACCAACGCAAAGAAGCAAAAAAAAATTGCACCAATAGCTGCCAGTTCAACAGGTGAAGCAATGCGGCAGGCAAAAATAGCTTCCAAATTGTAGGGCACATGTTTGTTGTGTGATTAAACTTACAAGACCAGTAATGGGATCATGAGTCTCGTTGTATCGTGAAGATCGAGTTCAACGACTGCAAAATGCTTCTGAAATCACACCGCTATGTAGAAGACATTGCTTGGCAGCGCTGGTCACTTGAAACGCTTCGCGTATGACCTTAATCCATTCGCCCAGTTTTCGGGCTGCAAGCCTGCAGGCGTTCGCTCCTATGGAGACAAATAATCATGGGTAAGCCGACGACGAACCACAACTCGGAATATTGCAGCAAGACTAGTTTGCGATTTTGCGTACTATTGCGGGGCCAAGTCCAGAAGAGGTCTCAACGCAGCCACGCTGCACTTGCCCACAGTTATCACTCCAATTACAGTCGTCGAAAAACAGCATTTTATCATACGGAATCTGCATTACGTTGCACCAACAAACGCGAAATGTCAGTGTTGTAAGGTACTTGGGCTTCTCGGCCGTGAATCGCACCATGCAGGCCGTTGTGCACCTACCTTCGTGTACTTCTTCAACAACGGAAAGTGTGACCTTGCTTTGTTGCTGGACAACGGCGGCGTGCGCCCAATTTGCATGTTGCCCTCGAACCCAGCTGGCCATCCGAGGTTAAATACCTCACGCGCGGTGACACCAGGGACAATTTCCAACAAATCCAGCGCTGACCGGCCGATCTTGACGGCATGTGGAGTGTCTGCTGAAGAGGCCGCGGCAATCCTCATGCCGGGGTAGTCCCCACGCCAAAACTTTTGCAGGGCCAGCAAAGCGCCCTTGTTGATATGAATCACCTCCCGGCCGCTCCGAGCACCGATCACCCCGACACCGGCGTCTCCGAGGGGGCCCTTGACTGGTCGTTCTCGATCAACGATGTAGTCGAGCGTGTACATTTCTTCGTCCCAGAAGCAGGCATCCAAGTCGAAAACGGCCAATGCAGGCAACTTGTGCTGATCGGCAATGTCCACACCGAACTGGTGCTTGCCGCCGGCAGCGAGTGGTGTGCTGTCTCTGATCCATTGCATCTCAAGCCAGGGGGTACTTCCGAGAACAATATCCGACTCGCCAACCAGCTTAAAACCACACTTTGCGTAAAGCGGTGCGAGGGTTTCTTTACAGAGCAGCAACACCTTCGTGACGGTCTCGGGTAACCTTTGCATGTAAGACGTCAGCAGCTTCGTGGCCACTCCGCGTCTGCGGTACTCCGGCCGCACGACAACTGATTGTATGCACAGCGTGCTGGAGCCTGGGGCGTGCTTGTACATCGCCCCTTGCTTGAGTTCATCGCCTTCGATTAAATTGCCGCAAGCGTAGCCCGCCACACGATTGTTCGCCGCTTCGTCGACGATAACCTTAAAGAAGGCCTTGGCATCCGTCGCTCGGTGTTTCAGTTTCGCCGGTGACGCCGCTTCGTCTGCGGGGTAGCTCTGGGCTTCGAGTTTCGTGATTTCCGCAAGCATTGCATCACCACCAACGTCTGTCACAGTAAGCCTTGGATCATGGCTGATAGGCTCGGCGGCAGTCCTCTTCAAAGGTAACGAGGCCCTAGTTGAAGAAGAAGGTGGTGGCGACGACGAGGACGAGGCACTGCGGGGGTTGCTCCATTTCATTTCAAACCACGGGGTCTTGCCATGAACAACAGGCGACTGCCCCACGAGCAAGAAGCCGCAACCCTCATACAGGCCGATGAGCGGCTTTTTGCACATCAACAGCACAAGCTTCACTTGGGCAGGCATTTCCTGCAGATATCGCCTCAGCATTGCTGTGGCCAGCCCTTTCCTGCGGTGCTGCGGATGCACGACAACGGAGTGAATGCACAGCGATGAGCCGGTCGGCTTGTGCACTGACATGCTGTCGTGCGTCAGCGTCTCCCCATCCGTCAGCGTGGCGCACACGAACCCTGCCACGAGCCCGTTGGATTGTGGGTCAATGACCACGCGGAAGAAGTCCCCTGCTTCCTTTGCTCGAAACGCGAGTTTCTCGGGCGTTGCTGCCTCGTCTGCAGGGTAGCTAGCGGCCTCAAGTGCCGCGATTTCAGCTACCATCTCGGCACTGCTAACGCCCGTGTACTGCAGGGGTGATGTGTCCAAGTCCATCGTGGTATCTACGTTCGTACCACAGTCGTTCGGGCCAATTCGACGGCTCACACGAGGCGCACCAGCGTCAACGTGGATGGTGCGCAACGGCAAGCAGCTCGGCAGGGCGCGCAATGCGCAAGTGCTTGGCGATTCGAGAAGGATCTGATGAGCTTTCTGTGAGGTTCTTCGACAACTTTGTCTCGAAATTCTGAGCACAGCAGCGGTCGCAACAACAATACTAAGCCCACGGCGCAGCATTATCTCGGAGCCATTTAGCGCCAAAGAAACTCGCGGCCGCACTTTATAGTCATCGAGTGCGCCTGTGGACATCTCCAACGTTTTGTCTTGAACTTCCATCGCCAACGATGCTGCCGTTATGCCACCGCATAGTGAGCACCGCGGTCTTCACGGCAGGATGTTGCGCAACTATCGTCGCCACTTACCTTGTTGTTGACTGCTGTGTGAACGGTTCAATTTTCTTCACATCTCGTACCATCTGCTTGTCATTCACGCTTACCTTAATCCATCCAGCCATCCATCCGTCCATCCATCCGTGAGTACATCCACTCGTCTTTCGTTCCACGCGTTCGGTCCGTTGCAGAGAACGGCAGCTTTCCGAAAGTTTCCCTCACGCCGTCGCTTCTTCGCAACAATCTGGTTCCTGCACAACGAACGTCGAACGCCGAACGCCGATCGCCGAACGCCGAACGAGCAGCAACACTACGTCGAACGACGACAACACGACAACACGACAACACGACAACACGACAACACGGCGGAGGAGCGTGTCACGCCAGTGCACGCACCACCATCACGCGACTGCCCACTGACACTGACCGCTGACCACTACAGTCTGGCTCCTTCGTTCGTTCGTCGTTCGTTCGTTCGTTCGTTTGATCGTTCGTTTGCTGTCGGTGTCTCTGTCGCTGTTTGTTCGTTCGTTGTGTGCTTATCATGGAAGTCAAGTGCTGAGCACGACGTCGTGACATGCGTGCGTACGTATGCAGGGATGATCCTGTGTTGTGCGTGAGGGAGGCTTGCTCGGTCTGCCTGTGGACTTGGGTGTCGTGAGGAACAAGGTGTGCGATTGATTGATGGCGGGATTTCATGGAGCGCGCCCTCAATCGGCGAAATCGGCAGATAACTCAGGTTGGTGATAAGGATCGGGTTGTTTCCGTTGGGAGCCAAAGTTGCGAGCGTGGACAGTCTTGCTGTGAAAGTTGGTTGGGCGGATGTGCAGGGGCGGGGACTCCAACGCATGTGGAGGCTGCGCTGTTGGCAAGTGGGGGACGACAGAAAAGGACGCAACAGTGTTTTTCGTTTTTTTTGCATTGCTACGCACGTGCTGCGTCACCGTTCCAAGGTCATCCCTATCTTCGCAACACACGCTGCTGACTGACGGATTCAAGTGAAGCGTCGTCCACCGACGCGGCGGCGACAAAACACGCCCGACGGCACCATGGAAGACCTCGATGTGTTCCCGTCCAAAATGTTGGAGTACATCCAACAAGACCTTGATTATGAGGCCGATGAACTGAAAGCAGAGTACGAGCACGCTTCCTACGCGGACTTGCGCGAGCGAGGCAAGGCTGTGTACCCGTTGCAGATTGACAAGGTTAAGACTGGGCTGTTTGGCAGAACTGTGGTCACCTTCGTCTTCAGCACCAAGTTCGGCGGTGGCACGGCGGCCCAGGCCAAAGGAGGCACGGAACGTGCCCGCGCCGACGCAGAAATCCCCTCAACTTTCAAGGTTGGCACGATTGTGGAGGTGCTGCGCAAGAGCAAAACGGTCACTAATAAACACGGCCGCGCCGACCGGCCTCACAAAAAGAACTCGACTTCGGATACTGGGGACGAACCTTGTGGAGGAATGGTGTCCCGGGTCTCGAGACGGAGTATTACTGTGGTCATGCACCTTCCCGAAGGCTCCAGAGAGTTCGACATTGCTCCACCCGTCGTCATCCAGCTAGTGTCGGATGTCGTGACCTTCGAGCGCATGGCGCGGGCGCTGCGTCGCCTCAATGCCAAGTCGCGGCCGCCTTCTGTGATATGCGATGCTCCACTTCGTGTGTTGTTCCACAACGGACCAGGCAGGCAGGGCATTGCTCCCGCCTCATTTGAGGTTTCGAGGAAGTTCTTGGGCACCGACTTTAAGTCACTACAAGGGCAGGCTTCCAGCGCCATGCCACCTCGTCGAGATCAGTTCATGTGTTGGCGGAATGAATGGTTCACGTCCGTGCTGAACCAAGAGCAACGAGAAGCAGTTGCGATGTACGTTCTGGATGTCGCCAGCTGCTCGACGGCTGCGCTGTAGTTATTTCATTCTTCGGCAATGTTAGGTGTGCGTCAAGCCGCGATGTTGCGTTGGTTCACGGCCCACCAGGCACCGGCAAGACGACAGTTTTGGTCGAGTTCATCAAGCAGGCTGTTGCCTCAGGACTACGAGTGTTGGCCTGTGCGCCGTCGAATATAGCGGTCGACAACGTGTTGTCACGGTTGGTTACGGCCCCCGGTCCCGGACTCGACCACACCAACGTGCTCCGTCTTGGGCACCCTGTGAGTTGTTGTGCTCTTGTAGCAACGCGTGAGCTTCTTCTGCACTGTTCTTACTTGTTGCAATTGATCACTTCTTTCAATTGATTCTCGCGCTCGGCACAGGCGCGCATGAGCGATGACATTAGACGATTCTGTGTTGACGCCCGTCGTGACTCAGACCCCTCGGCACGTTTTGAGTTTTCTTGTGCAGTCATTGTGGGAGTTTAGAATGTTGAACTGACTGAGCTACTGCCTCGAAACAAAATCTTGTGTTCTTCTTTGCTCCGTGCTGTCTTCACAGGCGTCCGTCATCGCTGACGTTCGCAAAGACATCGACAGTGGGGCCAAAGAGCTCACACGCCGAAGGAACCGCCGAAGTGGGCCCCGTGGGGGTAGCAAGACCAGCACAGAGAAGTCGGCATCAAAGTGCAAAGGCAATACAGGGAGTCAAGTTTGCGACATGAAGTCGTCTGAGATTACAAAAGAACTACGAGCATGGCGTCGTGAGCTCCGTACTCGCGAATCGAAGGTATGTTGGAGATGGAGGTTGTGATACTCCGCGAATGCCGCATCACGACTTTTTTTGTGTCGAAGGTTTTGGCCCAAATCATCAACAACTCCAAGGTGGTTTTGGCCACTAATAGCGGCGCTGATATGATCCACAAGCAGGTTTGTGGCCGAGGGCCTGATGGTTGTCGCAAGAATTTGATTTGTTTTGACGTCTGCCTCATGTCTTATCCCACTAAGGTGGATCGCAACCAAGAAATTAACTTGTTTGACATCGTTGTCGTCGACGAAGCCGCGCAGGCGCTAGAGGCATCGTGCTGGATTCCGTTGCAGTTGGGACATCGGTGTGTTCTCGGTGGCGATCACTTGCAGCTGCCCCCGACCATACACATCAAGGATGGCCCGGTCTTGAAGGCGCTTGAGCGAACCCTATTCGAACGCGCAATGGCGATTCCTGGCTCCACGCAACGCATGCTGGAAGTGCAGTACCGTATGAATGATCGAATTTGTAAATGGAGCTCGGATGAGCTGTATGGCGGGAGACTGGTTCCAGCAGAGAGCGTCCGACACAGATTGCTAAAAGACTTGCCCTCTGTCGCACTGGAAGAAGCAAAGTCAACTGCCGTGGTACGTCGGCCCGTTTGATACCCCTCGCCATGCTCTTTTGCCGACGTAAATAACGTTGTCTGTCGGCTTTGGCGAATGCCCGTCGATGCTCGTCGGTTCTTGCAGCACGCAGACGCTGGCTGGGAGGAAATACCAATCGCCGAAACTCCACTCGTAATGATAGATACCACTGGATGCGATATGTTCGAAGCCGAAGAACAGTTGGACAACGGGTCCGGCTTCGCATCGTCGAAATACAACGAGGGCGAAGCAAAGCTCGTCCTTGAGCACGTGCAACGCCTATTGCAGCACGGGGTTGGTTCGCACGTGCACGGAGTTCTCGCACATTGTCCAACGTCATAGCGCCCAATGTCTGGCCTGTTGCATCGTAGGTGCCGGCAGAGGGCATTGCTGTGATAGCACCGTACAACGCCCAAGTGGGATTGGTGAAAAAGATGTTGCTTGAAAGGTCAGAAGACCCCAGTTGCGCATCGCTCCATCGCGTCGAGGTACGTCCCTTTAGACGGCACTGCTTGTGACAAGCACGTGCATTCTCGTCTGGCGGTCATCCCGGTGCGACTGATGGTGATGTAGGTGCGATCTGTTGACGGATTTCAGGGAAGGGAGATGGAAGCTGTGGTGCTGACGCTGGTCCGCTCGAACTCTAACGGGACGGTGGGATTTTTGTCAGAAACCCGACGTTTGAACGTTGCGGTCACGCGCGCGAAGCGCCACGTGGCCTTGATTTGCAATGCAGAGTGCGTTGGGCGAAAGAATGCTTTCCTGAAGAGACTAGTTCAGTACTTTGGTGAGAATGGCCCGACTGTGTATCCTCTTGGAGCACGAGCCGTTTCTAAAGGCAACTCTCGTCACGGGTGGGTCCTCCACTCCTTGTGATGCACTTGCGCATGTCGACGCCAGCGGCGCTCGTTTTGTCTCTCAATGCTCCGTGAACATGGTGTGTTTGCACGTAGCCCGAAGGTTAGGAGGTCACAGTCTTCCAGTGAATTCGAAGCAGCGCTCGTGGTACGGCGCGAGGAGCTCACGGCGAAGATCACGGCGTACCAGTCGAGAGCGACTGAGCAACGGAAAGAGGAGATTGAATCGTACCGTTCACGGGTGAGCAATTTCGCTGCGGCATCAAACAGCGCCCAAGCCGGGACCAAGAACAGTAAAAAAAAGCGTCGGAAGTTGGTGGAATCACTGGAGAGAGTCTGCAATTCTGGCGGGGCGCTTGTAATGCACGATCTCACTCCGACTGACAGGTGGATGTGCCATGAGATAGCAACCGAGCTTGGTCTCCAACATGAAAGCAAGGGGGAAGGCGCAGAGCGTAAACTGTATGTACGCCTCCCCACCGTTTCCGCCGATGTCCGTAGCAACCTCCAGGAATTGTTGAAGCAATCCGGTGCCATTGTCTCGGACAAGCCAAGTTCTGGCACACCAGCGGGCCAAGTCTCTGACTCCAACTCTGCAAAGTCGAGCCCTGTGGAGTCTGCTCTCGTCGACAGCGTCCAAAGCGCTGAACCAACCGATCAAGACAGCGACAACGGAGACCAGCGGCCCGCTGAACCTGCCACGCTTGCACAGTCTACCAAACAGGGTTACTACGAGCCCTTGAACAGCAATCAGACGGATCCTCCGCAGTCCAAACCAAAGTCGAAGATCGAACTGCCCCCGCCCAAAGTGGAGTCAAAGGTGTGAACCTGATCCTGGCGTGTGTCCCACCGAGTTTCACCCTCACGAACTGTGACTTGCGTTGTGTGCCTCAGGCGCGGAACTCCCTTCTCCATACCCTGGCAATGGAGCGGGAAGCTCGCCAGCGTGCGCGTGCCGAAGCAGAAGCTGCTAAGTTAGCTGAGACCACCAAAGCGGCTTCATCTGCCTCCACAGCGCCGGGAAGTGGTTCGACCAGTAAGAAAGTTGGAAAGAAGAAGAAAAAGAAAAAGAAGAAAAAGAACGTAGCGGCTTCGGCCGGAAGTTCTGAGACACAGAAAAAGACTGATGCTCTCGATGGCATCGATGACGACGACGATTGGGCGATTCTTGAGCAAGCTGCCGCTGCCACTAGAGAATGCAACGTTGCAGGGTAAGGTGGCGTGCGGTAATCTCTGTCGCAACTGGACTGCTCTTCACTGGCGAGCCGGTCGTATGTCGACTCATTCGCCCCGTGCTCTGATGATGCACAGGTGCACGTCCAAGAACGTGTTTCGCATGACTGGCGGCTTCACTTGCAAGCACTGCAAGTTCCGCTATTGCATCAAGCATTCGAAAGCCGAAAGCCATGGGTGTGGTGCCGATGAAATAAAGGCTGGGCGGGTACGTGTCGAACTGTCCAGCATGCGTGGAAGTATCCATGACCTGGCTCCATGCGTGTATTCGCACATGTGTATGAAGAGTGCGTCCCAGCGTGCCTATCAGCCGCCAGCCGCCAGCAACTCCCGCGCCAGGTGAGCGAGCTCTGAGTGCGCTAAAGCACCGCAGCTGCCCGCGAGTCAGCTCACTGTCCTTCGTTGTGCTCAGGAGAACCAAGTTACTGCAGCACCAACTCCATTCGAAGATCAAGAAAGCAGAGAGCGGTGCGCTCCATGTTTTGCCCTCGCATTCGTCGACCGTGTTTCCAATCTCGTTTTCACCAACATCCTCTGTGTGTGTTGGTCCATGGGATTTGTGTTCATGCACTCTTCGCTCTCGGTAGGCCGCACTTCAAAATCGAAACCGTCCAAGAAATCGAAGCGCAAGTAGCCACCGCAATCACGTCGGCCCTCCCTAGTCTTCCACACCGGCTGTTTCGTTATAAGGTCATTGATCCAATCGCTGTGCCGCGATGGTTTCAAGCAGCAAATCCAAAGCGCGTTCGCTAATTGGACATATTTGATTCTCACACCACCACCTCCATCACGCCCCCCACCTCCCCGACCGCAGGATGTTCCACTTATATACCATACGAACACCCGATCCTCATCCACGTAGACGTAATCCCCCGCAGGTCCACCCGATCCGCATCCCCCATGCATGACCATACAAGGCATACTCATGGTGCTCATGCTAATTGCATGTGGCTGCAACGTTTTGCATGGCTTTGTTGATTGACGTCCACCAAAGTGCCCCTCCCACCGATCGATGACCAACCACAGAATCTCAAAGTCCCAAAATGCTAGTTTTGTATTTTGTATTTTGAGTACTGTATAGATAAACATTATGGATGTTCACAACTCTATTTGTCTGTTTGTTAGTTGTCCGTCAGTGACCATTCGTTCCAAAATTCCAAAAGTCCGCAACATCAAATTCCGTAAATCCGTAAATCCGTATTTCCGTATTTCCGAGAATTCCGCGATTTTGCGATTTTGCGATTGAGTACAGTGTGATACAGTGAGTGACGGTGAGTGAGTGAGTGAGCGACGGTGAGTGAGTGAGTGAGTGAGTCCAACGTTCATTCACAGTGTTGGTGATCGACTGCTGAGTGAGAGTGAGTGAGTGAGTGTGGGAGAGCGAGAGAGAGTCCGCTCGAACGAACGACGGTTGGGACGTTGGGATCTCATCAACGATCGATCAACGAACCATCGATCAACGAACCATCGACGTTCGTCGTCGTTCGGTCGTCGTTCGTTCGTCGTTCGTCGTCGTTCGGTCGTCGTTTGTCGTCGTTCGGTTGTTGTTCGTTGTTGTCGATCGTTGATTCGCTGTTGATTCGTTGTTGTTCTTCGTCGACGACGCGTCGTCGTTGTTGTTCTCCGTCGTTCGTTGATGTTCGTTATCGATCGCTTGTTCGATCGCTTGGATCGATGGATTGGTGACCGAGGTTCGCTCATTGGCTTGTAGGCGTTGTTCGTCGTCGTTCATCGTCGTTCATCGTTGTTCGTTCGTCTGCTCGTTGGTTGTTGCCCATTGTTAGGTGTGTGTTTAGTGTTTGGTAGAGCAGCCGGTTTGCGATTGGTCTCTCAGCGATGGGTCCCAGCACCTCGCCTTTCGAAGTCATCGTCGTCAGTGGTTCGTTGATTCATGCTTGCAGCAATGAAATAGTTGTGATCACGCACAAGCGATCCACTGCAGTTTGCCTGTCAGTTGCCTCCCTTTCTTGGCGCTTTCGTTGGTTTCTTTGTCTGTTTGTCGTTCTTTTCTCCTTGTCTTTTTTCTTTTCTTCTTGTGCGCTGTGTTCCCCTTCTTTGACTCTTTGTTGTCCTTCTCTTCGCTTCGGAATCTGTCGTCTGAAGTCGCTCGTCCGCTAGCTACGAGCGGCGCTCTGCCACCTTGACCAAAATGTAAACTCTGTGCTTAGCTGCTCTTCTGGCATTCCCGCCGACTGCATTGGCAGGGCGAAGTCATGTTGTCGCCGAAAACTCAATCGCGTCTGGACTACCTGGGTAACATCTACGACGACGCGTCCCAGAAATATTCGAGCTCACAAGCTCTCGGCGCCGGGGCACGGGGTGCCTCCAGCTTGCGTTCACCAGTGTCTGCGTGGGCCGAGGACTTGAACAAGCCCCTCGATCCCAGCGACATCATGACTACCCCTGGGTGGAAGCACCGTGGCAACAGCAGGGCCGCCACCGCCACCGCTGCAGCGAGCAGCACAGGCGCGAGCAGACTCCAACACAGTCGCGCGAGCAGGAGGCACTCCCATGACATGGCGGACGCTTTTGGAAGAAGCTACTTCGGCCGGCCGCTTTCCAGCGCTTCCACTGCCGTGGGTCCAGCCACAGTCGAATCCAAAGTGGTCGTTGTGGAGTCGCAGATGCGCGTCTACCGTGACTACTTGACGCAGCTCTTGGACCAGGTTGAGCGTATCAGCGCCGAGGTGGCCGACCAGGACCGTCGATATCAGAGTGTTCAGGGCGCGATCTCGACGTTCCAGACGCATGTGTACTCCGCCGAAAGCAACCGGCGATTTGACACGGGTATGCTGTCGCAAGAGATTCAAAATCTGAAGAGAGTAGTGCGCGAGTACATCCCTGGCGCGAGCAACGACGACCGCGTGCGTGACACGGCGTTCGCCTCCAAGCTCCAAGCACGCAACATCGGCACTCCGCGGGGTGGCGGTGGTAAAAATCTGTTTGGACCGTCGCCGGCTCCCGGTGGGGAGGGCGGCTCCGTGCCCGCTTACATCGACCAAAAGGCCGAGGAGTTGTTTCGTGAGCTCAACGAGTCAATGGCGCAACAGTTAGTGAAGCTCAATCGACGCTTGCTGGAGTCCGAACGGCAGCAGCAGCAGCTCATTGCCTCTTCCATCACGCAAGCGCAATTGAGGTTCCAGGCCATGACGAACGCCGCGTCGCAAAGTCCTGCTGCTCCTGTTGGTGAGTTGTCGAAATCTGCCCGAGATCAGCGGCCCGAGTCCATACAGCAGTTTCTCGACAGTGTTCTTGAGAAGATGATGGCGCAGAGTACGGAGCTGCATCGCCTAGAAAGTGAACAAGCGTTACTGCGTCGCGATCTGAAGCAAGTTCAATCTTCCTCTGACAACGCAGTAGGTCCACAACAATCGGTAGCGTTGGACGTTTCTCGGGAGCTTCAATCGCCAATGAGTGACAGCGCGCAGAGTGGACGCACACTCCGTGCTGATGTAGACGGGCTCAAAACTCTGGTCAGCGATCTGCAGTCGCATGTCCATGCGGTGGACGACGCACAGACGCAGCTCAAGAATGTTGAGCAACTCGCGACTAAAGCTGCGCAAGCTGCCGCGGCCGACAAAGTGGAACAGCTCAACACAGGATTTGAAGAGCTTCGGGAGAGTACCACGACGCTCTGCAAGCAGCTCCGGCGAGATATGCACGAAGCGGCTAACGCAGCCAGCTTGCGTGAAGACCGTGTGGTTGAGCTCGCTGAGGTATGTGGATGACGCGTCATACCTTGTGTGCCTTTCGCCATGTTGGTTCAAGCTCTTCGCACTGCCACAGCATTATAACACTGCCAACTGTTTGCCGGGTTTCAGACTCTTAAAAACCACGACGTGCGCCACAAGGCAACGTTGGATTCCATTCTGTCGCTCAAAGCTGCTCAGAGCAACGATAAGTTCCAACTGTCGCAGCAAATGGACAATATCGGCGTCGATATGGGATCTTACGAGCAAAGGCACACCGCGCTGAAGAAGCAGGTCACTGAGTTGGCTGCTCGAGTAAACTCCGTGGTGTCGTCGTCGTCGTCGTCACCACCAGTGCACGTTCCCGAACCGAGGACGGAAAGCGGGATCGACAGTGCTGAAGTTGATGCTCGCACTGAGCGCATTGTTGCTGCGGCGGTGGCAGCGGCTGTCAGGGAAGAACAAATGCAGCGACGGCAGCAAGTAGACGCTTTAGAAAAAGCCCTTGCGGCAGAGCGCAAGGCGCGCCAGAACATGTCAGGTCGGTTAGCCAAGTTAGAGGCTGGAGCTGTGCAATCGCCGCGAGGGAAGCCTGCACCGCCGCCAAAGCCACCGTCCGATGTCGCTTTGGCCAAGGTGCAAGCGACGGTGAACGAGCTAAAAAAGCGGCTCGAAGCGACAGAGTCGGCCAAACCCGGCGCTGCGGGTGGCTCGCAAGCCGCTGAAGTCGGCGCGGCTGTCAGCGAGCTCGAGTCGAGCCTGGAGAGTGTGCAATCCAGTGTGTCTCGGCTGTCCGAACGGCTCCTGTCTCTGGAAAGTGGCAAGGCTAACACCGACAGCAACGCGAACTTGAAGTACCAGCAGTTGGAACAGAAGTTGAACGCTCAGCAGAAGCAACTGCTACTGTTGCGGGGCAGTAGTCCAGCCAAGCCAGCACAACAATCGCCTGTGCAGCACGGCGACGCTACTGATGATTCGGAGCTGCGGCAGAAAGTCGCGTCGTTGTCCGCGGTTGTAGGCCGGCTGGACATCTCATTTTCGGCCGTGGATTCACGTGTGGATGCGGTGGGACGCAAGCTGGAGCAACTCGTTTCGACGACATCGAAGCTGGAAGCTCAAGTGTCATCCGCGCCCGCGGATGCCTCCGCGGTTGGTTCAGCCACAGACAGCCCTGCAGTGTCCAGCGCTGTAACCGAGCGTTTGAAGGCAGTCGAGCAGGCATTGGACCAGATGCAGAAAGGCGGCGGCGCACACGGCAACGATGCCACACCTCACGCTGATGCCGTGACCGCGCCCGCCATGTCGGATGCAATTAGCCAAGCTTTGAAAACTGTGCGCACTGAAGCCGCTGCGCTCGAACTCAAAATAGGAAACCTGCTGAAGCAGCGGGACACCAATGTGTCAAAATTGAAGATTCAATGCCGGAACCTTGCAACAGAAAATTCTCGAGACCGCACCAAGGCAACCAACGCGGTGGCGGCAGCCAAAGCCGACTTGTCGAAGCAACTTGCGACGCTGGACGGGCGCATCTCCAACTTTGAGTCGGCATTGCAGGAGCTGAAACGTTGGCAGGCGGACAAGGAGCAGATACTGGAGAGTGCTGCTGGCACAAACAGAGGCCCGCAAAAGCATCTTGCTCACGTTGTGGAGAGGAACACCAGCACGCCTAAGAGTCCGAAAACAACAATCATGAAGCGTGCTGTGATCCCAACAACACGGCGGGCCAACACTGGAGTCAGGCCGCTGTGGCGAATGTGGGAAGACATCGACGAGGAAGTTCAACGTGAGCTAGATGCTTGTCATACACTGTTGATCTCGCGGAGCCAGGCACTGGAAACCGGAGACTCTGCGCTCATGAGTGAGGTTCGCTTGAAGTCGACGGATTGTTGTATGGTGCATGTGAGCTAGGAGATTTGCAGTTGGCTGACTCTGTTGCTGTGGGTCTGTGCTTTTGAAGGCCGTTCCTTGGAGTGCCACGGAGTTTGTGGTATGTTGCTGAGCAAGTGGTGCCTGAGAGCGTGCGCGGCCCAGACACACGTGACCTTGTCTGTTTGTTTGTTTGTTTGTTTGCTTGCTTGCTGCACTGAACTATGTAGTCCTGGGACGTGGAGAGTGTTGCAGATTGGTTCGAACACGCGTTAGGGCTCCCTGAAGCAACAGAGGCGTGCCTCTCTCGCCAACTATCGGGCCGTGAGGTCTTGGATTTGTTTCTGGCTCCACAAGAGGCGGAGCGTGCGAATACATCAAATCTGGGGCTGGATTTGGGAGGTGCTCGCAGTCAAAACGCCGCAAAAGAAGCAGTGTTGCGATCGTTGGAGGAAGTGTTGCGTATCGACGATGCCACGAAACGAGCTGCGCTTTGGTCCATCCTGGACTGCGTGTCTCGGCGCGTGGAGTTTTGAACAGTTGTTAATTAACGCGCATACGACCACAGGCACGCCTCCCGGCGATCAGCAGTCGGATCAGTTCTGTTCTTGCACTTTTTATAAACGTATTAGTGGGTGTTCTCTCGGCGTGGCTTGGGACGTGTGTTGAACATGGACGACCGCTGCACGCCGCAGCAACGCATGTTTCGCCCCCCTGAGCACAATACAATAAAAGATTGGCGATCGATGTTCGGCCAATTTGAAGATCAAAAGATGGCGGGTCTGCTGAGGTGGCGGCTCGTGTATCCGACTAGCAAGCAAAGACCTGGTGGCGCAAGGTTGGTGACAGAGATGCGGATGAGAACGAGCAAAAGAACTCTTTCAGCAGCTGCTTCTTGTGCGTGTCGCCT
>ENA-OWNT01002596-OWNT01002596.1-seawater-metagenome-genome-assembly--contig:-NODE-2596-length-18594-cov-7.629962_pt1 | contig 18594 bp, 18 predicted proteins | sample MGYA00238136_ERZ651165 | MGnify/ENA primary metagenome ERZ651165 (study PRJEB26861, sample SAMN08777766) | seawater metagenome | isolation source: coastal seawater | place: USA: Florida | collected...
ATTGCGAAAGCCGCCAGGTGTTCAAAAAGGTCCTTCGCAACGGTGCAACCGGTGTTTTCCAGGGCAAAATTCTGGTGAAACCCGATGCTCAGAAGACCGATGGCTATCAGATCAGCCAGTCGCTCTTGCTGGATGATGACAGCCAGTTTCTGGCCAAGCCTGAGCTGGAAATCTATGCGGATGACGTAGCTTGTTCACATGGCTCCACCTCGGGTGCCATCGATGAAGAGGCCCTGTTCTATCTGCGTTCGCGTGGTGTGCCCGCTTCGGATGCCACCGATCTTTTGACCCTGGCTTTCCTGGCCGAGGCGGTAGAGGAGATCGAGGATAGCGAAATTGCCGACGCCATTGTCGCCCGCCTAGAGGGCTGGCTGGCGCGCCGACGCTGATGGCTGTTAGTCAGGATATCCTGCAAACCTATCGAAGGCCGCGCCTGGTGGTGGCGCGGCTTTTGGCGATGGGGCAGCGCGAAGACCGGCTCTTGGCGATCCTGATGGCCGGCTGCGCGCTGATGTTCATATCGCGTATGCCTTCTATCGCGCGCGAGGCCCATCTGACTGGCCAGGAGCAGAATATGCTTATGGGCGGGGCCTTGCTGGGCATCATTTTCATTGCCCCCTTGGGGTTCTATTGCCTTGCCTGGATCCTGCATCTGGTTGCCAGGCTCTTTGGGGGGCGGAGTGAAAGCTATCGTGCCCGTCTTGCCTTGTTCTGGGCCTTTCTGGCCGCTAGTCCGATCATGCTATTGAACGGGCTGGTCGCGGGCATGATCGGGCCTGGCCCCGGATTGACCGCGGTTGGAGCGCTTTGGGCGGTGCTCTTCCTCTGGTTCCTGAGCGCCGGTCTCTATCAGGGATATTGGAGCAAGGAGCGCGTCTCTGCATGAATGCTTTGATCTTTCTTGCCCTGCAAACTCTGAAAAAACCAAGTGAGGCAGCGCGTTCCATCCTGTTGTTGAACCTGTCCAAGGAAGCCATCTGGACTGCGCTGTTTCTCATCATCGTATTAAATGCCGCGTTCTATACCTTGATGAACCTGCTGTTTCCGCTGACTGCGGAGCTGGCCTTTCTCAAACTGTCGACCGGCAGCTATATCGCGGTATCAACCGGCCTGACCGTGCTTTTTGCGCTGTTCTTGTCCCTCACCGGACGATGGATGGGCGGAGAGGGTCGCTTCCAGCCCTTGCTCATCTTGCTGATCTGGCTGCAAGCGGTCCAACTGGTCCTGCAGGTTGCCGTTGTTGCGCTTACGCTTCTGACGCCTCTGCTGGGCAGTTTGCTTGGCTTAGGTGGAAACCTGTTGTTGCTGTTTGTGCTGTTGTTGATGGTAACATGGTGACTTCGGTCGTGGTAGTGGCTATGGTGGTTATGGTGTTTGTTGTGGTTGTGGTTGTTGTTGTTGTTGTTATCGTCGTCGTCGTCGTCGTCTTCGTCGTCGTTGTTGTTGTGGTGGTGGTGGTAAGTTGTTGTTGCAGTTGTTGGTTTTAATTGACTTCGTTGTGTTGTTGTTGCTGATGTTGGTTTATTGGCTTCGTTGTGTTGTTGTTGGGGTGGTTGCCATTGTTTTAGTTTCGGAATGGTGGTGCTGTTGGGCATGGGTGGTGTTGTTGGGGTTGTTATTTGGGTCTGCGGTTGTCGTTGTTCTTGGACTTTGGAATGGTGTTGTTGTTGGGTATTGGTTGCGGCAACGCTGTGACAACAGAATCGTCGTCGAAAGAAAGCAAGCGTTGTAATTTTGTTGTAGTTTTCAACCCTTCCGAAGACAATCCATTCAAGAAACGGATGGCGATGGATTGATTTGTCGAACGGTAACTGCGTGACCACCGGTAGGTGCTTATCACACCGCAACGTGGCGATGGAAAGTTCAGAGCGACCAGAGAATCCTCTTCCCCTAGTTGTCCCCTTTGTGCGCCAGCATGCGACGGAAGGCAACCCCCAAAGTGTACTGAAAGCCCTTGATGAATTTGGTTGGACGAAATGCTGGATGATGTTCATTGGTGATCGCAAAGGAAAGCTGCTCGATCAAACAGTGTCGCAGCTTCGACCTGGAGCAAGGGTGCTCGAACTTGGGTGAGCGATGTCACCGTGCTGAAACACTCTTGATCTCCTGTGACTGACTGCTGTACTGTTGCATGTGCATGGTGACCCTCAGCACATTTTGCGGTTACTCTGCAATTCGTATCGCTAGCCAGTTGAAAAAAGGAGCACACCTGATAAGTATCGACTATGACGAAGAAGCGGTCAAGATAGCGAAGGACTTGATTGAATTTTGTGGCCTGTCCGAGAAAGTTACAGTTCTATGCGGGTCGTCAACATCACTGATACCCCAACTCTGTAGTGGTGTGTTGTTGTGTATTCGCCATGCGATTGGAGTCGTAATGCATTTTTGACGTGGCTCTGCTTTTCTCTCGTAGGTCAACCACCTTGGCCGAGGGCACAGTTTGACTTGGTGTTTCTAGACCACCACAAAGATTTGTATCTTCCGGATGCGAAGTTGCTCTACCGAGTGGGAGGTATTGCCCACGGCACTGTGATATTTGCAGACAACGTGATATTTCCTGGTTGCCCTGATTATTTGGCATGGGCGCGAGAAACTTTCACCAAAAGCACATTTATTGCTGCAGAAGTGGAATATACTTCCCGGGGCGGGCGCTGGGAGGTACGTCACCAGCAGCCACCGCATCCTGCAAGCCGCTGTTGTGTTTTGGTGGGTCTAAAATGCGCCAAATTTGCGTCAGTTGTTCGGGAAGAAGAAGGAAGACACTCTTGATGACGGAGTCGAGATTTCGGTTTGTGGGCCAAGTGGTGTTGAATCACCGACGAATCCAAATGAGTCCCAGTCCCAGAACAGCGAGCCAAGCGAGCAATCTCAAGTGAATGACAAGCTATCGCCTGGCCAAGTGACGGCCAGTCAATCGTCTGATGTGGCTTCCGCGTGGGCGGTGTTCGGGGACAGTGACAGCAGTGAAGACGAGGATTGACTCATTCTCCTCATTTTTTTTTTTTACTTTGGATTGTCATGCAAAATTTATCGATCTGGCAAGTCCGAGTGTTTGTTCCTTCTTTCCCGCACCTCCTGGTCCACTGGCGCAGTCTAGTGAACGAACCTCTCCTGCTGGGTCCCAAGATGGGCCGGGCCACAGAATTGTCATTCCTCTCTCGTCGTTTATTCACAGCGACTACCATGCCACACCACCACACTACAATCCAAGTGAGTTGTATCATTGCTATGGTGCAACACCATGAATCACATCATCATCATCATCATCATTATCATCACCATTGCCATCATCACCATCATCACCATCACCATCACCAGCAGCAATAACATCATCATCATCATCAGCGGCAATTGCAGCAATCATCACTACCCGCAGCAATACCATCCGCATCACTATCCGCAGTGCCATCACAATGCACCACAAGCCGTCTGCTATCCGCAAGGCCTTCGGGCTTCGGGTGCTGCAAGCTGCAAGCCATCTAAAATCTAGAATCTCTCTGCCGTGTGTCCACAAGTGGTGTGATTAGCCTGTACATAGTCAATCACGGATGATTGTGATTGCTGATTGCGGACTGTGACGCTGCAGCTCAACCTGTACACATCAGTTGTTCGTGGATTGGGTGGAGGAAGGTGAGTGAGTGTGGTGGGTGGTGGTGCAACTGCTAAAGGAGACAGTGACAGTCATCGGTGGTGCCGGTGGTGGAGTGGATTCTGCTGGAGCATGACGCATGACGCAGCAGACACCGACAACGACAACGACAACGACACAACGACAACGCCAATTCTCCAATTCTTGAACGAATACTATGTACAGTATGAATCAGTGATTATGGCAAAGTGCAATAATGCGACATTGTATTTAGATATCTTGAAGATTGGAAGATTCGTTCGTCGGGCACTGTTGCAGCGTCAATGTGTGCAGAGTTCGAGAGTTTGGGATTTGGCGCGAACACAGCGTCGTTGTGGGTGGGTGGGTGGGTGAGAGAGAGAGAGCAGCCAGCCGTTCCCGTTCCCCTTCACGCCCACACAACACCTCAGCCGTCGTCTACGGTGGTTCACGAATCAAATCTATTCAAGTTACAGCAGTACTTGAAGTACTCGAATATTCAACGTTGAATCTTCGCGCCCACTCGCTTTGGTAATACATATAGTACTGAAAGTACAATGAATGTGTGTACCAAAAGTACTTACGTTTCGTACTATGTACAACGAATTATGGGAAAACGAACCAACGCTCTGCGTGACTTTCCCGCGCCATTTGTGTGCGGACATTCAAGCGTTTGACACGCTCGATGAGGGCTTCAACACGCCCACCGCGCCAACTACGAAGACCTAATTTTTGCGACGGATTTAGAATGATTTACACTTTTAGAGTATATTGGTGAAGGTGGTCATAAATGGTTATCTGAGTACTGTATGCTAGAGTATGTGTGTTTGTCACCGTGGTTGCTCGGAGTGTTTCTTGTTTCTTGCGACCACTCGCTCGATTGTCTTTCTGTGACGCTGATGTAGGCACTTTATTAGAGTGAAATTCTGATTTTCTCCTCCCTTTCTTTCCCACAATAGTTTTCACAAATTGACTCTCGTTCTCGCTATGACTGTACCATTGCGTGCTGCTGGGTGCTGGGTTGCTCGTCGCTCGAACGGAACTCAACTTCACTGTGCGCTGCGCCCTCACTCACTCACGCACACTGTCACACTGCCTTCGTTCTCTTCGCTCTGCTTGGCAGCCAGCCAGCTGTGTCTCCGGTCTCCGGCCGTCCGTCCGCTCGCTGTCTCTGCAACGAAGCACGAAGGCAGACAGACAACGTCCGTCGTCCGTCGTGGGACGTCGAACGCCGGTCGGTCGGTCGGTCGGTCGGTCGGCCTGGTGTGTATAGGGTGGCCGAGTGTGGGCACGTTGGATTGATCTGGTCGTGGTGTCGTGGTGTTTTTGGTTGCTCGGGAAGCGTCGAGGTTTGTTTGGGGGCCGCGCAACGACGATGTAACGGAGGCGGCAGCAAGTATTCAAGGGAGACTTGCTCCTTGTCTGGTGTTGTCGCGCTGTCTCAACAACGTGACAGCCGACAATGTGCGAGACCCTGCGCCGTGCAGCACAGTGGCTTCCTTGATGGGCAACAATTGCAAATCACCGCAAACACGCAGAAAGAACAGTGACCCGCGCACCCTGCACGGAGGCACTTCGAGTTCCACGATCACGGGAGAAATGGTAGGAAGTGGGACTCGCGGCGTACAGCATCCCATGTGCCATAGCTGAGACAACGAGCACAATCAATCAATTATCCCAAGGCCTGAATGACGCTGGTGAAAAATTAGGTGCAACATAGCCTGGGATGCCGACGTGTTGGCAAATTGTGGCTGTTTCGGGCATCCAAACCCACAACCTTCGCGACTGAAAGTCGGGGCCCGGGCACTGTAGTTGTGACGAACGGCCCGCCTTCCATGAAGGGCCCGAAACGAAAGACGTTGGGCTGAGTGCCACGCAACAGGATGCAGCAGCGCATTCTACTCGTGGCTGTTTGTTTATTTAGTGCGCTTTGCATTGATTTGTCGACAGCAACCACTACTACGACTGCCGCAAGAACACCATGCCAACCTGGGGAGTTTGTTGAAGCGGATGAGGTCACGTGCACAGACTGCAGCGCTGGCTACTTCTCAAGCACGAATGACGTCAGCGTATGCGGCACATGCGTGCCAGGGTACTACTCTGAACAAGCTGCCACTGCATGTGTGGCGTGCGCGGCCGGAGAGTACCAAGGGTCCTCGGGCCAGTCGGTGTGCACGGTGTGCGGAGCCGGTCAGTACTCTGGCCTTGGCGGCGCGAGTGCGTGCGTGGTCTGCCCCGTGGGCGAGTACTCTGCGGCGGACGGAGCTTCTGAGTGCACGGCGTGCGTGGCGGGCGACTACCAGGGCTCTACGGACTCTACGGAGTGCGCGACTTGCAGCGCGGGGTACTTCAGCGCGGGCAGCGGCGCGAGCGAGTGCGTGATTTGCGGCGTGGGTCGATACAGCGGCAGCGACGGCTCGACGGAGTGCACGGACTGCGTGCCGGGAGAATACTCCGGCTCGGAGGGGCTGTCGACTTGCAGTGCTTGCAGCGCGGGCTACTTCGCGTCCCACTCCGGGATGTCGGCTTGCGCGATCTGCGATGCCGGCAGCCACGCCAGTGCGGACGGCGCGAGCCAGTGCACGGACTGCGGCCCCGGGGAGCACACGAGCGGCGACGGGGGCACGGTGTGCGTGGCGTGCAGCGCGGGCACGTTCTCGTCTTTCTACGACTCCAGCGAGTGCACGAGTTGCTTGCCAGGGTACTACTCGGCGCCGAATGCCACAGAATGTTTGGCTTGTGAACTCGGACAATTCCAGTCAACAGGAGGGCAAACGCAATGCGACAATTGCACGCAGGGCTATTTTGTGGATTTCGGCGGCGCCAGCCGTTGCGTTGCTTGCTCATCCGGAAGGTTTAACGCCGACATCCGACGAACGGAATGTGATGCATGCCCTGTCGGCCTGTACCAAGGTTCTAAGGGTGCCACGGCGTGTACGAACTGCTCGAGCGGCTATTTTGCGGCCCAACCTGCACAGTCACAATGCACAACTTGCTTTCCAGGTTTGTATGCTCCTGTCGAAGGGCTCAGTCTGTGTGTGGCGTGTTTTCAAGGTCAATTTGCGGAGTCATTCGGCCAAAGCTCCTGCACAGATTGTGAGGCAGGCACATATGCGTCCATGCGTGGCTCCTCGATTTGCCATTATTGCGAGCCTGGTCTATACGCTCCTGAGCCTCAAGCATCGAGCTGTGTCGCATGTGACCCAGGGTTCTACAGTGACGAGGACAGCCACAACGCAGTGTTGTCCGTATGTGTGCTCAGCCGGACGGCGGACTTGCTAGGGGACGGGTTGTGCGACACATCTGATAACTTCAACACTGATGCATGTGGGTGGGATGGCGGCGACTGCTGCCCTGACACATGTAACGTGGGCTATTCTGGAACGTACAACTGTGAAGCATCATTCCAGTGCTTAGATAGTAGCTCTGCCAACTTCTCTGCACCACCTGTGACACAGAATATGTCCACTTGTGCCGCTTGCCATGCTGGCAAGTTCACTGACACTTCGGGGGAGCATACATGCCGCGAGTGCCCAGTTGGTACATTTAGTAATGAAGATGGCGCCAGTGGCTGCACTTTGTGTAGTCCTGGTCTCTTTGCGTCATCGGAAGGCAGCACAGAATGCGATGACTGCGCTGTTGGCCGATACACGAATGAGTACGGGCAATCAGAATGCAACATTTGTGTTGCGGGTAGCCATGCTGGAATCAATGGTTCAAGCCAGTGTACTAATTGCGTTGCTGGACAATACGCCAGCGGCGATGGCCATACTGAGTGCTTGGATTGTGCTAGAGGTCAATACTCGAGTGCTTCTGATGCAAGTGAGTGTTTGGCCTGTCAGCCTGGCTTCTACGCAGCAGCGGCGGGAGCAACAATCTGCTTGGCTTGTGACGCTGGACAGATCGCCAATACTACTGGCCAGAGTGCGTGCACTGACTGTGTACCGGGCTTCTATGCCAGTTCTGATGGGGAATCAGAGTGTACTGCATGCGTGGAAGGTCGATATGGAGATGGCGATCGTCTGACCACATGCACGGATTGTGATCCTGGACAGTATCAAGACTCAATGGCCGCAAGTGAATGTTTGGACTGTTCTGTGGGCGAGTTCGCCCGTCACTTTGGGCAGTCTCTTTGCGACATATGCGTTTCCGGATCTCATGCAGGAGTCGACGGCTCAAGCCAGTGTACTGATTGTGTTGCTGGACAATACGCCAGCGGCGATGGACATACGGAGTGCTTGGATTGTGCCAGAGGCCAATACTCCAGTGCTTCTGATGTGAGTGAGTGTTTTGCCTGTCAGCCTGGCTTCTATGCAGCAGCGACAGGGGCAACAATCTGTTTGGCTTGTGACGCTGGACAGATCGCCAATACCACTGGCCAGAGTGCGTGCACTGACTGTGTACCGGGCTTCTATGCCAGTTCTGATGGGGAATCAGAATGTACTGCATGCGTGGAAGGTCGATATGGAGATGGCGATCGGCTGACCACATGCACGGATTGTGATCCTGGACGGTATCGAAACTCGACAGCGGCAAGTGAATGTTTGGACTGTTCAGTGGGCGAGTTTGCGCGTCACTCTGGACAGTCTCTCTGTGACAAGTGTGCAGCTGGCACGATTGCAGGGTGGCCTCAGGCGACCGCGTGTGACAGGTGTTCCCCTGGCACCTATGCCCTGAAGAAGGGGCAATCAAAGTGCACTAACTGCACAGAAGGGAGATACAGCAACTTCCACAGTGCCACTCGATGCATTGATTGCTCTGTGGGCTTTTTCAATGCCCATCGCGGCCAAACCGCCTGTTCCGTTTGTGCAGCTGGTGACTTCAGCAACACAACAGCTTTGACAACTTGTTCGCACTGCCCCGTTGGGCGGTTCACTGGAAATGACGGGGAGTCAGAGTGTTACACATGCGAGATCGGTCGGTTCGCCAACATCACCAGAACTAGCTTCTGTGCATACTGCGAACCTGGTCAGTTCGAGCGAGCGAAAGGCTCTTCAGGTTGTTCGTTGTGCAATATTGGTACTTATGCGAGCCGTAGGGGCCAAACATTGTGTGAAAGCTGTTTTTCGGGCACTGCGGCTGAAGAAATGGGGATGAGTTATTGTCGCTTTTGTGCGCCAGGACAGTACAGTGTTGGTGGTGGCAATGCATCATTCAACAACTGTTCCGATTGCCCATCTGGCCGATTCTCTCCGCAAGATGATTCCGAATCATGTCGGCTATGCGCACCAGGTCTGTATGCACCCGCCGACGGGCTGTCGGAGTGCGTTCAGTGCCAGCCTGGCTACATTGCCTCGGACTTTGGACTCACGAAGTGTTCTGCGTGTGGCATTGGCACCTACACTGATAAAACTGCTCAAACATCATGTGACAGTTGCGGGCCTGGTTTTTTTGGAAATGGCATTGCACTATCAGCGTGCGAGAAATGTTTCCCGGGAACATTCCAGAATCGCACAGCTACCACTGCATGTGTCAGTTGTGCAGCAGGTCAGTTTTCATCGGCAACAGCTCTATCAGGCTGTGGTGACTGTCCTGTTGGTTACTTTTCAAATTCGGAGACGTCACTCTCGATCTGTACTCGATGTGCGCCTGGACAATACATGGGAGACACGGGAGCTTCGGGTTGTGATTTGTGCAGTGCTGGCACAACGCCCAACGATGAGCGAAATACGTGCCATGGTTGCAGTTTGGGACAATTTGCACTCCCTGGGTATTCGGAGTGTGCCAAGTGCACTGTTGGGCGATACATTGACGCTGTAAATGCATCTTCATGTCACGCATGTGCACTTGGTCAATTCAATGATTTTGAAGGTGTCGATGCTTGCACTAACTGCTTTCCGGGCCAATACACTGCTGAACTCGGTCGGTCAAATTGTACCCTGTGTGCGGTGGGATACCAAAGCGGCATTGGAGCATCAGAATGCCGCATTTGTCCAGATGGTACAGTGACCACAGAAGCAGGGTCTGCGGAATGTTCACCCTGTGAAGCAGGCACATTCTTTAACAAAGCCGACAATGGCACATGCGAAGAATGTCCAGCAGGCAAGTTTACTATTCGGACTGGACAGTTGTCTTGCCAAGATTGTGAAGTTGGGCGGTTTGCAGAGAGCAACGGCACCTCTGTGTGCAGCCTCTGCAGTGCGGGCTTTTTCAACGATCGAGAGGGCGAATCGAAGTGCAGTGCCTGTAATGCCGGCGAGTTCAATCCGGCTCAAGGCCAATCTTTGTGCTCGCTTTGTTCCGCTGGATTGTACACCAGTGCGGAGGGGATGACTATTTGTGTTGCATGCAGCAGTGGACGGTATGCCCCATCTGTGGGTCGCAGCACATGCACTCCGTGCACCGCAGGGCGTTTTAGCAACAGCGCGGCACCCACCACTTGCCAGGACTGTTCTGCTGGCCAATTCCAGGACACATCAATGCAAAGTATGTGCTTGCCATGTGCTGCAGGATATTACAGTGCAGCAGGCACCGCATCAGAATGCCTTCCTTGCGACCTTGGTCGCTTCAGTGGGGCGTCAACACTGACGGCCTGCACAGATTGTCCTGCCGGAGAATATTCTTCCGAAATTGCTGCCACTGTGTGCTTAGTGTGCCAGGCAGGATATTACTCCAGACTGAGCCGATCGTCGTCGTGCGCGGCATGCGAGCCAGGCGAATACAGCAGCACTACTCGTCTCAGCGAATGCACTGCATGCCTCGCTGGCGAATACCAGGCCGAACATGCTGCTTCAAACTGCATTGACTGCCCAGCAGGAAAATTCAGTGCATTTGACACCAGCTCGTCTTGTCAGTCGTGCAGCCCTGGCCAATTCAGCTCAGCGGCGCGTTCCAGTGAATGCACCTATTGCAGTGTAGGTTTGTACCAAAATGCCAGTGGCGGCAGCAATTGTTTCGATTGCACCACCGGTTACTACAGCGCTGTCGCAATGTCGTCAGTGTGTTTAGCTTGCGGCGCAGGGCAGTACGCGAGCGCTTCACGATTGAGTGAATGCTCTATCTGTGCTGCAGGTGACTACCAAGACGAAAGTGCTGCAGACAGCTGTAAGTGGTGCTCAGCCGGGTACTACAGTGGATCTGCTGCTGCGTCGGCCTGTGAACCCTGCACTGCAGGTCGTTTCGGCAGTTCCAACCGACTCACAGCGTGCAGTGATTGTCCCGCGGGCGACAGCGCAGAAATTATCGCCGCAACGAAGTGTGATACCTGTGCACCAGGTTACTACAGTAGCTCTGCAGTGTCGTCAAGTTGTGTTGCATGCACACCCGGTCAATTCAGCAGCGTTGCTAGACTCAGTGCCTGCAGCCGGTGTCCGCCGGGGGATTTTGCCAACGTGTCAGCCGCTACATCGTGCCATCGCTGCCCCGCGGGCTTTTTCAGTGCGACGAGTATGTCCTCCGCCTGCGCGGCTTGTTCGCCAGGACGACATGGTAGTACTGAACGCATGAGTGAATGCGTTGCTTGCAGCGAAGGGTACTTTCAGGGTCAGGAGGCTGCAACTCAATGCCTTGATTGCCGTCCGGGCTACTACAGTATTTCGAGCTTGTCATCAATTTGTGTTGCATGCACACCTGGTCGGTTTGCCGGTACGCCGCGCCTGACAGGATGCCAAGATTGTGCTGCGGGTGATTATCAGAACAGTAGCGCGGGAACTTCGTGCGAACCGTGTACTGCAGGTTTCTTCAGTAGTTCAAAAGTCTCAACACAGTGCACTGCTTGCCAGCCTGGTCAGATCAGTTCCAGTGACCGCTTAAGCAGTTGCACGGACTGCGCTCCTGGATACTTCCAACGCAATTCGTCCGCTAACGAATGTCTGAGTTGCGGCCCAGGAACTTTCAGTCGTACGCGCGGAGCAACTGAGTGTCTGAGATGCGATCCTGGATATTTCAATAACGCTCAGGCTATTTCTGTGTGCCAGTCATGCTACGAAGGGCGATTCGCTGCAAACGCCGCCGCAACCGTTTGTCTAGATTGCCCTGACAACCCGCCGTCCTACAGCCCCGCGGAAGCTTCAGAGTGCACATCTTGTGTTGTTGGAGAAGTCCAGCCGATTGGAACAAACATGTGCTTCAAATGCCTCCGCCACACTTATTCACTGATTCCCGGTGAACACATTAGTTTGGAATGCCACCCGTGCCCCACAGGCGCTTTCTGTCCCGGTGGAGGCGAGATCTACCCGTTGGAGGGCTATTGGCCCGTGATGAATGGTTCGGATTCTTTCGAGCTCGTAGCTTGCGTTGACACTGAGGCGTGTGCTGGGGCCATCGACTTCGGGCAAGCTTCAGATCAGAATCTGCACGTTTTCGTCGGGACGATTCTGCCCGACTCCAATGTTCTGATGATTGTTAATTATGCCGAGCACAATTCACAGCGGCGCCTGGATGACACGACGTCATTCGTGGATTTGTCATCTCGTGGCACTATCGATCCACGCGGATATGTGAAAGGTGGTACTCGGCTCAGTCTTGGCAGCGGAACAGTTCAAGTTCCGCTGGACGTCTTCGTAGACTGCAGTGATTTGAACCGTACAACTTGTGCATATTACAGCACTCGCTGCTATTGGGCAGCAAGTTTGTTCGATGGGGATGCTCAGCTTGATGCAGCTGGATACGATCTAACCTCCAGCTGCATGACAAGCGACAGCGTCGATTGGTTCTCGGAGTACGCGAAGAGTGAGGCGTGCTTCTACGCAGCATACACCACGTCGGGCATCGTCGTGGACTGTTACTATGATTACGCTGCATCTGCCTGTGACGACCTGCTGGGATTTCATCACAATTCAACTCTGAACCAATGTGTAGCAGAGACTAGCAACAACACGGGAACGGAAGCCGCTCTTCAGGCAGCCAACCCCACAGCTTCAATCTCAATGCTACTGACGAGCACGCAAATTCCGCTAACTTCTGTCATTGATAAATCCGATCTCGGCGACATTATTATTTTGCCAGAGATGACAATGGAAGAAATTTTCAGTACGAATGGGAGTGGCACGGGCCACAGCTGTGGTGAGGGTTACTGGGGTGTACAGTGCCGGCGATGTGAAGATGGCTGGGCGAAGACAACAGATGATGGTCCTTGTGAGCAATGCTTCCGCTCAGAAACAGAGCGCATCATTGCCGCGCTAGCACTTGTTGGCTTCATTGTGTTGTACATGGTGATCATCTTGGTCATGGTTGGTTCGGCGCTGGCATCTGCTAAAGACGATCGTGATTCCACTTCCATCCTTCTGAAGATCTTAGTTTCGTGGTTGCAAGTACGTTCGCATTGATTGTAATGTCACTGCTGTGTGTGGTTGCGTGTTGAACTCACAAAATCATATTGATGGGTTGTAGATGTTGAGTGTAATTCGGACATTTGGGGTGGAGTTCCCGTCACCGTTGGTCACAATTGCTTATCTGGCTGACTCGCCGTCGCAATCTGACTCTCTGATTGCATTCCAATGCTTCACTTCTGGAGTACTGGGGCCCCTTGAGAACCGTCTCATTCACCTCTCCATTCCTGTGATTTTCGTGATTTGCGCAGCCATAGTATTTGGGTTGCGTTGTTGTCACATTCACGTTGTTTTGCGGCGACGACATGCTCAGCTGTGGACCCAAATAACATCGCTCTCTAAAGAGCATGATATCCGAATACAAAAGGCCATGTCAAAGTTGTCGTTCAGAGCACGATTGTTCCATGAGTTAGAAGATCAGGTGCGCAGACTGTGCGGTGGTGCGGCAGAACGCCGAGCGCGCACGCGTTGACATTGGCCTCGTGGGGTGGTGTATTTGCAGGCTGAAATGATCGAAAGAATATTGGAAGAAACGGGATTTTCTTTCAATCAGTTAGAAAAACTAGAGTTGCAAGAATCGTGCAACAAGCTCAAGACGGATGTTCCCGTTTGTTATCAGTGTTACGCAACCGAAAATATTGATCCATCAACAGACAATCAGCAAGGCTTCGTTCTTTGCAAGCAGTGTTCAAGCCAAGCTCTTGACTACGCACAGTACTTATGTGGTTTCCCCATCGTGAAAACCGACGACGTTGACGACCTCATCGAGACTGTTCGAGATTCTATTGTGAAAGAAGGGGTGTTGTCTTCGGACGAAAGTGCGTGCCAGAAACGTGAACAATGGAAAGCCAAGCGTGTTGAGAAGCTCGAAGCCCGGCTGAAGAATGAGCTAAACATCACGAAGTGAGTTGACATGCGCTTGTTTAGCTGCATTCTGTTGCAACAATTCACATGTGGTTTGCGGTTGCTGTGGCAGCGCCAACAATGCCAACGTATTTTCAATTGAGACGTTTGTTATGGCGCTTCAAACGCGAATTTACTCCGTCGCTCTCAGTCAAGTCAAGAGTGCTTTTATTGTGACATTGGTATGCAACAGTTCCCACGATCACGTCAGTTTCTCCTGCTGCGTTCGTCATGACTCATCGTTGTTCGTCTTGTTTTGCAGGTGGTGGGTTTGTTCTTTTTACACCCTATGGCAACAAAACACACTCTCAAGTTGCTGTCCTGCGTCGAAGTGAGTGACGGAGATTGGCGAATGACGACAGATATGGAACAAGCGTGCGATTTCACTGACCCAACATATATCATGTGGCTGTCGATCGGGATCGCGTTCTTGGTGGTGTATGTGATCGCATTACCGCTTGCCGTGTTAGTCGTTCTGGCGAGTCGGCGTCATCGTCTTTTCGAACGCGGCGTCAAGTTTAGATTTGGTTTCCTCTACAGTGGATTCACCAAACGGTTTTATTGGTGGGAAATTTGGACCATGTACCGCAAGGCGCTGACTATCATGCTTGCTGTCTTTTTGCAAAACTACGGCACCAACTCAAATATGCAAATTCTTGTCGGGACGATCATCGTGATCGTCGCCCTTGCCATACAATTCTTTTGTCGGCCTTTTGCTCGTGGCGAAATTGATACTTTGGAAGAGATTGGGTTGTTGTCCATTTACTTTGCGTTTTTTGTGGGACTCTTCTACTTGAACATCAGCGAAGTCCAAGAAGACACCTCCTTGCAACAACTGCTCATGTGGCTTGTGATCGTCCTGACAACAAGTTTTGTCGTGTACTGGCTGTACATCGCCATTCCTGAGCTCCTGTACATATTTAGACGAGTGCGTAAGCCAGTGCATATGGAAATCGTTGGCCAAGATCCGGCGCTACGACGGATGCAAACTGGATCTGGCTCAAAAGTACGATCTCTGCGGCATTGTTAGTTTTGCCGCGTTGTATCCATCCGAGGTGACTCATGTACGATTGTATCTGCGTTGCAGGCATGGATCCGTGTAGACGAAACCGGACGAGGATGTTGTCGACGTAACAAAGGCATGCGTCCTGGTTCCGTGGCTCCGTCCAGCATCCATCATTGGGTCGCTGGCATGCATGTGAAGGTATGTACATTGCGTCGATGACCGTGCCGTGCGACCTTCCCGTTCGGCAACACGCCTTCACAATTGTCACGCCAAATTCGCTTTTAGGTGCGATTGAACCCGTTGCACACACCAGAAGGTTACGAAGACGATGTTACGCGCAGACGTTGGTTCCAGGGCGTCGTTGAGGGAGTGTACCAGGTACAGTCGCGATGTTGTGTGAACTCTATTGGAGTCGAAATTGATGAATGGCGGTTGTTCCGTTGCGTGAACAGTCTGGAGCGTTGAAGGGGGCGGTGAAAGTAACACTGCCAAGAAATTGGGTTGATAGAGTGTACTCCTGTCTGGAGTGGTGTTCGTGCTGTGTCCCATTTTTGAACAATGTTGGTCAGTATTCCCAACTACGCTTCACGGCACGTTTGTTCCATTCAATTGTTAACAAAACAGCTGTTTTTTATTCGTTGCAGGAATGGTGCATAAGAAACGCCGAATTAAAAGACAGGAGCTGTTCCGCCAATACGACTTTTATCGCGAAGAATTTCCTCTCCGACAGCAAATCATCGGTCGCCAGTACGTTTCATAGCAGTCTGGGTGCTGACTGTGTAGAAGTGGCTGGCTGAAGTCTGTATTTTTGCGGCTGTCTCTGCCGTTGCGTAGTTATGGTGGACCGCTGTTGGCGCAGTCCCTGGTGTCAAGCAAGAAATCGTACTTCAACTTGAAGTTTGTTTCACAGCTTGTTATGAAGGTTCGTCGACGCCAATGCACTCTACGCGCTGAATGAATGAAGTTAACTTTGCCAATGAACCGACATAGGCATCGACCGCAGTTCGATCTGCAGGTCGCCTGGCTGGTCAACTCGCTGTGCAGCGGAGGAAACGAAGCTTGCGAAAAGACCCAGTATGTATTCCATCGATGTCAGCGTTGACGATTACTATCTGTTAACACCAACACGTGGCATTTGAACAGGCTGGCGACGCAAAAGCAACCGACCGCGACGATGACCAAAACACGTCATCGGTCACGAACAGCGAAGTCGAGGTAACGCACTTTTCCCGAGCATGTGGTGCATTTGTGAACTCTCGCTCTCATTGCGTGTGCTGTGGACAGGTCGATGCAACGTCTGAAGGCACCGACTCGGAACACGCTGTGTCAGTGCAGTTGACCGAGGAAAAGACATACTCGATTGACGCTGACAATAGTCCACCTGAGCGCCTCACAAACACCGATCGCTTCGCACGGGAATTGGAAGTTGCCAAAGCTAAAGGCGCTGGCTCAATGGACCCTCATCGCGGAGGGAACAAAATCTATCCAGTGAAATCTGTCGACAGCCCGCGCCCGACACCATTGGCGGTCGGGGATGCCGCGCGCACACGGCCAGCAAAACGCTCTCGGCGACGGAAGCCACCAACACAAGTGAACTCTGACGCACTGAAGAGTGGTTCCACTCAAGTCGAGTCCACCAGGCAACGCCATTCCATGGCTGTTGCAAAAATGAAAGCAGTGTCTGCTGATTCAAGTGGCGCAGGCGACGTTGCCCGTCATACTGTTGGTCCCCCGGCGAAAGCAACGGTACGTGTTTCCACTTGCCACACTCACTGTTTGACACCCAAATTGCGTTGTTAATCAGCATCCTGTGCAATGCATCGTCGTGCCGCAGCTTGCAATGGCTCGCTCCGCACCTGACACACATGCAGATTCAGATTCGTCATCGACGAGTACCACGGCTGGAGCGGCGGCTGAAGATCCAACCGCTTCCCCCACGACCACCACAACGCCCAACACTGTAGGAATACGTGATGGTAAAGTGCATGCTCGCAAGAGCCGCCGACGTCAACACGCCCCGAAGCCGCAAACGTCAGATGCACGAGCAACACCGGGCGAATCTGCTGTGGTTCCACGAGTCACGAAGGTTGGGCCGGGAGCTCACGGCCGTTGGGTTGCTGGTGCTAAGGGCAAGACTTCCATTCGTGAGTCGAAATTGTCGAAATCAAAATCGTCTGAGATGTTGTCCGAGAAAGCACTTGAAGCACGGCAGAAGCTGGTGAAGCGAAATCTGTCAGAAGCTGCGCACGAAGAGCGTGGGACGGTGTAAACGCGTGCTCGCGTGCCGCTGCCAGCGGTTGCGCGAATAATGGCAACGTTTCTGACGACGCAATTCCGACAAATCAGTTATGGAATTGCAAAAAAAACAAAGTAAGTCTAGGCGACCCCCGGGTAAGTCTAGGTACTGTTAATTTTAAAATAGTATTTATATCTTTCAACTTTCGTGCGTACTTACGCACCAGCAACCGTCAGTTGTGAGTATCGTCACAGTGGCGGGTGTTTGCGATCCTTGATGAATGCCACGGCCTCCAATGTTAACCACAGTTTCAAAACAATTGTTTGAGGGCGGACCACCTGCCTCACGACTGCTTGCTCGCCCTGCAACACGCACCATTCGAGGGCAACAGGCAACCGTGTGTGAGAAGAAGGGCTGGCCCGAGCCACAACACACAGCAAACTTACCAGTGCAACAATGGCTCTCGGACTGAGATACTTTGAGGCCGATATGCGCACTGCATTGTATTTTGCAGAAACCCACTTTCGAAATCCGCTGGTGACCGACGTCGACGATTCTTGTAGTTTTTCCCGTCGACGCGCCCGGTCATCCAACTCTTTCTTCACGCGCTGAGCCCAAGTGGTTGATGAAAGTCGCTTGCTTGGTTGGATGGCGTAGCACGCACCGAACGTGGATACAAAGAGCCCAAAACCAAGGCCTTCGTGGATTGCAATAGCCATCGGTAGGTCTTTGACGTCAACATCGTACCCATGCTCGCTCAGCTTGGATTGAAACCGCTGCAAGGCAGACGGCTGTGACTCTCCCGCGGGATCGGCCATTGTAGCTCAAATATCCCGACAAATCAACGCGTTGGAATCATATTACTTGATATTTCGGCTGCACCGCCAAAATAGGTCGACAATTCCGCCTCAGCACACGCAAAATCGACACTAAAGTGCGGCAGCAATTATTCGCAAGGATCCCCATTCTGTACTTGTGTGACGCGTGCAAATTGCATGGTTTTTTTTGGCGTGGGCCTGCGCGCTCGTGCAACACTTTCCGTGGTTGTTTCACCCCCTCTCTGCTTCCTCAGTCGGTGGACCAATGTGATGTCGTGTCATGTAATACGGTGCACTCCTCTGTTGTAGTCGGTGTCTATCATCCTGGCAATGCTGCGTTACTGCACTGGCTGCATATCCAGCCAACCGAGCAGAGCAGCGAAAAGGCGGCAGCTTTGGCTAACAAACGGCCCTCGACGACCGACTTCCAACGACTTCGATAGTTGAACGCGACCGAATGAACTGACGACGAACGACGAACGACGAACACCGTTTTTGCGGCCATAAAATAAACGAAGGCAGGCAGGCAGGCAGGCAGGCCAAGGCAGGCCAAGGCAGGCCAAGGCAATGATGAATGATGATGAAGACGAAGGTTGGTGGTTGGTGGTTGGTGGTTGTTGCAACGTTGCAACCTTCGCCACTTCGTCGTCGTTGTCATTATTATTATGTTGCCAGCCTGTATCCGGCAGCTTCACATGCAGCGAACGAGCGAAATGAACGAACGCAGTGAACGAACGAACGAAGTGAACGCCCAC